>Ga0214471_10002155_pt1 | contig 15467 bp, 13 predicted proteins | sample RVTome_5_FD_207665 | JGI IMG/M metagenome (GOLD analysis project Ga0214471, IMG submission 207665) | Soil microbial communities from uranium-contaminated site in the Upper Colorado River Basin, Wyoming, United States - RVT142D155 | ecosystem: Environmental > Terrestrial > Soil > Contaminated >... | reverse complement strand
CGATTGCGGCGGCCATCGGCTCTTCGATGAGGTAGGCTTCGCGCGCGCCGGCGTTCAGGGCCGCGTCGTGGACGGCGCGCTTTTCCACTTCGGTCACGCCGCTGGGGATACCGATTACGACGCGCGGGCGGGGGATCCCGAAGCCGTAACGTTCGTGAACGGAGCGGATGAAGTAGTGAAGCATGCGCTCGGTGACGTGGAAATCGGAGATGACGCCGTCTTTGAGGGGGCGGACAGCGATGATGTTGGCCGGGGTGCGGCCCACCATTCGCTTGGCTTCGGCGCCTATGGCCAGGACCTTCTTGCTGATACGGTCGATCGCGACGACGCTGGGCTCGTCGATGACGATACCGCGGCCCTTGACCATGACAAGCGTATTCGCCGTACCCAGGTCAATGCCCACGTCGTGAGAAAATAGCCCTAAAAACGAGCTTATAGGATTGAAGGCCATGCAGTCCTTGCCTTCAGATCAGAAAAAGTCCACCCCAAGTTGACCTGAAGTATAACCGACATAACAAGGGACGTCAAAGCTGGGAAACGATTGCAAATCCCTAACATTTCGAAACACAAATCAAGGCTGAATATCGCTATGAAACAAGATTCGAATCCAGTTCGAAGTCGATTGCCGCTTTTCGGCGATGTCGGCGTAATTCAAGCGCTGATTCCGTGCGCCTGTAACAGTGCCTGAAACCCGTCCTCATCCAGGACCGGCACCTTGTACTCTTCCGCCTTCGTTAGCTTCGAACCGGGGCTCTCGCCTGCGACCAGGTAGCTCGTCTTCTTCGTCACGCTGCTGCCTACGCCACCGCCCAGGCGCTTGATCAACGACTCGATCTCGTTTCGGCTCCAGCGCGAGAGGCTGCCCGTCACGACAAACGTCGAGCCCATCAGCGGCCCCTCGCGCGCGGCGGCAGCGCCTTCCAGCTTCACGCCGGCGTTGCGCAGCTTCTCGATCACGCTAAGGTTCTGATCGTCGTGGAAGTAGGCGTAGATGCTCTCCGCAACCTTGGGGCCAATGCTCGAAACGGCAGCGAGGTCTTCGGCGCTCGCCTCCTTGATCGCGTCGATGTTGCCGAAGTGGCCCGCCAGGAGGTCCGCCGTTTCGCCGCCGACATGCCGGATGCCTAGCGCGAAGAGTACGCGTCCCAGCGGGCGCTGTTTGCTGGCTTCGATGCCCGCGAGCAGGTTCTCCGCGCTCTTCTCCCCCATGCGCTCCAACGTGACGAGCTTGTCCTTCGTCAGGTCGTAGACATCGCCGATATCACCTACGAGGCCGCTCTGGAGCAGCTGCTGCGCCATCGACTCGCCGAGGCCCTCGATGTCCATGGCGCCGCGGCTGGCGAAGTGGGTTAGCAGACGGAAAATCTGGGCCGGACAGGCGCGATTGGGACAGTAGGTGCGGACTTCGTCCTCAGGCTTCACCACGTCGTGTCCACACACCGGGCACTTCGCGGGCATTTTGAAGGGTTTTTCCTTGCCGCTGCGAAGGCTGACAACAGGCCCCACCACCTGCGGAATGACGTCGCCGGCGCGCTGCACAATCACCGTGTCGCCGATGCGGATGTCCTTGCGGCGGATGTCCTCCTCATTATGTAATGTTGCGAGCCCTACCCTTGCGTGGGCGACGATGACGGGCTCGAGTACCGCGAAGGGCGTCAGGACGCCGGTCCTGCCCACGTTCGTTTCGATGTCCCTCAACTTCGTGGTCGCCTGCGTTGGCGGGAACTTGAACGCGATGGCCCAGCGCGGCTCGCGGCCCACGATCCCAAGGCCACGCTGCACGGCGAACTCGTCGACCTTTATCACGAGGCCGTCGATCTCATAGTCGAGGCTGTCCCGCTGCGCCTCCCAGCCTTTGACGTGCTCGATTACGGCCTCGAGGTCCGTGAAGCGCTTGATGTGAGGGTTGACGCGAAAGCCGAGGTCTCCCAGCCACTGCAAGGTCTCCCACTGCGTCTGCGGCGCGCTGCCCTCGGCCCAGCCGAGCTGGTAAAGGAAGATATCGAGCGGTCGCGTGGCCGTAACGCCCGAGTCGAGCTGACGCAACGAGCCCGCAGCGGAGTTCCGTGGGCTGGCGAACAACTGCTGTCCTTGCGCGCCACGCTCCTCGTTCAGCGCCTCGAAGCCCGACTTCGTCATGTAGACCTCGCCTCGCACTTCGAAGCGCTGAGGCGCCGACTTCGCCAGCGAAAGCGGGATGCTGCGGATCGTGCGCAGATTCTGCGTGATGTTTTCGCCCCGCGTGCCGTCGCCGCGCGTGGCGCCCTGCACAAACGAGCCGTTCTCGAAGACCAATGCGACGGCGAGGCCGTCGATCTTCGGCTCGCAGACCAGCGCCAGGTCGTCGCGTTCAGAGAGGCCCGCGACGCGCTTGTGCCAGGCCCGCAGCTCCGCCTCATCGAAAGCGTTGCCGAGGCTGAGCATCTGCTGGCGGTGCTCGACGACACCGAATGCCTCGATCGGCTGGCCGCTGACGCGTTGCGTCGGCGAGTCGGGCGTGATCAGCTCCGGGAACCTGCCCTCGAGGCCACGCAGCTCGCGCATCAGCGCGTCGTACTTCGCGTCGTCTATTTCCGGGCTGTCGAGCACGTGGTAGCGGTAATCGTGGTAGTTGATTTCGCTGCAAAGCTCTTCGACGCGCAGCTTGGCTTCCTGCGCGTCGCGCTCTTCCGGCGTGGTCTCCTGCAGGTCGTCGTCGCTCACGTCTTGAGTATAGCGAGAGGCGTTGAAGTCAGGCTCGCGGCGGTCGGAGGACGTCCTGCATGACGGCGTCGAGCTCGTCGATAATCCCCTGCGTCGGGGCGAAGACGTTGTAGCCGAGCAAGTCCGGCGCGCCGCCGGACAGGCCTCTCACGGCACCACCCGCTTCCTGGACGAGCACCACGAACGCCGCCGTCTCCCAGGGCTGTCCCAGGAAGGGACGTCCGGCAGGTGGCGCCTCCAGTGCCTGGCCCATCATCGTGAACACGTCGTAGCGGCCGCAGGCGACGGCGCAGGCCATCACGCTTGGCGCGCCGGGCAGGCGGATCGCCTCGATGTGAGGCAACACGGTCTGGACCCGCGTCGCCAGGTTCGTGACGCGTACGGGGTCGCTGCCGCGAAACGCCGTTGCGAGGATGGCGCCACTCAGTTTGTCGACGCGGGAAACGCGGCACCGCCCCGCGTTCAGCGTGGCGCCCTGCCCTTTCGCGGCGCTGAACAACTCATCGAGCACGGGGAAGTAGATGGCGCAGGCCAGCGCCTCACCGCCCGCGACGTAGGACACGATGGCGGAGAAGTGGGGCGAGCCGTGGACGTAGTCGGCGGTGCCGTCCAGCGGATCGGTGAACCAGCAGCCCGTCTGCAGTAGGGCTTCGACCTCGCCGTAGCGCTCGTGGTCCTCCTCACCGATGACGGGTTCGTCAGGGAAGTGCCGGGCAACCGCAGCTTTGACCGCGTCCTGAGCCTCGAGGTCGACGCGCGTGGCATAGTCGGTGCGTTCGCCGGCGTGGACGTCGCGTTCGAGCTGCTGGCCTCGGTAGCGCAGATGCACCTCGGCGGCAGCGCGCGCCGCTTCGATGGCCACCTCGCGGCGTAGCTGCAGTTCCTCTATCCCGGTCATCTCGCGAGTATAGCCACATCGCGCATCTATTCGGCCATTAGCGCGATGTACTCGTCGAGCAACGACTGCGATGCGGCGTAGGCGTTGTAGCCGAGGAGGTCCGCCGGACCACCGTCCTGGCTGCCGACGGCACCGCCGGCTTCCTGCACGATGACGAGGAACGCTGCCGTCTCCCACGGCTGTCCGGCGTAGGGTCGGTCCGGCGCCGGCCCCGTCCGTGCGCCCAGCACCGCGGTGAGGTCGTAGCGGCCGGCGGCGACGCCACAGACCATCTGCGACGCTGAACCCGGCATGCGGAAGCCTTCAATGTGAGGCAGGAGCTTCAGCATGCGTTCGGCGAAGCGGTCTCTGCGCTCCTGGGTCGAGGAGTTGCTCTGCGGCGTGGCGAAGAGCGCGCGCTCCAGCCTGGTGACACCGCTGACGTGGATCGGCGCGCCGTTCAACGTGGCGCCGAGGCCCGCGGCGGCGGTGAAGAGCTCGCCGAGGACGGGGAAATAGGCGGCGCCGGCGAGCGGCTGCCCACCTCCGACGTAGCCGACGACACACGAGAAGCCGATGTTGGTATGAGCGAACTCCTGGGTGCCGTCCAGCGGGTCCGTGAGCCAGCAGCCAGCGTCGAGCATCTCGCCGATGCGGGTGCGCGCCTCGATATCTTCCTCACCGATCACGGTCTCGTCCGGGAAGTGGAGCGCGATCGCCTGCTTGACGGCATTCTGGGACTCGATGTCGGCTTCGGTTGTGTAGTCGGCGCGGTTTTCGTTGTGGATATCGCGCTCCAGCGACCGGCCGAGGTAGCGCATGTGGACGGCGCCCGCAGCCCTGGCTGCTTCTTCGGCCACGGCCCGGCGCATCGTCAGGTCGTCCTGCGAGGTCACGCTTCGGCGCGGGCGACGGCGTACAGCTCGTCGAGCAGCGCCTTCGTCGTGGCGCCAGAGATGGCGCGGTCGGCCCACTGCAGAGGGTTGCCCGAAACACCCTCGGCGACGACACCGCCCGCCTCTTCCAGCACGACCAACGACGGCGCAAGGTCCCAGGGCCCGAGCTTGGCCGGTGAGAGCATGGCGAAGGCATCCATGCGACCACAGGCAACGTAGGCCATGCTCAGCATCGGGCAGCCCAGAATGCGGATGCCGTGCGATTTCATGACGACGTTGCCGGTGGTGCGCAGGAAGACCTCTGCCGCGCCGTTTTCCACCTCGCGGATGTGCAAGCCGACCATGCAATCCTTCAGGGGCTTGCCGGGCGGGACGCGCATCGGCTCGCCATCCCAGAAGGCCCCGTGGCCGCGAGCGGCGCTCCACATGTCGTCCTGGACGGCGTCGTAGATAGCGCCGGCGAGCGAAACACCGCCCTGCACCCAGGCGATGCCTGCCGTGAACGCCGGGAACGAGTGGACGTAGCTCTGCGTACCGTCGAGGGGGTCGATCAGCCAGCAGCCGGTCTCGAAAAGCTGCATAAGGTCGGCCGTCGGGATGCCGTCCTCCTCGCCGATCAGCGTGTCGTCCGGGAAGGCGGCCCGCAGGACGGCCTTCGCGGCGTCCTGGCCTTCGACATCGGCCTTCGTGAGCACGTCGCGCGGGTCAGTCTTGGCTTCGTAGTCTATGGTGCTCGAGAGATACTTGAGGTGAATAACGCCGGCGGGGCGGGTGGCCTCTTCGGCGACCGCGCGCCGCTTCTCGAGATCGTCAGGCACGCTGGTCGTCCTCGTCGCCGGTGATGCCACGGATGCCGACGGGTGTCGTGATCGGCGTGGGGTTGCGACGTGCCAGAATGTCCTCGACGCGCGTCCGTATCAGGCCGTCGAATTCGTCGTCTGTGAGGATCCAGAACTGCTCATTGCGGATCGCATCAACGACCATGTCGCCGACGGCGAGAGGGTCGTGCCCGTGCTCAGCCGCGTACTTGTGCACCGCTTCGCTGCGCCGCAGGTCGCGCTCCGTGGGGCCGCTCTCGTTCTTGAGCTCATCGGGGCGGTTGCGGGTGGCGAACATGATGTTGGTGTTGACGACGCCCGGACAGAGGACTGAAGCCCTTAGCTTCGCGCCGCGCTCGCGAAAGCCCTCGTGGAGCGCTTCTGAAAGCGACACCACGCCATGCTTGCTGATGTTGTAGGGGCGGTTAGAAGGCGTCAGGCCTGCCATCGAAGACGTGTTGACGACGTGGCCTTCCTCATCCTGGTCCAGCATGATCGGGACGAAGGTATGGACGCCGTAGATCACGCCCCAGAGGTTGACGTTGAGCGTCCACTGCCAGTCCTTGATGGTGTACTCCCAGATCGACCGCCCGGCCCCGCCGCCAACGCCGGCGTTGTTGCAGAGGACGTGGACCTTGCCGTAAGCCTCGAGCGTCTTCTCCGCCAGCGCTTCGATCGATTCCAGTTTCGAGACGTCGGTCAGGACGCCGAGGACGTCGTGCTCCGCCTGACGCAGGCGCGTCACGGCCTGGTTGAGCGCGGGCTCCTCGACGTCGGCCAAGACGACCTTCATGCCCTGCTCGGCGAAACGCGTCGCCATGCCGAGGCCCATGCCGCTGGCGCCGCCGGTTACAACCGCCACTTTGCCTTCGAAATCCTTCATAGCGGGGTGATCATAGCAGGCCCGGCTTTAGCGCAAACGGCCGAGAACGTAAAGTGATCGCGGAGGGTTGTCTCATGGCTACGAGTCACGACCACATCACCGAAGCTCAGTCGCGGTTGATCCGCGAGGCGCAGGTTTTCTTCGTCGCCAGCGCGGCGCCGGACCTGAGCCGCGGCCCAGCGAATCAGGGGCCGGTAAACCTCTCCCCCAAGGGCGGCACACCGCTGCACGTCATAGACGCGAACAGAGTCGCGTACCTGGACTACACAGGCAGCGGCAACGAGACGGCGCGTCACGCGGGCGGGCCGATGACGCTGATGGTGATGTCGATGTCGCGCTCGGATGCAGCGGTCGTTCGTCTGTACGGCACGGCGACAGTGACGCCGGTCGAGGACTCACCGCTGCGTGAGCTGATGCTGAGCGCGCCTGCGCCTGACATTGCGCTGCCGCAACGCCAGGTGGTCGACGTGCGGATTGAGGGGACGCAAACGAGCTGCGGCTACGGCGTGCCGGTGTACGACTTCGTGGCGCAGCGAACCGTCTCAGAACGCGGCCGCTGCTACAAAGAGGTGCTCGCCTGAGCCGGCAGCTCTGGATCGCCGGCCTGATGGCGTTGCTCGTCACTCTCGCGGGATGCAAAGCAGAATCGACCGGCCCAGGAGGCAGCGCGGATGGTGGATCCACGCCCGGAGCCGGCATCGCCGCGAGCGAACCGTCGGCGGGCAGCCCGAACTCAACCATGACCGCCGCGGCGGAGCCTTCGGCCACGGCAGAGCCAACCGCCACGACCGGGCCCAAGGTCATCGAGGTCATCGGTGACGAGGCGTTCCGGACATGGACCGTACGGGCACTGGCGCTAATCGAGACGAGGGCGCCGGAGGCGTACGCGGAGGTACTGGCCTCGCTCGACGTGATCGAGTCGGTGGCGGCGGCACCCAGCCTGAACGTTGAAGAGAAGCATTACGCCGTGGACGAGGCGACGGCGCACGGAGCCGGCTACGACGAAAACGAGCAGCTGCTATGGTTCGCCGGCACCATCGTCCACCGCGCGCATCACAGCGCGCTGTTCGCCCGCGGCGAGGCACACACAGGCAAAGACGCTGAAGTCGCGTGTCTGGCTGTGCAGAAGGCGGCGCTGGAGCTGATGACGAACAACCCGTTCTTCGCCAACTACGTGCAGGGGCTAATCGACGGCGCGGACGACCCGGCGAACCAGTACTGGAACCAGTCCAACCGCCACTGGTAGGCTTCCCGATTCCAGACCCGCGTACGAGGGCGCCGGCATCGATTCTGCCGATTATCTATACGTGGAGATGTCTCAATTCGGCTGGATCACCGAACGACGCCTGATGCGCGCCGCGCAGGTCCTGCTGGCGATTTTCCTGGTCTTCTGGGCTCTGTGGTTCGCGCGCTTTTTAGGCGCCGGTGACAAAGACGCCCCGAACGTCGATTTCATCGTCTACTGGACGGCCGCGAAGCTGGGCAGCGAAGGTGATGCGACCGTAGCCTATGACCCCGCGTCCTTCGAGGCGCAGCAAACGGAGGCGGTCGGCGAGGACGCCAGCGGCTTCCCGTGGGTCTACCCGCCGGTGGCGTTTGTGCTTGTGTTGCCGCTGGCTCTGCTGCCGTATGGCTCCGCGTTTGCCGCATGGCTGCTCGCCACGGGCGCCGTATTCATCGCCGCGCTGCGGCGACTGACGCGTGGCGGGGCAACATTCTGGTTAGCGTTGGCGTTCCCGGCGACGCTGTTCAACCTGATCATCGGGCAGGCCGGGTTGCTGACGGCCGGGCTCTTTACCTGGGCGATGCTACTGCTGCCAAGTCGTCCCGTCGTCGCGGGCTCGATCCTGGGCCTCATGGCGTTCAAGCCGCACTTCATGCCGTTGATCCTGCTGGCGCTGCTGGCAGGACGCGAGATCAAGGCGTTCGGCGCGGCGCTCGTCAGCGCCGGGGCGCTCGTAGCCGTCTCCCTCGTGGCCTTCGGTGACGAGCCCTGGCGGGCGTTCGTCTCGCAGCTGGACGACTCCACGACGCTGCTCTACGGCGACGTGTTCCCGGTGGCAAAGATGCAATCCGTGACGGCACTGGTGCTATCGATGGGCGGCAGCGACTTCGCTTCGCAAGTCGTGCAGGGCGCTACGACGCTGGCGGCGGCGGGGTTCGTGTTCTGGCTCTGGCGCCGGGAGCTGCCGTTGGAGTACAAGGCGGCGGGCCTTGGACTGGCAAGCCTGCTGGCGACGCCCTACGTCTATCACTACGACCTGACGGTGATGGGCGTGGCGATGCTCTTCTTCGCCAACCGTGCGCGCCTGGCCGGCTGGCTACCATGGGAACGCCCACTGCTGGCCGTTGCGTGGTTCACGCCGATCACAAGCCTCACACTGGGGCTCGCCGTCTCGTTCACGGTCGGCGCGCCGGTGCTGCTGGCCCTGGTGGCGATGCTGGTGCGGCGTGTGCGCAGCGAGGGCGCGGTTACGCAGCGCGCGCCGATTGCTGAGCCGGCGGCCGCCTGACGGCGGAGCATGCTGGATGACGGGGCGACGAGATTACTTCGTCGCTGGACGCTCCTCGCAATGGGTCACCCCTACTTCTTGCGGGCGAACTTCTGGAGGCGCGCCCCGTTGAGCACTTCCGCCACGTAGACGGAGCCTTCGGAGTCGGTCCAGATGCCGTGCGGGCCCCAGAACTTGCCGGGGTCGTTGCTGCGCTCAGTGGCGTAGCGGCCCACGAGGTTGCCGTCGAGGTCCGTGATGCTCCAGGCGTCGTCCAGCTCAGAGACGTACATCAGCTCCTCGCGCGGGTCGACGTAGAGCTTGGTCGGGCGGCCGAAGCCGGTCCACATGTCGAGGAATTCGCCGTCGGGCGTGAAAATCTGGATGCGGTTGTTCTCACGGTCGGCGACGTAGACCTTGCCTTTGTGCTCCCAGACGCTGTGCACGGTGTGAAAGAGGCCAGGGCTGTTCTTCGTATCGCGCAGTTCCTTGGCGTTGCCGGGCTCACCCCACGATTTGATCAGCGTGCCGTCCGGCGCGTACTTGTGCACGCGGGAGTTGCGGTAGCCGTCCGAGACGTAGATCGAGCCGTCCGGGGCGACGCTGACGTCGGTGGGGTGGTGGAAGGGCGGGCCGCCGTGGCCGACGCCGTTGATCATCGGCAAGCCGCCGCCCGAGACGAGCGGTCCGGCGGGCTCGCGTGTCTCCTGGGTGTAGCCGGTGTCGGAGTGGACGCCGCGCGTGCCCAGCGTCAGGCGGTGACGGCCCTCCTTGCTGAACTTCGTGACGATCTGCGGCAGGCGGTCGACGAAGTACATCGTGTCGTCCGGTGTAATGCACATGCCGTGGGCGTCTTCGAAGATGCCCACGCCCCAGTGGTCGATCAGCTTGCCCGACTTGTTGAAGATCATATAGGGGTGCTCGAAGCGGGTGAAGACGTGGACGTTGTCCTGGGAATCGATGCAGACAGCGCCCACCTGGCCCCAGACCCAGCCGGCGGGAAGCTCGCCCCAGCCCTCCACGAGTTCGTACTGGCGTTCACCTACGTCGATGATCACGTTTCGTTCCTTCCCGCGGGGAGCCTTGTCGTCCACCCGGCCCTGAAGGGCAGGGCTTGATTCATGCCCCGACCCGAAGGCCGGGGTGGAGATCAGCGTTCCTTCGTGTTTCCCCAGCCGTCCCAGTAGGTGACAGTGTCGACCGCTTTGCGGGTGGTAGGGCCGAAGTTCTGGCCGTCCGGATAGCCGACCGGGATAACGGCGACCGGGCGCGCATCGTCGGGCAGGCCGTATTCCTTGCGGATCAGGTCCTCGAGGACGATGTTGAAAGTCGTCAGCACCGTACCGAGGCCCTGCGCCCGCGCGGCCAGCATCATGTTCTGCACGGCGCCGTAGATCGACGAGCCGGCCCAAATGCTGGACGGGTCGCTCGAGGGCGACGTGGGATGGACGAGGCACGGGACAATGATGACCGGCGCCGATGCGACATCGGAACGGAACGTAACGGATGCCCGCCGCATGCGCCGCTGCGACTCCGTGGGCAACTGATCGGCAGCCTCCAGCGCCTTTTCAAGGTCGCCCAGGTTTCCCCGGACGGCGTCCGCCAGCACTTTCTTCTTCTCCTCGTCCCGGATGATCAGCCAGGCCCAGGGCTGCGTATTGCCGCCGCTGGGGGCGCGGATCGCCGCATCGATCATCCTCCAGATCGCCTCGTCCGGCACGGGGTCCGGCTTGAACTTGCGGATCGACCGCTGGGTGTGGAGGACCTCGAAGAAATCCACCCGCTACTCGTCCTTGAGTAGCTCGTCGAGCACGACGCGCGGGGCGATCGGCAGCGAGTTGAAGCGCACGCCAATTGCGTTGTACACGGCGGTCTGCACGGCTGCCAGCGGCGGCACGATCGGCACCTCGCCGACGCCGCGCACGCCGTAGGGGTGGCCGGGGTTCGGCACCTCCACGAGCACGGTCTCGATCATCGGAAGGTCAAGCGCCGTGGGCATGCGGTAGTCGAGGAAGGTGGAGTTGATCATGCGCGAGTCGTTGCTCACGAAGTACTCCTCCAAGAGCGCCATGCCGATGCCCTGCGCCACCGCGCCCTGGATCTGCCCTTCGACATACGAGGGGTGGATGGCGGTGCCGACATCCTGCAGCGCCGTGTAGCGCAGGATCTCGACCTTTCCGGTGTCACGGTCGACCTCAACGTCGACGATGTGGGCGGCGAACGCTGGACCTGGAGTCGGGACGCTCATGTTCGATCCGACATCGACGCGGCCGCCGGTACGCGCTAGCTGCGCTGCCAGCTCAGCAAACGTCATGCTGCGCGGCTTGCCGTCGGCATCGTCCGGGCCACGCAGGATGCCGTCGTCGCCGTACTCGACCTTATCGGTCTCACACTCCCAGATTTTCGCGGCGCGCTCGACCATCTTCTCCTTGATCTGACGCGCGAGGTCGTGTGTAACCCAACCGCCAGCGTAGGTGGTGCGGCTACCGCCCGTATTGCCGGTGAAGCCGACGAGGTCGGTGCCAACGACCGTCGGGTGGACGTCGTCCGCGCCTAAGCCGAGCGACTCGGCCAGCTGCATGGCGAGCGACGCACGCGTGCCGCCGATATCAACGGAACCGAGTACGAGGCTGACTGTGCCGTCCGCGTTCACGCTTGCGGTGGAGCTGGATTCTCCGGCGGCGTTTCCCCAGAACCCCATCGAGACGCCGCGGCCACGGTTTTCGCCGGTCAGCTCGGAGCGGTAGTGCGGGTGATTGATGACGGCCTCCATCACCTCCTTGTTGCCGATCGGGGCGCGGAAGACCTGGCCGTTGGCGCGCGCCGTGCCCTGCGCCGAGGCGTTCTTGAGGCGCAGCTCCATCGGGTCCATGCCCAGCTGCTCCGCGAGCTCGTTGATCGCGGCCTCGCCGGCGAACATCGATGCCGGGGTGCCGGGGGCACGGTAGGCTGCCGTCTTCGACATATTGACGACGACGTCGTAGCCGTCGATGAGCTGGTTGGGGCAGTCGTACGGCGCGAAGATGCCGTTCATGCCGGCGCCAACCGGCGAGCCGGGGTAAGCGCCGGCTTCGTAGGCCAGCTCAGCCTGCATCGCGGTGAACGTGCCATCCTTCTTGGCGCCGATCTTCAGCTTGCTCCAGGTGCCGGAGGTGGGACCGGAGGCTTCGAAGACCTCCTCACGGCTCATGGTCATCTTGACGGCCTTGCCGGTCTTCTTCGAGAGCAGCGCAGCCAGCGGCTCAAGGTAGACCCCGAGCTTGCCGCCGAAACCGCCGCCGATCTCGACGGCGTTCACCGTGATCTGCGACACGTGAAGCTGGAGGATTTCCGCGAGAGAGGCGCGTACGCCGAAGAGACCCTGCGTGCTGGCCCAGACGGAGAGGTGCCCGTCCTCGCTCCAGAATGCCGTGCCGTTGTGCGGCTCGATGTAGCCCTGGTGGTAGCGGCTGGTCTGGAACTCGCGCTCAACGATGACGTCTGCTTCCGCGAAACCCTTTTCGACGTCGCCCATGGCGAACTGGCGGTGCGCCGCGATGTTCGAAGGCTTCGCGGGCGCGGGCTCGGCCAGCGGCGCCAGCTCACGTGTACGCAGGTCCTGGTGCAATACCGGGGCGACGTCCAGCATCGCCTCGCGCACGTCTGTCACCGACGGCAGCACCTCGTACTCGACCTCGATCAGCGCGACTGCGTCCTCGGCGATGTGCGGGTCGGTTGCGGCGACGGCGGCTACCGCGTGGCCGCGGAACAACGCCTTCTCACCGGCCATAACGCGGTCGACGACCCAGGGCAGGGGCGTGTAGCCGGCCTCATCGGACTCGACGATCTCCGGAGGCACGTACGGGAAGTCGGCGCGGGTGATAACGGCCCGGACGCCGGGCAAAGCCAGCGCCTTTGAGGTGTCGATCTTCTTGATCAGCGCGTGCGCGTGAGGGCTGCGTTTCACCTTGCCCCACAGCATGCCCGTGAGACGGACGTCGGCGCCGTACTGGGCGCGTCCGGTGACCTTATCGGTGCCATCGGGGCGGATCGGGCGCGTGCCGACAACCTTGTATTCTTTCGATGCGACCATAGGAAACGAACTCCTTGCCAGGGAAACCTGATTCTGAGGCGATTCTACTCTGATTCTGAAGGCGGGCGACACCCCGTGCCCCGCCAGCGGGCGGGTAGCGCATCCTGCCCACGGTAGCGCGGGAGGCCCTGCCCAGCTCGTAGACGGCAGGCGTGAGCCGGGACTAACCTCCCTCCATCAAGCCTAGGAGGGGTGATCCATGCGCGGCATTGTCTTTCTCGGCGAGCGCGAGCTTGAGCTGCGCGAGTTCCCAGACCCGACGCCAGGCCCCCGGGAGGTGGTCGTCGAAATCAAAGCATCCGGAATGTGTGGCAGCGACCTGCCACCCTACCGCGCCGGCCGGGACGCAACGCGGAACATCATCCGCGGCCATGAGCCCTGCGGCGTAATCGCCACGCGGGGCTCCGGCGTCACCGAGGACGAGGCGACAATCGGGCAACGCGTGATGATTCACCACTACAGCGGCTGCGGCCAGTGCAAATACTGCCGCGTTGGCTACGCGCAGCTCTGCGTCAAGGGCGGCCACCTGGTCTACGGCGCCAACGCCAATGGCGGCCACGGCGACTACATCCTCGTCAGGCCGCATATGCTGGTGCCGTTGGCCGACGAGCTCAGCTTCGAGGAAGGCGCGTCGATCTCCTGTGGCACCGGCACCGCCTTCGATGCGCTACGTCGGCTCGACGTCTCCGGGCGCGACACGCTCGCCGTCTTCGGCCAGGGACCCGTCGGCCTGAGCGCGACGCTGCTGGCGACCGCAATGGGCGCGCGCGTGATCGCGGTCGATTTCTCAACAGAGCGCCTCAATCTGGCGAAGGCGTTCGGCGCGGACGAGACATTAAACGCGAAGGACATCGAGCCCGTGACCGCGATCCGTGAGCTGACCCACGGCGAAGGCGCCACGACGACCCTCGACTGTACAGGGCAGCCCGACGCGCGGGTCAACGCGGTGAAGAGCGCGAGCATGTGGGGCCGTGTCTGCTTCGTTGGTGAAGGCAACACCGTGACACTGGACGTCAGCCCGGACGTGATCCACAAGCAGTTGACGATCTACGGATCGTGGACCTTCAGTAGCGTCGGCCAGGCGGAGTGCGCCCGCTTCATCGTCGACCACGGCATCGACCTGTCGCGGCTGCTGACGCACAAGTTCAGCCTCGACCAGGCCGAGGAGGCTTACAGGCTGTTCGACACGCAGACGACCGGGAAGGGCGTTTTCGTCAGGTAGGCAGGACCATCTATCGTGAGGTCACGATTCGCGGATTTTCAGACAGTCACGGCAGTATCGGCGGGAGGTTGACACCCACATGGCGCTGCTTCAAACACGCGCATCTGACCGCGTATATGTGAGCGTAGTGAACGCCAGGCGGGTGATCAAGTTGCGGATAGGACCCAGCCAACATGGCGTCGCCCGCATTGCAGAGCTAGAGCCGTCGGAGGCACGCAAGATCGCTCTGTTCCTTCTTGCTAGCGCGGAAAAGATGGACGGCGAACCAGCCTAGAAGTCGACCACCTGTCGCGGCCTACGACAGGTTGAGCCTCGACCAGGTCGAGGAGGCTTACAAGCTGTTCGACACGCAGACGACGGGGAAGGGCGTATTCGTCAGGTAGGGGGCACCAGCACATCGCATGGCCGTCTACCGCCGATAAGGACGGCGGCGACGTACGCGGCGCGGCAGGACAGAGGTGCAGAGCCCCAATCCGATGCGGAGTGGTCGCGATGCTGCTTGGCCGAGGCCAAATTAAGCCTGGGAGATATGCGCCGATCATAGTAGGGAGGCATGGCCCTGCAGGCAGCGCAATCGACCACCGGCGTCGCGGACACTCCCGCCACAGTGACATATCGCCCCGTGATGTCCCGGTCCGACATGATTGCTTTCGCAGCACTGCTCTTCTTTGCGGTGCTTCTTACTCTCCGTTACGCCGCGTGGTGGTTCGACCCGGATAACCTGCCTACGAACTACGCGGGGTCTTCCATTTGGCTGATTGCGCTGGGAAACTTCGTCCCGTTCCTCGCCCTGTCGATGCTTGAGGGGCTGCGCATCCTGCAAATGGCGTCTATGTGGTTGTTTGCCGCCGTGATGCGGAGTGCGATCCCCTTGCCGGCGCCGCACGGACTGCGAGTTGCCGTGCTGACGACGATCGTGCCTTCCAAGGAACCCCTGTCGATGCTGGAGCAGACGCTCAAGGCGATGAAGCTGATCCGCAGCCCCGACCCTATCGACATCTGGGTACTGGACGAAGAAGACAGCCCGGAGGTGCAGTACCTCTGCTCGCGCCTGGGCGTGAACCACTTCACACGGCATGGGATCGCGGGCTACAACCAGACGCCCGGCGAGGGGCAACGCAGGACACCGTTCAGGGCGCGAACGAAGTCGGGCAACCACAACGCGTGGCGCGACCAGCACGGCGGGGATTACGACGTCGTGGCGCAGATGGACCCCGACCACGTACCGAGTAAAGAGTTCCTCGAGAAGACACTCGGCTTCTTCCGCGACCCGGACGTTGCCTACGTCGTTGCGCCGCAGGTGTACTACCGCAACACCGATTCCAGCTGGATCGCTCGCGGCGCGGACGAGCAGAATTTTGGCTTCTCCGCTATCACACAACGCGGCGCGAACTTCCTCGGCATACCGATCTTCATAGGCAGCAACCACCTTGCCCGTTCAAGGGCGCTGGACAGCGTCCGCGGCTACGCCAGCCATATCGTCGAAGACCACCTCACCGGCATG
>Ga0214471_10002154_pt1 | contig 15467 bp, 10 predicted proteins | sample RVTome_5_FD_207665 | JGI IMG/M metagenome (GOLD analysis project Ga0214471, IMG submission 207665) | Soil microbial communities from uranium-contaminated site in the Upper Colorado River Basin, Wyoming, United States - RVT142D155 | ecosystem: Environmental > Terrestrial > Soil > Contaminated >... | reverse complement strand
CTCGAGGAACACCCACGTCCCGTTCCGGCTCCCGAGATCGCGCACGTACACCTCGCCCGCCCGGACCGAGAACTGCGCATGGATCGGCGAGATGAAGGGGTCGTCCGGGAAGCCGATGTCCGCGTCGAGGCGGCCGACCGACGTTTCCTCGCGTTTCAGTTCGTGACTGCCCACGGTCTGGCCGCCCTCGTCGAGGACCGACAGGGCGATCGCTCGCGCGAGCGGGGCCGACCGACGATGGTGGGCCAGCGGCTGGCCGCATTGCGGGCACTGCGCCACGTGCCCGCTATCCTCTGAGGCGCGCGCGGGGAACGGCGGGACCGTGTTGCTCCGCGATCCGGCGGGTGGACGCCCGCAGTCCTTGCAGACGCCCGCGGCAGGGTCATTCTGTGCGCCACAGTGGTCGCACCGAATCAACGGAGATCCCCTGGAGAATGGAGCGGAGCCAATGTACACCTCGCTGAGCGACGCGGTCAACCAGCGCAAAATAGCGTAGGTTCTTGAAACCATGTAGGTTGGCGCGCATGGGAGCCGTTCGGTTCGGTGTCATTCTCGCGACGGGCACCGTGGCGGTGGCAGCCTGCGGGCCCCATGCTCCGCCCGCGATGCCGCCCGGATATCCGGTCGGCCCTCCGGCCATCGCGGTCGTCTACCCGCGCCTCGCGGAAGACAGTACCGGGGCGCTGGTCTCGGCCTTTGCGAGCGGGGACTCGGCCTTCGTCTTCGGCTCCGTGCGTCCGCCGCACGCGGTCGTGACCGTCAACGGAACCCCGGTGGATGTGGCGCCGACCGGCGCGTGGCTCGCGTGGATTCCCCTGCCGGACGACACGGTGGCGGTGATCGCGGTCCACGCCACCGTGGCCGGGCAGGCGGATTCCCTGGCGTTTCTGGCAACGCTCCCCCGCAGGTTCGAGCCGCCCGATTCGGGCGCCTGGATTGACACGACTTCCCTTGTTCCCACGGGCGACGTGTGGGTGCGGCCGGGCGAGGGCGTCCGGTTGGCGGTGCGGGCCGCACCGGGTGCCACGCTGCGTGTCCTCCGCGCCGATTCGTCCCCGGTGGCGGTGTTGGTTCCGGAGTATGACGGGGAGGGGCGGGCGTGGGGAGAGTTGGCGTTCGGCACCGTCCCGGGCGTGTCCCGGCACGCCGCCGGAACGCGGTACGCGGGCTGGGCGGTCGCGCCGATCGGTCCGGATCCCGGGCCGGTCCTGGAAGCCGCCCCCGACCGGGCGCCAGCGGATTCGGGGCTCGCGGTCCTCGAAGCCGCGCTGGGCACTGACACCGTTCGCGTGACGTGGCCGATCCGCCTGGCGGTGCTGCGCTCCGGGGACCGCCCGGTGGCCGTCGTCAACGACGACACGGCCGGGACCGGGACCACTGACGCGATGCTCCCCGGGCGCCCGGCGCCCTACGGCACCTACCACTGGTTCCTCCCCAACGGCACCCGCGCGCAGGTGAGCGGACGGATCAACGATCAGGTCCGGCTCCAGCTATCGCGACGAACCGTGGCGTGGGTGGATGGCCGGGACGTGCAGGCGCTTCCCGCGGGCACCCCACCGCCCGGCGGCATCACGCGGGCCATGCGGCTGTTCCGGGACAGCGGATCGGTCACGCTCCGCGTGCCGCTGCCCGGCCGCGTCCCGTTCCGGGTGGACGAAGACGGCCGGCGCCTGAGCCTCACGGTCTATGGTGTAGCCGCCAACGCGGACTGGATCCAGTACGGCCCCGAGGATCCGCTGGTGGAGCGGATTGCGTTCGAGGCAGCCGCGGACGATGAAACCCGGGTGCACATAGACCTGGCCGTGCCCGTGTGGGGGTACCGCACCCGGTGGTCCGGGACCGACCTCATGCTCGAGGTCCGCCGCCCGCCCGTGGTGCGCGCCGGGCGGCCGCTCGAGGGCATCCGCGTGGCCCTGGACCCCGGGCACCCACCCGCGGGCGCCACGGGCCCCACAGGCACCTTTGAAGGGGATGCCGTGCTGGCGGTGGCCCGCCAGGCCGCCGCCCTGTTCGAGCGTGCCGGCGCACGGGTGGTGCTGTTGCGGAACGACACGCTGCCGCTGGGACTCGTCGAGCGGACCCGGGCCGCGGAGGCGGCGGATGCGGACCTCCTCATTTCCGTGCACGCCAACGCCCTGCCGGACGGTGTGAACCCGTGGGTGAACAGCGGGACCAGTGTCTACTATTTCCACCCGCGGGCGGTCCGGTTTGCCCGCCACGTCAACCGGGCGCTCGTGCGACGGTTCGGCTTCCGGGACCTGGGCATCGGGCGCGGAGACCTGGCGCTCGCCCGGCCGACCTGGATGCCCGCCATTCTCACGGAGGGACTGTTCATGATGGTGCCCGAGCAGGAGGCGGTCCTGATCAGTCCCGAGGGACAGCGCCGCTACGCCGAGGGGCTGGTCGAGGGCACGAGGGCGTTCCTGGAAGCGTGGGCGCGCGCCCGATAGGGCGCAACGCGGGGGATGACGGGGTAGGACGTGGGATGAGCATTCGCATCGTTGCAGCGGCGGCGGCGCTCGGCGCGGTGGGGCTGGTGCGGCTGGCGGCGGCGCAGGAGCCCGGCCACCGCGCGTCCCTGGAGGCCCTGCGGGCGGAGCTGGCGGGGGTCGCCGACTCGGCCGCGCTGCTCGCGCGGGAAGCGGACGGCATCGCGCGGGCGCGGATCCACCGCGACAGCACCATCCTCCATCTCGAGCTTGGCTTCCTCGCGTATCGGCTGGGCGAGGTCACCGGGAACCGCCGTCACTACGACGATGCGGCGGGCGAGTTCGAGTGGGCCGCGGAGCTGCGCCCCGATTGGCCGTATCCGTGGTACGGCCTCGGGCTGGCGGAGCTGGCGCTCGGCGAGCATCCCGCGATTGCCATCGAGAACGTGCGCCAGGCGCTCCGCAAGGACTTTCTGTCCAAAGCCGCCGCGGCGTTCGCCCGCGCCGCCGCCACCGACCCCAGCTTTGCCCAGCCGGTGATTGACCTCGCCGACGCCGCCCGGCGGCAGCGCGTGCGCCAGCGGCTGGACGTGGCGCAGGCGGCCCTGCGCGCGGCCGCGGCGACCTCCGCCGGCAGGATCCCGGCCCTGCAGCTCGCGCGCGGGCGGGTCGAGCGCGAAATGGGGGAGGGCGATTCGGCGCTCGCGGCATTCACGGCCTATCTGGAGACGGGCGGCGACCGCGGCGTGGGCCTGCTGGAGCGGGCCCGCACCCTGTTCGTCGTCCGCCGGCCGGACCAGGCGCACGACACGTACTTCGACGCCGCCACCGCGCCGCTGTCCGCCGAGGCGCGTGCGGAATATCGGGCGGATCTCCTGTGGATCCTGACCCCGGACGAGCGCGCCGCGCTCGAGGCGCTCCCCGATACCGCGCTGCGCGGGTGGCTCGAGCGGTTCTGGGACGGACGGGACGCGCAGGACGCCCGGGCCGCGGGCGAGCGGCTGACGGAACACTACCGGCGCTACTTCTACGCGTGGCGCCATTTCCGGCTGGTGAGCCGCCACCGGCGGTACACGAACGAGCCGTTCCGCAGCGATCAGGAGCTGGTGGACGACCGCGGCGTGATCTACATCCGTCACGGGGAGCCCGACGACCGGGCGCGCTTCGTCGCGCGGGGTGACCCCACGCGCGACCTCACCGTCGAGCCGAACGAGTCCTGGCTCTATCGCTGGCCCGACGGGAGGCGCGTCTTCCATTTCGTGGCCCGGGACGACGTGCAGGACTATCGGCTCGTCGAGAGCCTGGCCGACGTGTTCGGCGACCGAGCCATCGAGTGGCAGGCAGTGGGGTGGCTCCCACCGCTGGTGCGAGAACTCTATGACTCCCGTGCCGCGCTCGACCCGGAGTACCGGCGCCTCGCGCTCAGCCCTACGGCACAGGGCACGGCCCTGGCCAACGAGCGCCGGGCCGGGCGGGCGGCCGTGCGGCTCGGCACGACCACCGACAGCTATCCGCTGCACTTCGACACGCCGCTGCAATCGCGCATCCAGTTGTACGCGGTCGGGGCCCCGAACGGCGGCGCGCAGGCCCTGCTCGTGTTTGCCGTGCCGGGCGCCCGCCTCGTGGGGCGCGGGGGCGCCGAGGGCATGTACTACCCCATCGAGATCCGGGTGGTGGGAAGCGGCGTGCGGCTCGATACCGTGCGGACGTTCCGAACCGGCTCCCCGCTGGAAGCCGGTCAGCTCCTGAGCGGGGTGCTGGAGGTTCCGCTGCCGCCGGATACCCATATGCTGCGGGTCGCGGTGATCGAGCCCGGCGGCGTGGGCGGCGACGTCGTGGAGATCCGCGACTTCGCCGTGCCGGATTTCACGGCCGGCGGCCTCGTGCTCTCGGACCTGGTGCTCGGGGACCGGACGTCCGGGCTGCTGTGGATTGTGTCCCCGGACACGGTTCCCCTGAGCCCGCGGGGCGCATATGCGGTGGGGGTGGCCGCCGAGCTGTACTACGAATTGCACGGGCTCCCGGCCGGCACGCCGTATCGGGCGCGGATCGAGGTCCGCGGCCGTCAGGGCGGGTCCATCTTCGCGCGCATCGGCCGGCTGTTCGGCGGCGGGCCGCCGGTGGCGCTCAGCTTCGACGACGTGACGTCGGACACGCCGCACCGGGCCCGCCAGACGGTGGGCCTCACGCCGCTCAAGCCGGGCGACTATGTGCTGTCGCTCAGCGTGGAGGACCCGGAACACAAGGTGTGGCGCGTGCGGGAGGTCCCGCTTCGGGTCGTGGGGCGCTGAGCGCTTGCGGCCCGGACCGCGGCGCTCCTAGGTTGAACGGTTGGAGGGCAAAGGCGTGTTCTGTTCCCGGTGTGGTCACGGTCTGGCGGAAGGGGCGCGGTTCTGCCCGTCGTGCGGGCTGGACCTGACGGTCGCCGGCCCGGTGAGCCCGGCGACGGCGCATTCGGTGGCGGAGAAGCCGGAGGCCGAGGTCGTGCGCGAGGCGCTCGCGCAGGAATACGACCTGCTCGAGGAGCTGGGCCGCGGCGGGATGGCCATCGTGTACCGTGCGCGCGACCGTCAGCTCGAGCGCGAGGTGGCGGTGAAGGTCCTGCCGTTCTCGCTCGCGTTCGACGCCGAGTTCGTGGAGCGGTTCCAGCGGGAGGCGCGGACGGCCGCCCGCCTCGAACACCCCAACATCATCCCGATCTACCGGGTGGGGCGCGCCGGGCGCGTCATCTACTTCGTGATGAAGCTCCTGCGGGGCCAGGCGCTCTCCCGCATCCTCACGGCGCGGCGCGCGCTGGCCCCCGTCGAGATCCGGCATCTCCTGACACAGACCGGCGGCGCGCTCGGCTTCGCGCACCGGCACGGCATCGTGCATCGCGACATCAAGCCCGACAACATCATGTTCGACGAGCACGGGCACCCCGTGCTCACGGACTTCGGGATTGCCAAGGCGGCGTCGGGCACCCGTCTCACGGGGACGGGCATGTCCATCGGGACGCCGCATTACATGAGCCCCGAACAGGCCCGTGCCCAGCCGCTGGACGGCCGGAGTGATCTCTACTCGCTGGGGGTGGTGGCGTACCAGTGCCTCACGGGCCACGTGCCGTTCGACGGCGAGGACGCGTTCTCGATCGGGTACAAGCACATCATGGAGGCCCTGCCGGAGCCGCCGCTGGAGACGGCCGAGGCCCGCCGGCTCTTCACGGTCATCCAGCGCATGCTCGCCAAGAACCCCGACGAGCGGTTCCAGAGCGCCGCAGACCTGGTGCGCCAGCTCGAGGGCGGCCGGCCGTCGGTGACGCTCCTCGAGATGGAGCCCGGTGCCGGCTCGACGCTGGCGCTGACGGCCGAGCAGGCGGCGCAGATCGCCTCCATGGGGCAGGCGCCGGCCGATCCCGGGAAGACGACGCCGCGCGATGCCCACCCGTCCGCGCCGCCCCCGGCCACGGCGCCGAGGGGGCAGCCGCTGGGGGCGGCCGCGCCCGAACCGGATCCGGCGACGCCCACCACGCCCATGCCGCGGCGGCCGGCCGTGCGCCCGCCGCGACGCGTGGGCCGGAAGCGATCCGGTGGGATGCTCGTCGCGGCGGCGGTCCTGGTGGCCGTGGGTGCCGGTGGGGCCGGCGGGTATTTCGTCTACACGAAGGTCCTCAATACTCCAGGGGCTGCCACGCCCGCTCCGGTGCTGCCGGCGGCGCTGGACCTCACGGTGGTCAGCGGCCCGCCCGTGGATGCCGCGCTCGTCGCGCTGCGCGACTCCCTGGCCCGCGCCGAGGCGGAGCGGTTCCGCGCGCTCCCCGACAGCGGCTGGCTCGTGGTGCGTGGGGTCCCGGCGGGGGCGCGCCTGTTCGTTGGGGAGCGCGCCCATCGGGATACCGTCCTCTGGCTCGGGGTGGGAACGCAGAAAGTCCGCGTCTCGGCCACGGGCTATCAGGACTTCGACGGCTCGGTGGCCGTTCCCAAGGCCGATACGGTGAGATACGCGGTCACGATGACCCGGGCCACGGCACCGCCGCCGGTGGCCCGCCGGGATCCGCCTCCGGCGGCGCCCGCCGCACCGGCGGGTCAGTGCACGGACCCGCGGCAGCGGACCTACAACCTCGGGCAGGCGTGCTGGGACGTGGCCCCGCGGCTGCTTGGGAGCGCCTTCGTCGAGGTCGCGCCCGGCGCGATCCAGTCCACCCGCCCGGTGTTCGTGCTCGTGCACGTGGGGGCGGACGGCGGCGCCATGGACGCGTTTCCCACGAATCGCGCGGGGGATGATGCCGCGTTCCTCCAGACCGCTCGCCGATATGCCCGGTCGGCCCGCTACCAGCCGGCCACCAAGGCCGGCCAGCCGGTGGAGTCGTGGTTCGCGTTCCGTTTCGCTCCGCAGCTCCGCCAGTGATCCACCCCTCCGCGTTCATCGCCCCGGGCGCGGTGGTGCTCGGAGACGTGACCCTGGGCCGGGATGCCTCGATCTGGTACCACTGTGTCGTGCGCGCGGACATGGCGCCCGTCGTGATTGGCGACGAGACCAACATCCAGGACCTCACGATGGTGCACGTGGACGAAGGCGTGCCCTGCACGATCGGCCGCCGGGTCGGAGTGGGCCACCGCGCCATCCTCCACGGCTGCACGGTCGGGGACGGCGCCCTGATCGGCATGGGGGCGGTGCTGCTGAACGGCGTGCACGTGGGGGCCGGCGCCGTGATCGGAGCGGGCGCGGTCCTCGCGGAAGGGCTGGAGGTCCCGCCCGGCATGCTCGTGCTCGGCGTCCCGGGGCGGGTGGTGCGCCCGGTCTCGGAAGGGCTGGCGGCGCGCGCCCGGCGGACCTGGGAGCACTACGTGGCGGAAGCGGCGCGGCATCGGTCCGGGGCGGTCCCGCGGCACGCTCCGACGGTGCTGCAAGATTTGTGATGTTGATATCCGGGAGGGCAGGCGGGATGCGGGTTCGCGGTCGGCTTGCGTGGCCATTGGGCGTTCCCTAGTTTGACCTCCCGCGTCGGCGTCAGCTGACGCCTCGCACATCCGCGCGCGCCGATTCGCCGTGTAGCTTTCTTCATTGACGCACAGGTTCCCATACATCCGGGTCTGGATGGGAAAGGCCACCATGGGCATTGCCGGCGATTCCACGAAGCGGGTGCCGCTCGCGCTCAGTGACAACGCGATCACGGTCCTCAAGCGCCGTTACCTGATCAAGGACGAGCAGGGACAGCCCGCCGAGTCGCCGGAAGACCTGTTCTGGCGCGTCGCCCGCACGATCGCCGAGCCCGATGCCCGGTACGGCGCCAGCCCGAAGGCCGTGGAGGCCCTGGCCGAGACCTTCTACGAGCTGATGGCCACGCGGGTGTGGATGCCCAACAGCCCCACCCTCATGAACGCGGGCCGCCCGCTGGGTCAGCTGTCGGCGTGCTTCGTCCTCCCGGTCGAGGATGCCCTCTCCAATGGGCGGAGCGGCATCTACGACACCCTGCGGAACATGGCGCTGGTGCACCAATCGGGCGGCGGCACGGGGTTCTCGTTCTCGCGCCTGCGGCCCAAGAACGACGTGGTGCGGTCCACGATGGGGGTCGCGTCCGGCCCCGTCTCGTTCATGTCGCTGTACGACGCGTCCACCGACGTCGTCAAGCAGGGCGGCACGCGGCGCGGCGCCAACATGGGCATCCTGCGCGTGGACCATCCCGACATTCTGGACTTCGTGACGTGCAAGGACGACATCACGAAGATCACGAACTTCAACATCTCGGTGGCCGTCACCGACGCGTTCATGCAGGCCGTGCGGGACGGGACGTCCTACGACCTGCTGCACCCGCGGACCCGCGCGGTGGTCGGCCAGCTCGCCGCGCGCGACGTGTTCGGAACGATCCTCCACGGCGCCTGGAAGACCGGCGAGCCGGGGGTGTTCTTCATGGACCGGGCCAATCAGTACAACCCGGTGCCGAAGCTCGGCAGCTACGAGGCCACCAATCCCTGCGGCGAGCAGCCCCTGCTGCCGTACGACGTGTGCAACCTCGGCTCCATCAACGTGGGGCTGTTCGTCCGGAACGGCGACGTGGACTGGGACGGCCTGCGGCGCGCCGTGCATCTCTGCACGCACTTCCTGGACAACGTCATTGACGCGAACCGGTATCCGCTGCCGCAGATCACCGAGCTGGCGCAGGCCATTCGGCGGATCGGCCTCGGGATCATGGGCTGGGCCGACCTGCTGGTGGCCCTCGGCGTGCCCTACGATTCCCCCGAAGCCGTGGACCTCGGACGGACCCTGATGCGGTTCGTGGACGACGAGTCCAAGGTCGAGAGCGAGCGCCTGGCGGCGCAGCGCGGCCCGTTCCCGGCCTGGTCCGAGAGCATCTGGGGGCCGGACGCCACCTGCGCGCGGGACGCCGACGGGCGGCGTATCCGTCCCATGCGGACGCTCCGCAACTGCAACCTCACGACCGTGGCCCCCACCGGCACGATCTCGATCATCGCCGGGTGCGCCTCCGGCATCGAACCGCTGTTCGCGGTCGCGTTCATGCGGAATCAGGCCGGCGTGCTGATGCCGGACGTGAACGAGGACTTCGTCCGGATGGCCCGGAAGGAAGGCTGGTACTCGGACACGCTCATGCAGCGCATTGCCGAGCACGGTCACATCCACTTCGACGAGGTCCCGGCCAGGTGGCAGCGGGTGTTCGTCACCGCGCACGACGTGACGCCGGAGTGGCACATCCGCATGCAGGGCGCCTTCCAGGAGTTCACGGACAGCGCCATCTCCAAGACGTGCAACTTCCCCAACGCGGCCACCGAGGACGACGTCCGCCAGATCTACGAGCTGGCGTACGAGCTGGGCTGCAAAGGGGTCACGGTCTATCGCGATGGCTCACGGGAAATGCAGGTCCTTTCGACCGGGTCGACCGCCAGGCAGGTGCAGGAGCAGAGTGGGGCAGCGGGGCAGCGAGGCAGCGAGGCAGACGCGCGTGCGTCGGCCGATCTCAAGGCCACCATCGCGGAGCTGGAGGCCGAGCTGGGGCGAACCCGCAAGCAGCTGCACGAGGTCGAGTCCGAGAACCTGCAGCGCCGGCAGAAGCGGTCGCGCCCCGAGCTGCTGCGGGGGACCACCCGCCGCGTCGAGACGCCGCTCGGCACCATGTACGTGACGATCACCGAGGACGACAGGGGACAGGCGTTCGAGGTGTTCATGACGCTGGGGAAGGCCGGAGGCGCCCTCGGCGCGGACGTCGAGGCCATTGGCCGGTTGATCTCGCTCGCGCTGCGGTCCGGCATTCCCATCGGCGAGATCTACCGGCAGCTGCGCGGGATCTCGTCGGATCGCGTGACGGGACTCGGGCCGAGCAAGGTGCTGTCCGTGCCGGACGCCATCGGTATTGCCATCGAGCGGTGGATGCACGAGAAGCAGGGCGTCCAGCAGGATCTGCTCGACGGTCAGGGCGGGACGGCGCCGGAACCTGTGGCGGTGATGCGGCCCAGGGCCGCCGGCCCGTCCGGCGAGCTGCCCCAGGCGGGGGGCTTCGACGCCGACCAGCACGTGGGGGCGTGCCCGGACTGCGGCTCGCAGCTCGAGTACGCGGAGGGATGCGTGAAGTGCCACGTGTGCGGGTACAGTGAGTGTGGATGAGTGAGGGCAGCGAGGGCAACCAGGGCGGGGGCGGCGGAGACGTCGCCCCTTTCCATATCCATGGCCAACCGCTCCGCGCGAGTGGCTGGGACGGCTGCGTTCGGCACTCGTGAGCGTTAGCTTGTGGCATGCGCCGCCTGACCGCCTTCCTCAAGATCCTGCGTGACGAACGCCGCGCCCTCGGCTGGCGCGGGCTGTTCCGGAAGCGGGGTTGGAAACTGGTCGCGGTGTTCGTCGCCTATTATCTGGTGCGCGACGTCCTGCTGTACATCCTGATCCCGCTGGGCGTAGCAGCGGGAATCACGCGCTGACGCGGGGGGAGTCCCATGCCGAAACGCTGGGCACGCGTCCGCCGCACCGGGGCCCACGGCCTGCGCCGCGGCGCCTGGTACGCGGTCGTGAACGACTCGAAGCCCACCATCGTGTTCCTCGACGTGCACCGCCGGAACGTCGCCATGGATCGCACCCTGCTCGACGTCCGCGATGACCCCCCCAGCATGTGGAGCGTCGTGCGGCGGGCCGCGGACGAGCCGGAAACGGCGCGGCGCGAGAGCTGGGTGGACCTCAACCTGACCTACGGCGTGTGCCCCCAGTGCCGCACCCGGACCAACCTCACCGAAGGCGCGGCCAGCGCCGGGTGCGGGCAGTGCGGCGGGACCTTCCCGATTGACTGGGCCCACCCCTGCTGAGGAAGGCCCAACGCCCCGCCGACCGACAGTGACGACGTACGTGGGCGGTGTCCCGGTCGGGTCGGGACACCCGGTCGTCGTGCAGTCCATGACCAACACCGACACGGCCGACGTCGCCCGGACCGTGGAGCAGGTGCGGACCCTCGCCGAGGCGGGGAGCGAGCTGGTCCGGGTCACGGTGAACAACGAGGCCGCGGCGGAAGCCGTGCCGGAGATCGCGGCCCGGCTGGCCGACGCGGGCGTCGCGGCGCCGCTGATCGGCGATTTCCACTACAACGGCCACCAGCTGCTGCCGCGCTTCCCGGCCTGTGCCCGCGCCCTCGCCAAATACCGCATCAACCCGGGGAACGTCGGGGCCAAGCGCCGCGACGAGAACTTTCGGACCATCGTGGCCGTGGCCATGGACCACGGCAAGCCCGTCCGCATCGGTGTGAACTGGGGCTCGCTCGACCGCCAGCTGCTGACGGACCTGATGGATGCGAACGGCCGCCTGGCCGTGCCGCGCGCCGCACGCGACGTGATGCTCGACGCCATGGTCGAGAGCGCCATGCGCTCGGCGGAGCTGGCCGAAGCGGTCGGCCTGCCGCACGATCGGATCGTCCTCTCCGCCAAGATCTCCCGGGTGCGCGACCTGGTGGACGTCTACCGGCTCCTCGCCCCGCGCTCCGACTACCCCCTGCACCTCGGCCTCACCGAAGCCGGGATGGGGTCCAAGGGCATCATCGCGAGCAGCGCCGGCCTGGCCCTGCTGCTGGCGGAGGGCATCGGCGATACGATCCGCGTCTCGCTCACGCCGCGGCCCGGCGGCGACCGCACCGAAGAGGTCCGCGTGGCCCAGCAGGTGCTCCAGGCGCTGGACCTCCGGAGTTTCGAGCCGCAGGTCACGGCCTGTCCGGGCTGCGGCCGGACCACGAGCACGTTCTTTCAGGAGATGGCCGAGGAGATTCAGGACTATCTCCTGCGGCAGATGCCGGTCTGGCGGGCGCGGCACCCCGGGGTCGAGACCCTCCGGGTGGCGGTGATGGGATGCATCGTGAACGGTCCGGGCGAGTCCAAGCACGCGGACATCGGCATCTCGCTCCCGGGAACCGCGGAAGACCCCCGCGCGCCCGTGTACGTGGACGGCGCGCTCCTGCGGACGCTCAAGGGCGACACGATCGTGCGGGAGTTCATCGGGATTCTGGACGACTACGTGGCGCGGCGGTACGGCGGGGCAGTCCGTGCCTGACGCTGGCACGGGCAATCCACACCGTTTCCACACACGGCGTCGGGAGGTCCCGCCGGCCAGGACGCGTCACGGAGGGGTGATGGCCGGTTTCTCCACACCGTGTGGGCCGTGTGGGAAACGTGCGTCCACACGCACGCTCCTCGTGCTGACGGCTCTTCTCCTCGGCGCCGCGCGGCCCACGGCCGCCCAGGTCGAGGGCACGCTGCGCGGTACGGTGCGCGACGCCGCGACGGGCCTCGGCATTTCGCGGGTGATGGTGACCATCGTGCCGAGCGACCGGCGCGCGGTGACCGACTCCCTGGGTCGCTACACCCTGCGAGTGGTCCGCCCCGGGCGCTACCGGGTTGACGTTCGGTTGGTCGGGTACGCGCCCGCACGGCAGGACAGCGTCGAGGTGCGGGGCGGGCAGACGACCGTCGTGGACTTCGTGCTTCGCCCTGAGGCGGTGCCGCTCGCGGGGATCGTGGTCGAAGGGCAGCCGGATCCGGTGCTGGATCCGCGGGTGGCCGCCACCGCGCGCACCATCACCCGGGAAGAGCTGCGCGACCTGCCGGTCACGACCGTCGAGGAGGCCGTGGCGCTCCAGCCGGGCGTGGTCGGCGGCTCGTTCCGCGGTGGGCGCGTCGGGCAGGAGCTGTACATCGTGGATGGGTTGGGGGTGAAGAACCAGCTGGACGCGTCCGGAGGGGCGCTCGGGCTCCAGATCCCCGCCGTCGCGCTCGAGGAGGCGACGCTCATCACCAACGGGTTCTCCGCGCGGTACGGCCAGGCGCTCTCGGGGATGGTGAGCGTCGTGACCCGGGACGGCCCGGACCGCTTGGAGGCCGGCCTGACCTACGAAACGGACCGGCCGCTCGGCGACGGCGGCGACTACGGGCTGGACCGGGCGGTGGCCGTGATCGGCGGCCCGCTGATTGGCGGGGCGACGGGGCTGGCGGTGCTCGATGCGTCCGCCCGCGTGGACATTGATCCCGTGAACGCGCCCGCCCCCGCCGACTCCCTCGATCCCCGCTTCTCGCGCCCCTGGATGCTGCCGCACAACGCCGGCGAGCGATTCGACGTGTTCGGGAAGATCGCGGTGCCGTTCGGTTCCCGTCACGCGTTGCGACTGTCGTACACGGGGTCGGTCGAGCGGCGGCAGCTGTTCGACCCCGTGGTGAAGTACGAGCCCGCGCAGCGGGCGGGGCAGGAAATCGGCGGCCGGCTCGCGTTGGCCCACTACCAGTACGGCGGGACGGGAGACGCGTCCGGTGCCGGGGTCGTGGACCTCCGGATCGGTCTCTTCGAGAAGGAAGCCGTACGCTCGGTGCTGCTCGCCGAGCCCACGCCCAGCATGGGCGCGTTCACGTTCGGTGGCTTCGCCTTCGCGGGGCGGGACCGCGCGCGCGCGCGTGACTCGGTGGGCGTGGAAATGCCGGTGGCCGGGTTCGTGGCCCCGGGATTTGCGGCGAGCACGCCCTGGGGCGTCCCGGCGTTCTTCACGACGGCGCCCATGCGGGGCGAGCTGGCCTGGAACCGGTATCGGGAAGCCCGTGTCCGGCTCGACGTCTTCCTCGGCCGGGGCGCGGCCACGGACATCCGGGCCGGCGCGGAATACGTCGCCCAGCGGGTGGAGACGTTCACCCGGCTCGAGGCCTACCGCGCCGTCGCCGAGGGGGCGCCGGCCGCGCGCACGACCGCGTTCTCGCCCTTCTCGGCCGGGGCGTACGCCGAACTGCAGCAGCGTTGGAACGACGTCACGCTCACGGCCGGTGTGCGCGGCGACGCGTTCGATGCCCGGGGTGGTGGGACGGCGGCCCTCGGCGCGACCAAGGTGACGGTGAGTCCCCGGCTTGCCGTGGCCACCGTGCTCGACCGCGCCACGGTCGTCGCGAGCATTGGACGCTTCGTCCAGCCGCCCGACTTCCAGTACCTCACCGATGCCGCGTTCGATGACACCCTGCGGACCGGACGGTTCCGCCGCGGCAACCCGGCGCTGGGCTTCGAGACGGCAACGCAGGCGGAGCTGCAGGTACGGCTCCGGGCGTCGCCCACCGCGGGCGTGCGCCTCGGCGCGTACCTCAAGCGGCTCGACGGACTCGTGGCGTCGGTCCCGGTGGGATTCGATCCGGACAGCGCCGTGTTCGGCAACGCGGACTTCGGAACGGTGCGCGGGCTGGAGGCCGCGGTGGAGCGCGAGGCGGTGGACGGGATCGGTGTCCGCGTGAGCTACGTGTTTCAGGACGCGCAGGCAACCGCCACGAACGCGCTGGATTTCTACCGGCGCCTGCGCATTTCGCCCGTCGGCGACACGATCATCCCCGCGGTCGTCGCGTTTCCGCTGGACTTCGACCGGCGGCACGCGGTCGTGGCGGTGGTGCAGGCGCGTACGCCGTCCGGTGCGCCCCGGCTGCTGCGACGGCTCCAGGCCGCCGCCGTGGGCCAGTGGGGCACGGGCCTGCCGTACTCCCGCACGACGGCGGACGGCGACTCCCTGCTCGGTCTGCCGAACAGCTACCGGCTGCCGAGCCACTGGACCGTAGATCTGCGCGTTGCCAAGGGGTTCGCGATCGGCGGGCTGCACGCGCGCGCGTACCTCGACGTGCGGAACGTGACCAACCGGCGCGCCGTGGTGGCCGTGCGCCGGGACACGGGGTCGCCGGAGGCGGGCGACCCGCAGATCGAGGCGCTGGCCGAAGCGGCGTATGCCGCCGGGCCGGCGGCCATTCCCTACGAGTCCCCGGCGTACCGGCCCGACGCGGACCTGGACGGCAATCGCGTCCTGGAAGGCGAGGAGGAACTGCTCCCGCTCTACCGCCGCGCGGCCCGCGACTTCCTGCAACCGTTGTTCGCCTACGGGCCGCCGCGCCTCGTGCGGTTCGGCGTGCAACTGGAGTTCTGACATGTCCCAGGCATCCGGACGTCCCTCTCCGCCTCCGGCGTGGTCGCTCCCGGGATTCCAGCGCGCCAAGATCGTCGCCACCATCGGACCATCGTCGGAACGTCCCGAGACGCTTGCCCGGATGTTCGCGCTCGGCGTGGATGTCGTCCGGGTCAACAGCTCCCACGGCACGCCCGAGCTGCGTGCGCAGTGGATGGACCGGGTGCGTGAGGTGGCCCACGCGGAGGGGCGCCACATCGCGCTGCTGGTGGACCTCCAGGGGCCGCGGATCCGGGTGGGCGCGCTGGACGCCCCGCGCGCGCTCGAGGAGGGGAGCACGGTCGTGTTCGCCCCGGAGGCGGTCGTGGGCGGCGCCGAGATCCCGACGGCCTACGAGGCGCTCGCGCGGGACGTCACCCCCGGCGCCCGCATCCTGCTGGACGACGGACTGCTGGCCGTGGAGGTGCTCGAGACCGACGGCGTCCGCGTGGTGGGACGGGTGGTGCATGGCGGGCTGCTGCGGGGCAAGAAGGGCATCAACCTGCCCGGCATCCGGGTCAGCGCGCCCGCGGTCACCGCCAAGGACCGCGAGGACGTGGCCCTGGCCGTGGCGCACGGCGCGGACTACATCGGCATCTCGTTCGTGAGCGAGCCCGGGGACGTGC
>Ga0214471_10002153_pt1 | contig 15471 bp, 18 predicted proteins | sample RVTome_5_FD_207665 | JGI IMG/M metagenome (GOLD analysis project Ga0214471, IMG submission 207665) | Soil microbial communities from uranium-contaminated site in the Upper Colorado River Basin, Wyoming, United States - RVT142D155 | ecosystem: Environmental > Terrestrial > Soil > Contaminated >... | reverse complement strand
TCTGGGCGACGACCAAAGACGGCATACGAGGCTTCCTGGTCCCCACCGACAGCCCCGGCTTCAAGGCCAACAAGGTCACCGGCAAGTACTCGCTGCGGGCCTCGGATACCGCGGAGCTGGTCATGCAAGGCTGCCGCATCCCCGCCGACCACGTGCTCCCCGAGGCGCGCGGGCTGAAGGGACCGCTGACCTGCCTGAACCAGGCCCGCTACGGCATCGCCTGGGGTGCCGTGGGCGCGGCACAGGCCTGCTACGACGAGGCGCTCCGCTACGCCAAGAACCGGATCGCCTTCGGCAGGCCCATCGCCGCCACCCAGTTGATCCAGGAGCTGCTCGTCGAGATCGTCAGCGAGATCACCAAGGCGCAGCTACTGTGCCTGCGCCTCGGGCAACTCAAGGATGCCGGCAAGGTCACCCCGCAGCAGGTCTCGCTGGCCAAGCGGAACAACGTGGCGATGGCGCTGAAGACGGCGCGAACCTGCCGTGAGATTCTCGGCGGCAACGGAATCCTCGACGACTACCAGGCCTTCCGGCACATGGTGAACCTGGAGTCGGTGTACACCTACGAAGGTACCCATCAGATCCACACCCTGATCATCGGTCAGGACATCACGGGCCACGCCGCTTTCGGCGAGCGTTGACCCCCGCAAGGAGGCGTTGCTAGCATCGAGCGAGGCCGGGACGGCAGCCGCCGGCCGGCCTCCACGAGCGAGCGGGCATAGCTCAGTTGGCAGAGCGCGAGCTTCCCAAGCTTGAGGTCGCGGGTTCGAATCCCGTTGCCCGCTCCATACTCATCCTCGAGCCAGCCAACCAGAGTATGGCCATCTTCGGAAAGAAACCGGAAAGTTCGTCCCCGCCGCAAGCAGGCGCGCCGCCGAGCCCGCCGCCGGCGCCGCGACCCCGCTCGACCCCGGCGCCGCCGGCCGTGTCCGCCAAGCGCTCGTTCCTGGGCCCGGGCTGTGTGCTCGAGGGCGATTTCAAGGGCGCCGGCTCGTTCGAGTGCCGGGGCACGTTCAACGGCACCATCGACGTAGAGGAAGACCTCGTCATCGGCCAGGGCGGGATCGTGACCGCGCAGCTCAAAGCCCGCCGGATCACCATTGAAGGGCGGTTGGAGGGCGACGCCACGGGCAGCGAGAAGGTCGAAGTTGGCGCCTCCGGGCACGTCGAAGGCGACGTTCGGGCACCGGCCGTGCAGTTCGCCGAGGGCGCGTTCTTCGAGGGCAACGTGGAGATGCGCCGCGCTCACGCCAAGGAGGCCGGCGACGACGCTGGGCGGCGTCCGGGCGCCCCGACCGACGCTCCCGCCGGGGCGAGCGGGCAGTAGCCGCGCTTGACGATGCACGTTGGCGTCGTCCGCGAGATCAAGGCCCAGGAGAACCGCGTCGGGCTGACCCCGGCCGGCGTTCAGGCGCTGAAGGAGTGCGGCGCCGGCGTGCTGGTGGAGGCCAGCTCCGGAATCGGCAGCGGAATCCCCGACGCCGAGTACGTCGCCGCCGGCGCCGAGGTGATCGCCACCGCCGCGGAGGTCTGGCAGCGCAGCGACCTGATCGTCAAGGTCAAGGAGCCGCTCGAGGTGGAGTTCGCCCACCTGCGGCCGGGCTTGCTGCTCTACACCTATCTGCACCTGGCGCCGCTGCCCGAGCTCACCGCGGCGCTCATCGAGCGGAAGGTCACCGGCATCGCCTACGAGACCATCGAGGAGCCCGACGGCAGGTTGCCGCTGCTGGAGCCGATGAGCGAGATCGCCGGCCGGATGAGCATCCAGGTCGGCGCCCATTTTCTGGAGCGCGCCCACGGCGGCCGCGGCGTCTTGCTCGGCGGAGTGCCCGGCGTGAACCCCGCCGATGTCGTGATCATCGGCGGCGGCATCGTTGGGCGCAACGCGGCGCGCATCGCCCTCGGCATGGGAGCCCACGTCACCATTCTCGAGCGCAGCCCGCGGCAGATGCAGGCGCTCGACGACCTGTTCGCCGGCCGCGCCGCGACGATCATGTCGCGGCCGGTCACCGTCGAAGCCTGGGTGCGTCGCGCCGACCTGTTGATCGGCGCGGTGCTGGTCCCGGGCGCCGCGGCGCCCAAGGTCGTGAGCCGTGAGCTGGTCAGCCAGATGCAGGACGGCAGCGTGATCGTCGACGTCGCCGTCGACCAGGGCGGTTGTGTGGAGACCACCAAGGTCACGACCCACGCCGAGCCGACGTTCATCGTCGACGGCGTCGTCCACTACGGCGTCGCCAACATGCCGGGCGCGGTGCCGCGGACCTCGACGTTCGCGCTCACCAACGTGACGTCGCGATACCTGCTCGAGCTGGCGCGCAAGGGGCTCGCGGCCGCCTGTCGCGACAACCGCGCCCTCGCCGCCGGCGTCAACACCCACGACGGGCACGTCACCTGTGCCCCGGTGGCCGAAGCGCAGGGGCTGCACTACCAGCCGCTCGAGGAGCTCCTGTAACCGGCCGTGGCGAAACCCCGGTCGGCCGGGTTGCGGCCAGAAGAGGCCAGATGCAAGGCGCCACTCCCGGCCGCGCCGCCGCGGTTCCTCGCCGTGCTGATCGACCCGCCGGGGGGGGCGGCCTGGAACATGGCGGTCGACGAGGTCCTCCTCGAGGCCGCCGCCGCCGGGGCCTGGACGCTCCGGTTGTACGCGTGGCGGCGCCCGACCGTCTCGCTCGGCTATGCCCAGCGCGGGCGCGAGGCCTTCGACGCTGGGGCCGCCCGCCGGTTGGGTGTCGGGGTGGTCCGCCGGCCGACCGGCGGGAGGGCGGTGCTGCACGCCGATGAGCTGACCTATGCGCTGGCTGCCCCCACTTCAGTGGGACCGTTGGCCGCCGGCATCGGCGCCTCCTATCGGCTGATCTCCTCAGGCCTGCAGGCCGGCCTCGAGAGCCTGGGCGCGGCGGTGCGTCTGGAGCGCAGCGCCGGCGCCGGGGCGGCGGCGCGGGGTCCGTGCTTCGCGGCGCGGGCCCGCTTCGAGCTGACGTTCGCCGGCCGCAAGATGGCCGGGAGCGCTCAGCGCCGCTGCGATTGGGCGCTCCTGCAACACGGCTCGCTGCTGCTCGGGCGTCCCGACCCGCGGCTCTGGCGCGCCCTCGGCAGCGGTCATGAAGAGGCCGCCGCGGCGTCGATCGGCCTGGTCGAAGCGCTCGGCTGCAGACCGTCGCCGGCGCGTCTGGCGGCGTGCCTGGCCCGCGGCATCGGCGCCGCCCTCGGCCTCGAGCCCCGCACGGCGCGGCTCAGCTGTGCGCAGCGGCGGCGCGCGACGGCGCTGCGGGCTCGCTACCGCGACCCCGCCTGGACAGCGCGTCGCTGACCGGTTTCGCCGCCGGGCATGCGGATCTCGTGAATGTCCCCTCCGGCCGAGGCCACGTCAGCGAGCCACGGGACGCCGCCGGGCGGGGCCTGCATGCTATCCTTGGAAACAGCGAAATCTTCACGGTTTCGCGGCTTCAGACCCCAGATCAGCTCCCGCATCCACCCTGTGGGGTGGCTCATCCCCGCTTCGAGGCCAACCAGCGATGCCGCGTGAGCGCCGCGATCGATATGGTGCGCAGGCGATCACCTTGCGCCAGGCAACGGTCATCGCCGTGTTGCTGCACCTGATGCTCGGCGGATTCCTGCAGTGGAACCCGGATCTGCTGTGGTCGGAGCCCGTCGCGCCGCCGCAGCCGCAACCGCTCGAGTTCCGCTTCGTGGACGTGCCCTCACCAGCCGTGGAAGAGGCGCCGGATACCGACGTGCTCTCGGACGTCGATCGGATCGCCGCCGACGCCTCGGATCGCGACGACGCTGAGGATCCCTTCTCGGAGGGCAATACGCCGCAGGAGGTCTTGAGGAGCGACTCCGAAGCGCAGCCCGAAGAGGTGCCGCCGTCCCCCGTCGCCGTGCCGCAACCGGTCACCGCGCCGCCCGATCCCCTCGCGGCGAGCGCCGAGACGACCGCCGCCGCCAGCGCCGAGACCGTAACCAGCGACGCGAGCCGAGCGGAAGAGACCACGGCACCCCCGGAAGCCGACGCCACGGTTCCCCTCGCCACCGAGGCGCCGCCGCTGCCCCCGCCCAGGACCGCGTCGCTGCGTGACTCCTTGCTCCGCGGCCTGCAGCAGTACGTCGAGCCCGAGGTATTCGCCAACTCCAACGGCGGCGTCGACGGCTCCCAGGGGCTGGTGTCCTTCGACACCAAGGGGTACGACCTCGGCGCCTATATCGCCGAGGTCCTGCGCATCATCGAGCGCAACTGGAAGAGCAACATCCCGCCGGCGGCCCGCGTCCAGGGCCAGAGGGGCGCCGTCTTCGTCAACATGTCGATCGTCCGCGATCCCGAGCGGCCGGGAGGCGAGAAGGCGGTGATCCTGGTGAGCCGCAGCTGGAGCTCCGGCAAGCCGGCCTTCGACCAGTCGGCGTTGTTCGCGCTGGAGATCTCCAGCCCGCTACCGCCGCTGCCGGCCTTCTTTCCCTACGATCAGCTCGACGGCAGGCTGGGCTTTCTCTATAACTTGGATCCGTCGCAGGTTACCTTCCCGGTCGAGCGCTAGGCTGCCTACCCCCTGACTCGACGTTCGTCGGAAGCGAGAAAATGATCGAATTCTTGCGCCAGGGCGGGCCGGTCATGTGGCCCTTGCTCGGCTGCTCGGTGCTGGCGGTCGCCATCATCGTCGAGCGGATGATCAACCTGCGCCCCGCGAAGGTGCTCCCCGAGGACGAGGTCGAGCATCTTGGGTCTCTAATAGGTGGTGGTCTCCTCGAGCAGGCCGAAGATTATTGCGAGCGCCGACCGGGGCCGCTGACCAATATCGTCGCCGCCGCGCTCGAGGCCCGCGGCGAGTCGGCGGACAGCATCCGCCAGGTCGTCGTCGACCAGGGCCGCCAGGAGGTCCCGCGGCTGCAGCGCTACCTGGGGATCCTCGGGACGGTTGCCAGCGTCTCGCCCCTGCTCGGCCTGCTCGGCACGGTGCTGGGCATGATCGAGGTGTTCCAGGTGGTCTCCTCGCAGGGAATCGGCCAGGCGGAGCCGCTCGCCGGCGGTATCTCCGAGGCGATGATCACCACCGCCACCGGCTTGACGATCGCGATCCCGGCGCTGGTCGCCTACAACGCCTTCTCCGACCGGGCCAATGCGATGATCCTCGAGATGGAGCGCCTGGCGCTGGCCTTCATCAAGCAGATCGTGCAGCAGCACGCCGCCGCCGCCCGGGACGACCGCGCCCCCGTGGCCGTCTCACAACGTAGGGAGCAGCAAGCCTGAGCCATGTTCGCCGACCAGCAAAGCAAGCGCCGCGTCGCCCTCGACCTCTCGCCGTTGCTCGACGTCGTCTTCCTGTTGCTGATCTTCTTCCTGGTGACCACCACGTTCATGCCCGACGCCGGCATGGAGCTGGAGCTGCCGGAGTCGACGACCGCGACGGAGTCGGAGATGGCGCCGGCGATCGTCTCGGTGACCGAGGACGGCGCCATCAGTCTCGACGGCGAGAGCGTCACGCTCGAGGAGCTGCAGCGGGCGGTGGCGGCGCTCCCGGAGGCGGAGCGCCAGAAGGTCACCGTGCGCGCCGATGCCCGCGTCGGCTACGGCGTCATCGTCGGGATCATCGACGCGCTGCGCAACGCCGGAGTCACCGGCCTCTCGTTGCCGATGGACGCGGTGCAGGCGGCGGGTCAACGGAGTCCTCGATAGCATCATTGTCCGTAGTTGCCCATCGGCCGTGGCCGACCCTGATGCATGAAGCCGCGGTCGCGTGAAGCTTCTTGATAGCGGAGATCTGATGGGCCCGGCCCGCGAGCCTCGCCAGACTGGAGAACGACAGCCGGCGCCGGCGGGCGGCGGCGCGCCCCGCCGCGCCGGCGCCTGGTTCGCAAGCCCGCGGCAAAGGGCCGGCTACCTGTGGCTGGCGGCCCTTCTGGTGGCCTGGAGCCTGTGGCGGATCTGGCGCGGATAACTGGCGACGAATGGCGAGGAGAAATCAGGGCTGAGCCCTTGATCGTCGTCGTCGGGTCGACCGCCGCCGGCAAGTCCGAGCTGGCAATCCGCTTGGCCCGCCGCTTTGGCGCCGAGGTCGTCTCGGCGGACGCCTTCCAGGTCTACCGCGGCTTCGACATCGGCACCGCCAAGGTCGACGCCGCGGCCGCCGGGGTCGCGCACCACTGCGTCGATGTCGCGGCGCCCGGCGAGCGCTTTACCGCCGGACGCTACGCTCGCACCGCTGCCGCCGCCATCGAGTCGATCCGCTCGCGCGGCCGGCGAGTGGTCGTCGCCGGCGGCACCGGTTTCTACATCCGCGCCTTGATCGAGGGGCTGGCCCCGCTGCCCGGCTCCGACCGCCGCTGGCGGCGCGCCCTGCGGGCGCTCGAGGAAAGGCGGGGCCTCGAGCACTTGTACGGGATGCTGGCCGAGCTGGACCCTCGCTGGGCGGAAGCCGTGGGCCCTACCGACCCTCAGCGCATCCAGCGGGGGCTCGAAGTGACGCTGCGATGCGGCGAGCCGATGAGCCGCGTCCTGGCGCGCGAGGAGCGGAGCGGACCCCGCTACGAGGCAGTCTGGGTGGGCCTCACCTGGCCGCGCTCGATGCTGCACGAGCGCATCGAGACACGGGTCGACGCCATGCTGTCGTCGGGATGGCTCGGCGAGGTCGAATCGCTGCGCGCCGCCGGCGTCGCCGCTTCGGCCCCGGCGATGCGCGCCATCGGCTATCGGCAGCTCGCCGCCTGTCTCGACGGCGAGCTGACCTTGGAGGAGGCTCGCGAGCAGATCGTGCGCGTCACGCGTCGCTATGCGAAGCGCCAGCTGACCTGGTTCCGGGGGCAGGCGCCGGTCCGCTGGTTCGAGCGCCGGGCCGCCGATCCCGCCGATCGGCAAAGGGTCGACGAGGCCGTGGAGGCGCATCTTGGCGCGACGCTGCCGTGCTAATCTCGAACGCGAGCATGTATACGCACGAAAAAGCCGCGCCTCCATCGCTGGATCCTCGGTTGCGCCGGGGAGCGCGGTCGGTGGCCATCGCCCTTGCCTTTGTCGCCGTCCTCGCCGGCTGCGCCACGACCGCCGAGCGGCTGACGCCGGAGGCCGGTCCGCCGCCGACGCGCCACCTGGTGCCCGGTCCCGCCGAGGTCCCGCCGCCGCCCGCCGACGTCGCCGCCGAGGTCCGCGACGCCTGGGTCGTGCTGCGGTCGGGCGATCCGGGGGCTGCCGAACGGCCGCTGGCGACGGCGAGCCCCGCCGTCCGCGACAGCGCCGGCGCCCAGACGGTTCTCGGGTTCGTGGCCCTGTCGCGGGGTCAGACGATCGAAGCGAGAGACCACTTCCAGAGGGCGCTCGCCGCATCGCCCGACAATGCGCCGGCGCTCTACGGGCTGGGCTTCGCCGCCGAGGCTCAGCGAGACCGTACGGCCGCGCTCGACGCCTACGGGCGGGCCACGCGCGCCGATCCGGGCCTCTCGGCCGCCGCCGTGCGGCTGCAGATTCTCGAGCTCGAGCAGGCCCAGGCGCTGATCGCCGACGGCGAGCTCGCCGAGGCCGAGGGCGACGAGGCGGCGGCGCTGGCCGCCTACGAGGCCGCCAATGCTCTCGGCCCCGAGCTCGTCGTGCCCTACTTGCGGATCGCCGCCATCGAGCGGCGTAACCGCCGTCTCGAGGAGGCGGTGCGCTGGTTACGGGACGCTCGCGATCGGGTCGGCGACCTGCGGGTGATCCTGCGCCCCCTCGCCGAGACGCTCCAGGAGAGCGGTGCCTACGCCGAAGCCTACGACGTCTTCGAGTCCCTCCAGGAGGTCGCTCCAGACGATGCCGAAGTGCGAGCTCTGGTGGCGGCTGCCCGCGAGCTCTACCTGACGGCCGAGTTGCCCGAGGAGTACCGGGACCTTGAGAACAAGGCCGAGATCCTTCGCGAAGACCTGGCGGCGCTGCTGGCGATCCGCTTGCCGAATCTCGGCGAGCGCGTCCCGGCGCCGCGCGTCGGGGTGATCATCACCGACGTCGACGGCTCCTGGGCCGAACCCTACATCCGCCTGGTCGTCGCCTGGGGCGTGATGGAAGTCTTCCAGAACCACGCCTTCGTCGCGGACCTGGTCGTCAAGCGGCAGATGTTCGCCGAGGTGGCGTATCGCGTCCTGGAGCTACTCGGCGCCACCGGCGACGCCGCCCGCGTGCGTCTCGCCGACGTGCCCAGCGAGCACTACTTCCACGACCAGATCCAGACGGTGGTCGGGCAGGGGATTCTCGAGCTCGGTCCCGGCAATGTCTTCGGCATCCTCGATCCGGTGAGCGGCGAAGAGGCCGTCGAGGCCGTTCAGCGCCTGGTGCGGCTGGCGCGGAGCCGCGACGATTGAAGTGACCGGGACCCCGGGGTAGCATGGCCCTTCCGCTTCTCGACCCGCCAGCCTTTCAACGAGCTTGAACGATTCCAGCCAAGGTGCGCCCATGAACGGACCGGACGCGTCCACCCGCGGGTCGAGCGTCGAGCCCGCCGCTGTCGACACGCAGCGGCCATCGGCCGCCGCCTCGCCGCTCGATTCGGTCCGTGTCATGGTGACCTGCGTGCTGGCATGGGCCGTGCCGGGGTTGGGTCACGTTGCGGCCGGCCGCTGGGGAAGGGGCCTGCTGTTCGCGATCGTCGTGCTGACGCTGTTCCTGGGCGGGATCGGCCTGCAAGGCAAGGTCTACCGGCCGGTGCAGGGGGAGCCGCTCTCGTATCTCGCCGCGGTGGGCGCCGCAGGCGTCGGGTTGCCGTACGTCGCCGCCCGGGCGCTGGGGCTGGGGTTCGGAGATATCCGGGCCGTCGGCTACGAGTACGGCAACACCTTCACGCTGGTCGCCGGCCTCCTCAACCTGCTGATCGTGCTCGATGCCTACGACGTCGCCTCCGGGAGGCGGTGAGGGCGGCCTCCTAGATGCACAGCCACTTCCTCTATCTGGTCTTGTTTGCGGCAGCCGTCGGCGCGGTGCTCGGCGCCATGCTGCGCGCCGATGTCCGGCAGGCGGCCCGGCTGGCATTGTGGATCGCCGGCGGGCTCGTCGGCTCGGCGCTGGCACTCGCCTGGCTCATGTATCTGGTCGCGTCCTGACGCCCGGGCTGTGCTGGGAACCGGGACGCAGGCGCCATTTTTGCGCTCACTCGGATGCGCCGGCGCGGCAAGCGCGACGTCTGCAGCACGCCGCGGCGGCAGGGAGGGCTCACTTGTTGCACTGGATTCCAGCGCTGATCACGGCGGCCGTCCTTGCCTGGCTGTCGCATCAACCCGTGCTGCCGCCGGTGCCCGGCGCCCCGCCGGACTGGCTGCTGCACAGCCTCGCATATGGCTTTCTGGCCCTAACCTGCATCTGGGGGACGACCCGCGGCCTGAAGCCGGAACTGCGGCGGCGTGGCCCGCTGCTGGTCGCCTTCCTGCTCGCCAGCGGCTACGGGATCACCGACGAGTGGCATCAGAGCTTCGTTGGCCGCGACGCCACCGTCAGCGACTGGCTGGCCGACACCGTCGGGGCGGGGATCGCGGTGCTCGCCGTGCTGCTCGCCTGGCGCCGCCGCAACCAGACCCATCACACTTCCACCACGGCCTGCTAGCTCAGTCGGCCTCCGGGCCCTTTGCTTGAGGGGGTCCCGGCCGTGTGTGACAATTCTTGAAACCGGGCTGAGGCTTCGCGAAGGAATAACCTCCTGCCCCGAGCGCGCGACCGAATGCGGAAGTGGTTTCTTCGCGAACCCTCAAGGAGGCGTTGTTGGCACGTATCGCGGTGATCCCGGGGGACGGTATCGGCCTCGAGGTCACCGAGGCGGCGATGGAGGTGGCCTCGGCCACCGCCATGGCGTTCGATATCCCCCTCGAGCTGGAGTGGTTCGATTACGGCGCTGAAGCCTACCTGAAAAGCGGCGTGGCGCTGCCCGACGGCGCCCTCGAGAGCCTGCGCGACGACTTCGAAGCCATCTACCTCGGCGCCCTCGGCGATCCCCGCGTCCCCGACATGGCGCACGCCAAGCAGATCCTGCTGGGGCTGCGCTTCGGGCTCGACCTGTTCGTCAATCAACGGCCGGTGAAGCTGCTGCACGAGCGCCTCTGCCCGCTCAAGGGGCGCGGCGTCGAGGACATCGACTTCGTCGTCTTCCGGGAGAACACCGAGGGGCTGTACGTGGGCGTGGGCGGGATCTTCAAGAAGGGGACGCCCGACGAGCTGGCGGTTCAAGAGGACATCAACACCCGCAAGGGCGTCGAGCGGATCATCCGCCACGCCTTCGACTTCGCCCGCCGAGAGGGTCGCCGTAGCGTGGTGATGAGCGACAAGAGCAACGTCCTGCGCTTCGGCCACGACCTCTGGCAGCGGGTCTTCGACGAGGTCCGGGCCGAGTACCCGGAGATCGAGTCCCGGCATCTCTACGTCGACGTCCTGACCATGCAGATGATCAAGAACCCGGCGCAGTTCGACGTCATCGTCACCTGCAACATGTTCGGAGACATCATCACCGACCTCGGCGCCCAGCTGCAGGGCGGCCTCGGCGTCGCCTCGTCCGCCAACATCAACCCCCAGACCGGCGTCGGCTTGTTCGAGCCGGTGCACGGCTCGGCGCCCAAGTACGCGGGGCAAGGCGTCGCCAACCCGATCGCCGCCATCCTGACGGCGCAGCTGATGTTCGAGTTCCTCGGCCACGGCGGCGCCGGGCAGGCGATCGAGAGCGCGGTCGGGGCGTTGATCGCCGAAAACCAGGTGACGCGTGACCTCGGCGGCAGCCTCGATACCGCCGCCGTCGGTCGCGCCGCGGCCGAGCGCATCGGCGCGGCCGTCAGGTCGTGAAGGGGAACGGCAAATGAGTCAGGAAGCCTGGATTCTCGACGGCGGCCGCGGCCTGGCGACCGCCTGCATCGGCGGCGGCCAGGGCACCGCGATGTGCCTCCAGGTCGGATGAGCCCGGACGCCGAAGCTGCGCCGCTGCCCGGGGAATCCGAGCTGATCTACGACTGGAACACCCGAACGCCGCAGCCGCAACCGGCGCAGGTGGCCTTCGACGACGAGACGCTGCGCGACGGCATCCAGTCGCCGTCGGCGCGCGACCCCGAGATCGAGCAGAAGCTGCGGCTGCTGCATCTGATGGCCGATCTCGGGATCGACGCGGTGGACCTCGGACTCCCGGGGGCCTCGCCGCGGCAGCGAACCGACGTCGAGCGGCTGGCGCGGGAGATCGCCGAGCAGAAGCTGGACATCTTTCCGAACTGCGCCGCGCGCACGGTCATCGCCGACATCGAGCCGATCTGCGCGGTCGCCGACGAGGTCGGCATCGCCATCGAGACGGCCTGCTTCATCGGCTCCAGCCCCATCCGCCAGTACACCGAGGACTGGGACCTCGACGGCATGCTCCGCCACACCGAAGAGGCGGTGCGCTACGCGGTGGATCGCGGGATGCCGGTCATGTTCGTGACCGAGGACAGCACCCGGGCGGCGCCCGAGACCCTCCGTCGCCTCTACACGACGGCGATCGAGGCGGGCGCCCGTCGCGTCTGCGTTTCCGACACCGTCGGCCACGTCACCCCACCCGGCGTCCGCGCCTTGATCGGCTTCATCAGGCAGGTCGTGGAGGATACCGGCGAGCAGGTGGCGATCGACTGGCACGGCCACGAAGACCGCGGCCTCGGCGTCTGGAACACGCTCGTCGCCCTCGAGGCCGGGGCCAGCCGCGTTCATGGCACCGCCCTGGGCATTGGCGAGCGTTGCGGCAACACCCCGATGGACCAGTTGCTGGCCAACTGCCGGCTGCTGGGCTGGATCGACAACGACCTCTCGCAGCTGGTCGAGTACTGCCGGGTGGCTTCCGAGGCGATCAGCGTGCCGATCCCGGCGAACTATCCGGTGATCGGCACCGACGCCTTCCGCACCGGCACCGGCGTGCACGCGGCGGCCATCATCAAGGCGCGCGCCAAGGGCGACGACTGGCTCGCCGACAGGATCTACTCGGGGGTCCCCGCGGCGATGGTCGGCCGCCGCCAGGAGATCGAGGTCGGGCCGATGAGCGGCACCTCGAACGTCGAGTTCCGCCTCCGCGAGCGCGGCATCGCCCCGGATCCCGACAAAGTGGCCGCCGTCCTGGCCGCCGCCAAGGCGGCGGACCATATCCTCGACGACGACGAGATCGACGCCGCGCTGGCCGGGAACTGAGCTTCGCGTCAGCGCAGGAAGACGTCCGGCAGGATGATCGGCACCAGCATGAACGAGGTGACGAAGATTGCCACCGCCAGCAGCGCCAGGAACAGGCGCGTGCCCCCGAGCGGTTGCTCGAAGCGGAGCGGCCGCGGATGGCGGAAGCCGCCGGCGAGGAACAACACCGAGACCACGGCGGCGAACACGATCCAGCCGGCGAAGAAGCGGAATCCGGCGTACAGCATGAGCGCCAGGACACCGAACGACAGCACCCGATGCCAGCGCGGCGTGAACGAGTACAGCAGGTGCCCGCCGTCGAGCTGGCCGATCGGCAGCAGGTTCATGGCGGTGATCAGCAGGGCGAACCAGCCGACAAAGGCCAGCGGGTGCATGAGCAGGTCCTCGGCCGGGCCGACGGCGGGGCCGAACATGCTCGCCATGGGGCCCCAGATCAGCGGCTCGCCGAGGGTGATGAACATGCCGCTGGTCTCGATCTCCACGGTGCTCACCACTCGCGACTGCGACAGCCCGTAGGCGAGCACAGGCAACGCCGCCACCCAGCCGGCGATGGGGCCGGCGACGGCGATGTCGAAGAGCGCGCGCCGGCTGGTGATCGGGCCGCGGATGCGGATCACCGCTCCCATGGTGCCGGGCAGCAGCGTCGGCAAGATCGTCGCCGGCGGCAGCGGCAGGAAGTACGGCAAGGTGGCGGCGATTCCGTAGTACCGGCACGCCAGGTAGTGGCCCATCTCGTGGGCCAGCAGGATGGCGATCACCGCCAGTCCGAACGGCAGGCCGCCGAGCAGCGCCTCGGGAGCCCGCAGCGGGTTGATCTCGATGAGGCCGCGCAGCTCGTCGCCGTAGAACTCCTGGTACTGGAGGAATCCCCAGTAGATGCTGCTCGCCAGGGTCAGCACGAAAAGCACGACGTTGGTGCGAATGCGCGGCTCGGGCAGCGGCGGAGGCCCCGCAGGCTTCAGGGGCGGCTGGGGATCATAGGCAGGCGGCGGCTGCGAGAACGGCGACGGAGCGTCTCGGTCGCCGGTGGGCGGCGGCGTTGCGGCGCTGTCTTCCTGATCGTACGACACGTCGAGAGGCTCCGCTGCTCTTGCCGTCCGGGAAGTCGCCGGGCCGCAGCGGTGACCGCGGGCCCTGAGGCTCGCGACGCCGCGACGCCGCCGAGAAAGTCAGGCTAGATCTTAGCAGCCCGCGAGATCCCAGCCCGACCTTGCCAACGGGTCACGGCTGCGCGAGCCGACGGCCTCGCTCGCATCGGGAAAGTTGAGAAGGTCGGGCTTGCGCTCCTCGGTGTGCCGAGCTTGCCGTCGTGGGCGGCGGGATCGGACAGCTTCAGCTCAGGTCGGCGAGCGCCTTGCTGGGGCGGAAGCGTGTCGTCTTGCCGGCGGGGATCGCGATCTGCTCGCCGGTGCGCGGGTTGCGGCCGACGCCGCGCTTGCGGGGCTTGACCTCGAAGACACCGAAGCCGCGCAGCTCGATGCGCTCGCCGCGAGCCAGGGCCCCCTTTAGCGAAGCGATGATCGTCTCGACGGCGATCTCGGCGTCCACCTTGGTGATGCCCGCCTCACGAGCGATGATCTCAACGAGGTCGGCCTTGACCATGCCGAGCCCACTCCGGGGTCGTCGGGTTTCGGGAGAGAAGGCGCGATTATAGAGACGGCCGTCTCCCCATGTCAACCATAACTACCGTGTTATCATGACGTTACGGTGATCCGGGCGATCCCTCCCGGATCTTTTTCGGGCACAGAACGCCCTCCAGAGGCTGTCGTGAGCCCATCGCCTTCCGTGCCCGTCCCCCACGTCGTCATCGTCGGCCGGCCCAACGTCGGCAAGTCGACGCTGTTCAACCGCATCGTCGGCCGCCGCGAGGCGATCGTCGGCAGCCAGTACGGCATGACCCGCGATCGCCATAGCGCCGAGGCCGACTGGAACGGGCGCCGCTTCACGCTCACCGACACCGGCGGCATCGAGCACGGCTCGCGCGAGGACCTGGCCCGCCAGATCGAACGCCAGGTGATGGTCGCCGTCGAAGTCGCGGCCGTCGTCCTGCTGGTCGTCGACGGCCGCCAGGGGCCGGTGCCGATGGATCGGGAGCTGGTCGCGGACCTGCGGCGCCGCGGGGTCGAGCCGATCCTGGTGGTCAACAAGTGCGACACGCCCGCGGTCGCCGCGCGGCTGGCGCCGGCGTTTCACGAGCTCGGCCTTGCGATCCTGCATCCGGTCTCCGCCGAGCACGGCGCGGGGATCAACGATCTGCTCGACACGGTGGCCGAGCTTCTACCGGAGATGCCGGTGGCGGCGGGAGACGAAGAGCCCGCCATCCGAATCGCGGTCGTCGGCCGGCCGAACGTCGGCAAGTCGTCGCTGGTCAACGCCCTGCTGGGCGCCGAGCGGGTGATCGTCAGCGATCAGCCGGGGACCACCCGCGACCCGATCGATACGCTGCTGGAGAGCAACGGCCGCCGCTACCTGTTGATCGACACGGCCGGGATCCGCAAGCGCGCCCGCATCGACACCCACGCCGAGATCGCCAGCGTCGCGATGGCGCGCCGCCGCCTGGCCCAGGCCGACGTCGCGCTGCTGGTCATCGATCCGGAGGAGGGCGTCACCCGCCAGGACATGCAGGTCGCCGCCGAGGCCGACGGCCTCGGCTGCGGCCTGATCGTCGTCGTCAACAAGTGGGACACGATCGATCCCGCGGAGATCGGCCGCGGCGAGGTCGAGGAGCACGTCCTCGAGCGCCTGGGGCGGAACCGCTATGCGCGCGTGGCGATCACCTCCGCGGTGCAGGGGACCGGTGTGGACGAGCTGCTGCCGCTGGTCGACGAGGTCGCCGCCGCCCGCTCGCGGAGGGTGCCGACGTCCGACCTCAACGCCGCCTTCGCGGCGATGGTCGGCCGCCACGCCCCGGCTGGCGGTACCAGCGCCTCGCAGCCCAAGTATTTGACCCAGGTGGGAATCGACCCGCCCCGCTTCGTGGCCTTCGCGGGCGGGCGAGGCGCCACCCGCGACGACTATGTCCGCTACCTCGAGAACCGCCTGCGGGAGGCCTTCGACTTCCGGGGAACGCCGATCGTGGTCAAGCTCCGGCAAGGCGGCCGTGGGCGCTCGTGATCCCGCCGCGCGACCCAGGGCGGCTCTATGCGGCGACCGCTGACGTAAACTACAATGAACGTTCGCGAATTCGAACCTGCAGGTGTTCGATCCCGAGCCGCCGCCGCCGATGAGCCTGACAAAACGAGACATCGCCCGGGCGATCCACGAGGCCGAGCCCGCAATCTCCATCGCGGAGGCGGTCAGCCTGGTGGACGCGATCTTCCAGGCGATCAAGGACCGGCTGGCGGCCG
>Ga0214471_10002152_pt1 | contig 15488 bp, 18 predicted proteins | sample RVTome_5_FD_207665 | JGI IMG/M metagenome (GOLD analysis project Ga0214471, IMG submission 207665) | Soil microbial communities from uranium-contaminated site in the Upper Colorado River Basin, Wyoming, United States - RVT142D155 | ecosystem: Environmental > Terrestrial > Soil > Contaminated >... | reverse complement strand
GAAATACTGTGGCATCTTCATGGCGACATAGGCCATCATTATTGCCGGAACTGCGATGATTAGCATAACTCCTGCAAATGTAGGGATAGTAGTAATTGCGTTAAACGTGAGTGCCGCCAGACCAAATGAAAACGAGATTCCCAAAACCACCAAAGTCGTAGCTTTTGCGCGATTGCTAGTAGATACACCGCCTTCCAAGATTCCAGCAGACAAAAAGATCAATCCAATGAACATGGTAAGACCTGTCAATGCGTGCATTCCGTCGATGAACGTGTGCGCAATTCCGGCGTATGCTATAGTAACTCCGGTCAGGCCGATGGCAGTAAGGCCCATTCCTGGCATCATGAGGTCCCAATTGCTCATTTGTGCTTGATGCCTAGGCGGAGATACTTATTCCTTTTGGGGTCTGAGAAACTTCGAAGAAATTAAATGACTAGGGGGGCGCCTTTGAGTGTTTGGCGGCAAAAGAGATACTTGAGGTATCAAAACCAAGAATCATAGTTTTACTTGTAATAACTGCTGTGACTTCGATGTATGCCGCATCAAAGCTTGTCGGCCCCGCACTCGATCCGATGGGTCTTGTTCACATCATAATTGCAGGAGCGCTTGCGTCTGCCGGATCCAGTGCACTGAATCATTATTATGATCGCGACATTGATCCATTAATGAAAAGAACCAGCACAAGGCCCATTCCGTCTGGGAGGATAAAGGCGTCCTCTGTTTTGGCGTATGGGCTGGCAGTAAGCGTGATATCCGTTTTGTATGGCGCAATTTTTCTAAATCTTACCAGTACTTTTTTTATCGCACTTGGAATATTTTTTTACGTCATAGTCTATACTGTGTGGCTTAAGCGAAAAAACTCGTCCAATATAGTAATTGGGGGGTTTGCAGGAAGTGCGGCATCGATGGCGGGCTGGACTGCAGCAACCGGATTTGTGCCGCCAGTAGGAATTGATTTGCTTGGATTTTTAGTGGGGTTTTTGGTATTTGTGTGGACGCCTTCGCACTTTTGGTGCCTTGCAATGAAGATACGCGAAGATTATGCAGAGGCACACGTTCCTATGCTGCCAGTATTGATTGGGATGCAAAAAACATCCAAGTACATTCTGGCAAACACGGCAATACTTTTGCCGTACTCACTTGCGCTGTATGCTTTTGGGCTTGGAATCGTATATGTGGCAGTTGCAGCTGCGTCTGGGGGCCTGATGCTTGCATACCACTACAAGCTTACAAAAACACCTACATCGGACTTTGCGTGGAAGGCATACAAGGTTACGGCTCCGTACTTGACTATAATCTTCGTAGCAATTGCGCTAGATGCGGCCTTTCACTTTAGGTTCTAGGTTAGATTAAGCCTAAAAAAACGCCGAAAGACAATTCTCATTTAGTATTCTACGGCTTTTTTCAGGCTTCGCTGTAGTTTTGGGCTGGCAGGGCCTGTCCAGAAGATGGCTCCGTCACTACCAAGCATGATTTTGCCTTGTCTTTCTAAAATTTTTAAAATAAAGTTAAAGACAGGATACTGCATCCCGGTAGGCAGTTTTTTGTAGAGGCGTGATTTAGAATCAAATTCCTTGTTCTCGCAAATCAGTTTTTCAACTATTGTCAGGCTTCTAAGGGTGGGATTAAACTTGCGAGTGCCTTCTAGAATGTAGTTCATGATGGCAATGTTTCCAGATGTGTTGTTCTGAGGCGCATTTTTCTTCGATTTATTAAAAACGCGTGCTGGCATTTACTCACACTATGTACATACTAGTATATACGCATTTGTACATATGAATATGTACGTGATTACCTGTATTTGAAACGGCGCTCATAGTTCTTGTGGCCGGTCAGCTCCATAAGAAAAGCAGTTTTTTGGCCCTGATAATTTGTAATGGAATAGATTAACCTCATCCCCTCTGGCAGGTACACATGAAAGGCATTGTCAACACCATGTCTTTTTTTGTAGTACAGTGGAATCTGTTCAAACTTGATCCTCTCACCTACGATGACATCATTTTTTAGATTATCAATAATGTCCTTGACATCCTTGAACAAGGCACTGTTTTTATTCAAACGAGAAAACACAAGATCAAAATCCTTGCGGTCGCCTAATACTTTCATTAGGTGCTTGGGATCTCTATGTATAAAACGCTGACGCAATACATTACTGCCAATCAACAAGTACCATCAGGGAAATTATTCACGGGTTCACAAATAATCTTGTAGCTATCGCGCTTGACAGAACCGCAAATAAACAGAGTTTTTTAATATGCCTCTGATTCTCAGACTTGACAATCAACAAAGACAATTACACTAGTTACAAAAATGATTTATTTTGAAAATGGTGAAAAACTGCAAATATTGCGGAAAGGAAATGAAAAATCAAGAATTAACGCACTGCTCAGACGGATGCCTTTTTGCTAGCATTAAAGAAAGTAAAAAAGTTCGGGGTCTGTGAAATGACGGGGTATTGCATAGGAACATGCGTTCGATATAAGGCAAGAAAGCCCCTTGAGATTGGCAGATATGCTGCTGGCCAGAAACGCTGTAATCTTTGCGAGATTTTCATAAACTCGGATGGCGCGTTCTGTCCATGCTGTAAGAGAAAGCTACGATCACTGCCTAGAAGCAGAAAGGGCAAAGAAAAATACATGATGCAAAAATCTGGATTAACTATTACTGAAGACCAGAAATCTACTGCTCAATTCTGCAGTTTGGCTGAATCATAAAAAACAATTCAAGATGCTGTTTTGAATAGACATGGCAATTATGAGTAAGTCTTAAATGCGTTTAGGTAAGTTCGTTATTGTGCGGAAGTTTGGGGCAGCCTCGTTATTTTTAATGTCAGTTTTACTTGCAGGCGTGATTACACCGGCAACAAATGGTTTTCAAATGATTGGGTTTGTTCCGACAAACACGTACGTTGATTTTGCTTTTGCCCAAACAGATGACTCTGAAAATGACATTGAAGATGAAACAGTAGATGATGTCGAAGACCAAACCCAAGAAGAGACTGAAGATGAGATCATGGATGATGCTGAAGACGAAATCGAAGAGGAAACCGAAACTGACAATCTGGGACGGGAAGTAGCCGACTTTGTACATAATACTCGGGACCTGTTTAGGGAACAAAGAGAAGAGACAAGAGCAATAATTGATGCATGCAGGGATGCAGTTCGAGACGCCGCACCAGAAGAACGAGCAGACATTAGGATGCAGTGCAGAGAGGACCTAGATGAAGTCAGAGAATCATATCGCCAACTTCGAGCTACATATCAAGATGTCTTCCGTGAATTTAGGGACCACGTCAGAGTACTAGTCAGAGATGCTCAAGGCCAGTCGGATGCAGATGTCATGTCTGCAGTTGATGCGATTAACATGCGGGCGCAACGAGAGGATATGAGAGACAGAGCCCATGAGATTCGAATGCAAATGCAAGAAGAGTTCCGAGCAGAAGTATCTGATCTCCGTGATCAAATGAGAGAAGATAGGGAAATGATGAGAGAGGAGATTCAAAAGATTAGAGAAGAAGGACAGGACAGAGAAGAATTAGAGTCCATACGAGAACAAATGAGAGAAGAGCAAGAAAAAATGAGAGAGCAGATGCAAGAAGAACGTGAGAAGCTAAGAGAGCAAATGCAAGATGAACGTGAAAAGATGCAAGAAGACCGCGAGAAGCTAAGAGAGCAAATGCAAGATGAACGTGAAAAGATGCAAGAAGACCGCGAAAAAATGAGGGAACAAATGCAGGAAGAGCGTGAGCAGATGACGGAATCTGAAGAATCAGAAGAAATAGCTGCGGAGTCCATCGAAGAAGCTGAAGAAACTAGTGAAGAATCTGAAGTCACTGAAGAATCTGAGGAAACTATTGAGGAATCAGAAGAACCCGTAGAAGAATCTGAAGAAACCGAAGAAACCCAGAATTAGCGAATATTTTTCTAATTTTTGAGCCAAAATTCTTTTTAGGCATTTATATGTTGTATTCGATCAGATCTTCATAGTATCTGTAAATGAATGATAAAACAAAAATAAAAATTCGACACACCACTCATGAAGACATTCCAAAGATAGTCGAATTACAAAACGTGTCCTTTCCATTCATGGCGCTGGAGGGGATGATTTGGAAGCCAGAACAGTTGCAACGCCACCTGGAGGTTTTTCCTGAGGGCCAATTCTGCGCTGACTGCAATGGGCAGATTGTCGGCTCGGTAAGTAGCTTAATAGTGAATCTAGAGCCGGAATACCAAGAACATACATGGATGGGAATTTGCGGTGGGCCTAGATTTGGAAATCACAATCCAAGTGGTGACAGCCTTTATGGAGCTGATGTGTCGACACACCCAGATTATCGCAGGCTAAAAGTTGCGACGAGACTTTACGATGAAAGAAAGAACCTCTGCATCAAACTAAACCTGCGGAGAATAATTGCAGGCGGCAGGCTGTTCAATTATTGCGAGTTTGCCGAAAAGTTTTCAGCAGAAGAATATGTCAATAAAGTAATTGAAGGCGACATCGATGAGCCGGTGCTCGGCTTTCAGCTAAAAAATGGATTTAAATTCATCAAGATTTTGCCAAACTATCTCAAAGACAGCCGCTCACAAAACTATGCCACATTCATAGAGTGGAAGAATCCGCATTACAAGGTGAATTAGTTTGATAATTGACTGCCATACGCACCTAAACCAATACGAATCCCTAGCAAACATTTCCTCACTAGATGACAGGGTAAGGAGGCTACTCAGAATCATGGTGAGTCACAACGTGGATTATTCAATTATTTTGTCCTCATATGTGGTAAATGAGCAAAGACCATCGACGCAGCAGCTAATCGAGGCCACAAAAAAGCATGACAATTTAGGAATAGTTGCGGGATACAGCATAGACAATCACACCGATGAGGATCTAAGGCAGTACAAAAAATGGATAAAGGACGGACTGGTAAAGGGCCTAAAGCTTTACTGCGGCTATGAGCATTATTATCCGTATGATAAAAAATACCAAAAAGTCTACGATACGTGCGTGGAGTTTGGCATTCCTGTCATGATTCACACTGGTGATACGTTTTCTGGAAAAGGAAAGCTAAGATTCTCGCACCCGCTTAACATAGATGAGGTCGCAGTAGACAACCCCGAGCTCAAAATCGTCATGTGCCATCTTGGAAACCCATGGATAGAGGACTGCCAGGAAGTTGTCTACAAGAACGTTAATGTCTATGCAGACATGTCGGGTTTGGCTGTTGGCAAATTCGACCATTTCTTTGAAAACATGATGGTCGAAAAGGTAGCAGAACTGATCAACTATGCAGGCGAGCCGCGTTACCTGCTGTATGGAACCGACTGGCCAATCTCCAATATGGACTCGTACCTCAGCTTTGTTGCAAAACTAAAGTTAAAAAAAGATTACAGGGACAAGCTGATGTACAAAAACGCAAAAGATCTATTCAAGATCAGCGTGTGAAATAGCTAAGATTCTTCAAGGCCCGGAAATGATGCCTCATAATCCTTTTCAGCCATTTCCTTGTTCTGCTCATCATACTCGTCCACTTCTTTTTCTTGAACAGTTGCTTCTACTCGGCGCGTGTCCTTTGTGAGCCATGACACCTTGACTAGTCCCAGTATTTCCAAGTCGAGCAAAACCTTGTTGAACTTGTCTTGCGCAAGCGTCACTCCAGACTTGGAAAGGCTCCTGGTTAGCTCCTCGTCTGTTAGTGAGCCTGCGCTCTTTATCTTCTCGTACACTAGATTTCGTATTGGAAATTCTGCCATAATTTTTAACCGTAAAACGTCTTGTCTATTGTCTTGGGGACGACATTAGAAATAGTTTCCTTTATTGCCAGATACCACTGGTCTACCTCCTTTGTTATTGAGGGGCGAATCTTTTTGAGAGCTGCTGCAAAGTTGGCACTAGTTATTTTTGCGGCATTATTTTGCATTGCGCTTACTCCGGCCTCCCTGCACAAGGCTACTAGGTCTGCGCCGGTATAATTTTGAGTGGAAACGGAAATCTCCTGCAGGTTCACATCGCCGGAAAGCGGCATTTTTTCTGTGAGGATTTTGATTATCTCAAGCCTTCCTTTTTCGTCTGGCTGCGGCACATAGAGGACTGGCTCCAGCCTTCCTGGTCGCAGAAGCGAGTTGTCCAAAAGGTCCGGCCTGTTTGTTATTCCGATTACCACTACTCGTGAGGATCCGCTGTCCTCCATCTCTGTTAGTATTTGGGAAAGAATTGTCTGGCCTACTCCGCCTTCTTCGCCTGACTTCATTCTTGCTAGCGAGTCCATCTCATCAAAAATCACCACACACGGTGCGGATGTCTTTGCCTTTCTGAAAATCTCCCGTATTGCCTTTTCTGATTCTCCTACCCACTTTGAGAGGATTTCTGGGCCCCTCACTAGTATCATGTTGCTGCCACTCTCCGTTGCTACTGCGCGCGCCAAAAGCGACTTGCCGCATCCCGGTGGGCCGTACAATAAGGCGCCACGCGGAGGCTTGATTCCCATGTTGTGAAATTTCTGCGGCTCTTTTAGTGCTACAATGATGTTTTCCTGCAAGGTCCGCTTTATGTCGTCTAGCCCTCCCACATCATTCCAAAACACTTTGGGTCGCTCCACGTAAAACTCCCTCATCGCGGTGGGGACGACTTCGTGCATTGCATCGTAAAAGTCCTGAAGCGTTATCTCCATTGACTGCAGGATTTCTGCTGAGACCTTTTCTGTTTCCAGATCAATTTCTGGCAGGTATCGTCGTATTGATTTTAGTGCTGCCTCCCTGCAGAGAGACTTGATGTCTGCACCCGTATGTCCGTGCAGTTCCGCTGAGAGTCTTTTTAGCTCCACATCGTCTGCTATTGGCATTCCCCGCGTGTGGATTTGTAAAATCTCCAGTCTGCCATCGACGTTTGGAACGGAGACTTCGATTTCCCTGTCGAATCTTCCCGGTCTTCGAAGGGCTGGGTCGACACTGTCTGGCCTGTTTGTTGCGCCAAGGACTATTACGTTTCCCCTGTCTGTGAGCCCGTCCATTAATGCCAAAAGCTGCGCTACGACTCTTTTTTCCACGTCGCCGTACGCTTCTTCCCTTTTTGGCGCAATTGCGTCTATTTCGTCGATAAATATTATTCCTGGCGAGTTGTCCTTTGCCTCCTTGAAGATTTCACGGAGCTTTGCCTCAGTTTCTCCGTAATACTTGTTCATAATTTCCGGCCCGTTAATTGAAAACATGTTTGCCTCCGACTCGCTTGCTAGGACCTTTGCAATCAGGGTCTTGCCACACCCAGGGGGGCCATACAGCAGGATGCCACTGTGCGGCTCGATTCCAAGCCGGTTGAATATCTCTGGATGTCGTAGCGGAAGTTCCACTATCTCTCGCATTATTTTGAGCTCGTTTCTGAGCCCTCCTACCTCGTCGTATGTTATTCGAACCTTTTTGTCAATTGCCTTGTCTGCAGATATTGCAAACTCTGTTGTCCTATCAATTGTGACTATGCCCTTTGGCGCAGTCTTGCCAATCTTAAAGTCCATGGGGTTGCCTAGGATCATAACGGATATTTCATCGCCCTGACAAAACGGCAGGCCCTTTAGGCGGTTCTTTACAAAATCGGTAAATTCCTTGTCAACGGTTACGACGTCGCTTACCGGTATTAGTGAAATTGATTTTGCGGCCTTGGCGGGTGCCTTTTTTATTTTTACAATGTCGTTTAATGTGGCGCTGATGTTTTTTCTTGTCTGGCCATCAATTCTTACTAGGTCTGCGAACTTGTCGTCCTCATCTGTCGGCCATACAACTGCGCAGCTGGCGCGCTTTCCTGTTATTTCGATTATGTCTCCTGGGTTGACCTTAAGAAAGTCCATTGCGTCGGGCCCTACTCTGGCGCGTTTTTTGCCTACGTCGCGTTGCTTTGCCTCGCCAACGCGCATTTGTAGTGGTTCATCTTTTCGTGCCACGACTAATCACTTCACATCTACTGACCTGCGGCTCATGTTGAGGACCTCAAACTCGCTTACTCCTTGTACGGATCTAACGGAATTCTCTAGTGAGTCCATCTGCCCTTCCCTGTCATCCAAATCAAACTGTGCCTTTAGATAGTATAGGCCAAAAGCTAATGGCTCTTTTGTGTATTTTTCAAGCTTTATTCCGTCGCCTAGTTTTTCTGAGATTCCCTTTGCTAGGCTGTCCAGATCTATCTCAGTCCCTGTTGGGAGGATCTTTGTGATTAATAGCAGTCGTGCCATTTTCTATGGTCCTGAAAAGCTACAAGACTGACATGTGTATGGTCTTGCTGCCTCTCTGCAGCTTTCACATCTCCAAATCAGAACGGATCCGCATTCAGGACAGTTGAACTTGACACACTTGTCGTTTGGCATGATGTGCCTGTTACAACAACTGCAAACTGGAAGTGCCAGTGATGCTGACATGAGCTGTCTTTTTTAATAATCAATTTATAGCTTGCCCAGTTCATTTCGGACTAGCTGAGAAGCTTTCGTATTTCTGAACCAAAAATTGTCTGCGCTACTTTGAGTGAGCCTTTGAGGCCAAGCAGTTTTACTAGGGCAGTTGTGTGAAAATCAAAGTCCTCATTATCTGAAATATCTGCAACCATTTCCGGTGTTACTGATGAGAACAATTTGTCGATTGTCTGGTTGTCGAGTCTTTCTAACATCTTTCTTGCAAACAATTGTTTTTCAAATTCTTTTCCAAATTTTTCCGTCCAGAGTTTCTGGTATTCTTTTAGCGAGTCGTAATTTCCAGTCTCTAAAAATTTTGAGATGGCACGGCCCGCTAGGATTCCGCCAACACCGCAGGAATAAATCCCACCCGCCGTGGTTGGCTTTGACTGTCCCGCTGCATCGCCGACAGTTACGACGTTTCGTGTAACAAAACTCTCAATTGGGCCGTTTACCCAGATTGGAGCAAAGACCTTTCGAATTATAGAGTGCTTGCCTTTTTTCTCAAGGAATGATTCAAGTGCAGACATTGCATTGATTGCTTTTCCTGCTACTCCAACCTTTCCGATTCCATTAGCTGCCGGAATTATCCAGGAAAAAAATCCCGGATACTTTTGCGCATCAAAGTTTACCTCGACTAGTCCTTTTTGTATCCAGTCGGCATAAATCTCGTACTGGGCCGACTGTAGGGTGCCGGTCCTGTCCCTTTGTACTAGAGAAAATGCGCCACGCGCATCCACAATTATCTTGCAGTTAATGGTGCCAGACGTTGTGATTGCCTCATTACCGTTGATCTCCTTAAGTGATGTCTTTACCCTGATCTCTGCTCCGTTTTTTTGGGCTTGGTGCGCTATCTGCTTGTCAAACTCGCGTCTGTTTATGACTACGACGTTTTGCTTTTTTGCATCAAGTGTTATTTTTTTTCCGCCGGGCGAGCTGAGGGTGGCGCAGTGGATCTGGCTATCAAGGGTCTTAGCTGATGGCACTATTCCTAGGTTTTCGAGGCCTGACGCTGAGACAAGACCTCCACAGTGCTCAGGGGAGCCTATCTCAAAGTCTTCTTCTATTACCAGAACTTTGTGGCCTGCCTTGGCGACTTCCCTTGCGCAAAAAAGGCCTGCTATGCTGCCTCCGGCAACTACAACATCAAAGGACATTTCGTTATTTTTGTGTGTGCGTTAATTTAATTCATAGAGTCGGTTACACCCTCAAAAGTTTTTCAATGGTTGTTTGCTCACTCTAACTGTTGGCGTCAATAAAACAGGTAATCGTGGTTCGAGCAGACCTTGGCATGGGAAAAGGCAAGATTGCAGCTCAGGTCGGACACGCATGTGTGCTTGGTGCAGAAAATGTCCGCAGGTCTCGCCCAGAATGGTTTGAAAAATGGTGGGGCGGCCAGGAAAAAATTGTTCTCAAAGTCAACAGTGAAAAAGAGCTGGAGGAAGTAAAAAGAGGCGCAATCGAGCTTGGCCTTCCGTGGTCTGAGGTAACAGATGCAGGTCACACGCAAATTGCGCCGGGGACATTTACTTGCATTTCAATTGGTCCTGCACCAGAAGACCTAGTTGACAAAATCACAAGTAATCTCAAATTACTGTAAATCTCAATAAATATAATGTGGTAAGCTGGACTCACATCTGTGAAAAAGAAAGTAAAAGGACTGATCGTTGCAATATTTTTTGGCGTAATTTTGGTCACATCAACTGTGGCAATCGCACTCAGTGGCATGCCGCAACAAAGCCCACTTGACAAAGTCACTATCACTGGTACACCTGCAGATAACTTTCCAGACCTAGAAAGGCCGAGATTTTGCGAAACACAAGAAGCCAAGTTCACGCAATATGTAAGAGAATACAAAATACCGACAGAGTGCACCCAGCCTCTTGCCATTACTGTCGACCCGCAAGGAAACGTCTGGTTTGCTCAGACCAACACAGGCATGATGGCAAAATTTGATCCAAACACAGAGCAATTTACTGAATATGAAAACCCGGACTGGCCTCAGATGGGTCGCTCGATGGTCTGGGGCATTGATTACTCGTATGACGGCAACGTCTGGTATACTGATGATACGTATGATTCCATTTGGAAGTTTTCTACAACAACTGGTGACTATGAACGAGTTGGTTTTCCATCAAGTGAGGACTCGTTGCCTCAACATCTCAAAGTAGCAGGAAACCAGATTATAGTAAATGATTTTTATGGAGGTAAAATCAGCTTTTTTGATACGCAGCAGCAAGGCGAGGAAAAACTATACAGAAATGTTCCTTCACCAATACCGGATTCATTTGTTGGAGGGTTTGATATTGACTCGTATGGAAACATCTGGTACACAAACTGGGTATTTCGACAGGGCGGGGCACTAGTCAAGTTTGATTACACACAATTCTCAGAATCTGGTTTTTCTGGCGACAATGTTGTTGCATCACAATTTTCTGAAGCATTCAACCTTCCATCGGACCTTGGAACACCGATAGGCCTTAGCGTTGATCAAAACGACAATGTCTGGATTGCTGATACTTCGAGCAGCTCGTTTTTCAAGTTTGACCCAATATCTGAAACGTTTACAAAATACGTGACATCAGATCCTCGTCCGTCGGCATATGGCAACGCAACTGGTGTAATCAAAACACCTGTCACAGGTCCGTACTGGACCCAAGTAGAGGACGGAAAGCTAATCTTCAATGAGCAAATTGCAAACGCAATAGCAGTATTTGACGTAGATGGGGAATGGCTCGTAGAATACCAAGTCCCATCGCAGAATCCCACATGGGCTGACTGTGGAAGCCAAAGCGACTGCGGAATTGCACAGGTATTTGGGTTCAGATATGCAGGTGATAAAATCTGGTTTACTGAGTGGGTCGAAAACAACATTGGCGTAGTGGACCTGACACAGGATCTTCCATTTGAGTTTGGGCTTACGCAAAAACAACTAACCATTCCACGTGGTCAGACAACGCAGCTAGACTTGCAACTTGTTCCAGTCTCAAACACCGGCGTAATTCTCTCATCAAAGACAACTGCTGCATTTTATGACCTGACAGTACAAATCACGACTACTAATCTGTCTCTGACTGAGACGCAGGTCGTCCCAGTATCAATTACTGCAAGCCCATCAGCACTGACTGGAACATACAAGGTTTTACTCTCGGCAAGAACAAACGACGTAACCGTTTCACAATTTGTCACCGTGAATATAACTCCGTGATTCCAAAAATAGACTCTGATACTGGAATCCTATCTTACACTACAGGCTATCCTGGCTGTGGTGGAATAATACGCACACGCCCTGGTGACTTTGCAGTCTCCGAAGTCCTTGATAAAAAAACAATTTCGTCATTATCGGATGAAGGCTTTGCAGTATACCGGCTGAAAAAATCCGGAATAGATACGAATCATGCGCTGGAACGAATCTTCAAAAAATCTGGCGTGCACCTAAAGGCCCTTGGGCTCAAGGATGCGGCAGCACAGACTGAGCAGTTTGTATGCTCGATGGGAAAAAACAAGTTTTTGCCAAATTATTCCGATGAGAAAATCTCACTTGAGAAAATCGGGTTTGCAAAAAAGCCGCTTTCTGCAAAGGACATGGTGGGAAATCACTTTGTCATAAAAATAACTGGGGCAACAGGCGACATTTCCAGCTTTTCAGAGCAGGACAAAATCTTGAATTTTTATGGATACCAGCGCTTTGGCTCAAAGAGGCCGGTGACACACCTTGTCGGCAAGGCGTTAATCCAAAAAAGATTTGGCGATGCAGTAAGTTTGATCCTCTCATACACATCAGAATACGACTCGGAAGAAAACACCAAGATTAGGAAAATGATGTCAGACATCTCAAAATACTCAGAAGCATTACAGCTAGTGCCAAAACAGATGGACCTAGAAATAATCCTGCTCAGAGAAATGATAGCGCACGCAAACCCGCAAAAGGCGTTATACAAGCTGCCGCTGTCGATTAGGAGGCTGTTTGTTGACGCATACCAGTCATACCTGTTCAATCTTACCCTGAGCAAGTCGTACGAATATGGGGAAGAATTATTTGCGCCGCAACAAGACGACGTGTGTTATGACAAAAACGCAAAGCTTGGGAAATACGAAATGATATCGCACCAAAACATTGCAATTCCACTGATTGGGTATTCTTACTTTAAAAAAACGAGATTCGACTATCATATCTCAAAAATTCTGGCAGAACAAGAGATCTCTCCAAAGAATTTTTACATAAAGGAAATGCAGGAGGTGAGCAGCGAGGGTGGATTTAGAACTGCACGTATGGTTTGTACTGACTATATTGCAAAAAAAGACACTGCAAGCTTTACTCTGCAAAGAGGTTCATTTGCAACCATTATCATGCGAGAAATAATGAAACCATCTGATCCGCTCAGATCAGGATTTTAAGATCTGTTAGCAGACCTACACCTTTAGTCATACTCCATTCACTAAAATTAATATCTACACCTTTTGGCAAAGTCAAGTGTGAACAAGGAGGCTAGGGGAACCGCACAGGTATCTATAATCATTCCAACGTATAACGAGTCTCAAAACATACTGGAGGTTCTAAAATCAATTGAGGAACACCTGCCTGCAAACACGACTGCACAGGCAATAGTAGTAGATGATAACTCGCCAGACGGCACAGGAAAACTAGTTGAAGACTATCTGCAGAATGTAAAAAAAATTGCCAATTACACCATTGATGTTATTCACAGAAAGACAAAGGAGGGTCTGAGCTCTGCGATTCTAAAAGGAATCCAGTACGCTACTGGAAACACCATAGTTGTGATGGATAGCGACCTTTCACACCCGCCAAGCCTTTTGCCAAAAATGCTTGATGCGCTAAAGCACCCAAAGTGTGACATTGTGATTGCGTCAAGATATGTGCGGGGTGGCTCCATTGACGGGTGGACACTGCGCCGAAAATTAATCAGCAAGACTGCCACACTAATTGCAAAGCGGGGTCTTGGAATCAACGCAAAAGACCCAATGTCTGGATTTTTCGCATTCAAAAAACAAATCATTGAGGGCCTCAAGTTTGACGCAATAGGCTACAAGATGCTCTTAGAAATTCTAGTAAAGGCAAAAAACATCAGCGTACTTGAAATTCCTTACACATTTACAAACAGAAAGTTCGGCTCAAGCAAGCTTGACTCAAAGGCAATAACTGATTACATCAAGGCAGTCTGGAAACTCTACAGGTTTGGCAAGGCAGCGGCAAGGGAAGAAAAACGAACCTCTGTGAGCTTTCTCTCAAAGGCTGCCAGATTCTATACTGTTGGTGCAATAGGACTTGTAATTAATTATCTGGCGTCGTCTTTGTTTACTGATGTTGTAACGCACATGTGGTACATTCACGCCACAATAATTGGAATTGCCATATCGATGAGCAGCAACTTTGTACTAAACAAGGTCTGGACCTTTGAGGACCGGAACTTTGCTCCAAAGTACACACTAGTCCAATACTCAAAATTCATTGGGTTCAGCTCCCTTGGCGCGCTTGCACAACTGGGCATGGTTTTCCTGCTTGTGGACAATTATTCAATACAGTATCCTATTGCACTAGTGCTGGCAGTATTTTGCGCAGCCTTGAGCAACTTCATTCTGAACAAAAAGTGGACATTCAAAGAAAAAATCTGGAGCTAAAAAAATTAAAGGATTCGGGATGCAGTGCCTCTTGCGGTACTACTCACGAGTCCCTTGGGTGGAATCTTGTCTACTGTGGAATACTCAGACATCTTGAGGCCAGAGGTGCCCCTTTTTGTCGTCAGAGAGAATTTTTCTGGAAGCAAAGCCATTTTCTTTTTTTGATGCTCCAAAAAGGATTGGCCTGACCAGATCGAGTAGACCTTTGGCACTGTGATAGTCGCAGTGCCCCTTTCGATTACTAGTTTTGTAGTCATTCTATCTCTGTTTTCCATATGTCTGCAGAACTGATATTGTCTGCTCAGCTAATGTTATGATTTATCAGCTGATCTGTTAGTTCATCAAACTTGTTTTGCATTAATTTCTGTCATAAAGATAAAATACCTACCAAATCAACGCCTAACCGATGATGAATCCAATCTTCATCATAGGAATAACGTTTTTGGTACTTGCTGGCGCACTTGGCGGCTACGTGGTATACCACAAAGAAACCGTCATGACTCCACTTGAGATGCAGGAAAAGACAGAAATCGAGAGCATGAGCTGCGAGGAAGTCAAAGTAAAGCACGAGCTTGGCCAGTACTGGTCTTTTACTAACTGGAGAATTGCCGACGCCAAAGTAGACGCCTGTTTTCCTGATCAATAATTATGTGATGATTTTTATTTTTGGCTTTTTGTCTTAGGCCTATGGATTTTGATTGCGATAAACTCACAGATGTGGGAAAATGGTACAAACATACATTCTTCTAAGCTGCAGCGTGGGCTCAGAGCACGAAGTGCTTGAACAGCTAAGGGCACTAGCAGAAATCAAGGATGCGATTATGACGTATGGCGACTATGACATTGTGGCAAAAATAGAGACTGGTTCTGAGCAGCAAATGGATAATCTGATATCCTCAATTAGACAGTTGCAAAAAATCAGAAGCACAGTAACCTTACATGTTACTGACTAGCGTTTTTTTATCGAGAAAAAACCGCCAACACCGCTCATTATGATTCCGCAAACTATGATGGCAATTCCGTAGTAAATCCAGTCTGCATTATAGTACATAACTGACGACTCTGGGCCAATTGCTCCCCTTCCCTGAAACTGAAAGATGGCCCCAAAAATGATCAGAATGGAGCCTATTGGGATGAGTGCTCCAGATATTCTCATAGTCTGATGTGGCGCGCTCAGGTGTATAAAGAGAATTGATTAATTGAACAAATGATTTTCCGTCTTTTTCTTTAATCTAATTTCCAACATTTCAGAAAATGTACAATTGGGATGAAGGTCTTTACGAGAAGCGCCGCTTTTCCTTCCGTAATGTGGTGCTTTTTGGCAGCTCAGCCGCACTTGCCATACTCTTGTTTTTGGTCTTTGCCCCACAAATCCAGGAACTGACTAAAACCATACCGTACTTGATTGAGCTGGCATACA
>Ga0214471_10002151_pt1 | contig 15490 bp, 10 predicted proteins | sample RVTome_5_FD_207665 | JGI IMG/M metagenome (GOLD analysis project Ga0214471, IMG submission 207665) | Soil microbial communities from uranium-contaminated site in the Upper Colorado River Basin, Wyoming, United States - RVT142D155 | ecosystem: Environmental > Terrestrial > Soil > Contaminated >... | reverse complement strand
CAAGCAAGTCAAACTGGTCATGTTCGCCCCGGTCGCCCTGATCCTCTCCCTCGTCCCGCTCGTTCCGATCCAGGACGCAGGCGAGGGCGACGTCTCGCTGCGCAAGGACGCCGCCTTCGCGCGCGCCTTGACCACGGAACTCGGCTTCGACGACCTCGCCGAGCTGGTGCTCCACGAGGCGCTCGAACGCGCCGGCCCGCGCAGCGACCGCGGCGACCTGCTGCTGGCGCGCTGCGACGTGCGCAAGCTGTCGGCGCAGCGCGCGATCGACCCGCGCTCGCGCGTGGTCGCGCTCGGCCGCGCCGGCGAGGCCTACCAGGAGTTCCTCGACACCACGCCCGCCGACCGCCTGCTCAACCAGGCCGACCTCAACCTCGCCGAAGTCGCGTTCCAGTACGGACTGGCGCTCAAGACGCTGTTCGAGATCGAGCGCATCGGCCCCGACGAGCGCACCACGCTGGTCCACAGCGGCGAGGTCCTGCTCACCAGGTCGCTCGAGCGCGTCAACGCGCTGCTGGGCCGCTACCGCGAACTCAGTTCCGACGACAAGAACGCGCAGCGCTTCCTGCTGTTCTACCCCGCGCTCTTCTACCGCGCGCTCATCTACTACTACTGGGGAGTGCTCTATCCGGCGGGGTCGCTGGAACGCGACCAGAACACCCAGAAGGCCCTCGACCTGCTCGAGGAGTTCTCGCTGGAAGTCGGCGAAGGTTCGGTCGCCGGCTTGATGGGCTACAAGCACATGGCCGACGTCTACGGAGCCCGCGGGGACCTCGACGACGCCATCTCGTTCTACGAATACGTCGTCGACTACGGAGTGCCCCCGGACCCGGAGATCGAGCTCACGCCGGGCGAGATCGACCGCCGCCGCGAGGTCATCCAGGACGCCTACCACGGCTGGCTCAGCTTGCTGACCGCCAACGGCCGCCGGCAGGAAGCCTCCCAGCTCGGCGGAACTTTCCAGGCATGGACCGAGGACCAGGGCATCCTGCTCAGCCAGTCGGGCTACCGCGTGCTGCTCGAGCTGGCGCGCGTGAAGCTGCAGACCGGCGGCTACGACGCCGCGATCGAAGTCGCGCAGCGGGTCGCGAGCGAGAACGAGACCAGCATGCTGCGGCTCGAGGCCAACCGCGTGATGCGCGAGGCGATCGTCAGCGCGCCGCCCGACTTCCCCATCGACCTCGGCGTGCTCTACGCGGCCGCCGAAGGCGCCTACTTCGACAAGAATTTCGCCGAAGCCATCGACGGCTTCAAGCTGCTGCTCGGCCGCCTGCCCGCCGGCGGCGCTTCCGCCGACAAATACGGCGGCAAGGTCTTCTACTACCTGGGGCGTTCCTGGGCGAGCCGCGACCGCAATCTCGAAGCGGCGATGACGTTCAAGGAAGGCTTGGAACGCTTTCCCGACGACGAGGAGAACGCCGAGCGCACCGCCCGTGCCTGGCTGGTGCTCGCCGAGCATTTCAAGAACCGCGCGTCCGGCGACCCCGTGCTCGAGGCTTTCTACAGCGACGCGCTTTCCGCGGTGGAGAACCTCGGCGGCAGCACGCCCGATGCCTTCGCCTACCGCGACGCCGAGCAGGAATACCGCAAGGCGCGCGGGCTCGAGAAAGCCGCCAAGGGCAAGCCCGCCAGCTCCGCCGAGGCCAAGGCCGCGCTCGCGAGCTACGACGCGGCGATCCCCAAGTACCAGCGCATCGCCAAGTCGTCGGTCTACTACGAGAAGTCCATGGTGCAGCAGGGCCTCTGCGAATTCCGCAAGGCCGCTTGGGATCCCGCCGCGCCGGATCGCGCGTACCGGATCTTCGACCAATACTTGACGCAGTGGCTGCCGGACCCGGCCAACACCCCCGCCGACGCGAAGGGGCGTAAGAACCGGACCGAGGCCAGCGCGCTGGCGGACTTCTACCGCGGCAAGATCGCGCTCGACAAGTGCGCCGCCGGCGACGCGCAATGGTGCGGAAAGGCCATCGAGCTCTTCGCCGGCTTCCTCGACCGCCACCCCAGCCAGCCGGACTACGCAGCCGGCGCCTTCGACGCGCGGGTCACCGCGTTCCTGGCGCTGGGCCGCGAAGCCGAGGCCATCGCGGAGTTCGAGGCGCTGATCGCCGCCGCGCTGCACCAGCAGTTCGAGCGGAACGCGGCGTACTCCCTGTTCCGGCACTTCCAGAAGAAGGCCGACGGCGCGCCGGACGTAGCGGCCAAACGCCCGCCCCGCTTGCAGGCGGTGAAGTACCTGCACTTGGCCAATCAGCTGCAGGAATCGCCCGACTGGCGCAATCTGAACATCGAAGGCCGCTTGCGCCTGGACCTCGGCGAGTTCCGCACGGCCGCCGAGACTTTCGAGCGCATCCTGCGCACGCAGGCCGGCAAGCCCGGGTTCACCGAGGACAGCGCGTTCTTCGTGCGGATGGACCTGATCGACTGCTACCTCGCCCAGGACCTGACCGCCAAGGCCGCGCCGATCGTCGACGACCTGCTCGCCGTCGCGGACAACCAGAAGAATCCCAAGGTCATGCGGGCCTCGGTGAAGATCCTGGCCGGCTACGTGCTGGTGCGCGAAGGCCGGGTGGTCGAGATCCCCGGGGTCGCCACCCAAGTGGCGTTCACCAAGGCCGAACCGCTGGTCACCGACATCATCCGCATCGCCGAATACGACGCGGCGCAGGCCGGAGTCAACAAGTTCGCCTTCGCGCCCTACTGGGACGCCAAGGTGCTGCAGGCCTACCTGCTCTACAAGTGGTCGCAGGTCGATTCGACCAAGCGCGGCGCGCACAAGCGCCTGATCGACAGCCTGGCGAACCTCGCGCCCGAACTCGGCCGCTCGACCGCCGGCCCCGACACCGCCAAGATCCTCGAATGGCTGCAACGCCAGCCGTGAGCGCCGACGCACGCCGATGATTGCCCTCACCGCCCTCATCCTCGCCCTGCCGGCCGCCGCGCCGACGCCCTTGCAGGACGTCCTGCAGCTCATTGACGGCCAGTCGATTGCTTGCGAAGTGCTCACGCCCGGGTTCGACACCGTCGAATGCCGCGTCGAAGGCGAGCGCACCACCTTCGAAGGCCGCAACGTGCTGGAAATCGAATTCGGCGGCATGCCCGACGACTTGCAGCGCGCCGAAGGCTTTCTGGCAGCGCAGGAATTCCAGAACGCGGCCAACCTGTTCCAGGCCGCCGGCCAGGCCGAAGGCCGCGCCGTGCTCCCCGCCTACGCCGGCCTGCGCCACGCCGAAGCGCTGCTCGCCTGGGCGCGCTTCGATTCCGGCCGCGCCAAGGACGCGGCGAACGCGTTCCAGACCTGGCTGGCGACCTATCCCGACCACATCCACCTGGTGCGCGCGCGCCTGGGCAGGGCCCGCGCGACGGCGCTTTCCGGAGCGACCGACGACGCCGCCCGACAGCTCGAGGAACTGGCGTCCTTCGCATTCGAGAAGAACCTCGGCAAGCACATCGAATTCCAGGCGCGGCTCGACCGCTGCCATGCCTACTTGAGCGGCAACCAGGCGCAGGTCGCCGAAGCCCGTTTGCGCGACCTCGTGCCCGAGATCCAGCGGGTGGCCGGCTCTCCCGACACGCCGCCGATCCTGCGGCCGCGGCTGCGCGCCCTGCTCGGAGAAGGCCAGATCGCACTCGGCGACGCGCTGGCCGCCAAGGGCGGGCCCGGTGCGGCCCGCGCCTACTGGGAGGGACTGCTGCGCGACCGCAGCGTCGGCTCCGACGCCCAGGCAGCGGCCTCGATCGGCCTGGCGACCGCTGCGCGCGCCGAAGGCAAGTCGCGCGAAGCCCAGATGGTGCTGGCGCGGGTGATCGCCACGGTCCCGGCCGGCCCCGAGGTCATGGCCCGAGCTCTGTTCCAGCTCGGCGAAGTCTGCGAGGAGCTCGGCGACCTTCCGGCCGCCGGCGCGGTCTACTACCGCGAACTCGTCGCGAACCATCCCAATTCGACGTGGGCTATCAGAGCCCGGAAGAAGCTCGGCGGCTAGCTCCGTTCGCCGCCGAGACCTTCGCTAGAATCTTCCCCCCAACCCGCGGCGCGCGCGCCCCCTGGGAATCCGTCCCATTCTTCCCAAGCAGCAACAGACGATGATCACCCTTCGGAAATCGGTCTTCTTCCTGACCATCTTCCTGTTCACCGCCGTGAGCCTCGCCGCCCAAGACGGCGCCGCAGCGGCCGCCCCCGAGGGCGACTCCGTCGGCATGATCGACGCCCTCAAGTCCGGTGGCATCATCGGTTTCTTGATCATCGGCCTGTCGGTCGTGGCGCTGACTCTCGCCATCGAGCACTTCGTCTCGCTCAAACGCGAGAAGCTCGCCCCGCCCGAAGCGGTCGACGAGATCGAGGAACTCCTCCAGGAAGGCAACTACCAGGAAGCCCTCGAGTACTGCGAGTCGGAGCCCTGCTTCTTCACCAACACGGTGGCCGCGGGCGTCCGCAAGCTCGGCCACCCCTTCGGGACCATCGAGAAGGCTCTCGAGGAGAAGGAAGACGAAGAGTCGGTCAAGCTCCAGCAGAAGATCGGCTGGCTGTCGCTGATCGCCGGTATCTCCCCCATGATGGGCCTGTTCGGGACGGTGACCGGAATGGTCGGCGCGTTCGGCACGATCGCGTCGTCCAAGGGCGGTGTCGAGCCGGCCGACTTCGCGGGCGACATCCAGCTCGCGCTCGTCACGACCGTGCTCGGTCTGATGGTGGCGATCCCGACCACGGCCTTCTACGTGTTCTTCCGCAACCGCGTGACCATGATGACCATCGAGGTCGGCGCGATCGTCGAAGACATGTTCGAACGCTTCCGGGGCGCCGAGTAGCCCGGCCGGCGGCCGCTGGCCGGATGGGTTGCGGCGCGCCGTAACCCGTCCGGCTCCGGCCCCTAGCCTTGGAGAGAGCACCCAGCCGACCGCCAACGAGCAGCCATGAGCAAGCGCAGCAAGATCGACACGGAAACCCAGATCGACATGACGCCCATGATCGACATGGTGTTCCTGATGATCATCTTCTTCATCATCGTGAACGATTTGAGCCAGCAGGAGCTCGAAGAGCTCAAGCTGCCGGTCGCGATCACGGCCGTGCACGACGATCCGCCCGACGGCCGGCCGATCCTCAACGTCCTCGAGGACGGCACGATCATCTGGAAGAAGAAGACGCTCTTCTATCCGAACTACGACCCGGCCGGCTACGTCGACCCGATCCGCAAGGGCCGCCCGGACCACTGGTGGTTCCTCGCCCAGACCATGCGCGACAGCTGGCTGCCGTTCATGGAGAAGACCGTCGACCCCGATTACGCGAGTCTAGGCGAATTACCCGACGAGCCGGTGCTGATCCGCGCCGACCGCAACACGCCGTGGAAGCACATCTCCAAGATCATGGAGGTGTGCAGCCGCCCCGACATCAAGATCTGGAAAGTGCAGCTTGCCGCCGCCGAGGACACGGGAAGTTAGATGGCCAAGACCAACCGGAAATTCGAAGAAGTCAAGCCGGACATGACGCCGATGATCGACGTCACTTTCCTGCTGCTGATCTTTTTCATCGTCACGCTCAAGTTCAAGACCCTGGAAGGCCGGCTCGACGCCGCGCTGCCCAAGGACATGGGCAGCGCCGCGACCAAGGCCGAGGAGATCGAGAAGGTCGACATCGTCCTGTACGTGGCCAACCCGGGGTCCATGCAACCCGACCCGAGCACCGGCTCGCGCTCGCAGCCGCAAGGCCGCCTGAACCACTTCGTCGGCCGCGTGATCCGCTACGAAGTCGGCACGCAGTCCTTCACCGACCTCGTCGCGCTGCGCCAATTCCTGACCCGTTTCGACAAGGATGAGACCCCGGTCACCTTCGACTCGCGCCGCGACACCGTGTACGGCGACGTGGTGGCCGTGCTCGACGTGGTCGTCGACATGGGTTTCAAGAAGATCACTTTCGCGGGCACGTTCGAGAACGAGTGAGCGCGGGCGGGCGGCCCGCAGCCGGATGAGCGAGCTTCCGCCGATCTTCCCCGCCGGCGACCCGGAGCAGGGGCGTGCGCTGCGCGAGCACCTGCGCGGCGCCGCCGACCGCGTGGCGGACTACTTGATCGGACTGGGCACCCGGCCGCTCTTCCCGGCCGCGGCGCAGGCTCCCGCCGGCCCGCTGCTGCCCGAACGCGGCGAGCCGCTAGGCCAGGTCTTTGGGGAAAGCGCCGACTGGGCGATCGACAACGCCATCCACGTCGGGCACCCGGGCTATCTGGGGCACATGGATTCGGGGGTCGCAGTCGCCGGCGTGATGGCTGATTTCCTCGCCTCGGCGCTCAACCAGAACCTGCTCGCTTTCGAGCTGGCGCCGGGCGCCACGCTGCTCGAGCGCGCGCTGGTCGACCTGTTCGGCGCCGAGGCCGGCCTTCCCGACGGCCGCGGCGGCGTGTTCACGACCGGCGGCACGGGCGCCAACCTCGCCGCGCTGCTCTGCGCCCGCGACGCCGCCTGCAAGGACACCAGCCGGCTCGGCGTCGGCACCGAGAAGCCGCTGGCGATCCTCGCGTCGGCCGACGCGCACTACTCGATCGCCAAGGCCGCGGCGCTGCTCGGCCTTGGCAGCGAACGCGTGCTGCCGGTGCCCGTCGCCGGCCCCGAACGCCGGCTCGATCCCGCGGCCCTGCCGCGCGTGTTCGCCGCCGCCGTCGGGCGCGGCATGCGCCCCATCGCCGTGGTCGCGACCGCCGGCACGACTTCGTGCGGAGCGCTCGATCCGATCGATGCCTGCGCCGACTTCTGCGAAGAACACGGCATGTGGCTGCACGTCGACGGCGCCCTCGGCGGCGTGCTGATGCTCCATTCCGCCGGCCGCGCCAAACTGCCGGGCCTGCACCGTGCGGACTCCATCGCGCTCGACCCGCACAAGTGGCTGTACGCACCAAAGTCGGCCGGCGTGCTGCTGCTGCGCCGCAAGGACGACTTGCGCCCCGCCGGCTACGAAGCGCCCTACCTCGACCGGCTCGCCTCCGCCGCGCACGCCCGCACGCAGAGCCAGGGGCGGCTGGCGATCGACGGCAGCCGCCGTTTCGACGCGCTCAAGGTCTGGATGATCCTGCGCCACCTCGGCCGCCAGGGAATCGCCAAGCTGCACCAGGATCGGCTGGAGCTCACGGCATGGTTCCACCAGGCGCTGTCCGAGCATCCGTTCTTCCTGCCGCGGCACCGGCCCGATCTCAACGTGCAGGCCTTTGGTCCGCGCGATTCCGCACGCGAGCCGGAAGTCGCCGCAGCGCATCTGGTGATTGAGAACCAAGGTTCGCTCTGGACCTCGCTCACGCGCCTGGAGCAGCGTCCTTCGCACCGCGTGGTGCTTCTGAACCCGGCCGGCGGCCGCGACCACCTAACCGCCGCCCTGACCGCATTGGAAGCCGCGCATCGGCGTGTTTCCGGCCCTTCGTCCGACGCTAGCAGGGGCGCTTCCGGCCCCCCCGAGGGTTCCGCAAGCCCGGCCCCGAGCTCCTCCGCCTCCATGGCGGACCCTGCAGGGGACTGATACATTCTTCGGCTCCCTGATCGGCGCAACCACGCGGTCCTGGGAGACTTGAGCCATCCAGACTGGAAGCTCCCGACCCCCCCCGTCCAGAAATCATGAAGCAGCCCCTGGTCCCCCTGGCCTGGTGCCTGGTCGTGAGCCTCGCGCTCACTGCCGGATGCCAACTCCAGTATGGCGGTGATGAGTCCGGCACCGACGACTACGCGCTGAACGAAGCCGACTCCGGCTCCGACGCCGTCGCCGAACCGGCCGAAGTCACCAAGCCGAACGTCTCCGCACCGGCGGTTCCGCGTCCGGTCGCCGTCGCGCCGCCCGTTCTTCCGGCAGTGCCGCAGGACCCCGGCAGCCAGGACTCGATCCGTGCCGCGCGCGCCGCGTCGACCCTGCAGGAGCAGAAGACCCGCGTGCTGGTCGATGCGCGCGTCGACGAGGCCCGCCAGGCCTACGCCGACGGCCGCCTCGCCGACGCCGAGAACCACTTGCTCGCCGCGCTGCAGCTCGACGCCGCCTCGCGCGACGCGCGCGTTCTGCTCGATGAGGTCTACGTCGCGCAAGGCAAGAGCGTGGTCGGGCCGTACCGCGGCATCGACGACGCGCGCTCGCTCCTCGACGCGCGCATCCAGCGCCTCCAGGCCGAGACCGAAGCTTCCGCGAACCGGGGTTTCCGCCAGCTCGACGCCGGCGACATCAGCGAGGCGATCGGCTCGCTGCGCCTCGCGCAGGCCAACATCAAGGGCACGCCGTACCAGATCGAATGGAATGGCCTCGACGCCCGCGTCGCCAGCGCGCTCACCAGCGCCGAGGAACAGCAGCGCGTCGCCGCCACCACCCGCCGCGACGACGAGAAGCGCCAGACCTTCCAGCAGCTCCAGGCCCAGGAAGCCGCGAGCCGCGCGCAGAACCAGCAGCGCTTGGACAACATGACCTCGGCGGCGATCGAAGCCTTCGACCAGCAGGACTACGACGAGTCGTTCCGGGTCTCGACCGAGATCCTGCGCCTCGACCCGCTGAACGACCGCGCGATGGAATTGCGCGACTCGTCCTCCCGCGCGCGCCGCGAGCTGGTCTCCGACCGCTTCGTGAAGGACCGCCGCGAGCGGTTCCGCTTGTGGCTCGAGGAGCTCGAAGAAGCCAAGATCCCCTATTCGGACATCCTGCAGACGCCGGATCCCGACTACTGGGCCAGCATCAGCGAGCGCCGCGCGCACTACCGCGACCTCGGCTTGTCGAGCGAAGAGGATCCCGAAGCCATCGCCCTGCAGCGCGAAGTCGCGAACACGCGCATCCCGGGCCTCCAGGTCGACGGCGAGACCTCGCTCGAGGCGGTGATCGAGCAGCTGCGCACCTACACCGACATTCCCTTCGTGGTCACGCCCGACGCCATCGAGGCGGTCGACGCCGAAGGCATCGAGTTCAACCTGCACCTGGTCAACACCATCAGCGTGGAGAACGCGCTGAACGTGATCGCCGACCAGGCCGGCGAAGGCGTCACCTACACCTACCGCAACGGCGTGGTCTACATCACGACCACCGCCAAGGCGCTCGGCCGTCTGGTGCCCAAGGCCCACGACGTGCAGGACCTCACGGCGCAGGTCACCGACTTCAGCGGACCCCAGATCGACAAGATCCGGCTGCCGGACAGCACCTCGTTCGGCGCCGACGAAGAAGAGCCGCCCTTCGGCGGCCCCTTCGGCGAACTGCGGCCGCTGATGAACCCGGACAACCTGGAGACCCTCATCCAGCAGTCCATCGCGCCCAAGACCTGGGAAGACCTGGACGGCGTCTCGATCCGCTACCAGAACGGCTTCCTATTCGTCACGCACACCCCCGCGGTGCAGCGCGAAGTCGACAAGTTCCTCAACGACCTGCGGCGCTACATCTCGTCGATGGTGACCATCGAGGCGCGCTTCCTGACGATCTCCAAGGACTACCTGCAGGAGATCGGCGTGGACTTCCGCGGCCTCGGCGGCACCTTCTCGCCGCCGACCTCGCTGGTGAACCTCGACGACGTCACGTCGGGCCTCGAGGACAACACCTCGCGGGGCTTCGACAACGGCGGCGACGGCAGCGGCGACACCAACCCCTCCGCGGGTGCGTTCTTCGACGAATTCGGCGACGGCGACATCCGCGCGCGGAGCGAGAACGTCCTCGGCCCCTACGGCGGACGCCTCTCGACCACCGGCGGTCTCACGATGCAGTTCGTGTTCCTCGACGACACGCAGACTTCGTTGATCCTGCGCGCGATCGAGAAGAGCAACCGCGCCCAGGAATTGATGGCGACCACGCTGTCGGCGCAGAACACCCACCGCGCCTTCATCACGGTGCTCAACCAGATCACCTACGTGCAGGACATGGACGTCGAAGTGGCGCAGGCCGCTTTGATCGCCGACCCGCAAGTGGGAGTGGTGAGCGACGGCATCGTGCTCGACGTCCGGCCGACCATCAGCCACGACCGCAAGTACATCACGCTGGAGCTGCGGCCGACGGTCGCGACCCTGCTGCGGCCGATCCCCGAGTTCACGTCCTCGCTCGCCGGCTTGACCACGCCGGTGACGCTGCAGCTCCCCGAGCTGCAAGTCTCCAGCGCCAACACCACCGTGGTGGTGCCGGACGGCGGCACGGTCGTGATCGGCGGACTCAAGAAGCTGCTCAACATCGAGCAGCGTGCCGAAGTGCCGTTGCTGGCCAAGATCCCGATCCTCTCGCTGCTCTTCAAGGCCGAAGGCGAAGCCAACGAGAACCAGGACGTGATCATCCTCATCCGCGCCCACGTCACCGACGCGCGCGAGGTGATGGAGAACCAGGCGCGCTGAAGTTCCGCGGACGACGGCAGCCGGAGCCGGCCGGGAGTTCACGCTCCCGGCCGGCTCTCTCCGTTTCAGGCTACGGCTCGAGCAGGCCGTAGGAATCGGCCAGCACGCCGCGCAATTCCCACACATGGTCGATCACGTGGTCGGCGGGGGGATCCGGAGTCATCGCCGAGTACTTGCCTTCGCCGCGGACCCACACGGTCTGCAGGCCGGCGGCCTTGGCGCTGCCGACGTCGTGCACCGGATGGTCGCCCACGTGGAGCGCTTCTTCCGGCCGCACCCCCGCCCGGCGCACGGCACGCTTGTAGAGCTTGGGGTTGGCCTTGGCGATGCCCTCCTGGTCGGTGACCAGGATCAGCGAGCGGTCCACGTAACGGTGCAGACCCAAGCGGAGGATCTTTTCCATCTGCTTGCTGGTGATGCCCGCCGAAACGATGCCCATGTGCACCTCGAGCGCGGCGAGGTCTTCGAGCAGTGTCTGCACGCGCGGCCGCAGCCGCCAACGCCGGGCCTTGGCCTCGTGGTAAGCAATCACTCCCCCGCTCACGATCAGCGCGCGGTTGAGCCCCGCGGTCGCGGCCGCGGGCAACCTCCCGAGCAAGCGGTCGAAGTGCCGGTCGTCGTTGCTGGTGAACTCCTCCACCACGCCGCGCAGTTCCGCCAGGACCGCCGCCCGGTCCGCGCGCAGGCCCAGGGCGAGCATGGCGTCGACCGCGCGTTCCCGAGCATGCCACGCGAAGTCGGTGGTCGAGAAGAGCGTGTCGTCGACGTCGAAAAAGAGGGCGCGCAGCATGCGGCGGTGCGGCTTCAGGATAGGCCCTCGGCCAGGAAACACGCGGCGCGCCGGCCTTTCGCGCCCACGGCGAAGGCCGGCGGGTCCTCGCTGGCGCAGCGCTCCAGCACCCGCGGGCAGCGCGGGTGGAATGCACAGCCGGACGGCGGCCGCTCCGGCGAGGGCGGCTCGCCGCCCAGCGCCACCGGAGCTGCGGTGGTTCCCACTCCCGCTCCCAATCCTGCTCCCGCCCCCACACCCGCCCCCGCCCCTGCGCCCGCCCCTGCGCCCGCTCCCGCGCCGGAGGCGGTGCCGGCGCCGCGCGGCACCGCGTCGAGCAGCGCCTGGGTGTAGGGGTGCGCCGGGGCGGTGAAGAGCGCTTCGGTCGGGCCTTCCTCGACCACGCGGCCCAGGTAGAGCACGGCGGTCCGGTGTGCGATCTGGCGCACCACGGCGAGGTCGTGGGTGATGAACAAGTACGCGATTCCGCGTTCGGCCTGCAGCCGCTGGAAGAGCTCGAGCACCTGCGCCTGGGCGCTCACGTCGAGCGCCGACACGGCTTCGTCCAGGATCAGCAGCTGCGGATCGAGGGCGAGGGCGCGGGCGATGCAGACCCGCTGCCGCTGCCCACCGCTCAATTGCCGCGACAAGCGGCCCGCCAGCGCCGCCGGAAGGCCGACCAATTCAAGAAGCTCGGCGGCCCGGCGCGCCGCTGCGGCGCCGCGTGCGATTCCGTGGATCTCCAGCGGCTCGGCCACCGCGCGGCCGATCCGCTGCCGCGGATCGAGCGCGGCGAGCGGGTCCTGCGAAACCAGGCCGAGCAGCCGCCGGACCGGCTTCCACCCGGATTGCGGCAGGCCGGCCAGATCCACGGCGCCGCCTGCGCCGTGCGCGCGGACCAGCGCGGCGAGTCCAGGGTCGGCGGCGAGCCGCTCCGGGCCGGGCCGCAGCCACGCCGCGCCCGCCGCGGCCGGGACCAGCCCCAGCAGCATGCGCGCGAGCGAGCTCTTGCCGCAGCCCGACTCCCCGACGAGCGCGAGCGTCTGTCCCGGGGCCACGGCGAGGTCCACGCCGCGCACGGCCTGCAAGAATCGGCGCGGCGCTCCGAACAAGCGCCGTTCGGCTGGATAGCGCACGGCGATACCGCGCAAGTCCAGACAGGGATCGGTGCTCGCGAGCGCGCGCGTCATCGCGCCGACTCCAGCCAGCACGCGGCCGCGTGCGCCGCGGTCGGCGCCACGCGCGCCGGCTCTTCGGCGCAGGCCGCATGCGCGTCGCCGCAGCGGTCGCGGAAGCGGCAGCCGCCGGGGAAGTCCGCCGGCATCGGCACGCGGCCTGGAATTCCTCGCGGCGCCTCGCGCCGGTCCAGCCGCGGCACCGCCGCCACCAGACCGCGTGCATAGGGGTGGCGCGGTGCGGCAAACAGCTCGCGCACCGGTCCGAGCTCCGCAATGCGGCCGGCGTACATGACCGCCACCCGCTCGCAGGTTTCGGCCACCACGCCGAGGTCGTGGCTGATCCACAGCAAAGCGAGGCCGCGCTCGCGGCGCAGCACGCGCAGCCGCGCGAGCACCTGCGCTTGCACGGTGACGTCCAGAGCCGTGGTCGGTTCGTCGGCGATCAGCAGCTCCGGTTCGCCGGCGAGCGCGATCGCCAGCGCCACGCGCTGCTGCTGGCCGCCGGAGAGTTCGTGCGGGTAGCGGCGCGCGAGCCGCGCCGGATCGGGCAGGCCGACTTCGGCGAACAGCTGCTCGCAAGCGCGGCCGCGCGCCGCACGGCCCAGGCCTTGGTGCAGCGCCAGGATCTCCTCGACTTGCCCACCGACCCGCAGCACCGGATTGAGCGAGGCTCCGGGCTCCTGGAAGACCATGCCGATGCGGCCGCCGCGGAAAGCCCGCAGGCCGCGCTCGCCCATGCCGACCAGTTCCTGGCCGTCGAAACGGATCGAGCCGCCGGTGAGCCGCACCGCCGCGGGCAGCAGCTGCAGCAAGGCCAGCGCGGTGAGGCTCTTGCCGCAGCCCGACTCTCCGAGCAGCCCCAGACCGGCAGCGCGCTCGATCTGCAGGGACAAGCGGTCCACGACCGCCACGGGCCCGCTCGGCGTGTCCACCTCGAGGGTCAGCTCGCGCACCTCCAGGAGCGGCACAGCCGTCACGCTGGGATTCTAGAGCGCCCGACGGCTATCCTGCCGCCGTGCAGCCGAGGATTCCGCCGCGGCGCGCCGCGAGCTTGCTGGCGTTGCTCCTGGCGGCTTCGACCGCCGGCTGCTTTCCGGCGGCGGCGGAGCTGGTGGTCGCCAACGGCCCGGACGTGCAAGTGCTCGATCCGCAGCGCGCGAGCGCGTCTCCGGACGGCCGCGTGCTCGCCGCGCTCTACGCCGGCCTGACCCGGCTGGATCCGCGGACCCTGGCACCGGAACCCGGCCTCGCCGAGGAATTCGCGCAATCCGGCGGCGGCCGCGTGTGGACCTTCCGCCTGCGCGCCGGGCTGCGCTGGTCGGACGGTTCCGCGCTCACCGTCGACGACGTGGTGGCGAGCTGGCGGCGCCTCCTCGATCCCGCCACCGCTTCCCCGTGGCGCGAATGGCTCGAGGACCTCGACGGCGATGCCGGCCTCCGCGTGACCGGCGAGCGCGAACTCACGGTGCGCTTCCGCCACCCCTTTCCGGCGTTCGGCGAGATCTGCGCGCACCACGCGCTGGCGCCGGTGCACGCCCGAGTCCGCGCGGCGCACGGAGCGACCGCGGCAAGCGACGTGCAGTCCGCGCCGGTCAGCGGACCGTTCACGCTGGTGTCCCGGAAAGTGCGCGACCGCGTGCGCGTCGCGCGCAATCCGCTCTACTGGGACGCCGCGGACGTGCGCCTGCAGAGCGTCGATTTCTTGACGGTCGAGTCGCAGTTCACCGCGCTCAACCTGTTCCTGGCCGGCGCGGTCCACTACTCGGCGGGCGACGTGCCGGCGCTCGCCGTACCGGCGCTGGAAGCCCGCGCGCGAGCCGCCGCGCCGGTGCCGGCCGGCGGCGTCGCCGAATTCGCGCCGGCGCCGTTCTGGGGCACCGATTTCTACCGCTTCCAGACCGGGGCGCCGCCCTTCGACGACGCGCGCGTGCGCCAAGCCTTCGCGATGGCCGTCGATCGCGAAGCGCTGGCCGCGACGCTCGGCGGCGGCCGGCGCGCGGCGTGGAGTTTCGTGCCGCCCGACGGCAGCGGTTACGCCCTGCCCGAGGGCCCCCGCTTCGACCCTGCGGCCGCGCGCGCGCTCCTCGCCGCCGCCGGTCATCCGGACGGCGCCGCCATGCCGCCGGTCGAACTGCTCTTCAACAGCGCCGAGTTGCACCGCGACGTCGCCGAAGTCCTGCAGGCCCAGTGGCGCGAGCACCTGGGCGTGGCGGTGCGCCTGCAGAACCAGGAATGGCGCGTGGTGCTCGATGCGCAACGGCGCCTGCGCTACCAGATCTCGCGATCGTCCTGGATCGGCGACTATCTCGACCCGGCGACTTTTCTCGAAATCTTCCGCCCGGACAGCCCCAACAACCGCACGGGCTGGGCGGACGCCGGATACGTCGCCGACCTGGACGCGGCGCGCAGCGCGCCCGACCCGGGCCGGAGAAACGCGGCGCTGCGCCGGGCCGAAGCGCGCCTGCTCGCCGAGGCCCCCATTCTGCCGCTCTTCCACTACAGCCGCATGGACCTCGCCAGTCCGCGCTTGCGCGGCTTCCACCGCAACTTGCGGGGCTGGATCGACTGGGGCCGGCTGGCCCTCGCCGAGGATTGAACGCTGGCCCGGTCCGCGCTGCCCCGCCGCTTGCTTGCCTGGCTGCTCACCGTGCTCGCGGTGCATGCCGCGTGCTTCCTGCTGGTACGCGGCGCACGCGGCGGGCCCTTCGACGCCGAACGCGAGCTGCCGCCCGAAGTCGAAGCCGCGCTGCGCGCCGAATACCGCCTCGACCAGCCGCTGGCACGGCAGTACGGGCACGCGCTCGGCGGCTTGCTGCGCGGCGATTTCGGCCCTTCCTTGCGCTACCGCGGCGTTTCGGTCAATCAAGTGATCGCCGATTCCCTGCCGCTCTCGCTCCTGCTCGGCGCCGGCGGTCTGGCCGTTGCGCTGTTGCTCGGCGTCCCCGCGGGCCTGTACGCCGCGCGCCGCCGCGGCGGGGCCACCGATGCCGCCGTCCGCGTTGCGAGCAGTCTGGCACTGGCGCTGCCCAACTTCGTGCTGGCGGGCTTCCTGGTGCTGCTGTTCGCCTTCACGCTCGCGTGGCTGCCGCCGGCCGGCCTGGCGGGACCGCGCAGCCTGCTGCTGCCCTGGGCGAGTCTCGGCCTGCCGTTTGCCGCCCAGATCGCGCGCCTGGTCCGAGCCGGAGCTCTTCAGGCGCTGGCGTCCGAAGCGGTGCGCGCCGCGCGCGCGCGCGGCGTC
>Ga0214471_10002150_pt1 | contig 15497 bp, 13 predicted proteins | sample RVTome_5_FD_207665 | JGI IMG/M metagenome (GOLD analysis project Ga0214471, IMG submission 207665) | Soil microbial communities from uranium-contaminated site in the Upper Colorado River Basin, Wyoming, United States - RVT142D155 | ecosystem: Environmental > Terrestrial > Soil > Contaminated >... | reverse complement strand
AGCTGCGGGTTGGAGGGGTTGAGCCACATCAGCGCTGCTCCTCGCGCAATTCGAGATGCAACTTGCCGGCGGCGTCGCGCTTGAGCACGACGCTCTGGCCGGGCCTGAGCGTGAGGGTCGCGCCCACGAATTGCGGGGCGATCGGCAACTGGCGGCCGCCGCGGTCGACCAGCGCAGCGAGCTTCACGTTGGCGGGACGGCCGTAGTCGAACAGCTCGTTCAGCGCCGCCCGTATCGTGCGGCCGGTGTATAGCACGTCGTCGACCAGGACCAGGTCGCGCTCGTCGACCTCGAACGGGATCTCGGAACGCTTGACGTCGCGCTTCAGCCCGCGCGCGTCATAATCGTCGCGGTAGTAGGAGACGTCGAGGAAAGCGCAGGGAATTTTTGGCTTGAGCGCCCGGTGCAGGCGCTCGGCGACCCAGGCGCCGCCGGTGTGGATGCCGATTAATCCCGTTTCCGGCCCCACTGCGGGCCGCATCTGCTCGATCAGCGCTGTCAGCAGCTGCTCGGCATCAGGTAACGGGTTGCCGGGCATGTTTTATGGTTTTCGCGGGGCGCTACTCTATCACAGTTCGCCGCCCCCAGGGGAGCGATTTGCCGGGAATCGCCGCTCATCACGCTTTCTCGAAGAACGCTTCGAGTATGCGTTGCGCGGCGACCGGATCAAGTCCGGCCTTGAGGCGGGCGCCGCGCGCGCCCGCGGCGCGCAGCAGCCCCTCCGCCTCGCGCGAGGTCAACCGCTCGTCGACGAGTTCGGTCGGAATACCGAAGCGGCCATGCAGGCGCTGCGCGAAGCGGCGGGCGAGCTTGCCAACAGGGTGCTCCGTGCCGTCCGCGTGCACGGGGAACCCGACCAGCAGCTGCGCGGGCCGCCACTCGGCGACGAGACGCCCGATCGTCGCAAAACGCGCGCGGTTTTCCACGCCGGCAATGACGGCGAGGGGGTGCGCAAGACGGGTCTCGAAGTCCCCAACCGCGACGCCGATGCGCTTCGTGCCGAAATCGAATGCGAGGACCGTTCCGGTCCTCGCGGAGTTTCGAGTTTCGAGTTTCGAGTTTCGAGTTTTTGTGTCGCTGGTCGGCAAGCTTTTAACTGGAAACTCGCGACTGGAAACTGGTAACTAGGGTCAGGCGTGGCCGGCCTGCTCGGAGAGGCGGGCGAAGTCGACGCCCAGCAGTCCCATGGCGGCGGGCAGCCGTTCCTCGGCCCGCAGGTCGAAGATCACCTCGGGCTTTGCCTGCACGGTGAGCCATGCGTTCTGCGCGAGCTCGTTCTCGAGCTGGCCGGGCGCCCAGCCGGCGTAGCCCAGCGTCACGAGCAGCTTGCCGGGGCCTGCGCCGCGCGCGACCGCCTGCAGGATGTCCTTCGACGTGGTGAGCCCGATCTCCGAGCTCACGGCGAGCGTGGATTGCCATTGGCCGAGCGGCGCATGCAGGACGAAGCCGCGGTCCACCTGCACCGGGCCGCCGAAATGCACCGGCACCGCCTTGAAGGCGTCGCCCTCCGGCGGAATGCTCACCTGCTCGAGCAGCGTCTGCAGGTTCATCTCGATCGGCCGGTTGACGACGATGCCGAGCGCGCCCCGGTCGTTGTGCTCGCAGATGAAGGTGAGGGAACGGGCGAAATGGGGGTCGGCCATGGCGGGCATGGCGATCAGGAAATGCTGCGTCAGGTTCATCTTCTGCCTGGTCCCCGAGCCTATTGTAAACGCTTAGGCGCCGGGGAGGCGGGCCGGGTTCCCGCTATTTGCGCCAGAAAGCGGGCGTGAGAATCACCAGGACGGTGAAAAGCTCCAGCCGTCCGATCAGCATCGCGGCGCTGAGCAGCCAGATCTGGAAGTTGCTCAGGACCTCGAAGGTCGTGGCGGGCCCGACTTGGTTCAGCCCCGGGCCCAGGTTGTTGATGCACGCAATGACCGCCGAAAAGGCGCTCAATATGTCGAGCCCGCTGGCGGTCAGGAGCAGCGTCAGCGTCACGATGCACACGACGTAGATGAAAAGGAAGGCAAGCACCGCGAAGACAATCCGGTTTTCCACCGGCTGACCTGCGATCTTCATCGGGTAGGCCGCCGCGGGATGGAGCAGCCGGATGAACTCGCGGTGGACCTGCTTGTATAGAATCATCGCCCGGATCATCTTGATTCCGCCCCCGGTCGAGCCCGAACAGGAGGCGAAGCTCACTAGGAACATCATCCAGAGCGGCGCGAAGATCGGCCACAGATTGAAGTCCTGGCTCGCGTAGCCGGTCGACGTGGCCACCGAAACCAGGTTGAAGCTCGCGTGCCGTAAGGCCGTTGGAAATTCGGCGTAGACGCCCATCAGCCACAAATAGCCGCCGATACCGAGGCAGCTCGCCAGCATGACCGCGAGAAACCAGCCGACCTCGGCATCATGCCGGTAAGGTGCCAGGGAGCGGGCGCGCAGCGCCAGGAAATGACTGCCGTAATTGATAGCCGAGACCAGCATGAAAAAAATGGCGATCGACTCGATCAAGGGCGAGTTGAAATGGCCGAAGCTTGCATCGTGGTTCGAGAAACCCCCGGTGGCCATGGTCGAGAACGTATGCATGAGGGCATCCACCCAGGGCATGCCGGCTAACCCGTACGCCGTGAAGCACGCAGCCGACAATCCAAAATAGACGAGCCAGAGTCCCTTCGCCGTTTCGGCGAGGCGCGGGGTGAGCTTCGTGTCCTTCATCGGACCCGGCGTTTCCGCCTTGTAGATCTGCCGGCCGCCGACCCCGAGCATGGGCAGCAGCGCGATGGCGAGGACAATAATGCCCATGCCCCCCAGCCACTGCAGCAGTCCCCGCCAGATGTTTATCGAGTGCGGCAGGCCGTCGAGATTCGACAGGATGGTCGAGCCCGTCGTGGTGATTCCCGACATGGTTTCGAAGTACGCGTCTGTGAACGAGAGGCCCGGTATCGCGAGCAGCAGGGGCACCGTCGCGAACAGCGCGCCCCCCGACCACGCGAGAACGACGAGCAGAATGGCATCGCGCGCCATCAACTCGCGGCGGAAGCGGCGCGTCGTGAGCCACACCGCGCACCCGCACGCGAAATTCAGGATCGTCGAAAAGGCGAAGGCCGAGAGCGCGCCGTCCCCGTGGATGAGGGAGACCGCGATCGGCACCAGGTGCGATACGCTCATCATCATCGCGATCAGCCCCAGCAGCGGGGCCACGGCAAGGATGCTGGCCATCTAGATGAATCCGACGTCGACCTGGAACAGCTTTTCGACCCTGGGCACCATGCTCTTGTTGACGACGAACACGATGACATGGTCCTCGGGCTCGATCATCGTGTCGTGGTGCGCGATCACGACCTCCTGGTCGCCGTCCGGCGCGGGGGCGCCGGACTCGTCCGGCCGCCGCACGATGGCGCCGATCGTCACGCCCTTCGGTAACTCCAGCTCCTCGACGCGGCGCCCGATGACGTGGGACGATTTCCGGTCGCCGTGCGCGATGAGCTCGAGCGCTTCCGCGGCGCCGCGCCGCAGGCTGTGCACCGCGACGACGTCGCCTCGGCGCACGTGCGCGAGCAGCGTTCCGATGGTGGCCTGCGCCGGCGAGATCGCGATGTCGATCTGGCCCGCCTGCAGCAGATTCACGTAGGACCCGCGATTGATGAGGGCGATGACCTTGCGCACGCCGTGCCGCTTTGCGAGCAGCGCCGACATGATGTTGGTCTCGTCGTCGTTGGTGAGCGCGCAGTAGACGTCCATGTCGCTCACGTTCTCGGCGTCGAGCAGCTCCTCGTCCGTGACGTCGCCCGCGAGCACCAGGGTCTTGCGGAGCTCCGCGGCGAGGCGCTCGGCGCCGGCCTTGTTGTGCTCGATGACTTTCACTTCGTAGCGATCCTCGATCGCCCGCGCGAGCCGGCGCCCGATGTTGCCGCCCCCGCCGATCATGACGCGCCTCACCGGCTGATCCATCCGCCGCAACTCGTGCAGCACGTTGCGGATGTTACCGCTGGCGGCGACAAAGAACACCTCGTCGCCGTCCTCGACCACGGTCGTGCCCTCGGGCGCGATCGGGCTGTCCTGGCGGAAGATCGCGGCCACGCGCATGTCCACCTTCGGCATGTGCTGGCGCAGGTACTGGATCTCGTGCCCGACCAGGGGCCCGCCGTGGAAGGCGCGCACGGCGACGAGACTCACTCTACCGCTGGCGAATTCGAGCACCTGCAGCGCCTCCGGAAACTCGAGCAGCTTCACGATGTAGTCGCACAGGATCTGCTCGGGGCAGATCGAGTGGCCGACGGCGAAGTTCTCGTCGGAAAAGATCTCGGGATGCGACAGGTAATCGGCCGCGCGAACGCGGGCGACCCGGGTGGGAATGTTGAACAGCGTGGCGGCGAGCTTGCACGCCACGAGGTTGGTCTCGTCGCTCTGCGTCACCGCCAGCAGCAGGTCGGCGTCGCGCGCGCCCGCCCGCTCGAGCACCGCGGGATGGGCGGCGTTGCCCGTGACCGTTCTCAGGTCGAGCCGGTCCTGCAGCTTCGCGAGGCGCGTCGGCTCGACGTCCACCACCGTGATGTCGTTAGCCTCCGAGACCAGGCTTTCGGCGACGCTCGAGCCGACCTGGCCGGCGCCGAGTATCACGATACGCACGGAGCCCCTTCGGAAAAGCGCGATTCTATTCCGGTTCGCGCTCCAGCGGGCGGGCCCGTCGGGCGTGGCATACTGGGAGGCGATGTCCGACGCCAAGCCGCTGACACGCCTGTATTTTCCCGGAGAGCTGGCGCCCGGGCGGTCGTGCGCCCTCCCCCCGCCGCAGGCGCACCACGCGCTGCATGTATTGCGGCTGAAGCGGGGTGATCCCGTGAAGCTTTTCAACGGTGACGGCGCCGAGTACGCGGCGGAAATTGTCGAGGCGGGCCGCGACGGCCTCGCGCTCCGAGTGACCGGGCGCGAGGCGGTGGACCGCGAAGCGCCGATTGCGGTGACACTGGCTCAAGCGGTATCGAGCGGCGAGCGCATGGATTACACCCTCCAGAAGGCGGTGGAGCTCGGGGTGGCCGCGGTTCAGCCGCTGGAGACACGCCGCAGCGTCGTGCGATTGACCGGGGATCGGGCGCAGAAACGCCTGGCGCACTGGCAGGCGGTGGCGATCGCGGCCTGCGAGCAAAGTGGCCGCAACCGCGTGCCGCGCGTGCTGCCGCTCCTGCGCCTCGATGCGTTTCTCAAGGATCGTGGCCCGCGGCGTGACGCCGAGCAGCGCCTGCTGCTCTCACCGCGCTCGAGACGCCGCTTCCGCGATCTCGAACAGCCGGCGGGCACCGTCGTCATCCTCGCGGGCCCGGAAGGCGGTTTTTCCCCCGGGGAGGAGCAGGCGGCCGAAACCAGCGGATTCCTGCCGGTGCGCCTCGGTCCGCGTGTCCTCCGCACCGAGACCGCCGCAATGGCGGCGCTCGCCGCGTTGCAGGCACTCTGGGGAGACTTCTGACTCCTTTCCCAACGCTTCAATATCGCATAATATGTGCTTGAAATTGCGGTAGAATGCGTTTGCGCAGGGTGTCCGGGGTAGCACCCGCGCAGCTCCGGGAGGTCCCCTATTTCCAAGACGTCGGACAAGGCCGTGACGGCAGTCATCGGCACGAATGAGTCGCCGCCGCCGGTGATTTCGCGCCGGCAGCGGCTGTCGAGCCAGGACCGCTTCATCGACTGGTTTCAGTCGGTGGCGCCCTATATTCACGCCTTTCGCGGCAAGACCTTCGTCATCGGTTTCGGGGGCGAAGTCGTGGCGGACGGGCGGTTTTTCGACCTGACCCACGACTTGAACCTGCTCGCCGCCCTCGGGGTGCGGCTGGTGCTGGTGCACGGCGCGCGCCCCCAGATCGAGGCGAAGCTCAAGGAGCGCCGGCGCCGGGCCCGCTTCCACCACGGCCTGCGCGTGACCGACGAGGTGGCGCTCACCTGCGCCAAGGAGGCGAGCGGGCGGCTGCGGGTGGAAATCGAGGCGGCGCTGTCCATGGGTCTGCCCAACTCGCCGATGGCGGGCGCGGACATCCGCGTGGCGAGCGGCAATTTCATCACCGCCAAGCCGATGGGAGTGGTCGACGGCGTGGATTTCAAGCACACCGGCGAGGTGCGCAGGATCGACGCCGCCGCGGTCCAGAAGCGGCTGGAGGACAACGAATTGGTGCTGCTCTCCCCGCTCGGCTACTCGCCCAGCGGAGAGGTCTTCAACCTGGCGCTGGAGGACGTCGCCGCCGCCACCGCGGTCGCGCTCAAGGCGGAAAAGCTCATCTTCCTCATGGATACGGTCGGGATCACGGGCGCCCGCGGCGAGCTGCTGCGCGACCTCACCGTGCGCCAGGCAAAGCCGCTGCTCGCCAGGGCGGAGGCGGCCGACGGCGATGCGCGGCTCTACCTCCCGCGCGCGGTCCAGGCCTGCGAGAACGGCGTGAAGCGCGCGCACCTCATCTCCGGCCACGTCGACGACGGCCTGCTGCTCGAGCTCTTTACCCACAAGGGCGTGGGCACCATGCTGACACCGGATCCGATCGAGACGCTGCGGCCGGCGCGAATCGAGGACATCGGCGGCATCCTGCGACTGATCGAGCCGCTCGAGGCCGAGGGCATCCTCGTCAAGCGCGGACGCGACCGCCTCGAGCGCGAGATCGGGCGCTTCGTGGTGCTCGAGCACGACAAGCTCACGGTCGGCTGCGCCGCGCTCTACCCCTTTCCGGACGAGCGGGCGGGGGAGCTCGCCTGCCTGGTCGTGCGTCCCGAGTTCCGCAACGCCGGCGCGGGCGAGCGGCTCCTGACCGAGATCGAGGCGCGCGCGCGGCGCGCGAAGTTGAAGCGCCTTTTCGTGCTCACCACGCGGGCGGAGCACTGGTTCGTGGAGCGGGGCTTCGACGAGGTGCGCGTGGGGGAGCTGCCTGGCCCGAAACGCTCGCTCTACAATTATCAGCGGCGCTCGGTCGTGCTGGTCAAGCGGATCTAGTCACGTGAAGTTCCTGTCCATCACGCTGTCGCTGCGCGCACGCCTCCTCCTGGCGGGCGTGCTGGTGAACGTCATGATGCTGGCGCTGCTGATCGCCGACGGCATCAGCGTCATGGACGATAAGCTCGACGAGCGCGCGCGCATCCACCTCCAGGAGCAGAAGCAGCTTCTCAACGCGGCGCTCTCGGTCCCGCTCGCCGGGCGCCAGTACCAGACACTTACCCAGATCCTCGAGCGGGTGCGCACCGATGGCGGCATCACTTATCTGGTGCTGTTCGATCACAACGAGAAGCTCGTGGCGAGTGTCGGCTGGGAGGAGGACAGGCCGCTGCCGCCGGTCGCGGCGTCCCCCACCGCGTCGTCCCTCGCCCAGGGCGATCGCTTTCACACCGCCATGGACATCGACTCCTTCGGCATCCGGATCGGGCGCCTGCATTTCGGGGTCTCCACCACGTTCACGCGCACCGCGCGCGCCGAGCTCATCCGGGAGAGCCTGGCGATCGGCGGCTTCGCGCTGCTCCTGTCCATCCTGTCGATGGTCACGCTCTCGTTCTGGCTCACCCGCAACCTCGCGCAGCTCACCAAGGCAAGCGAGAACCTGGCGGCGGGCGATCTCAACGTGCGGCTGCCGGTGGAAGGCGGCGACGAGGTGGGCAAGCTCACTCACGCCTTCAACGCGATGGCGTCCACGCTCCAGAGCCGGATCAAGGCGCTCGCCGAGAACGAGGCCAAGTTCAGCGCGATCGCCGACTACAGCTACGACTGCGAGCTGTGGATCAGCCCGGAGGGCAAGCTCATCTGGATCAACCCGCGGGTGCTCGACATGTTCGGCTACACGCCGGAGGAGTGCCTCGCCACCGAGAACTTCCCGGCGCCGTTCATCGACGAGCAGGACGCGGCTCGGACCGTCAGGCAGATCCGGCGCGCGTTGCGCGGCAACACCGGGCAGGACTACGAATTCCGCGGCAAGCGCAAGGACGGCTCCGAATTCTGGGCCGCGGCCGACTGGCGCCCCATCTACGACAACCGCGGCGGCTACCTCGGCATCCGCATCAGCATCCGCGACATCACCCAGCGCAAGGAAGCCGAGCAGCGCCTGGAGGCGACGGTGGTCGAGTTGCGCGACTCGCATGTGGTGCAGAAGGAGTACCTCACGCGGGCGCAGGACGAGCACGCGCGGCTCTCGGCGCTGCTGGGCGTGATGGAGACCGGCATCCTGTTCGTCTCCCCCGACAACAAGGTGGTCTACACCAACCCCGCCTTCACCCGCATCTGGATGATCGCGCCGGGCACCCGCCTGATCGGCAGGAACTCGAAGGAAGTGCTCGCCACCTCGACGAGCGCGCTGGCGCGCCCCGAGGAGCACGGCAAGCGCATCCTGCTGCCGCCGCGCGACGGCGAGATCACGGGGGCGCTGGAGATTCCGATGGCCGACGGCCGGTTGATCACCCAGCAGGTGCATTCCGTGGAGGACGTCTACGGCCGGCCGGTCGGCCACCTGTGGCTGTTCCAGGACGTCACCCGCGAGCGCCAGACCGCGGACCAGTTGATCTACCTCGCCGAGCGCGACGCGCTGACCGGCCTCTACAACCGCCACCGCTTCAACGACGAGCTCGCGCGCATGATCGCGGACGCCCAGCGCCACGACTCGCGGGTGGCGCTGCTGTTCTTCGACCTCGACGACTTCAAGTACATCAACGACACCTTCGGCCACCGCGCCGGCGACGCGATGCTGATCCGCGTGGCGGGGGAGGTTGCGGGCCAGGTGCGGCGCAACGAGATGTTCGCGCGGCTGGGCGGCGACGAGTTCGCGATCCTGGTGCCCGAGATCTCGGAGGAGATGCTGCGCGTGCTCGCCGAGCGCATCACGCGCTCGATCGCGATGGTGCGCTTCCAGTTCGAGGGCCAGAGCCTGCGGCTGACGAGCTCGCTCGGCATCGCCGTCTATCCGGAGCACGCCGACAACGCGGAGGACCTGATCGCGCGCGCGGACACCGCGATGTACCAGGCGAAGGAGGCCGGCAAGAACGCGTGGCGCATCTACCGCAGCGACCTCGACACCACGTCCCAGATGGTAAAGCGTATGTCGTGGAACGACCGCATCCTGCACGCGCTCGAAAACGACTTGATGGAGCTGCAGTTCCAGGGGGTGTATACGGCGAGCAACCGCGCGCTCTCGCATTTCGAGGTGCTGGTGCGCATGCGCGACAAGGACGACCCGTCGCTGCTGCTGATGCCGGGCCAGTTCATTCCGGTGGCGGAGAAATCGGGCAAGATTCTCGACATCGACCGCTGGGTGCTGCGCCAGGCTATCCAGCTGCTGGCGGAGGTGGAGTCGATTCCGGCGCTGGCGGTCAACATCTCGGGGCGCTCCTTCGACGAGCCGCAGCTGCCGCAGTACATCGCCGCTGAGCTGAAGCGCTGCGCCGTCGCGCCGCGGCGGCTCATCGTGGAGCTCACCGAGACCTCCGCGGTGTCGGACCTGCACGACGCCCAGCGCTTCATCGAGGCGCTGCACCAGGCCGGCTGTGGCGTCTCCCTCGACGACTTCGGCACCGGCTTCTCCTCGTTCGCCTACCTGAAGCACCTGCAGGTGGACTCGGTGAAGATCGACGGCCTCTTCATCCGCAATCTCCCCAAGGAGCACGACAACCAGCTGTTCGTGAAGGCGATGGTGACGGTCGCGCGCGGGCTGCACCGCACCACCATCGCCGAATGCGTGGAGGACGAGGAGACGATCGTGATGCTGCGCGGCTTCGGCGTGGATTGCGTGCAGGGCTACTACCTGGAGAAGCCGAGCAGCGACCACCCCCTGCTCGTAGCGCGCACGCGGCGCCCGGATGCCAGCATGGCGCTGCGGTTTACGTGAGCGGGCGGCGGCCGTAATATTGCCGCGCGAATCCTGCTATCCGATGGCACCAGCCTGATCCCGCCATGCCAAGATTGGTGAACTGCATCAAGTTGGGCCGCGAAGCGGAAGGCCTCGATTTCCCGCCCTATCCGGGTGAGCTCGGCAAGCGCATCTTCGAGCGCGTGTCGAAGGAAGCCTGGAAGCAGTGGCTCGAGCACCAGAAGATGCTGGTCAACGAGAACCGTCTCAACCTCGCGGACAAGAAGGCGCGCGACTACCTCACGCAGCAGATGGAGCAGCATTTCTTCGGCGGCGGCGCCGACGTCGCCTCCGGCTACGTTCCGCCTCCCAGCAAGTGACCGCCGCGCGCGGTGCGGACCCCACCCCGGCCAATAGTCGCCAGTCACGAGGCACGAGCCGGCATCACGTCATATGGACCTCATTTTGTGGCGTCACGCCGATGCCGAGGACGGCATGCGCGACGAAGCGCGCAAGCTCACGGCCAAGGGCAGGAAGCAGGCGCAGCGCATGGCTGCCTGGCTCAAGCGGCGGCTGCCCCGGGGCGCCCTGATCCTGGTCAGCCGCGCGCAACGCACGCAGCAGACGGCGCGGGCGCTGGCGACAACATTCAAGGTGAGCGATGACGTCGGCCCGGAGGCGACACCGCAGTCCGTGCTGAAGGCCGCGAACTGGCCGCGCGGCGAGGGGACGGTCCTCGTGGTGGGGCACCAGCCGACCCTGGGCCAGGCTGCCGCGCTGGCGCTGACCGGCGCGCCCGCGGACTGGAGCGTCCCGAAAGGCGCGATTTGGTGGCTCACCACCCGGGACGGAGACGAGACGAGGGTGCGCGCGGTTATCGCGCCCGACGTGCTGTAGCAGAGCCCGTCATTCCCGCGGAGGCGGGTATCCAGGACCGTGTCAGCGCGTGATGGTCTGCACGCCATCGGCGCGGCCGAGCAGCAGCACGTCTGCGCCGCGCCGCGCGAACAAACCGCTCGTGACGACGCCCGCGATCTGGTTCACCGCGCCTTCGAGCTCGGGGGGGTTCAGGATCGCCAGCCCGTGCACGTCGAGAATGACGTTGCCGTTGTCGGTGACGAAGTCCCGGCGCCACTCGGGATGGCCGCCGAGCTTCACGAGCTCGCGCGCGACGTAGGAACGGGCCATCGGAATCACCTCCACCGGGAGCGGGAATTTCCCGAGCACGTCCACGAGCTTGGTAGTGTCGGCGATGCAGACAAACTTCCGCGCGACCGCTGCGACGATCTTCTCGCGCGTCAATGCCCCGCCTCCGCCCTTGATCATGGCGAGATGGCGCGTCACCTCGTCGGCGCCGTCGACGTAGACCGGCAGCTCGTTCACGCCGTTCAGGTCCAGCACGCGGATGCCGAGCTCTTTCAACCGCTTCGCCGTGGCTTCCGAGCTCGCCACCGCGCCCTCGATGCGGTGCTTGATCCCTGCGAGCGCCGCGATGAAGAAGTTCGCGGTCGAGCCGCTGCCCACGCCCAGCACGCAATCGTGGGGAACGTGCGCGATCGCGGCCCGCGCTGCCGCTTGCTTCATTTCATCCTGGGTCATTGAAGACTGGTGAACGGTGGATGGTGAATTGGAAACCAAAACCGCGAACGACTATACCATTGCCCGTTTCCCATTTCCTATTCCTCCGTCAATCCTGCTACGCTTAGCACCCTTTATGAACTTCGCCATGAAGCAGAACGATTACCTGGAGCGAATACTCGGCGCCCGCGTCTATGACGTGGCGCTGGAATCGCCGCTCGAGCCCGCCGCCGGGCTCGCGGCGCGCACCGGCAACCGCGTGCTGCTCAAGCGCGAGGACATGCAGCCGGTGTTCTCGTTCAAGCTGCGCGGGGCGTACAACAAGATGGCGCGGCTCCCGCCGGCGGCATTGAGGCGCGGCGTGATTACCGCTTCTGCCGGCAACCATGCGCAGGGCGTGGCGCTCGCGGCCCAGCGGCTCGCCTGCCACGCGACCATTGTCATGCCGGTGACGACGCCGCAGATCAAGATCGCCGCCGTGAAAGCGCGCGCCGCGCACGTGGTGCTGCACGGCGACTCCTATGACGAGGCCTATCTCCACGCACGCATGCTCGCGCGGCGGCGCGGGCTCGCGTTCGTGCATCCCTACGACGACCCGGACGTGATCGCCGGGCAAGGCACCATCGGGATGGAGATTCTGCGCCAGCACCCGGGGGCAATCCACGCGATCTTCGTTCCGGTCGGCGGCGGCGGGCTGATCTCCGGTATCGCCGCGTACGTGAAGCGCCTGCGCCCGGAGATCAAGGTGATCGGGGTCGAGCCGGAGGATGCCGACGCGATGTATCGCTCGCTCAGGGCCGGCCGGCGCGTCAAGCTCGCGCAAGTGGGCCTGTTCGCCGACGGCGTGGCGGTGAAGCAGGTCGGGCGCGAAACCTTCCGGCTGTGCCGCGCGCTGGTCGACGACGTCATCCGGGTAAACACGGACGCCATCTGTGCCGCGATCAAGGACGTGTTCGAGGATGCGCGCGCGGTGCTGGAGCCGGCCGGGGCGCTGGCGATCGCCGGCATCAAGGCTTACACCGGCCGCACCGGCGTCCGCGGCAAGACGCTGGTCGCGATCGCCAGCGGCGCCAATATGAATTTCGACCGCCTGCGCTTCGTCGCGGAGGAGGCCGAGCTCGGCGAGAAGCGCGAAGCGGTGCTCGCGGTCACCATTCCCGAGCGCCCCGGCAGCTTCCGCGAGTTTTGCGGGCTGATCGGCGCGCGCAACGTCACCGAGTTCAATTACCGCTACGCCGACCCGAGGCAGGCCCACGTGTTCGTGGGGTTGCAGGTGCGCGACCGCAACGAGACCCGGAAGCTGGTGCAGAGGCTGCGACGGCACCGGCTGAAAACCCTCGATTTGAGCGACAACGAGCTGGCGAAACTCCACGTCCGCTACACGGTGGGCGGGCACGCGCCGACGGTGGATAACGAGATCCTGTATCGCTTCGAATTCCCCGAGCGGCCGGGTGCCCTCATGAAGTTTCTGTCTGCCATGAGCCGCGGCTGGAACATCAGCCTGTTCCACTACCGCAACCACGGCGCCGACTACGGGCGCGTGCTCGTCGGGATGCAGGTGCCGCCGCGGGACAAGGGCCGTTTTCGCGCCTTTCTCGCCAAAGTCGGCTACCCCTGGCAGGAAGAGACCCGCAATCCCGCCTACAAGCTCTTTCTGGGCTGAAGTCGGGGACAGGCCAGCGCCCGCTGAGTCAACGGAGGTGCCCGCGGCGCGTTGGATGCTGTTATGGCCGGGCCGAAATCCGGCTAGAATGAAGGCGCTAGACAGGGGATGTCGTGCCGCACAAAAGAATGCATTGGCTGGGGTGTTTGTTGCTCGCGACGGCGACCGCGCAGGGCGCCGCGCTGGATGAAGAAATTCTCGCCGCGCGCGATGCCTACCAGTCGAGCGACGCGGTCCGCCTGGAGACGCATGCCCGGCGCCTGGAGGGCCATCTGCTCGAGGGCTATGTCGCCTACTGGCGATTGAGCCTCAGGCTCGAGGAGGCAGCCCCGGAGGACGTGCGCGGCTTTCTCGCCGCCCATCGCGACGGGCCGCTCGCGCAGCGGCTGCGCAGCGAGTGGCTCAAGGTGCTGGGCGAGCGCGGAGAGTGGGAGCTGTTCAACGCCGAGCTGCCGCCGCTCGCGAGCCGCGACATCGAGGTCACCTGTTACGTCCTGCGGAACCGGATGCAGTCAAAGCCGGAGGAGGCCTTGCGCGAGGCGCGGTCCCTCTGGTTCGTCACGCGCGACCTTCCCGACAGCTGCACGCCGCTCCTCGACTCGCTCGTCGCGGCCGGCGTCATTTCCGGCGACGACCTGTGGACGCGCATCCGGGTCGCGCTGGAAGCGGGGCGGGTAACCCACGCCCGCTGGATTTCGGAGTGGCTGCCGGCAGGAGAGGCTCCGGAGCCGCGCTCGCTTGAGCGGGCGGCCTCGAATCCCGCGGCCACCATCGAGCGGGCGGGCCACAACCTCAAGACCCGCGCCGGTCGCGAGACCCTCATGTTTGCCGTCCACCGGCTCGCGCGCGTCGCGCCTCCGCAGGCGGCGCGGCACTGGAACCGGCTCGAAGCGCGCTTTGCGCCGGAAGAGCGCGCCTATGTCTGGGGCATGATCGGGTACCTGGGCGCGCTGCGCCACGATCCCGAGGCGCTGCGCTGGTACGCGCGCGCCGGAGATCTCTCCGACCTGCAGCTCGCCTGGAAGGTGCGCGCCGCGCTGCGCGAGCAGAACTGGCGGCAAGTGCTGGCCGCGGTGGATGCCATGTCCGACCGGCAACGATCGATATCCGCATGGCGCTACTGGAAGGCCCGGGCCCTGAAAGCGACGGGGCGCGCGGCCGAGGCGAACGACCTGCTCCAGCCGCTCGCGAGCGAATTCGGCTTCTACGGGCAGCTCGCGCTGGAGGAGCTGGGCGCGAAAATCGCGGCGCCGGCCACGGGATACAAGCCCGGCGCGGAGGACGTGCGCGCCATGGGCCGGCAGGCCGGGCTGCGGCGCGCCCTCGCGCTCTACCGCCTCGGGCTGCGCGCGGAGGCCAACGGGGAGTGGCAGTGGGCCATCCGCGGTTTTGACGACCGGCAGCTCCTCGCCGCAGCCGAGCTCGCGCGCCGCCACGAGGTCTACGATCGCGCCATCAATACCGCGGACCGCACCGTCGGGCTGCACGACTTCGAGCTGCGCTACCTGGCGCCCTACCGCGACGTGCTCAAGGCGCACACCGCCCACCTCTCGCTCGACGAGGCCTGGGTCTACGGCCTGATCCGGCAGGAAAGCCGCTTCATCCCGGAAGCAAGGTCGGTGGCGGGCGCGAGCGGCCTGATGCAGCTCATGCCGCAGACCGCGCGCTGGGTGGCGAAGCGGATCGGGCTCAAAAACTGGCGCTGGTCGCAGGTCACGGAGGTGGGCACCAACGTGGGGCTCGGCACCTACTATCTGCGCCACGTGCTCGACGCGCTCGATGGCCAGCCGGTGCTCGCTTCCGCCGCCTACAACGCCGGGCCGAACCGGGCGCGCGCGTGGCGTCCGGAGACCGCGATGGAGGGGGCGGTTTTCGCCGAGACCATACCGTTCACCGAGACGCGCCTCTACGTGAAGAACGTGATGGCGAACGCAACCTATTACGCTCACACCTTCAGCCAGCAGCTGCAGTCGCTCAAGCAGCGCCTGGGCACGGTCGGGCCCCAGCAGGGGAACGAAGGCGCACCCGGGACCGATGCGCTCGGGCTGCTGATGAGCAGTGATCTGTCGGTGAGCGGCGAGCGGTAGCGCGCGGCGGAGCTTACGGCGCCCGGCGCGGCCGGGGGGCGCAAGCGTCATGGAAATTACCGAAGTCTGCGTTTTGGGCGGGAGCGGCTTTCTGGGCCGGCACGTCTGCCATGCGCTTGCCGCCGCGGGCTATCGGGTACGGGTGGCGACGCGCGACCGCGAGCGCGCCAAGGAGCAGTTGATCCTGCTGCCGACGGTGGACGTCGCTACCGTCAACATTCACGATCCCGCGGCGCTCGCCGCGTTCGTGCGGGGCGCGGACGCGGCGATCAACCTGGTGGGCGTGTTGCACGACGGCCGTGGCGACCGCAGCTTTCAGGCGGCGCATGTTGAGCTCGCGCGCAATTGGGTTGCGGCGTGCCGCAGCCACGGCGTCCGGCGCCT
>Ga0214471_10002149_pt1 | contig 15501 bp, 13 predicted proteins | sample RVTome_5_FD_207665 | JGI IMG/M metagenome (GOLD analysis project Ga0214471, IMG submission 207665) | Soil microbial communities from uranium-contaminated site in the Upper Colorado River Basin, Wyoming, United States - RVT142D155 | ecosystem: Environmental > Terrestrial > Soil > Contaminated >... | reverse complement strand
GTAGGAGTAGCACGACGTGAACGTGTAGAACCTGTCTCCGACGGCCGTGGCGGCATCGGGTTGTTCGCGCCAGAGCTTGCCGATGAGCGACACGACAGTGGAGGAATCGAGGCCCCCGCTGAGACAGCTTCCGGCCCGCACGTCGCTGATGAGATGCTTGCACGTCGTGTCGATGAGGAGCTCCCGCAGGCGCTCGGCGTCGTCGTGCGGGTGCGTGCCATTGGTCGGCTGGGGGACGAGCCGCCAGTATTGCCGCGTCGCGGGACGGCCGCTGCACAGGTCCACCGTCAGAGCGTGCGCCGCGGGCAGGGCTTTGACGTCGCGCAGCACCGTCTGCTCGCCGTAGTCGCAGTTCCCATGAACCAGGAAACCAAGCACCGCCGCGTCGTCGGCGCCGGCCTCGAGGCCCGGGAACGCCAGCAGGGCCTTGACCTCCGAAGCGAAGATCACGTACCCAGGTGGCGTGGCGTAATAGAACGGTTTGATGCCCAGCCGGTCTCTCGCGCAGAACAACCGGCCCCGCGCGCCGTCCCAGATCGCGAAGGCGTACATGCCCTCGAGGCGCTCCAGGCAGTCATCACCCCAGCGCAGGTAGGCCTGCAGCAACACCTCGGTGTCCGTGCGGGTGACGAACTCGTGCCCCCGCGCCTCGAGCTCAGTACGGAGCTCGCGGTGGTTGTAGATCTCGCCGTTGAACACGATCCAGGACCGCCCGCCGGCGGCAGCCATCGGCTGCCGGCCGCGGTCCGAGAGATCGAGAATTGCCAGGCGGCGGTGACCGAGTGCCAGTTCGACGTGGGCGCGTCCGTCCCACCGGCTCGTGTGGGGCAGCGCGGCGTGGTGGAACTCGTCCGCGTCGCGCCACGCGAGGAGGAAGCCCTCGCCGTCGGGGCCGCGATGGGCCTGGAGATCGGTCATGACTTGGAGCACGGCCGGATCGACCGAACGGCCGTTCAGGGCGACGATCCCGGAGATTCCACACATCGCAGGCCGGTCCCTCAGGATTCGGGCGGGCCGGAGCGGCCGCCATTAGCGCGCTGGGTCACGCGTTCGCTCACCATCGCGAACGCCAAGAAAACCCAGAACGGTTTGTGCACGACCTGGTTCAGGCCAAGGTTTGCCACGAGAAACAACGCCAGGAGGGCGAGGGGGAGGGTGCCGTACTCGCCCCAGCGCGCGCGCCACGCGGCGCGGAGGCAGAGGGCGAGGGCCGCGAGAAACGGCACCGTGCCCAGCAGCCCCGTGGCCGTCAGGAGCTCGAGGAGGAGGTTGTGCGGATCCTTGGCGACCTGGTCCTCGCGCAGAATCAGGTCGGTGGCGCGGACGACCACCTGGTACTGGTTGTTGATCGGGCCCCAGCCGTCCACCGGCCGCTCGAGAAACATCTGCCAGAAGGCGGGGAAGAGGAGCTCGCGCCCCGCCATCGCGCCGCCCTGTGCCGTGGACTCGATGCGCTTTCGCATGACGTATGACGTGCGCACCTCCTGCGCGAGAACCCCGAGGACGATGAGTGCGATGAACGCGCCGCGGAGCCGTGAACCGCGGCCCGGGCGAAGCGCGAACGCCACGACGCCCGCCGCGAGCGCCAGCAGGCCGCCGCGAGAGCCTGTGGCGACCACCGACGCGGCGAGCATGAAGGCGATCCCCCACGCGACCACGCGGCGGCGCAGCGTCGTGGGCACCGGACCGTGCGTCAGGCCCAGAGCGATGAGAAGCCCCGCCGACATCAGCACGGCGCTGTAGTTCGGGTCCTGGCCGAAGGCCGCAATCCGCTCGGCGCCCGTGGCGTGCTCGGTCAACGCGGTGCGCTCCACGCCCATTAAGGGGAGGGCCGCATGCACGACACAGGCGGCCACGAACCACCAGAGAGCTTTCCGGCCGATCTCGTCCCGCTGCATCAAGTTGAAGGTCGCCCACGCAACCAGGTACGCCTGGAGCAGGAACAAGAACAACTGCGCGACCGCCATCGTATCCGGCCAACCGTGCCAGACGGCCAAGGCCGCGAACACGAACACGTACGCCATGAGCCAGTGCAGGGCGGGATGCGTGCGCCGGAAGCAGACCCCGGGTTGCAGGAACGTCGTCAGGAGGAACAACGATGCCGTGATCGTCGGCACTTCCCACCGAAACGTCCGCTGTGGTAGCTCGATGAGGAGGGACGCGATCATGAGGCAGAACATCCCCACGATGACCGGTCGCACCCGCGCGGCAGCCGGCGCCTCGAGCGCTGCCGCGTGAGTGCGCGGCGCCGTGCCGGTGTCGTTCAACCAAGTGCTATCCACGGAAGACCCGAGCAAGGGCGGCGCAGCGCCGTAATACGGGGCGCCGGGCATCGGCGGAGAGGCCGGTCACGAGGGTGACGCCGGCCGCCACGACGGCCGTCATGGCGATACCGGCGAACCAGGTCAGCCAGTCGTGAACCAGCACGCGCTGGCCGAGGTACGCCGCGCCGGCGAAGGCCAACGCCATGACCGCGAGCGGGCGCACGGCGTGGGTGAGGGCCAACGAGCGCGGCCGGCGGAGGCACGACGCGACCAGCAGCGGGTAGGCGATGGTCTGTACCGAGCGGCCCAGCAGAATTCCCAGACACAGGCCCGCGATCCCGAGCGACGGTGTCAGGAGGATCATCGCCGCCGGTGTCAGCACGGCCGCCACCGCCGTGACGATCACGCGCGGCCGGGGACGGAGGGAGGCGTCGATCACGAACGCATCGCCGCGGATGAACGCCGTCTGCGCCATGGCGCACACGATCAGCAGATTGGCCCAGCCGCCCGCGAAGTGCTCCGAACCCACCCACAGCGAGACGAACGAGCGGTTCCAGAGGAGGATCGTGGCCCCGGCGGCGGTGACGAACAGCCACGTCAGGCTCACCAGCTCGCGGCGAACTTGCTCGGCTCGTTCGTACTCCTGCTGGCCGATGAGTCCTCCGAGCCCCGGCGTCGTGGCGCCGACCGTGAAGTTGAAGAGGCTGATGGCCATGCGGGCGGCGGCTCCGGTGAGGACGTACGTCGCCACGACGGCCGGGGACAGGACCATCCCCAGGATGAGCACGTCGCTCGACAGCAGCACGTTCGTGAGCACCAGTCCCCCGGTAAGCCACGCGCTCATCCCGAGCAGCCGCGTGACCTCGGGTCTGGACGGTTTGGCGATGCCGAAAGCCGGGACATAAACCCTGACCAGAATCCAGAAACACAGACCCGTGAGACCCGCGAGCGCGAGCTCCGCGCCGCCGATGCCCGGGAGGCCGATGCCGGTGGAGATCGCCCCCGCGACGAGGAGACCGCCCGCGACGCTCAACCCGGCCTGCCACCCCATGCGCTTGTACCCGAGGTTCATGCCGCGCAAGACCGCCTCTGGGATCGCTGCGAGGGTGCCGCCGAGAAAGGCCAGCACCAGGAGCGCGCAAGTGACCTGGATCGTCGATCGCAGCTCCGGGCCGACTTTCGTGATGGCGGGGGTGAGCCAGACGAGCACGGTGCCCGCGGCCACGACCAGGGGCAGGAACAGGAGCCAGACGACGAGGGCGGCACCCACGGTGCGGCGAGTGGTCGCGACGTCCGCCCGGGCCTGCTGACTCGCAATGACCAGTCGTAACGCGTCCATCGGACGGCCATCGGTGGCCGTCATGTAGCCCACCGCCTGGCGCAGCATCTCCCACACACCGAAGAGCGGTCCCCCCAGGGCCCGAACCACGAGGGGAGTCACGATCAGGTTGACCGCCACTTGGGCGCCGTAGTTGACCAGGGAGGCCACGGCGGTGAGACCGGCGCGCTTGGTGAGTGAGCCGCTGGGCGGCGCGACGTGCGCCAGGGGCGCCGCCTCCGAGTCCGTCGTCAGTGGCGCGGCGTCAGCGCGCATGTCGCCCTCTGTTCGAACGTCGCCAGGACTCCCTCGGTGATCTCGGCGATCGACTGCTGATCGCTGCGGAATGAGAGGACGGCAGGGCCGCCAAAGGCCTGGAGCTCGGTGAGCACGCTCGAGTACGCCGCGCGATGGTGCTCGAGGAGCCCAGAGATTTCCGCGTCCGATTTGTGCTTGAGTGGGTGGCGTTGCGAGCGCGTGCGAATGCGGTGAGCCAGGACAGGATTCGGCGCGTCCAGGAACACCACGAGATCCAGCGAGCCCGCCCACTCCGCGAGGACCTTGGGCCACCAGGCCGCCGGGCCCCCGTTGCCGGCGGTCTGGTGCGCCGCGCCGCGGAGCCAGCTCAGTAAGACCGCCGGTCCCTCGTCGAACAGCACGACGCGGGATCCCTGCCGTATTTGGGATTGCAGCTCGCGGTGGAGGGCGCGCAGGCGCGCAAGCAGCCGCGCTTCCTTCCAGCGCGGTCCGCCTGCGGCCCGGAACAGGCCTCCGATCGTGATGAGCGCCTGGACGCCGCCCCGGAGCAGCTCGACCGTGGGGAGGGCCCAGAGGGCGAGGGGGACTTGGATCGAGCGGTCGGCCGCTTTGATCGAGGAGACGAGCGCGCTTTTCCCGGCGCCCCAGACGCCGACCACCTCGGCGACCAGCGGCTTCACAGGGCTACCGCAACACCGCGAACGACGAATCGGCGGGCCTCGGACATCTCCGGAGGGTCCGCGAACGCGCGCCGCCCGACGAACCGCCCGAGCAGCACGCCGACCGTCCGGGCGATGACGGCGACGTCGGACCACATCGTGGCGCGACGCAGGTAGACGAGATCGAGCGCCAGCTTCAGCGGGAGCACGCGCTCGACGTACTGCCGTTCGGCATCGCCGTTCTCGAGCTGCTCCTCGGCACACGCGTAGTACCACACACTGCCGGGACTCGTGAGTCCGGGCCGCACGTCCAGCGTCTCGAAATGGATCGGGGCGTAATGCGCGGTCACGTAACGCGGATCTTCAGGCCGAGGGCCCACGATCGCCATGTCGCCGCGTAAGACGTTGAAGAGCTGCGGGAGCTCGTCGATCTTGGACCAACGCAGCAGCGCGCCAAAGGGAAAGACGCGCGGATCATCACGCGCCGTGATGGCGCTCTCCGCCACCGCCGCGGTGGGCCGCTCCACATGCATGGTGCGCAGCTTGTACATCGAGAAGATCCGGCCGCCGCGCCCGACCCGCGACGCCCGGTACAGTACGGGTCCCGGGCTCGTGAGCTTGATACCGAGTGCCGCGAGCGCGAGCAAGGGCGTGGCGGCGACGAGCGCGATGGCGCACAACACGGTGTCGAGCACGCGCGAGCTCATCACTACCTCCGCGAGGCGCGGACCACGTCGAGCACGGCCTCGACCACGTCGGCGGCGTCGCGCAGACTGAGGCGGGCGCTGAGCGGGAGGCTCAGCATGCGACGATAGTTGTCGTACGCCACGGGGAAGCTGTCGGGCGTGTAGGCGTATCGGTCCCGGTAATAGGGGTGCAGGTGGATCGGGATGAAGTGCACGGACGTCCCGATCATACGTCGTTTCAGCTCTTCGATGAACTCGTCCCGGCCGATGCGCAGCGCGCCGGGGCGGAGACGCAGGACGTACAGGTGCCAGGCGTGCTCGATGTCCGCCCGTACGGTGGGGACCTCGAGGGCCTCCTCGTCGGCAAAGCCGTCATTGTACGCGCGTACGATCTCGCGGCGGCGCTCTTGGAATCGCTCCAGTTTCTTCAGCTGCCACAGGCCGATGGCGGCCTGGACGTCGGTCATGTTGTACTTGAAGCCGGGGAACACCACCTCGTAGAACCAACTCCCGCCCTGGTCGTAACGCTTCCAGGCGTCCCGGCTCATGCCGTGCAGGCTCACGACTCGGGCCCGAGCCAGGAACTCCGGAGTGCCCGTGAGCATCCCACCTTCGGCCGTGGTCAGGTTCTTCGTCGCGTAGAAGCTGAAGGCCACCGGATTGTCTCCGGAGCCGATCAGCCGGCCCTTGTAGCGCGCCGAGATGGCGTGCGCCGCATCCTCGACTACGAGGAGCCCGTGCTGCGTCGCGAGTTCCCGGAGGGCGTCCAGGTTTACGGGGTGGCCGGCGTAGTGGACGGGCAGGATCGCCTTCGTCCGGGGCGTGATCGCGGCGGCGACGCGCGCGGGGTCGAGGTTGAGCGTGTCCGGCTCCACATCGGCCAGGACGGGTCGGGCGCCCACGTGTTCGATCACGTTCACCGAGGCGGCGAACGTCAGGGGAGTCGTCACCACTTCATCGCCGGGGCCGATGCCCAGGGTGGCGAGCGCGGTGTGGAGCGCCGCCGTGCAGGAGTTAAGGGCCAGCGCCGCCGGGGCGCCGAGGTAGCCGGCGAAGTCCGTTTCAAACCGCTTCGTCTTGGGCCCGGTCGTGATCCAGTTCGACCGGAGCGTATCGACGACTTCGGCGATCTCCTCCTCGCCGAGGAGCGGAGGGGCAAAGGGCAAGAACTCGGCGCGTACGGCCGGGCTTGGGCTCGCAACACTGCCTGGCATGAGCGGTCCTCGTGACGTTCGTGGCCGCGCGCGTTCGGCGTCGGCGCCGGATACCGCTAGCACATCGCGTGCGCTCGTCGGAGCGCCGTCCAGTCATCTGTCGTGTAGCGAGTTACGTGCGACCGTCCACGGCATCAGCCGTGGGCTTGCCACGACGCCGCCACGCATCCGAGGGTGGGATGTTACAGCGCACGGAGAGCAGGTGGTGCGGCGGTGGGGCCTGGCAGCGGCATGAAACTTACACGTGCTACGCGGTCTGCGACCGCGGCCGACACGGCCCCCGATGGATAGGACGCCTCGGGGAAAGGTGCGGCTCCGAAAACAAGGCGAAAACGAGGGGGTGCGTGCTGACTCCTGCTGAGCATTTGGTAGGCGAGATCCAGCGGGTCTTCGCCGAGAAGTTCGCGATCCGCGTGGACTCCCCGCTCGCCGATCTTCTGGATACGGGTCTCATCGACTCGCTGACGCTGGTGGACCTCTTGCTCGAGGTCGAACAGCGGTTTGGCGTGAGCCTCCCGCTGGAAGAGCTCGATATCGAAGATTTTCGCTCAGTAGCCCGGATTGCAGATCTCATTGCGCGCCGGAAGTCGTCCACCGCGGCAAGCGCCTCCCTGGCCCCGACCCCTGACCCGACCGATTCCGCCAATGTCGCCAGACCTACCATCGCTGCCTGAGTTTCCCGAAGCCCGGGCCGCCCGTCTCTCCCCCGCCGCCTCCGCGATGCGGGGGCCACGCGCTCCCGGGATCGTGCGCCCGCCCACCGGGGAGCTCGACTGGCGCAACTACGTGGCCTCGGTTGTCCGGCATAAGCGGATGGTGGCCGGGATCATGGCGCTCGGGCTCGTGGCGGGGGTTGCCGCCGCCATGTGGATCGAGCCGACCTACGCCGCGCGCGCCAACCTCTGGGCCGAAGTGCACAAGGAGGGGGGCGGGAACCCTGGCCCCACCTGGTCAAGTCAACTGCTCGGCTCGGCCGCATGGCTCGACCTGTTGCGCTCGGACGTGATTGTGGCTGAGGTGGTGCGCAAACAGCGTCTCTACCTTCGCCCCAAGCGGCCGGACGATGCCGCCGTGTTCGCCGGTTTCGCGCTGAAGTCGCAGTTCCGTCCCGGAAAGTATCGCCTCGAGATCGAACCCGACGGGCGCGCCTTCACCCTGTTCACCGGGCGGGACGTCGTCCGGCAGCGCGGAGCGGTAGGAGACTCGGTGGGCACTCGATTGGGGTTCGGTTGGCTGCCACCGGCGAGCGTGCTCACGCCGGGCCGCCGAGTCGAGTTCGAGGTGTTGTCGATGTACGAAGCGACCGAGGAGTTGCTCCGCAACCTGGATATCCGGCCGGGCCGTGACCGCAACTTCATCCGGATCGAGTTGCGTGGGTCCGATCCCGCCAGTGTGGCTGCTACCGTGAACGCCACCGCGGCGCGTCTCATCGCGGTGGCCGCCGAGCTCAAGCGGGAGAAGCTGACGTCGCTCACCGCGATTCTCGGCGAGCAGCTCCAGCAGGCCGAGTCCAGCCTGAGCCGTGCCGAGACCGTGTACAAGACCTTCCGGACGCGGACGGCGACCCTGTTGGTGCACGAGCGCGACGTGGCGTCGACCAGCTTCGTGGGGTCGCGCGGCGAGCAGGAGCAGCTGCGCCGGGACCGCGAAGCGATCGAGCAGTCGCTCGCGGCCGCCGATTCCGGCGCGTCGATCCACGCCCTCGAGGCCGTGGGAGCCGTGCCGCGAGCGCCGGACCTTGCCCGCGCCCTGCAGGACCTGACGACGCGGGAGGCGGATCTTCGGGCGCTCCGCCGGCGCTACACCGACGGGTTTCCGGCCGTGCGCCAGCTCGCCGACGAGGTCGAGACGTTGGAGCGGGTGACGATTCCGTCGCTCGCGCGAGCGCTGGTCGCGGACCTCGCCATCCGCGGTGGGCGCGTGGACCGCCAGGTCGACTCCGCCTCCAGGGGGTTGCGTCAGATCTCGCCCCTGGCCGTGGAAGACGGGCAGCTGGCGCGCGACGTTCGGGTGGCGGAGGAGCTCTTCGTTTCCCTCCGACGCCGCTACGAAGAGGCGCGCCTGGCGGACGTGAGCGTGACGCCGGACGTGCGTCTGTTGGACGGGGCGGTGGTGCCGGAGACGCCGCTGTACGACCGCGGACCGATCGCGCTCCTGCTGGCCCTGGTGGGCAGCATGGGGCTGGGGGTGATCGGGGCGGTGCTCACCGATCTCGTCGATCCGAAAGTGCGGTATCCCACGCAGGTCGCCCGCGAGCTGGGCCTGCCGGTGCTCGGCGTTGTGCCGCACGTCGGGCGCGGCGACGAGAAGGGTCGTGACGGCATGGTGCAGGTGATCGAAGCCCTGCGAGGGGTGCGGTTGAACGTCGTGCACGCGTACGGCGCCGCCGGTCCCCTGCTCCTCACGGTCACGAGTCCGGGGATCGGCGACGGCAAGTCGTTCATCACGTCGAATCTCGCCTTGGCCTTCGCCGAAGCCGGTTACCGAACCCTGCTCATCGACGGCGACATCCGGCGCGGCCGGCTGCACCGCGTGTTCAAGGTTGCCCGCAAGCCGGGGCTCACCGATTTTCTCGGCGGCCAGGCGCCGCGCGAGGCGATCGCGCAGGCCACGGCGTTCCCCGGACTCACGTTCATCGGATGCGGAGCGCGGCGACAATCGGGGCCGGAGCTCCTGGGCTCGCCGGTGATGGCGCGGTTCATGGCCAGCCTGCGGCCGGCCTACGACGTCATCCTGGTGGACAGCTCGCCACTCGCGGCGGGCGTCGATGCCTACGCGCTCGCGACCCTGACGGGCCATCTCCTCCTCGTGCTGCGAACGGGAGTGACGAACCGCGATGTGGCCGGGGCCAAGCTCGACATCTTGGCCCGGCTACCGGTGCGCGTCCTAGGGGCCGTGGTCAACGACGTGCGACCGGGCATCGACTACCAGCACTACTCGTACTACCTGGCGGGCTATGAAGCCCTCGAGGAATCGCCGTCTGGCGCCCGGTTACGCGTGTTGCAGGGCGGCGAGCGCGCCGCGAGTGGTGGGGACGGAGGAGGGCGCTAGCCCGCGGCCGAGCGATGCGACTAGCCGTTTTCACCAACCAATTCCCAGGCCGCACCAGCACGTTCTTCGCCCGGGACATGCGCGCCCTCATCGAGGCTGGACTCGAGGTCGACGTCTTCGCGATCTACCCGTCGGAGCCCCGCTTGTGGACCTACGTGCCGGACATCCTGAGCGAGAGCGTGCTCGGCCGGGAACGCGTCCACCATCTGACGCTGGCCCGAGGCCTCCGGTCGCTCAACCCGTGGCGCCTGCTCCAGACGCCCCGGTTCCTCCGCGACACGGCGCTGATCGGTTCCGCGGCGGCGCGGTTTGGGCCCGTCGTCCTCGCCAAGAGCCTGTACGCCGCCATGTTGGCGTGGACGTGGGCCCGTGACTTCGGACGACAATACGACCACGTGATGGCGTATTGGGGCAACTTCCCCGGAACCTGCGCCTTTCTGTTCCATCGCCTCCTGGGTCGCGAGATCCCGTTCTCGCTTTGGCTGCATGCGCAGATCGACCTCTACGAAACGCCAGTTTTTCTGTCGGAGAAGCTGTTATACGCCGACAAGATCGTGACTATCTGCGAGTTCAACCGGCGTTATATCGCGACGCATTACTCGGCGATCTACGAGCGGATCGAGTCCAAAATCCACGTGAACTACCGCGGTCTGGACCTGCGCGAATTCCCGTACGAGGCCAATCATCGGTGCGTGCGACGCGTACTCGCGGTGGGACGGCTGAGCCCGGAGAAGGGCTACGACAACCTGCTGCGGGCGGTCGCCCGGCTGCTGGGGCAGGGGATCGAGGTCGAGCTGGAGTTCGTCGGTGACGGGCCCGAGCGGCGGTCGCTGGTGGAGCTGGCCGATCACCTGCGCATCGCGCACGCCGTGACGTTCCGCGGCTGGCTGACGTTCGAAGACGTGCGTCGTGCCATGCTCGGGGCTGCGGTGCTCGCGCAGCCATCGAGCATCGAGGGTCTGCCGACCGCGGTGGAGGAGGCGATGGCGCTGGGCACGCCGGTCGTGGGCTCCAACGTGGGCGGGATTCCGGAGCTGCTGGACCAGGGCCGGTGCGGTGCGCTCGTGCCCCCGGGCGACGTCGGGGCGTTGACGGATGCGCTTCGGGCGTTGCTGACGAACCCCGGTCTGCGATTGTGCTACGCGGAGCGCGCCCGGCAGCGGGCCGAAGTGATGCTGGACCTGTGGACGAACGGAGCGCGCCTGGCCGACCAGTTGCGGTCGACGCCGGCGCGTGCCGCCTGAAGGAGGCGACGATGCACAGAACGATTGCCTGCGCTGGCCTTGCGGTCGCGTGCCTGCTTGGGGCGCCGGTCGCCCGTGCCGCGCAGGGGGTGAATGACTTTGGAGCGGGGCCCCAGGCAACGCGCGGCGAGCTGGAAGCACGCGTGCGGCAGTTGGAGCACCTCGTGCGGTCGGGCGCGGCGGAGGCCCGCCAGGTGTCGCCCGCCCACGCCGCGATCGCGTCGATCCGCGTGCGACTGGTGGAAGGCGACTTCCAGGTTGGGGACCGGATCGCCATCGCGGTCGACGGCGACACGGCTGGGCGTGGGGCGAGATCCGTGGAGCAGCAGCTGTCGGACACGTTCACCGTTGGACCAGGCATGACGCTGCGCTTGCCGGTCGTCGGCGTCGTCGCGCTCCGGGGCGTGCTGCGTTCCGAGCTGGAAGGACAACTCGCGCGGGAAGTCGGTCGGGTCATCCGGGACCCGCTGCTGCGCGCCAAGACGGTGCTCCGCCTCTCGGTGCAGGGCGGCGTGGCCCGACCCGGCTATTACTCACTCCCAACCGACGCCGCGGTCTCCGATGCGCTCATGGCCGCGGGGGGTCCCGCACCCGAGGCGAAGATTGGCAAGCTGCGCATCGAGCGGGACGGCAGGGCGATCTGGGAAGGGGAGCGGCTTCAGCGGGCGATCGCCGCGGGGCAGTCGCTCGAGGCGATTGGCCTGCGCGCCGGCGACGAGGTCGTAGTCCCGAGGAAGGGCGGGACCGAGCGCACGCTGCGCATCCTCGCCATCGTGGTGAGCATCCCGACCGCCATTTACACGCTCACCCGCTTTTGAGCCTCTCCAACGGGACGGTGGGCGAGAGCGATCGGCCGTCGGTGACGGTCATCATGCCGATCCGCAACGAGGCGACGTTCATCGAGCGGAGCCTCGGAGCCGTGCTGGCACAGGACTATCCGGCCGATCAGCTGGAGGTGCTGATCGCCGACGGCATGTCCAGGGACGGCACTCGCGAGATCGTCGCGCGAATGGCCGAGGCGCATCCCCGGATCGCCGTCGCGGTCGTGGACAACCCCGGCAACACGGTCCCCACCGGCTTCAATCGAGCGCTGGCCCGGGCGCGGGGCGAGGTCGTCGTCCGCGTCGACGGCCACTGCATCATCGGGCCCGAGTACGTCAGCAAGTGCGTCGCGGCGCTGAGAGCGTCGGGCGCCGAGAACGTCGGCGGCCGGATCGAGCACCTGGGTGAGGGCAACATCGGGCGCGCGATCGCGCGGGCGCGGGGGTCGCGGTTCGCAGGGGGCAGCCGCTACAACTACTCTGACCGCGAAGAATGGGTCGAGACGGTCTACCTGGGGACTTGGCCACGACGCGTGTTCGAGTCGATCGGCGGCTTCGACGAGGAGCAAGTGCGAAACCAGGACGACGAGTTCAACTACCGGTTGCGCTCACGCGGCGGGAAGATCCTCCTGGTCCCGCACATCGTGTCCACGTGTTACACGCGCAGCACGTTCGGCTCGCTCTGGCGGCAGTACTACGAGTACGGCTACTGGAAAGTGCGCGTGATGCAGAAGCATCCCCGGCAGATGCGGCCGCGGCAATTCGTGCCTCCCGCTTTCGTCGCCAGCCTCGTGATCTCCCTGCTCGCGGCGCCGCTCTGGACGGTCGGCGCATGGTCGCTCGGCCTGACGGCGGCCTCGTACACGGCAGTCAACCTGGCAGCATCGTGGCGGGGCACGCGCGGCGAGCCCTGGGGCGCTCGCCTCCTGGTGCCCGTGGCGTACGCCGTGCTGCACGTCGCTTGGGGCACGGGGTTCCTGGTCGGCCTGGTGCGGTTTGCCGGGCGCTGGAGGGATCGCGCGAACCGTTGGCCGACGCACCTGGCCGTGCCGGTCTGAGATGGTGAGCCGATGAACTGGCGACTCAAGGCACTCGCCCAAGCCGCGATCGCGCGGCTGCCCGCCAAAGCCGCGCTCGAGATGTACTACCACGTGCAACGGGCGTGCGGCAGGTTGCGCCGCGTGAATCCCCTCGTGGGATTCCAGGACGGGTTGCGCCTCATCGGAGCGATCGAGGCATCGGGCCGAAGGCTGGCCGATCGGGCCGTGCTCGAGGTGGGGACGGGAAGGCGGATCAACGTGCCGATCGCGTTCTGGCTCTGCGGCGCAGCGAGCGTCGTCACGGTGGATCGTCACGCGTATCTCAAGCCCTCGCTCATCGCGAAAGATCTCGAATTCGTCAAGCGCCACCCGGCAGCCGTGCGAGCCGTGTTCGGCGCCAGAGCCGAGGAGCCGGGCTTCAAGCAGCGCTTCGACCTGCTGGTGCGCGGCGGTCTGACGGTGCCCGAGCTCATGGCGCATGCCGGGATCCAGTACGCCGCCCCGGCCGATGCCAAAATGATCCCGCTGAACGACGGCTGGATCGATTTCCACGTCTCCAACAACGTCTTGGAGCACGTCGCGCCCGACGAGCTGCGAGGCATCCTGCGCGAAGGCACCAGGCTGCTCGCGCTCGGCGGCCTGTGCGCGCATCGCGTGGACTTCTCGGATCATTTCGCCGAATGCGACTCTCACATCTCGACGGTCAACTTCCTGCGGTTCTCCGAGGAGCAGTGGCGGACGTTTGCCGGGAACCGATACGGCTATCACAACCGGCTCCGCATCGACGAACTGGAGGCGATCGTCGGCGAGGTGGGGCTCGAGATCGTGATCGAGCACGCCGAGATCGATGGCGCGGCGCGGCAGGCTCTGGAAGCTGGCCTGACGCTCGATCGTCGCTTCGCGGACAAGCCGATCAACGTGAACGCCACCGCCAGCGCGCTGCTCGTGCTGGCCAGGCGGCGATCAGCGCACTCCCCCGCGCGCCGCAGGGTCGACGTGCGGGCAACCGGATAGCGTCGACGTGGCGCGGGTCGAAGCGGCCACCTCCGCCATGTTCGGGGACGTGTACCCCCTCCTCGCGGACCTGGACCGGGCGGTCACGCGGGAGCGGTGGGAGCGGTTGTTCGACTACCGCTGGAGGTCGGACGGAGACGGCCTCGGCTACGTCCTGGTGGAGCGCGGCGCCGTCGTCGGCTTCATCGCCACGCTGTTCAGCCACCGGAGCATCGACGGACGAGAAACGAGGCTCTGCAATACCGCCCACTGGGTAGTCCGCGATGAGTTCCGCAGCGAGGGCCTCCTGCTCCTGGCGCAGACCATGCAGCTCAAGGACTGCTCCCTCACGAACCTCACGTCCAGCCGCAAGGTCTCCGTGATGATGCAGAAGCTCGGCTACAAGCTGCTCGAGGAGCGCGTGACGTTGCTGTTTCCCGCACCCGCTCTGGGGTGGGGGCACGGCGCCGCTCCGCTGATCACGGCGGATCACCAGGTGATCGGCGAGACGCTGGAGCCGGGTGACGCGCGGATTTGGACCGATCACAAGGACAGCAACTGCGCGCACGTGGTGGTACGCGACAGCGATGGGAGTTGTTACCTCGTGTTCACGCGCAAGCACCGCCGTTTCTGGGGTCTGAGCGTCCCGTATTGCCACGTCCACTACGTCGGCAATCGGGCTGTATTCCTGCGACACGTCGGGAGGGTCACGCGTTACTTCAGGCGGACCTTCGGCGCGTGGTTCGTCGCCGTGGACGAGCGGTTGCTCGGAGGCGTGGCCGTGCCCTTCAGCATTACGTTGCGCTTGCCGATACCGCGGTACTATCGCTCGGCCGTGCTGGCCCCCCACCAGATCGACAACCTGTACACAGAGCTGGTCGCTTAAGCGGTGCCGCCGTGGGTCGACTGCCGATAGCGTCTGCCCGTGCCGTCCGGGTTCACCAATAGCCGGCCCGTCGCCGCCACCGCCAGCTTCAGCTCGATCCGCGCGCGGCTTTGCCAGCCGAACAACTGAACGCGGGGGATACGCCAGCGCGGGCACCGCCGGTCGACCCACAACGGCTCGGTGGTCATGACCGTGTGCGCACCACACGCCAGCGCGTGCCGCGCCAGGTCGGGTGTGTAGTTGCCGTTGGGGAACGCGAACGTGCGGCACGGGGCGCCCAGTTGCGCCGACACTTCCGCGATGCTCTGGGCGATGTCGGCGCGCGCGTTGTCCGGCGTCTCCAGGGTGAGGATGGCGTGGTGCAGGCTGTGTGCGCCGATCGTAAACCCCCGGCGGTGGAGGTCCCGCGCCTCGTCCCAAGACATCGGTCGGACGTCGTCGGCGTCCCCGTCCACGCTCACCCTGTGCTCCGCGCAGGCACGATCCAGGCGCTCGTGTACGCGTGCCAGCGGCAGCGATTTGAGCGCCGCGACCTCGAGCTCCGGCGGAACCCGGCGCAGGGCCCGGACGACGGCCGCCTGGCAGTCGAACCAGAGGGGCGCGCCCTCGGACAGGAAGCGGGTCACGACGTAGAACACGGCGGGCACGCCGAGGCGTTCGAGCTGCGGCGCTACTTGGGTGACGCCGTTTCGCTTGCCGTCATCGAACGTGAGGAGACAGAAGGGACGGGAGCCCGGTCCCATGAGGCGCTGCTCCAGCTCGTCGTGGTGGATGAAGTCGAACCAACGACTGAGGATCTCTACGTGGTCGCGGATCTGGTCCGCGGTGAGGGTGTGCCCATTGATGACGACGCCCGCCCGTGCGGAGCCCCGCAGGCGAACGGCCAACGCCATCGCGCTTCGTCCGAGAACGTCGAGCATCCGTGGGTGTCCCGGCGACGTGCTAGAACACGGATGCGGGCGGCAGCTCCAGCTCAAAAAAGAAGCGCGTCCCCCAGCCCTGGCGCGTTTCGAGGTGCAGCTGGGAGTCCATCGCCGCCACGAGGCGTCGCGTCATGGCCAGCCCCA
>Ga0214471_10002146_pt1 | contig 15505 bp, 13 predicted proteins | sample RVTome_5_FD_207665 | JGI IMG/M metagenome (GOLD analysis project Ga0214471, IMG submission 207665) | Soil microbial communities from uranium-contaminated site in the Upper Colorado River Basin, Wyoming, United States - RVT142D155 | ecosystem: Environmental > Terrestrial > Soil > Contaminated >... | reverse complement strand
CCAAGCTCCCGCGGCAGGCTCGGCGGCCTGCTTGATCTCTTGGACACCCGCATGAGTTGCCGCGACGACGAACGACCCGGAGGGACCGTTGCCATCTGTCGTTGGTGCGATCGCTGACGTGCCGTCCCTTGATGCAATCTCTGGACGCTCCACGTGTTGATGCCATCTCTGGGTGGTTCGGTGCTGACCTCTCCGGGTCACCCCGTCATCGGCCGGCCGGGTTGCTGGTCTCGGCGGGTGGTTGGCCGGTCATGCTCGATGGTGGGCCGGGCGCCGAGCCGGGTGTCCGCATTGATGCTCGGCTCGTTAGTGACGCCGATAGCGAGCTCCGAGCCGCAATCCGGCGCGTGGGTGTTGTCCATCGCCTTGAGCCGGCTGTGGCGGCGTTCGATCGGCCGGGATTGTCGATCCAGGCGCATGCCGTGGTCCACACGAGCCACCCGACGTTTGGCTTCCTCATCCGGGGAGGGGCCGGCAGGTTGTCTGGCGCCATCGGCCGCCCGACAAATCCGAGCGTTCGACCGCGGGCTTCGTCCGCCGTTCGGGGAATTCGGCGTCGAAGGCCGAACCTACGTGGTCCGCTAAACGTTGTGGCCCGGTTGACGGCTGCCGAGACGAGCCGTGGGCTCGTGTGCATCAAGCCGTCCGGCGTTCTCGTTTCGGGCCAATCGGCCGTAGGCGGGTCCTTCGGTCGGCGCCTAGCGTGAGGGTTCGGGGAGCCGCCGTTGACCCTCGCTGCGGCGTCCGAGGCGGAGGACGGCCATGCCGACGCTCAGCATCATCAAGGCAGACACCGGCGGGTTCGTCGGCCATACAGCCGTTCACCCCGACATGATCGGCGAGGCCACACGAGCCATCGATCGCGAACGGGGGGACCTGATCATCGACGGCCAGGTCGCCACCTGTGGCGACGACCTGTCCTTGATCATGACCCACACCCACGGTGCGGACGCACCTGCGATCCACGCGTTCGCGTGGGATGTCTTCGTGGCTACGACTGAGATCGCCCGAGGACTTGGACTGTACGGGGCGGGTCAGGATCTCCTGTCCGAAGCGTTCTCCGGAAACTTGCGCGGCATGGGGCCTGGGTACGCAGAACTCGACTACGATGAGCGTCCATCTGAACCGGTCCTTTGCTTCCTCGCCGACAAGACCGAGCCGGGGGCTTGGAACCTGCCCATCTACAAGGTCTTTGCCGACCCGTTCAACACGCCGGGGCTCGTCATCGATCCGAAGATGCACGCCGGTTTCACCTTCGAGGTTCTCGACCTGCACGAGCAGACGCGTATTGAGCTCCACTGTCCGGACGAGCTCTACGACCTCCTCCTCTTCATCGGGGCACCCTCACGTTATGTCGTGAGACGGGTCATCTCCAAGGCGCTCGGCGAGGTCGCCGCGGCCACGAGTACGCAGCGGCTGTCCTTGATCGCGGGCCGCTACGTGGGGAAGGACGATCCGGTGATGATCGTCCGCTGCCAGTCCGGGCTGCCCGCGGTGGGCGAGGCGCTCGAGCCGTTTGCATTCCCGCACACCGTCGCCGGGTGCATGCGTGGCTCGCACCATGCCCCCCGCATGCCCGTGTCGCTCGCGGATGCCCACCCGAGCCGGTTCGACGGGCCACCGCGGGTGGCCTGCCTCGGATTCCAGATCAAGGATGGACGGCTCATTGGACCCCGCGACATGTTCGATGACCCGGGCTTCGACCGCGCCCGTGATCAGGCGAACGAGGTCATGGACTACCTCCGCCGCCACGGCCCGTTCGAGCCGCACCGGCTCGGGCTCGACGAGATGGAGTACACGACCCTGCCGTCCGTTGGCGCGCGGCTCTCGGATCGGTGGCAGTCGGAGGACGAGCCGACCCCGGCCGACCTGACCTCCGCGCAGTCAGACGTCGCCGCCACGGTGCCGGCGTGACCGGCGTGAAGTCGAGGCTGGCTGTTCCGGCTCTCCGAATCGCGTTGGTCGCGCCACCACTCCTGCCGGTGCCGCCACCTGCCTACGGTGGAACGGAGCGGGTGATCCACGCCCTCGCGGAGGGACTGCACGGGCAGGGGCACGATGTCACGCTCTTCGCATCCGGGGACTCGAACGTGTCCTGCCGGCTGGTCCCGACGGTCCAACGGGCGTGCTGGACGGGCGGTTCGTCCGATGTCGAAACGAGCTTCCAGCACGTGCTCGACGCGGTTTGGCGAGAACGCGGTCGGTTCGACGTCATCCACTCGCATCTCGACACTAGAGGTTTCGAATTCGCATCGGCGAGCGATACGCCGGCGGTATCGACGATGCACGGCCGACTCGACGAGCCGATGACGCAGGACGCCCTTCACACGCACCCTGACGTTCCCCTGGTGGCGATCAGTCACAGCCAGCGGGCGCTCGCTCCCGGGGCCAGGTGGGTCGGCGTCGTGCCACACGGCCTGGACCTGCACCGAATGCCGTTCGGCTCGACCCCCGGACCGTATCTGCTGTTCGTCGGGAGGATCGCCAGCGAGAAGGGGATCGTCGAAGCGATCCAGCTCGCCGAGCGCACCCGGCAGCGGCTCGTCATCGTCGCCAAGGTCTTCGATGCCACCGAGTCGGTCCTGTTTCAGACGGAGGTACGTCCCGCACTCCAGCCTGGTCGCATCGAGTACCTGGGGGAGCTCGACTCGGCTGTCCGCGACCCGCTGTTCGCCGGGGCGCGAGCGACCTTGATGCTTGGCGATTGGCCGGAGCCATTTGGCCTCGTGGCGATTGAGTCGCTCGCCGCTGGAACACCCGTCGTCGGGCGCCGACGCGGGGCGATCCCCGAGATCGTCGAACATGGGGTCGACGGCTTCCTGATCGACGATCTCGATGCCGCGGTCGAGGCCGTCGCAGCAGCGGGATCGCTCGACCGACGTCGGATCCGGAGCCGGGCGATCAGCCGCTTCTCCACTTCCCGCATGGTCGACGACTACCTCGTCGTCTATAAACGGATCCTGGAGGGCGGTGGGCCGGGATCCGAGCAGGTCAATCGGCTGGAGGTCGTGGCGCCATGACGGTCGAGGTCGAGACTCGCGATGGCCGACCGGAAGGCCGGGGCTCAGGCTCGCCTGTGCGGCTTGGTCACCGCTCGACGTGGAAGGCAGGTGACGCGGAGATCGAGGCCACGGCGCCCTGCCTGTCGATGCTCTTCGACGAGAGTGGCATGGCACTCGCCGAGCTGGCCTCCGCTGACGATGCGGGCGCTCCAGCGTCGTCGTGGGAGCCGGTCGACCTGACGGCCCCGGACCTCACGGGCCTCGCCTGCACCTGGTTCAACGAGCTCATGCAGGACGCGGGCCACCATCGGGCGGAGCTTGTTGATGTCGCGGTCGATGCCGTCGCCTTGCCGGCAGATGGGAGTGGCGATGGCTGGCGACTGCAGGGCCGGGCTGGGCTCCGACGGCTGTTCGGACATCACGGACCGGCTCGTCACGACTTGCGCGCCACCGCCGAGGGCCTCAGCGTCGAGGCCACCGACGGGACGTGGAGGCTGCGGGCGCACCTCGCCCGCTCGATGCGTCCTCATCCCTTGATGACGACCAGCGGGCGCAGGCGGGCGACACGTCGCAAGAGACCGGCCGCTTCGGCGACCCGAACGACGTCGGCCACGTCCTTGTAGGCGAGCGAGGCCTCCTCGCCGAGCAGGCTCGGTCGCTCCGCGCGAACCGTGACGCCATCGATCGCGAGCTGGCCGGCGACGTCCACGCCGCGTAGCGCCTTGAGCGCCGCGTGCCGGGACATCGCTCGGCCGGCGCCGTGACAGGTGGAGCCGAATGCCTCGGTCATCGAGCCCGCCGCCCCGACGGCGACGTACGAGTGGCGGCCCATGTCGCCGGGCACCAGGACCGGCTGGCCGACATGTCGGTATCGCGCCGGTACGTCCGCATGACCGGGCGGGAGGGCGCGCGTGGCGCCCTTGCGATGGACGCACAGCTCAACCGCGTAGCCATCGACCTCGTGCCATTCGAACGTCGCGATGTTGTGGCTGACGTCGTAGACGAGATCCAGCCCCAGCTCGCGGGCATGGCGTCCGAGGACGCGCTCGAAGGCGCCTCGCACAGCATGACCGATGGTCTGGCGGTTGGCCCAGGCGAAGTTCGCGGCAGCTGCCATGGCGCCCAGATAGGCGCGCCCTTCCGGCGAGTCGAGCGGGGCGCAGGCGAGCTGCCGGTCTGGGACCTCGATCCCGTAGCGTCCCATCGCGCGATCCATGACCGCCACGTGATCGGTGCAGACCTGGTGCCCGAGCCCGCGCGAGCCGCAGTGGATGAGGATCACGGCTTGCGACAGGAACAGACCGAGGGCCTCCGCGGTCGGGGCGTCGTAGATCTCATCGACCTCATCAACCTCGAGGAAGTGGTTGCCCGATCCCAGCGTCCCGAGTTGATCGGCGCCGCGCTGGTGGGCCCGTGGGGAGACGTGTGACGGATCGGCCCGGAGCTGGCCGTGTTCCTCGGAACGCTCGATGTCCTCGGGCCAGCCCCGATCGTGTTCAACAGCCCATGCCGCGCCGCCAAGCAGGACCTCCTCGAGGTCCGCCGGCGAGAGGCGATGCCCGATTGAGGCGCCAACCCCCGATGGCACGCGAGCGAACAGGGCATCGGCGAGCTGCTCCAGCCGAGGGTTCACATCGGCCCTCGTCAGGTCGGAGCGGAGGAGACGGACTCCGCAATTGATGTCGAACCCGATGCCCCCCGGGCTGACGACGCCGCCGTCCCGCCGCATCGCCGCTACGCCTCCGATGGGGAACCCATAGCCCCAGTGCACGTCCGGCATGGCCAGGGACGAGCCCACGATGCCAGGGAGCGTTGCGACGTTGGCAACCTGCTCGAGGGCCGGGTCATCGTGGAGCGCAGCCATGAGATCGTCATCGGCGAACACCAGCCCATCCACGCGCATATCCGATCGTTGGCTCCGCGGAATGCGCCAGCGAACGGCATCGATCCGCTCGACCACGACGGGTCCTCGCGCCTGACCAGGTCGGCGCCACGCACCGTCGGTCTGAGGCCCGTTCCGGCGGCCGCCGCGGAGGTCCAGCTTCGCCATCAAAGATCCACGTACGCGCGGAGCATCCAACAGGCACCGATGCGTCTGACCACCAGGCCGTGGTACGTCGCTGACTTGGGCTGACTCCGCGCCAGGACGCCACCGGCCGCGTACGGCCGGAGTGCAACCCGAGCACGAACGGTCCAGTTACCGGCGGCCTCGCCGGCCGCCGGGCCGTCGACGCCGATGACGTGGGTGCTTACCACGGCCGCATGGTGGATGTCGGCGAGCGCGATCAGCTCGTTGAGCCACGTATACGCGAGACTCGGCAGGCTGTCGGCCTCTACGACCACGTCATGCCGGATGGACGCCTCCATGCCCGGCGCGAAGTCGGCCGCGATCTCAGCGAGGGCTATTGCCGCCTCCTGAAAGAGGGCACGCGCGTCGGAGGCCGTGGCAGTGAAGCCGGCGTCGGCGGTGTGGGGCAGGGCTTCGTGCGTCGCTGCCCGTTCTGTGCGCCGACCGCGGGCCTCTGTCGTTCTCCTCACGGCCGCCATCGAGAAAGGCTCCTCCAGCTCATCATCCCTGGCCGGGCGGTGGTGGGTCGAGGCCCAGGGGTCACCTCGGTCGGTGACCTTCAGCCTCACTGAGCCGCGTCTGGGACTCGAATCGACTCCTCCCGAGTGAGGCCTTGCTCAGTCCGCACGATCAAGTCCTTGAGTCGCGCGGACCGGCGAGCGAGGACCGGAACCGGGCGCTCGATCCGGCGCGCGTGCCCGGGTAGACGCTCGAGATCGCGATCGAACCGCTCGCGCGCTGACTGCAGGTCGGAGCCGTCGTCGAGGCGTAGGCCGCCTCGCATCAGCGGTTTGAGGAGCGGCTCTCGACCCGGCGGTACCAGCTCATCGCGGAGGCCGACGATGTCGTCGAATGGCCCGACAAGACGGCGGAACACCTGTTTAAGCCTGGCCGACCGGCCGTCCCAGAGCCGATTGGCCGCGCTGGCGTCCGCAGGACATCACGCGCCCATCCAGATGACCGATGGCCCTACGCATCCGCTGATTGCGTGCGGAGAGTTGGAGCCAGCAACCGGAGGACCACCGCCATGACCGCACGCGCCCTTCTCTATGGCGACGACGCCCGCGAAGCCCTTCTGCAGGGCCTCGACATCCTGGCCGACGCGGTCAAGACGACGCTCGGACCGCGGGGCCACAACGTCGCACTCGGACGTCCATTTGGAGTCCCGCTCGTCGTCAACGACGGCGTCTCGGTCGCAAAGGAGATCGAGCTCGAGGATCCGTTCCGGAACCTCGGCGCGCACCTCGCGCGCCAGGCGGCAGAGAAGGCCGAGGAGCAAACCGGCGACGGAACGACTACGGCCACCGTCCTGGCCCAGGCGATCGTCCGCGAGGGGTTCCGGAATGTCGCTGCCGGCGCCGACCCGATGGCCCTGCGGCGCGGTCTCAACCGTGCCCGCATGGTCGTCGACGACGCGATCAGCGCGAGGGCCATCCCCGTAGTTGGGAGAAAGGCGATCAACCAGGTCGCGACGATCAGCGCCAACGACGCGGGGATCGGCCGCCTCGTCGGAGGTGTGATGGAGCGAGTGGGCCGCGACGGCGCGGTGACGGTCGAGGAGTCGCAGACCCTCGCAAACGAGGTCGAACACGTCGAGGGCATGCAGGTCGATCAGGGCTACCTGTCTCCGTTCTTCGTGACCGATCCCGCCCGCATGGAGGCGGTGCTGGACCAGCCGTCGATCCTCCTCACTGACCGCAGGCTCAGCTCTCTCGCCGACATCGTCCCGATCCTCGAGAAGCTCGTCGCGGCCGGCCGGAAGGATCTCCTCGTGATCGCCGAGAACGTCGAGGGGGAGGCGCTGGCGACACTGGTCGTCAATCGGCTGCGCGGAACGTTGAACGTGGTCGCCGTGAAGGCTCCCGGATTCGGTGACCGGCGCAAGGTGATGCTCGGGGATCTCGCGATCGTGACCGGGGCGACCGTCGTCAGCGAGGAGATCGGTAAGAAGCCAGACACGGTCGAGCTGACGGACCTGGGAGCAGCTCGACGGGTCGTCGTCACGCGCGACCGGACCACCATCATCGAGGGTCGCGCCGACCCGGCACAGGTTGAGGCGCGCACCGCCGAGGTCCGCGCGCAGCTGGAGCAAGCGACGAGCGGCTTTGATCGCGAGAAGCTCAACGAGCGGCTGGCCAAGCTATCCGGAGGCGTGGCGGTGATCCGTCTCGGGGCCAGCACCGAAACCGAGCTCTCCGAGCTCAAGCATCGGGTCGAGGATGCACTGGCGGCGACCCGAGCTGCGATCGAGGACGGGATCGTGCCCGGCGGAGGCGTGGCACTCCTTGGCGCTCTCCCGGAGATCGATCGGCTCGACCTCGAGGGAGATGAGGCTGTCGGCGCGCGGTGCCTGCAGCGAGCACTCACGGAACCGATGCGACAGATCGCGGTGAACGCGGGCTATGACGGCGGCGTCGTGGTCGCGACCGTTCGACGGCTCCGCAAAGAGCGGCGGCGCCCGGCCCTCGGCTTCAACGCGTTGACGGGCAGGTACGTGGACATGGTGAAGGCGGGGATCATCGATCCGGCCATGGTCACCCGTGCGGCACTCAGCGCCGCGGTCTCGACGGCATCGATGGTGCTGACGACAGAGGCCGTCGTCACCGAGAAGCCGGCCGAGGACCGCGAGTCCGCCTTCGCGGTCTGACGGGGACACGCGGCCAGCGAACCGAGGGACGGCATGGCGCGCACCCCGGCCCATGCAAATCGAGCCGTGAGGCCCTATCAGGGGTGGGTCAGCCAGCGCGAGGATCGCGATGCCGGCTGCTCCCCGCGGCCCACGAGAAGGAGTGATCTGATGCTTCGGGACCTCGAACCTCACCTGGCCTGCGTGGGCGCGGCATGGTTCGGGCAGCACCGAACGCCGTCCCGGTGACGGCGACGCCTCCAGCGAACAGGGCCGCCATGGATCCCGACCTCCCATCGACGCGCGACGTGCCGGCCGGCCGGCTGCTCGGCGACGCGGAGCGGCACGCGCACCGGGATGTTGCCCGAGCCCATCCCGGGGCCCTCGTCGGCGACGTGGTCGCGACGTTGCACGGTCACCGGTACGAGACGCTGGCTGCGGTTGCCGTCCTGGATGGGGACCAGCTCAAGGGACTTGTCCGACTCGAGAACCTGCTGGATGCGCCGGCAGACTCGCGCATCGAGGCGATCATGGACCCATCGCCCCCGACCGTGGGTCCCGGCACCGATCAGGAAGCTGCGGCCTGGACGGCGATCCATCGTGGGGAAAGCTGCGTCGCCGTCGTTGACGACGCGGGTCGGTTCGTCGGCCTCATCCCGCCTCCGCGCCTCATTGAGATCCTGCTCGCCGAGCACGACGAGGATCTCGCCCGTCTCGGTGGCTACCTCCGGAGCACCCAGGCGACTCGGACCGTATCGGAGGAGAAGGTCCTCCGGCGGTACTGGCATCGGCTCCCGTGGCTGTTCGTCGGGCTCGTTGGCGCCCTGCTGGCGGCCGAGGTCGTCGGTTTCTTCGAAGCCAGTCTGCAGGCCTCCCTGCTCCTGGCCTTCTTCCTGCCTGGCCTCGTCTACATGGCCGACGCCGTCGGGACCCAAACCGAGACGATCATCGTTCGAGGCCTATCTGTGGGCGTGCCGATCAGGCGAGTGGCGCGGCTCGAGCTCGCGACAGGCCTGCTCGTCGGGGTGACGCTGGCCGCGGCATTCATCCCGTTCGGCCTGTGGCGGTGGGGGGACGTCGCAGTAGTCGCGACCGTCGCGATCTCGATGGTCGCCGCCTGTTCCGTCGCAACGGTGCTCGCGATGGCGCTCCCGGCGCTGCTGCGGCGACTTGGTGCCGACCCGGCCTTTGGGAGCGGCCCGCTGGCGACGGTGGCGCAGGACCTGCTGACGATCGTTATCTACCTGGGCGTGGCCCAGGCTCTCCTGCCCTGATACCCCGCGCTCGCGACATGGCGGCGAATCGCACAACGCAGAAGCCGGAGTGGACCGTCCGCCGGCCGTGGGCTGTTGACCCTGCGACGCTCGCCGACCTGCTCGCAACGGATCCGTCACGGGGACTGGCGACGGCCGAAGCGGAGGCCCGCCTCGCCGCTGTCGGCCCGAACGAGCTCGTCGAGCGAGTGCGGGCGCCTGCTTGGCGCCTGTTGGCGGGCCAGTTCGCCAACACGATGATCGTCGTCCTCTTCATCGCGGCGGGGGTGACGGCGCTGATCGGCGACGTAAAGGACTCGCTGGTGATCCTCGCGATCGTGGCCCTCAACGGCGTCATCGGCTTCGTGCAGGAGTACCGGGCCGATCGAGCGATGGCATCGCTGCGAGCCATGACAAGTCCGACGGCGAACGTTGTTCGCGACGGCGACATCACCACGATCCCGGCGCAGGGTCTCGTTCCGGGCGACCTGGTTCGCCTCGAGGCCGGCGACATCGTCCCGGCCGATGTGCGGTTACTGGAGTCGATGAGCCTCACGCTCAACGAGGCCGCCATGACCGGCGAGGCGGAACCCGCGGCGAAGACGGTGGAGGCCTTGCCCGCAGTCATTGACGTTCTCCTCGCCGACCAGCGAAACATGGCCTTCAAGGGGACGTCCGTTACGTGTGGCAGGGGCGCGGGGATCGTGACGGCGACTGGCATGGCGACGGCGCTCGGTCGGATCGCCGAGCTGCTCCAGGGTCGCGGTGCCGGACCGACGCCCCTGCAGGCCCGGCTGTCGGCGCTCGGCCGCGCCCTGGCCGGCGCCGCCCTCGTCGTCTGCGCCCTCGTGTTCGTCCTGGGCATCGCCCGCGGCGAGACAGTCGAGCTGATGTTCCTCACGGCCGTCAGCCTCGCCGTCGCTGCCATTCCCGAGGCGCTCCCCGCGGTCGTCACGGTTTCGTTGGCGCTCGGCGCCCAGCGGATGGCCCGTCGCCGCGCCCTGATCAGGAAGCTTCCAGCGGTCGAGACCCTGGGGTCCGTCGACGTCATCTGCACCGACAAGACCGGGACGCTGACCGAGAACCGGATGTTCGTCGAGCGGGTTTGGACGCCGGCAGCGGAGTACGCCGTCGGCGGCGCCGGCTATGACCCTCACGGCGAGCTCGAGCCGGTGGGGCTCGAGCGTGCCGACCCATACCTTCGGAACCTGGGTGAGGTCGCCGCGGCGTGCAACGACGCAACGCTCCATGCCCCGACGCAGCCCGGCGAGCCGTGGATGCTGACCGGCGATCCCACGGAGGGCGCGCTGCTCGCGCTCGCAGCGAAGATCGGGGTCGACCGGCCAACGCTGGCGGCGGAGCGACCGCGGGTCGGCGAGGTTCCCTTCGACGCCGGGCGGCGGCGGATGTGCACCGTGCACCAGGGCGACGACGGTGCGTGGATCGCCGTCAAGGGCGCGCTCGACGCCCTGTCGCCCTCCGAGGACGACACCGAGCGCGAGGTGTGGTCGCGGGCGACACGGGCCGCGCGCCACTTCGCGTTGGCCGGCTACCGGGTGCTGGCCCTCGCCGAGCAGCGCAGCGCGTCGGCGCCGACGGACATCGACGGTGCGGTTCGCGCAGTCCACCTGCTGGGTCTGGTCGCCATCGCCGACGCGATCCGGAAGGAGTCCGCGGCATCCGTGGCCGCGGCGAAGCAGGCCGGCATCAGGCCCGTACTCGTCACCGGGGATCACCAGCTGACCGGGGAGGTCGTGGCCCGGCGGGTCGGGATCCTCGATGCCGGCGCGACCGCCATGACCGGAGCACAACTCGACCAGCTCGACGACGAGGCATTCGACCGGGTCGTCGGCGACGTGTCCGTCTACGCGCGCACGAGCCCCGAACAGAAGCTCCGGATCGTCGAGGCCTGGAAGCGGCGGGGCGCCGTCGTCGCGATGACGGGCGACGGCGTGAACGATGCCCCCGCGCTCAGGCGGGCAGACATCGGCGTGGCGATGGGCATCACCGGGACGCAGGTGAGCCAGGAAGCGGCCGACATGGTCCTCGCCGACGACAACTTCGCGACGATCGTGCACGCCGTCGAGGAGGGCCGGCGCATCTACGACAATGTCCGCCGGTTCGTGCGTTACACGCTGACGAGCAACTCCGGCGAGATCTGGGCGATGGTGCTGGCTCCGCTTGCCGGCCTCCCACTTCCGCTGCTGCCGGTCCACATCCTGTGGGTGAATCTCGTCACGGATGGCCTGCCCGGACTGGCGCTCGGCGTCGAGCCGGCCGAGCCGGACACGATGCGCCGGCCACCGAGGCCGCCATCCGAGACCATCCTCGGACGGGGGCTGTGGCAGAGCGCACTCTGGATCGGGCTGCTCATGGGCGCCGTCACGCTCGGCGTCCAGGCAACGGCGCTCGCGCTCGGCTGGCACTGGCAGACGATGGCCTTCACGGCGCTGGTCTTCCTCCAGCTCGGGAATGCCCTGGCCGTGCGATCGGAGCGGCGATCGTTCGTCGAGCTCGGGTGGCGGTCGAACGTCGCCCTGACGTTGGCCGTGACTTCGACCGTCGCGATCCAGCTCGCAATCGTCTATGTCCCGGCCTTGCAGGACATCTTCGGCACCCAGCAGCTGTCGCCCATCGAGCTCGGCGTCGTCCTGGCGTTTTCGAGCGTCGTCTTCGTCGCGGTAGAACTGGAAAAGTGGGTCCACAGAGGTCGGGAAGGCTCCAGCGCCGGAGCCGCTCACGGTGCGCTCGGAATGCCAGGCGCCGGTGGCACAAGCTCCTGAAGCCATGGCCGGTCCGCTCGCTTCCGCGGACGGGGGCACTTGTGACACCAGCCTTCGCCACCGGCGAGGCTCTCACTTGGGGAGCCACCCGTCCGCTCGAGCGAACCCTCGCACTTCCTCGAAGGCCCCGCTCACGATACGCACGTCAACTGGGGCCGCCATCGGGTAGCTGCCGCCGACGTACCGGCCCCCATACGCACCGTGGCGGGGACGTGGAGCGAGCGACCGATGAAGGCCGGCAGGATCGGTGGTCGGCGATCGAGGCGGGCGCAGACGTTCAGACGCTCTGGCCCGTCGAGAACGGGATGAACGGCGCTTGCCGCTGTTCCTCCCAGGGAGTCGACTTAGCCCGTACGCGCTCAGCGAATCGCCATGCCAAACCGCCTGATCGAGCTCATCCTGACCGGCCGGATGCGACTGCGTCCGTACCGGTTGGCTGCGCCTAAGAAGCTCCGCAGGGCGCGGCCCGACGAGTTGCGTCGACGGCTGGACGACGCGCGGAGCGTTACAGAACGCGCTCGCCCGATGAGCGGCTTCGACCGGGCGGAAGGCGCCGCCCATCGTCTCGGCGCGCTGGTGGCCATCGGCGCGGCGAGCACGGCGCTACCCGGCATGGTTCGTGCCGTGCGGGAGCCCGGTCCAGCGGGCGGCCACCCTGAGCTCGTGTTCACCCCGCTCCGACTCCTTCTCATCGGCGCGGGCTGGTTCGGTGCGGCGGCCGCGGCCTGGCATCCGTTGCCGGTCCGTCCTAGCCATGCCGCGCGCTGGGTTCTGCTGGGCGGTGGTCTCGGCCTCTACCTGGCCGGTATGGGACTGGCGCTGGCTGGCCGTATCGCGTTGGGATCCAGCTACCGCCCGTCCTCGACCCTGGGCGTGACCCTGGCCGCGAGCCACCGGCTGGTGACCAGTGGTCCCTTCGCCATCGTCCGCCACCCGATGTATCTGGGTCTGGCGTTGGCTGCAATCGGCGCCCTGGCGGTCTACCGGACGTGGTCGACGATGCTGTTCGTGCTCGAGGTGCCCGTGCTCGTGGTCCGGGCGCGCCACGAGGAGGAGCTTCTGGCACGGACCTTCGGTGAGGCGTGGGACCGTTACGCGGCCCGCGTGCCGGCCTGGCTGCCTCGCCGTCCCCATCGGTCGTGTGCTGTGCGACCCGGGACCGCTGATGCTAATGGCGCCCGTTCTGCCAAGGGAGCCGCGCCTCCGTGCGATGTCTTGAGATCGGCATGACGTCACAGGAGCCACGCTCAGCGCAACCCGCCCCGGTCACTGCTCGGGTGCGCATCTTGATCCCTCGCGAGCGCGAGGTCGTCTTCGACTACTTCGCCGACCTGCGAAACGAGCCGCAGTACAACCGGCAGGTCTCCGGAATCCACAAGACCTCGCCGGGGCCGATCGGGCCGAACACCACGTTTGAGGGATCGCACCTTGGCCTCGGGCGGGTCACGTGGCGACTGTCGGAGTACGAACGGCCGAAGCACGTCGTCATCGACGGTGGCGTCGGTCAGGGCGCATACCGCTGGACGAGCGACTTCGAGCCCGCTGAGGGCGGCACGTGGATGACAGGCACGATGGAATGGCAGCCGCCTCCTCGCTGGCGGCCCTTCCGACGAGTGCTGGGGGTAATCCTGCACCTGAACGCGCGCCGCTCGTTCCGCCGCATGGCGAAGGTGCTCCAGCAGGGCGGATCGCCGACCGAATGAACCGCGCCCATTCGGGAGCGGACACCGTGGTCATGTTCCGACCGACGCGACGCCCTGCGCGACGACGAGCGTGGCGCGCTGACTGCGCTGGCGCTTCCCGGGGAGCGACGCTGCCACCTGCGTCTATCGGACACGTGACGGGCTGATGCGACCTTCAGCTGATCCCGTAGACGATCGTCACGTTGACGATGACCTCGTTCACCCCGGGCATGATCGGCGTGCCCTTGTCGTCGACCGGTGCCTCGCCTCGCCAGGGCCATGGCGGGCTCGAGACGGATTCCGTGATGGACACGACATCGTCGATTCGCGCCCCGGTGGCATTGACCAGGGTGTCGGCCTTGGCGCGTGCGTCCCGTACCGCTCGTTCGCGAGCCTGCCGCTCGGCTGCCGTCTGGTCGACAACCTCGAGCGTGATGCCGTCGAGCGTCGTCGCTCCTGCTGCGAGCGCCTTGTCCACGGCCGGACCGATTAGATCGAGATCGCGGACGCTGACGGTGAGGCCGTTCCGCAGCTCGTACGCGACGATGCGGGGCGTGCCGCCGTCGGCCCGATACTCGTAGACGGGCTGCAGCGTCAGCATCGAGGTCTGGATGTCGGCGCCCGGGATCCCGACCTCACGCAACGCGGCAACCACGGCCTCCGCCGCCCGGGCGGCCTCCGTGCGGACTTCCGCAACCGTCGACCGCTGAACCAGCACCCCGAGTCGGACCTCGGCCATATCGGGCGCCACGAAGACGCGGCCCGCCCCGGAGACCGTCACGGTGTGCGGGGTCGGACCGCTGCCATCGATGCTGGTGACGGGCAACCGGAACCCGCTGTATACAGGCCAAAGGACCATCCCGGCTACCAGCCCGGCCAGGGCGGCCCAGACGATCCGCCAGCGTGGAACGGCTCGAGGGAACTTCACGGTGGGAGCAGTCATCGGTCAACAGCCGCGAGCATCGTCGCGGTCCTCCAATCGCGGCACGCCGGAGGACGACCAGCTTGGGCCGCTATCGCACATCGTCAGGTTGGTGAGCGCGGTGCGCCAGTGCCGGTCACGGGTCACGCGCGGGCCGTTCGGCCCACGACTCTCGGTGCTCGACGGCGCCCCGGCCCGGCACCGACGGTAGCGGCGGATCGGCACCCCGGATTCGAGACCCCTGAGTGACCTGCCGCCCGGCCCATGGCCCCGGTGACTCCCGGCACTGATGCGGACGTGTGCAGGTGGCCGATCGTGCTCTGGGACCTCGGCTGAATCGAATTCAGCAAGCCTACTGGCACACGGTTCCCGGGGCCGCTTGTGACCGGGGAGACGCGCGTTTGAACATGCGGACCGTTACCGCCGAGCTGGATGGGAATGGGCTCCGGCTCGTCGCTCGCACCGGCGGCGGCCACACCATCGTGATGGACGACGCCGATGGCGACGCCGGGCCGCGGCCGGCCGAGCTCCTCGTCGTCGCCCAGGCGGGGTGCACGGCGATGGACGTGGTGGCAATCCTGCGGAAGCAGCGGCGGGCCTTCAGGCGCTACCGGATCCAGGTGATCGGCGAGCAGCGGGACGACCCGGTCCCACACGTGTTCGAGCAGGTCCGTATCGTCCATGTCGTCGACGGGCCGGTCGACATCGCGGCGCTCCGGCGGGCGATCGAGCTCTCGGCGACAAAGTACTGCGTCGTCAGTGCCAACCTGGCGGCCGGGGTGACGACCATCCGCCACGCCTACCTGCTCTATGACTCCGACGGAGAAGAGCACTACGGCGAAGTGGTAGTGACGATGCGAACATGATCGCGATCGATGCGATAGGGAACTGAGGTTCCGGATCGATGCATCTCGTGCTGGCACTCGACGGCTCGCCATCGTCAACTCAGGCTCGCGATCTGGTCGCGTCCCGTCCCTGGCCCGATGGCACGTCCGTGATCCTCGTGGCGGCCTACGACATTCCCGCAACGTGGTTCTCGGAGGGCACCGTCGGAGCCGGCGACTGGCTTGCCGATGCCGAGGCAGCCATGCGTCGGGAGGCGGAGGACTCCTTGGCCTCGATGGCGACGCCGCTGCAAGGCCACGGTTGGGTGATCGAGCGGCGGGCAG
>Ga0214471_10002145_pt1 | contig 15505 bp, 10 predicted proteins | sample RVTome_5_FD_207665 | JGI IMG/M metagenome (GOLD analysis project Ga0214471, IMG submission 207665) | Soil microbial communities from uranium-contaminated site in the Upper Colorado River Basin, Wyoming, United States - RVT142D155 | ecosystem: Environmental > Terrestrial > Soil > Contaminated >... | reverse complement strand
CAGAGCGTCCGCGTCACGGATGGCCCGTTCGCCGAGTTCATCGGCACCGTTGACGAGGTCAACCCGGAACGGAACAAGGTCAAGGTCCTCGTCAGCATCTTCGGCCGCGAGACACCGGTCGAGCTCGACTTCCTGCAGGTCGAGAAGCTCTAGAAAGGAATCGCCTCACTCGTGGCCAAGAAGATTCGCATCGTCCTGACACTCCAGCTCGACGCCGGCAAGGCGACGCCCGCCCCGCCGGTGGGAACGGCGCTGGGCCCGCACGGGATCAATATCGTCGAGTTCACCAAGTCGTACAACGAGAAGACGGCCGACAAGGTCGGTCAGGTGATCCCGGCCCAGATCACGATCTTCGAGGATCGGTCGTTTACGTTCATCCTCAAGACGCCGCCGGCGGCGGACCTCCTGCGCAAGGCCGCCGGGCTCGAGAAGGGCTCGTCGACCACGAAGCGGGAAGTTGCCGGCCGGGTCACGAAGGACCAGGTTCGCGAGATCGCGGCGATCAAGATGGCGGACCTCAACGCCAACGACGTCGACGCCGCCGCGAAGCAGATCGAGGGAACGGCCCGCTCAATGGGAATCGACGTGGTCTGAGCGCCATCGAGGCGCTCGGACGAGCACATTCGGCCCCGCGGCACACCCCGGCCGCGAGGCGAACCATCGAGGGGGAGGCCGGTCATGCCGGCCGACTGGAGGACCGACTCATGGCACATGGCAAGAAGTACGCAGAGGCGGCCAAGCTCGTGGAGCGCGAGCGGGTCTACCCGCCGGATGAGGCCGTCGAGCTTGTCAAGCAGACGACCTTCGTCAACTTCGACGCGTCGATCGAGGCGCACCTGCGGCTCGGCGTCGACCCGCGCCACGCCGACCAGATGGTCCGCGGCACGGTCGTCCTGCCGCACGGGACCGGCAAGGTGGTGCGCGTCGCCGTCTTCGCCCAGGGCGACAAGGCGCAGGAGGCCCTTCGCGCTGGAGCGGACGAGGTGGGCGCCGAGGACCTGGTCAAGAAGATCGAGGCCGGCTGGCTCGAGTTCGACGTCGCCCTGGCGACGCCCGATTCGATGGGACTCGTCGGCAAGCTCGGCAAGATCCTCGGCCGGCGCGGACTGATGCCGAACCCGAAGGCGGGCACGATCACGTTCGACCTCGACCGGGCGATCCGCGAGGTCAAGGCCGGACGGGTCGAGTTCAAGGTCGACAAGGCGGCCATCGTCCATGTGCCCGTCGGCAAGAGCAGCTTCGAGCCGGATGCGCTTCTGGCCAACCTTGCCACGCTCGTCGACGCGATCAATCGCGCGAAGCCGTCGGGGGCGAAGGGCCAGTACCTGCGCGGCCTCACGATCGCCAGCACGATGGGCCCGGGCATCCGGGTCGACCTGCCGGCGCTGCTGGCGGTCGCCGCGGCCGCCTGACGAGCCCGACCGGAGGCGGTATCCTCCGGGACCACACGAGGCGACGGCCGAGAGGCGCGCCGCCGGAACACAGCCAGACGGACAGCCGAAGACAGCCTGCGCCCGCGGGCCGCCGCACCGGATCGGTCGGATCACGGAAGACGGTCGGGGCTTGATCCGCCGGATCGGATCGGACCGGGGCCACCAGCCCCGGACCGGGGACGACGGCGGGCACGCCGAGGCAGGTCACGAGCCTCCGCCCTCCGGGGCGGACGCCCCGCCCCTGCGCATTCATGGCTCCGTCGCAGGGGCGTCCCGACCATGCGGGACGGGCGTCCGCCGCCGCGCGCCGGTTGCGCGCACGTAACGAGGAGGGTTGCATGCCCACCGAGGCCAAGCGCGAGACGGTCGCGGAGCTGCGCGAGGAACTCGCCCAGCATCGAACGCTCATCGTCTCCGAGTACCGCGGCCTCACGGTCAAGGAGATCGCCGAGATCCGGCGTGCCCTGCGCAAGCAGGACGTGTCGTACCGGATCGTCAAGAACCGGCTCATGCGGATCGCTGCCCAGGACACGGTCGTCGACGCGCTCGGACCGCTCCTGACCGGTCCGACGGCCATTGCGTTCGGGACCGACGAGGCCGCGACGGCGAAGGCCGTGCTCGATGCGACGAGGCCGTTTCGGATCGTCAGGATCACGGGCGGCGTGCTCGGTGACCGGGCGATCGATGCCGACGGGGTGACCCGCCTGGCCGCGCTGCCGAGCCGTGACACGCTCCTGTCCCAGATCGCCGGCGGGTTCGCCGCGCCGCTCGCCACGATGGCCGGGCTGCTCGACGCGCCGCTGCGCGACATCGCCGGGCTCACCCAGGCGCTCGCCGATCAGAAGGCTTCCGCGGCCTAGCCGTTCCGCCACCCACGCAATTCAGCCCGCCCCGACACGGGCCGGCGCTTCATGGAGGTTCGAATCCCAATGGCCACGATCACCCAGGACCAGCTCCTCGACGCGTTCGCCAACATGACCGTCCTCGAGCTGTCCGAGTTCAAGAAGGCGTTCGAAGACAAGTTCGGTGTCACCGCCGCGGCCCCGGTTGCCGTCGCGGCCGCGCCGGCCGGTGGCGGCGCCGCCGAGGCTGCGCCGGTCGCCGAGGAGCAGAGCGAGTTCACCGCCACCCTGACCGAGATCGGACCCAACAAGATCCCCGTGATCAAGGTGGTGCGCGAGCTCACCGGCCTCGGCCTCAAGGAGGCCAAGGACCTCGTCGACGCGACGCCGAAGGCGGTCAAGGAAGGCATCGCCAAGGACGAGGCGGAGAAGATCAAGGCTGCCCTCGAAGAGCAGGGAGCCAAAGTCGAGATCAAGTAGGGTCGTCGCTGGGGTCGGCCCAGGGCGGCGTTGGCGCCTGCGCGCGATCGCTCACGCACCGCCACAGAGGTGCGCTCGCTCCCGCACTCGCCGCCGCCTTGCCCTGGACCGCCCGAACGACGACCGAGTCTGGCACGCAGCGTCCGAGCGCCGCTTCCGGCCCGCCCGAATGCCGACCTCCACTGACTCGCACCACCCACTGGCTGCACGGCCGCTCTGACGGTAGCCCGAGCGCGAGTGACGCCTCGGGCTGGGATCCAGCCACGAATCCATATCACATGGACACGCACTGCTCCGTGGGGGCGATCACGCACGCCCCGGGGCGCGGTCCGGGAGCCTGTACCGGGACGCGCCGCGCAGGCTGTGCACGAGATCGCCCGTCCCGGCCGCTGAGAACGGCCCCGTCCTGGCCTGATTCGACCAGTTTTCGGCGCGCGGGGTGTCCGCATGACGTGGAAGGTTGGGCGGTCGGCACGCAGCCCGACGATCCGCCGCCATTTCGCCGGGGCAACCTGACCCGTCGCACCCAGCGCCGGACGTCGGCCATGCAGAAGCGCCTGCCCTCCGCCACGACCGGCATCACTCCGAGCGCCGCTTCGTCCGGACGGCCCGGGCGACGACCCAGTCCGATCCCGGTCGGACCGATGACTACCGAGTGAGGACCCCCACGTACGTGTCGTCGATGCCGCCGTCGAACCCGACGCCCCGGATGGAGCCTCCGCCGCGAAATCCTTCGAAGGCGCCGGTGCCGTCGACCACGCTCCAGCCGCCGACGGTGCCGGAGGTGCCGAATACGAACGATGCCTCGACCCGGATGGTCAGGGTGTCGCCGGTTCCGTCGCACATCAGCGTCTTGAACAGGTGGAACGTCGTCGCCCGACCGCGACCGGCCTGGTGGAATCCGAACGATTCGGCCGTCCCGCTCGGACAGAGGCCATCAGCGGTGAACGACTCGATCGAACCGCCGTCGTCGAGAAAGACCACGTGGAGGTTGATCTGCACAGGCTGGGCTGGTGCGGCCATGGTCGAGGCGGTCGTTACGAGCATGGCCAGGAGCGCGGCGACGACGGCGCCGATGGCTCGGAGTCGCATGGGTACGGTCCTCCTTGTCGACCCCCGGTCGGTCTGGTAGGCGGCACACTACGCCGTGCGCCGCACGGCGGCGTCTCGGCCGTCGGGGCATGCGGGCCGATCGGCGGACCGTTTGACAAGTCAAGGAATCGCGGTATCCTACTCCTTCTGTGAGCGCGGCCTTCCTTCCCTTCCTCCTCCGTCAAGGAGCGGTATTTCATGCTGTCTGCTGAGTCGCCCAGCCGGGCGGCCGTCGTGGCCCCGCGCAAGCGATATGCGCGGATCCCCGAGGTCCTGCCCATCCCCAACCTCATTGAGCTCCAGCTCGACTCGTTCGCCTGGTTCATCGACAAGGGATTGCGGGAGCTGTTCGACGAGATCAGCCCGATCAAGGACTTCACCGGCAAGGTCATGGAGCTCCAGTTCCTCGACTACGAGTTCGGCGCCCCGAAGTACTCCGAGGAGGAGTGCCGGACCAAGGACCTGACCTTCTCGAAGCCGCTCTACGTCAACGTCGAGCTGCTCCTCAAGGAGACCGGCGAGATCCAGCGCCAGCGCGTCTACATGGGCGACTACCCGTGGATGACGGACCAGGGCACGTTCGTGATCAACGGCGCCGAGCGCGTCGTCGTCAGCCAGCTCGTGCGGTCGCCGGGCGTCTACTACAGCGAGCTCGAGGATCCCACCAGCGGGCGGATGCTCTACTCGGCCAAGGTCATCCCGAACCGCGGTGCGTGGCTCGAGTTCGAGACGAACAACAAGGACCAGCTGTGGGTCAAGGTCGACCGCAAGCGGAAGATCGCGGCGACGACCCTCCTGCGTGCCGTTGGTTACGAGCAGAACGACGAGATCAGTGCGCTGTTCGCGTCGGTTGATGTCGACCCGGAGCACCCGTACGTCGCCCAGACCCTCGACAAGGACCTCACCCGGACCCAGGCGGAGGCGCTCATCGAGGTCTACAAGAAGCTGCGCCCCGGCGACCCGCCCACCGGTGACAACGCCCGCCAGCTCGTCGAGAGCCTGTTCTTCAACTTCCGCCGCTACGACCTCGGTCGCGTCGGGCGCTACAAGTTCAACAAGAAGCTCGACGGTGTCGCGGCGCGGATGGGCGTCGAGCTCATCCGCGAGCAGCGAACGATCACTCGCGAGGACATCGCCGCGATCGTCGGCCACCTCATCGAGCTCAATCGCGGCCTCGGCCTCAAGGACGACATCGACCACCTCGGCAACCGGCGGATCCGGGCCAACGGGGAGCTGATCCAGAACGCGTTCCGGATCGGCCTCCTGCGGATGGAGCGCGTGGTCCGCGAGCGGATGACGATCCAGGAGATCGACAAGGCGACGCCGAATGCGCTGATCAACATCCGGCCGGTGGTGGCCGCGATGAAGGAGTTCTTCGGCGGCAGTCAGCTCAGCCAGTTCATGGACCAGACGAACCCGCTCGCCGAGCTGACCTCGAAGCGCCGCCTGTCGGCACTCGGCCCGGGCGGCCTGTCCCGCGAACGCGCCGGGTTCGACGTCCGCGACGTCCACCACAGCCACTACGGTCGGATCTGCCCGATCGAGACGCCGGAAGGTCCGAACATCGGCCTCATCGGCTCGCTCGCCACGTACGGCCGGATCAACAGCTATGGCTTCATCGAGACGCCGTATCGGAAGGTCAAGCGGACGGTCGGCTGGGACGACCCGGCGCTGCTGTCGCTCACGGCCGGCGCGGATCTCGTGACCAAGACCGGAACGGTCGTCCTCAAGAAGGGCACCCAGTTCACGGCCGAGGCCGCCGCCGAGCTCAAGAAGCAGAAGGCCAACGCGTTCCCCATCCGGCCGGTCGTGACCGACGAGATCGAGTACCTCCCGGCCGATGAAGAGGAGGAGCACGTCGTCGCCCAGGCGAATGCCGCGCTCGACGACGAGGGTCACTTCGTCGACGAGCGGATCCCGTCGCGCTACCGGGACACGTTCCCCGAGGCGCGCGCGGACCAGATCGAGTACATGGACGTCAGTCCCAAGCAGGTCGTATCGGTGGCGACGGCGCTCATCCCGTTCCTCGAGCACGACGACGCGAACCGCGCCCTGATGGGCTCGAACATGCAGCGCCAGGCCGTGCCGCTCCTCGAGCCGGAGTCGCCGATCGTCGGCACCGGCATGGAGGAGCGCGCCGCGCGCGACTCCGGCCAGGTGCTCGTGGCGACCCGGGCCGGCGTCGTCACGAGCGTGACCGCCGAACGGATCCAGGTCGAGACGGACACGGGCGAGCTCGACGAATACCGCCTCCAGAAGTTCGTTCGCAGCAACCAGGGCACGTGCATCAACCAGCGCCCGATCGTCGACGTCGGCGCCCGCGTCGTCGACGGCCAGCCGATCGCCGACTCGAGCTCGACCGAGAACGGCGAGCTCGCGCTGGGCCGCAACGTCCTGGTCGCGTTCATGAGCTGGGAGGGCGGCAACTACGAGGACGCGATCGTGATCAGCGATCGCCTCGTCAAGGACGACCTGTTCACGAGCATCCACATCGAGAAGCACGAGATCGAGTCGCGAGATACGAAGCTCGGACCGGAAGAGATCACCCGGGACATCCCGAATGTCGGGGAGGAATCCCTCAAGGATCTCGACGAGGAAGGGATCGTCTACATCGGCGCCGAGGTGCGCCCGGGCGACATCCTCGTCGGCAAGATCACGCCCAAGGGCGAGACCGAGCTGACCGCGGAGGAGCGCCTCCTGCGCGCGATCTTCGGTGAGAAGGCGCGCGAGGTGAAGGACTCGTCGCTCCGCCTGCCGCACGGGGAGCGCGGCAAGGTGGTCGAAGTTCGCGAGTTCCGCCGCGAGCTCAACGACGATCTCCAGCCGGGCGTCAACCGGCTCGTCCGGGTCAGCGTCGCCCAGAAGCGCAAGATCAGCGTCGGCGACAAGATGGCCGGCCGCCACGGCAACAAGGGCGTGATCGCGAAGATCCTGCCCCAGGAGGACATGCCGTTCCTGCCGGACGGGACGCCGGTCGACATCATCCTCAACCCGCTCGGCGTTCCGAGCCGGATGAATATCGGCCAGATCCTCGAGACCCATCTCGGCTGGGCGCTCCACGCCAAGGGCGAGAAGGCCGCCACCGCGGTGTTCGACGGGGCGACGGAGCAGCAGATCCAGGCCGAGCTCAAGGAGGCAGGTCTGCCGATCGACGGCAAGATCGAGCTCCGCGACGGGCGCACCGGCGAGGCGTTCGATCGCAAGATCACGGTCGGGTATATCTACATGCTCAAGCTTCACCACCTCGTCGAGGACAAGATCCACGCCCGGTCGACCGGACCGTACAGCCTCATCACCCAGCAGCCCCTCGGTGGCAAGGCCCAGTTCGGTGGCCAGCGCTTCGGCGAGATGGAGGTCTGGGCGCTCGAGGCATACGGCGCCGCGAACATCCTGCAGGAGCTGCTGACCGTGAAGTCGGACGACGTCCTCGGACGCGTCCAGACGTACGAAGCGATCGTCAAGGGGGAGGAGATCCAGCCGCCGCGGGTGCCGGAGTCGTTCAAGGTGCTGATCAAGGAGCTGCGCAGCCTCGGGCTGAACGCCGAGATCCTCGATCAGAACGACGAAGAGATCCCGCTCGCCGAGGACGACGCCTCGGGCTACCTGCTTCCCGACCTCGGCGGGATCAACCTCGCCGGGTTCGAGGACTGATCACGCACACGTTCCGCACCACCCCGCGACACCGGCGTTTGGCCGGCCCGGTGCCGCTCGCTCATCGCCCGCATCGCGTCGCCGAGCCAGACGGCGGCGCGGAGGAGAACCATGCTCGAGGTCAATAACTTCAGCGCGATCCGCATCTCGCTCGCCAGCCCGGACCAGATCCGGGAGTGGTCGAAGGGTGAGGTCACCAAGCCCGAGACGATCAACTACCGGACGCTCAAGCCGGAGAAGGACGGGCTGTTCGACGAGCGCATCTTCGGTCCGACCAAGGACTGGGAGTGCTACTGCGGCAAGTACAAGCGGATTCGCTACAAGGGCATCATCTGCGACAAGTGTGGCGTCGAGGTCACCCGCAGCAAGGTCCGCCGCGAGCGGATGGGCCACATCCAGCTTGCCAGCCCGGTCAGCCACATCTGGTATTTCAAGGGCACGCCGAGCCGGCTCGGGATCCTCCTCGACATCAGCCCGCGCAACCTGGAACGGATCCTCTACTTCGCGTTGTACATCGTCACCCACGTCGATGAGGACGCCCGCAAGCGGGCGCTCGCCCAGCTCGAAGAGGAGGCCGAGGGACGCGGCGGCAAGGGCGGCCAGCGCCTGGCTGAGCTCGAGGACGAGCTCCGCGCAGACCTCGCCCGCCGGAGCGACGAGCTCAAGACCGAGCTCGCCCGGACGAAGGAGGACCTCGAGGCCCAGCGCGCCGCGCGGACCGAGGAGATCGTCGCCGCCGCCCAGGCCGTCGAGGCCCAGCTCGCCGAGCTCAAAGGCCCTGCCCCGGACACGCTCGCCTTCGCCCCGACCGGCGAGGTCGTCGTCAAGGCCGGTGATTCCACCGGCAAGGACGCGACGGCCCGCCTGCGCAAGATCGTCGGCGCGGAGACCGAACGGGTCAACGCGGAGCTCCAGCAGCGCGAGCGTGACGAGGAGCGTGCCGTCGAACAGAAGATCGAGGATCTGCGGGCGAGCGTCGACGAGACGCTCCGTCACGAGAAGGAGCAGCTCGCCGAGCAGGCCCAGGGCCTCAAGGATGAACTGCGCAAGCAGCGTGACGAGATCGAGGGGCTCAAGCCGATGCAGACGCTCGGCGAGACCGAGTTCCGGTTGCTCGACGAGCGGCTCAACGGTGCCGGTCGCGGCCGCCTCTTCGGCGCCGGCATGGGAGCCGAGGCGATCCGCGAGATCATCAGCCGAATGGACCTCGACGAGCTGGCCCGCTCGCTCCATGTCGAGGTTCGGACCAGCTCGGGCCAGCGCCGCAAGAAGGCCATCAAGCGGCTCCGACTCATCGAGGCGTTCCGGCGTTCCGGCACCCGCCCGGACTGGATGATCCTGTCCGTGCTGCCGGTCATCCCGCCTGACCTCCGGCCGATGGTCCAGCTCGACGGCGGCCGGTTCGCAACGTCCGACCTCAACGACCTGTACCGCCGTGTCATCAACCGGAACAACCGCCTCAAGCGGCTCCTCGAACTCGGCGCCCCCGAGATCATCATCCGCAACGAGAAGCGGATGCTCCAGGAGGCGTGCGACGCACTGATCGACAACGGCCGGCGCGGCCGGGCGATCGCCGGCACCGGCAACCATCGCCTCAAGAGCCTGTCCGACATGCTCAAGGGCAAGCAGGGCCGGTTCCGCCAGAACCTGCTCGGCAAGCGCGTCGACTACTCCGGCCGCTCGGTCATCGTCGTCGGCCCGGAGCTCAAGCTCCATCAGTGCGGCCTGCCCAAGAAGATGGCGCTCGAGCTGTTCAAGCCGTTCGTCATGCGCCAGCTCGTCGAGAAGGGCTTTGCCCACAACATCAAGAGCGCGAAGCGCATCGTGGAGCGCGTCCGGCCCGAGGTCTGGGACGTCCTCGAAGAGGTCATCAAGGACCACCCGGTCCTGCTCAACCGCGCCCCGACGCTCCATCGTCTCGGCATCCAGGCGTTCATGCCGGTCCTCGTCGAGGGTTCGGCCATCCAGATCCATCCGCTCGTCTGCACCGCGTTCAACGCGGACTTCGACGGCGACCAGATGGCGGTCCACGTGCCGCTCTCGACGGCCGCCCAGGAAGAGGCGCGGACGATGATGCTGTCGACCGCGAACCTCCTCTCTCCGGCTGACGGCAGCCCGGTCGTGGCGCCGACCCAGGACATGGTCCTCGGCTGCTACTACCTGACCATGGAAGGCACGACGCCGAGCAAGAAGCAGGTCGTGCGCCTCTTCGCCGACGAGGACGAGGCCGTCCTCAGCTATCAGCTTCGGATCGTCACGCTCCACCAACCGGTCCGCACCGAGGTCCGGACATGGGACGACGAGTCCGGCACGCTTCGGACCGAGACGCTCCAGACCACGGTCGGGCGGATCATCTTCAACCAGATCCTGCCGGACCGACTGCGCTACGCGAACACGGTCATGAAGCGGGCGGATCTCAAGCGGCTCGTCGACGAGTGCTACCGCCTGCTCGGCCCCGAGGAGACGGCCCATCTCGTGGACGGGATCAAGAGCGTCGGCTTCGAGTTCGCCACCCGCGGTGGACTGACGATCGGCCTGTTCGACATCGAGATCCCGAAGAACAAGGCCGCCGCCCTCGCCGAGGCCGACGGCGCGGTCGCGGAGATCGACCGCCAGTTCCAGCGCGGCCTCATCACCGAGGACGAGCGCTACGAGCAGGTCGTCGGCGTCTGGCAGGACACGACGGCCAAGATGTCGGACGACATGATGAAGGGTCTCGACCCGTACGGGCCGGTGACCATGATGACGACCTCCGGGGCCCGCGGGAACAAGGGCAACATCGGCCAGCTCGGCGCGATGCGCGGTCTGATGGCCGACCCGTCCGGCCGGATCATCGACGTCCCGGTCCGGAGCAACTTCCGCGAGGGCATGACCGTCCTCGAGTACTTCATCTCGACCCACGGCGCCCGCAAGGGCCTCGCCGACACGGCACTTCGAACCGCAGACTCCGGCTATCTCACGCGGCGACTCGTCGACGTCGCCCAGGATGTCATCACCCGCGAAGAGGACTGCGGCACCGAAGAGGGCAGCTGGATCACGCGCGCGGAGTCGGCCGACGAGCCCGACGCCTATCGGCGCCGCCTGGTCGGCCGACTCGCGGCGGCGCCGCTTCCCGACGCGTCGGTCAAGGTCAAGAAGGGCGAGGAGCCGCCGCTCATCCTCGACCGCAACGAGCAGATCACCGAGGAGACCGCCGCGCGCATCGACGCGGCGGCGATCGACGAGGTGCTCGTCCGATCGCCGCTCACCTGCGAGGCGCGCTATGGCGTCTGTCGGGCGTGCTATGGCCGCAACCTCGCCACCGGCGAGATGGTCGGCTCCGGCGAGGCGGTCGGCATCATCGCCGCCCAGTCGATCGGCGAGCCCGGGACACAGCTGACGATGCGGACATTCCACACCGGCGGCGTCGCGGGTCTCGACATCACGGCCGGCCTCCCGCGCGTCGAGGAGCTGTTCGAGGCGCGCATCCCGAAGGGCAAGGCGGAGATCAGCCACATCGACGGGATCGTCGAGATCATCCGGGGCGACACCGGGACGAAGGTCAAGGTGACCAGTCGCGAGTCGTACGACACGTCGATCGCGCTGCCGGCCGGTGCCGAGCTGCTCGCAGCGCCCGGTGACCTGGTCGAGGCCAACCAGGTCCTCGCCCGGGTCGATGGCGCCGACGGTTCGGCCGACGTTGCGGCGCCCGTGAAGGGCTTCCTCGTCCGTGGCGACGACGGCCTCGCCGTCCGCGCCGAGGACGTCGTCGAGCGCGAGTACACCATCCCGCACAACGCCAAGCTGCTCGTCGAGAACGGGCAGGAGGTCCGTGCCGGCGACGCGATCACCGACGGGCCGATCAACCCGCAGGAGTACCTCGACACGCGCGGCAAGGACGCCGTCCAGCGCTACCTGGTCAAGGAAGTCCAGAAGGTCTATCGCAGCCAGGGCGTGACGATCAACGACAAGCACATCGAGATCATCGTCCGGCAGATGCTCCGGAAGGTCCGCATCGACCAGCCGGGCGACACCGACCTCCTCCCGACGGAGCTCATCGATCGCCTCGACTTCGAGGAGGCGAACAACCGCGTTCTCGCCGAGGGTGGCGAGCCGGCCACCGCACAGACGGTCCTGCTCGGCGTGACGAAGGCATCGCTCAACACGTCGTCGTTCCTCGCCGCGGCGTCCTTCCAGGAGACGACCCGGGTGCTCACCGAGGCCGCCATCAACGGCGCCAAGGACCACCTCATCGGGCTCAAGGAGAACGTCATCATCGGCAAGCTCATCCCCGCCGGGACGGGCGCGCCGGCGAACGTGGCGGCCCGCAAGGAGCGCGAACGTCGCGCCGCAATCGAAGCCCTCGCCGGCGAGGCGATCGAGGACTCCGGCGCCGAGTACAACCCGTTCCTCGAAGAAGGTGCGCCACGCGGCGATGACGACGCGGCCGGGCTCGCCCTGGCCGCAACGATCGCCGGCGGTGGCCCGGACGACGAGGCCGACTTCGTCAACCCCTTCCTCACCCCCGACGACGCCGATTCCGAGCCGGCGCCGACGGGCGGAGCGGACGCCGGTTCGCTCCCCGAATCCGTAGCCGAGGAAGCCGAGACGACCGCCGAATCCTGATCGAATCGACCGGTCGGAGGGACGCCCGGAGGCGGCTCGGCGACGTTTGACACGCTCGCCGAGCCGCTGCTACACTCCGCGCTCGTGGCCTCGAAAGGGGCACCGTGCGGCGTGCGCGCCGTCGGCCCACCGAGCCCACCTCATGGGTCCCCCCGCGAGCCCTCGGGCACGCCGGCCCGGCGACCCGACGATGTCGATCTGAGTCCACCAACTGAAAGGAGCAGCGTCTTCGTGCCGACGATCAGCCAGCTCGTGCGACATGGTCGCCAGCGCAAGATCGCCAAGATCAAGGCGCCGGCCATGCGCAAGAACTGGAACAGCCTGCGGCAGCGCCAGGTACCGATTCCCGGCGCCCCCCAGAAGCGGGGAGTCTGCCTGCAGGTTCGGACGATGACGCCCAAGAAGCCGAACTCTGCGCTGCGCAAGATCGCCCGCGTCCGGCTGACCAACCAGATGGAAGTCACCGCCTACATCCCGGGCATCGGCCACAACCTGCAGGAGCACTCGGTCGTGCTCGTGCGCGGCGGTCGTGTGAAGGACCTCCCGTCGGTCAAGTACCACATCATCCGCGGCACGCTCGACGCGGCCGGCGTGCGCGACCGCAAGCAGGGGCGGAGCAAGTACGGCGCCAAGGCGACCGCCGGGCCGGGAGCCCGTTAGGCGATGCCGCGCCGGTCGAGCATTCCCCGCAAGTCGAAGTACCAGACGGTTCCGGCCAACCGGACCACGTCGCGCTTCACGGCCAAGCTCATGACGGACGGCAAGCGCAACCTGTCGGAGCGGATCCTCCGCCAGGCGCTCGCCCGCGCGGAAGCCTCTGCCCGGCGGCCCGGACTCGAGGTCCTCGAGGCGGCGCTCCGCAACGCGACGCCGATCATCGAGGTCAAGCCCCGGCGCGTGGGCGGCGCAACGTACCAGGTCCCGGTCGAGATCCGCGGCGATCGCCGCCTGTCGCTCGGGGTGCGCTGGCTCGTCCAGGCGGCCCGCAAGCGAAGCGGCAAGAGCATGAGCGAGAAGCTGGCCGCCGAGTTCGTCGACGCGATGAACGGGCTCGGCGCGGCGGTCAAGCGGCGCGAAGACACGCACAAGATGGCGGAGGCGAACAAGGCCTTCAGCCATTTCAAGTGGTAAGCGCGGAAGCGTAGGGATCGGATCGTGGCACGACAGGTTCCGCTGGCACGTACGCGGAACATCGGCATCATCGCCCACATCGACGCGGGCAAGACCACCGTCACCGAGCGGATCCTCTTCTACACGAAGAAGATCTACAAGCTCGGCGAGGTCCATGAGGGCGCGGCCACGATGGACTGGATGCCCCAGGAGCAGGAGCGCGGCATCACCATCACCGCCGCGGCAACGACCTGCTTCTGGGACGATCACCGCATCAACATTATCGATACGCCCGGGCACGTGGACTTCACGGTCGAGGTGGAGCGGAGCCTCCGCGTGCTCGACGGTGCCGTCGTCGTGTTCGACGGGGTCGCGGGTGTCGAGCCCCAGTCCGAGACGGTCTGGCGCCAGGCGGATCGCTACCAGGTCCCGCGCATCTGCTTCATCAACAAGCTCGATCGGACGGGCGCGGACTTCTGGCGCTGTGTCGGCATGATCGAGGACCGCCTCGGCGCGCGGCCGGTGCCGATCCAGATCCCGATCGGTGCCGAGGACACGTTCGAGGGCGTCATCGACCTCGTCGAGATGAAGGCGATCATCTACCGCGACGATCTCGGGTCGAAGATCGACGTCGTCGACATTCCGGCGCCGCTGCTCGCGGAGGCCGAGAAGCGCCGTGAGCGGATGATCGAGGCCGTCGCCGAGGTGGACGACGACCTCACCCACAAGTTCCTCGAGGGCGAGGAGCTGACGGTCGAGGAGGTCCGCCATGGACTGCGCCTCGGCACGCTCCAGTACCGGTTCGTCCCGGTCCTGACCGGCTCCGCGCTCAAGAACAAGGGCATCCAGCCGATGCTCGACGCGGTCGTGTCCTACCTGCCGTCGCCGCTCGATGTGCCGCCGACGATCGGCCTTCACCCGTCGACCGGTGCGGAGCTCGTTCGGACGGTGGACGACACGGAGCCGTTCAGCGCACTCGCGTTCAAGATCGCCGCGGATCCGTTCGTCGGCAAGCTCGCGTTCTTCCGGGTCTACGCCGGGACGCTCAAGTCCGGGTCGTACGTCATGAACGCGACGAAGGGCCGCAAGGAGCGCATCGGCCGCATCCTCCAGATGCACGCCAACCACCGCGAGGAGATCGACCAGGTCTACGCCGGCGACATCGCCGCCGCGGTCGGGCTCAAGGACACGTACACCGGCGACACCCTGTCCGATCCGGAACATCCGATCATCCTCGAGACGATCTCGTTCCCGGAGCCGGTCATCGAGGTGGCGATCGAGCCGAAGACGAAGGCGGACCAGGACAAGCTCGCGATCGCCCTCCAGCGCCTGGCCGAGGAGGACCCGACGTTCAAGGTCCACACCGACGAGGAATCGGGGCAGACGCGGATCGCCGGCATGGGCGAGCTCCATCTCGACGTGCTGGTCGACCGGATGGTCCGCGAGTTCAAGGTCGCCGCCAACGTCGGGCGTCCGTCGGTCAGCTACCGCGAGACGATCCGCCGACCGGCCGAGGGCAATGGCCGCTTCGTCCGCCAGACGGGCGGCAAGGGCCAGTACGGCCACGCGGTCATCAAGCTCGAGCCGACCGAGAAGGGTGCCGGCTACGAGTTCGTCGACAAGATCGTCGGCGGGACCATCCCGCGCGAGTACATCAAGTCAGTCGACGCGGGCATTCGTGAGGCGCTGCAGACGGGTATCTACGCCGGGTACCCGATGGTCGACGTGCGGGCGACGCTCCACGACGGCTCGTTCCACGAGGTCGACTCGAGCGAGATGGCGTTCAAGATCGCCGGTTCGATGGCCGTCAAAGACGCCGTCGCGAAGGCGGATCCGGCCGTCCTCGAGCCGATGATGCGGGTCGAGGTGACGATGCCCGGCGCGTTCGTCGGCGACGTGATCGGCGACCTCAACAGCCGGCGCGGACACGTCGAGGGCATGGACGAGCGGGGCTCCACCCAGGTCGTCCGGGCCTTCGTGCCGCTGGCCGAGATGTTCGGGTACGCCACGGATCTGCGGTCGATGACCCAGGGCCGGGCGAGCTATTCGATGGAACTGTCCCACTATGCCGAGGTCCCGGGCAATCTCGCCCAGGAGCTCGTCGCCAAGAGCAAGGTCTGATCGCCGGTCGTCCGGGAACGAGGAGCGAGGGAGTACGCCACAGATGGCCAAGAAGAAGTTCGAGCGCACCAAGCCGCACGTGAACATCGGCACGATCGGCCACATCGACCACGGCAAGACGAGTCTCACCGCGGCGATCACGAAGTACCTCGCCCTGAAGGGCGAGGCGGA
>Ga0214471_10002144_pt1 | contig 15516 bp, 12 predicted proteins | sample RVTome_5_FD_207665 | JGI IMG/M metagenome (GOLD analysis project Ga0214471, IMG submission 207665) | Soil microbial communities from uranium-contaminated site in the Upper Colorado River Basin, Wyoming, United States - RVT142D155 | ecosystem: Environmental > Terrestrial > Soil > Contaminated >... | reverse complement strand
ATGGCGCAAGCGTTTCCTCCCGTTCTGTGGCCCGCCTACGGCCTCGCGGCCGTATGGCTGGGTGCGAGCCTGTGGCGCAGCCTTCTCGGCCCACGCAACGACGACGGCGAGAGCAGACGCTCCGGCGCCGGCTTCCTGCTCGTCGTCGGCCTCGCCGCGATCGTTCTGTACGAGCTCGCCTACAGCTTCGGCATGCAGAACATCAGGATGCTGCCGTTCGCCCACGGCGCCGTCGTGCTGCTGGGAAGCTGGCAGCTCGGCGCCTGGCTGGAATGGCGCGCCGGGTCCCCGGCAGGGGCGCTGCCGGCGGCCGCGGATGCCGCCGGCGCCGCGGCGTCCTGGCCGCTGCGCACCGCGGCGATCATGGGACTGATGTGCGCCTGGGCGCTGTGGCAGGCCGATTTCGTCCCCGCCTGGGCGCGCTGGAACCTCAACGGCCTCGAGCGGACGCCGTGGTGGGAGGATTTCTCCGGCGCCATGGATCTGGTGGAGGGAGACGCGGGGGACGCCGCGGTGATCGCCCAGTTCGACCACGACAACGAGCTGGCCGGCAGCGAGCGGGTGTTCGAGCTCATCCCGCACTTCGCGGGGCGGGCGACTCCCGAGGGGCTCTACATCCAATCGGCGTCGCTTGCCCCCGCCATGTACTGGCTGCAATCGCAGCTCACCCGGTTTCCGTCGTGTCCGATCTTCGCCTACGACTGCGGCGACTACCGGCCGGAGGCGGCCCTCGAGAGCCTGCGAGTGCTGGGAATCGGCACGGTCATCGCCTATTCGCAGGACCTCGACGCCTTCCTCGCCGCCGACCCGGGCTATTACCGATTGGGGCGCTCCGGCGTCTACGGCGTCTACCAGCTCGCCCATCCGGTGCCGCTCGTCGAGCCGGCGCGCCACCAGCCGGTCATCAGCCGCTCCGCCGACTGGCGCCGCGAAGGTTACGACTGGCTGCGGGCCGGCACCGACCTGGAGGTGCCGCTGGTGATCGGGGCCGGCGGCGGCCGCTGGCCGCACAGCGTCGACCGCTACCGGCCGCGGCAGCTTCCGTGGGTCGCCTATCCGGACCCGCCGTCGGTCGCCTACCGCATCGCTCCAGGACGGATCGACATCGAGAACGCCCGGCCCGGGCACCCGCTGATCGTCAAGGCCGCCTACCACCCCGGGTGGAAGGCCGACGACTCCAGCCCGATCGAGATGATCGCTCCCGGCCTCATGCTCGTGACCCCGCTGGACTCCTCGGTGAGCCTGCGCTGGAGCAGCGGCGCGGCAGGGTTGTCGGGCATCTTGCTCACCCTCCTGACGTGGGTCTATCTCGGCTGGCACCTGCTGTGGCGCCGCCAGCCGCGCCGCCAGCCGGGGCTAGCCCGCATTTCTCATCGCCCTTCCCCCGCGGCCGCGGCCCTCGCAACGAACGGCGATGAGATGTGCTGGCTCGATGGCGTCGCCTTCGATCGCACCGGCAGAATAGTGACCATCCTGGCGGCGGCGGCGCTGGCGATCATCGTCTACGTGCGGCACCCGCCGCTCGCCTACGAGCGGATCTACGCCGACGGGATGCAGCGCCTGCGGGACGGCGCCTTCGAGGCGGCCGGCGCCGACTTCGAGCGCCTGCTGCGGGTCTCGACCCCGCACCGGCTGCGCGACGACGCCGCCGTACAGCTGGGCGTCAACGCCGCGGCGGCGGGAGATCTCGACCGGGCGCGGGCGCACTGGCTGGCGTTCCTGCGCGATTTCGCCGTATCGCCACGGCGCGCCGAGGTCCTGGTCCGTCTGGCCGGGTTGGATGCCGACGCCGGCGACACCGCCGCCGCCCGGCGGCGGCTCGAGCAGGCCCTGGTGGCCCCCCTCGGCCAGCCGGAATGGCTGGACCGCGCCCATCGCGAGATCGAGCGGCTCGCCGAGGGCTCCGATCCCGCATTGACTTCGAGCGGGCGGCTTCACTAGTCTCCAGGGCCTGAGTCCTCGTCGCCATGGCAAGCCCTCTCCAGGAGCACTCGAGGAGATGAAAACAGGATCCACGACGCTCAGGGCCTCTATGTTCGGGACAGGCCGTGGCCTGCTGTCGGTGGCGTCGGTTACCTTCGCGCTCCTGGTCGCCGCGGCGGCGGGGGTACCGGCCGCCCGCGCCGCGGCGCAAGCGACCGACGACGCGCCCCGAGGGCTGCGCTTGCACGAGGCACTGGAGCAGGCGCTGCGCTCCAGCCCCCGGCTGGCCGCCGTCCGCGATGCTCTCGATCGAGCCACCATCTCCCACCGCCTTGCCGAGTCGCGGTTCGGCTACAAGATCACGCCGTTCTTTTCCACCCTCGCCGACCCCTACGGGCCCACCGGCCCCAGCTTCGGCGTCGATCTCCAGAAGCTCCTGCCCACCGGAACGACGGTGGGCTTTCGCGCCAACTCGTTCGCTTTCGGCGGCGGCGCGGGCGGCGGGCGCGACAATGGCTATACCTTCTCGGTGAGCCATCCGATCTTTGCCGCCTTCGGCCCGGAGCCTGAGTACGAGCTGACGGTTGCCGGGAGAGCCGTCGAAAACGCCGCCGGCGAGATCGAGGCCACCCGCCAGCGGCTGGTTCTGGAGGTCGCGCAGGCGTACTTCGACATCGTGCGACAACAGAATCTCCTCGCCGCGAGCGAGGTCGCCCTGGAGAGGGCCCGGCGGCTCAAGATCGCCTCGGAGACGCGCATGAGCGTCGGCCTGGCGACGCGGCTCGACGTGCTGCGCGCCGACCTCTTCCGCTCGCAAACGGAAGCCAGCCTCGGAGATCGCCAAACGGCGCTCGCCGACGCCGAGGACCATCTCAAGCTGTTGATGGGCCTTCCGGTGAACGCCCCCTTGAGGATCGCCGGCGACGACCTCGACGATTACGTCGGCGGCGCCGAGATCGCCGCGGCCGATCCCTCCGCGCCGGAGAGCCTGCGCCCGCTCATCGCCGTGGCGCTCAGCGAGCGCGTCGATGTCCGCCTGGCCCGGGCCCGCGTCGAGGACGCCGAGCATGCCGCGTCGCTGGCAACCTGGAGCCTGCTGCCGAAGATCAACCTCAATGCGAGCTATTCGCAACGAGGCCTGGGCTCGGCGTTCGGTTCCGCGTACGCCGATCTGTTCAGAGGTTGGAACATCGGCATCACCTCCGCCTACACGCTCGACCGCTCGGCCGAGATGGCCGCTTTCAACAGCGCCAGTATCAGCGCTCGCTCGGCGGAGCGGGCGTTGGCCGATCTTCGGGAGCGCGTCGCCGCCGACGTGCGCCGCGCGCATCGAGCCATCCTACGCGCCGAAAAGAGCATCGACATTCAGACGCAAGCGGTCGAGGTTTCCGAGACCCAGCTCGAGCTGGCGCAGCTTCGCTACGAGCGCGGCCTGGCCGACAACTTCGACGTCGTCGACGCCGAGAGCAACCTCTTCAACGCCCAGTCCGCCCTGGTTTCGGCGCGCGTCGACCGCGCCATCGCCGGCCTGGCGTTGGAGCTGTCAATGGGACGGTTGAGCCCCGGAAAATACTCGAGATGAGCGCCTCGTGGCTGCAACGCTGTGGCGAGGCGGTGCGGGCGCGGCCTCGCGAGGCCGGCGCCGCCTCGGCGGGCGCGATGATCCTGGTCATCGCCGCCGGCGTGATGCTGGCACCGGACGAGCCCCTGGCGCCCGGGCCGACCGCAACCGTTCGCATCGGGCGCTTCACCGAGGAGCTGGTCGAGTCCGGCAGCATCGCCGCGGCGCGATTCCATCTCTACGCCTCCAACATCGCCGGGGGCCCGGCCAAGATCGTCGAGATGGTGCGCGAAGGCGAGGCGGCGCGACCCGGTGACGTGCTCGTGCGGTTCGACCCCGCCGGGTTCGAGCAGGAGCTCGAACGCGAGCGCGGCGCGCTGCAGCAGGCGCTCGCCGAACGCCGCCGCGCCGAGGAAGAGGTCCGCCTGGCGGGGCTCGTTGCCGAGGGCGACATCCAGCAGGCAGAGCAGCAGATCACCTACGCCCAGTCCGACCTGACCAACCAGGAGCAGGGCCGGGGCCGGGTGGCGATCGCCGAGGCCGAGACCGCGCTGGCCAACGCCGAGCGTGAGGTCGAACGGGCGCTAGGGACCTACGAAGACCTCAAGCCGCTGCTCGATCGGGGGTTCGTCACCCGCGTCGAGCTCGACCAGGCTCGCCGCGAATGGGAACGCGCCGTCTCCCAGCAGGAGCTCGCGGCGCTGCGACTGGCGACGCTCGTGGAGTACGAGCGGCCGGCCGCGTTGGGGCAGGCCAAGGCCCGCGTCGACGCCGCGGAGGATGAGCTCTCGCGGCGCCGCGAAGGCATCGAGGCGCGGATCGCGCAGGCGCGGGCGAGCCTCGATCGCAGCACCGGCCAGGTCAACGAAATCGAGGCGCGCATCGCCATTCTCGAGGACAAGATCGCGCGCACGGTGATTCGCGCCGAGGGGGCCGGCCTGGTGGTCTACCGGTACCTGTTTTTCGGGGGCGACCGGCGCAAGCCGCAGGTAGGCGACGAAGTCTGGCCCAACCAGCCGCTGCTCGCTCTCCCCGACGCCTCGGACCTGATCGTCGAGACCACCATCCGTGAGGTCGATCTGCACAAGGTATCGGCCAGCCAACGAGTCACGGTTACCGTCGACGCCTACCCCGACATCGAGCTGCCGGCCACCGTCGAGCTGATCGGCGCGCTGGCGCAGGAGAACCCCGACCGCGCCGGCACCAAGTTCTTTCCGGTAACCATCCGGCTCACCGGTCTCGACGATCGCTTGCGCACCGGGATGACGGCACGCGTCAACATCGAGGTCGCCACCGTCGAGGACGCCACCATCGTGCCGACGCAGGCGGTGTTCGAGAGCGACGGTCAGCTCTATTGCCTGGTATTTCGCGCCGGCAACACCGAGAGGCGGCTGGTGACCAAGATCGCCGACAACGGCATCGAAGCGGTCGTGCAGGGGAACCTCGAGGCCGGTGAAGTCCTGCTGTTGACCGAGCCTGGCGCCGGCGAGGATCATCCCGGCCCCTCGTGACCGCCCGTGACGTAGTCTCCGAGGCGCTGGGCGCGATCGCCGCCCACCGTCTTCGCGCCACGCTCTCGTCGATGGGCATCGTCGTCGGCGTCGCAACCGTGGTCACCGCCCTGGCGATCGGTGAAGGCGCGCGACGCGCGGCGATCTCCGAAATCAGCTCCCTCGGCATCAACAACATCCTGGTGAGGGCCGTCGGCGGCGAGCGCGAGGGGAGCGGCCAGAACGACGATCCAGAGGCTCCGACGCTCACCGTCGCCGACGCCGAAGCGATCGCCGCCACCGTCGACGGCCTGTCGGCGACCGCGGCGTTGCGCCTGACGCGCACCGACGTCGGCTCCGGAGGGCGGTCGATCGTGACCACCGCCGTGGGCGCCTCCGAGTCTTGGGACCGTATCGTCGGCGCCCGTCCCGGTCTCGGGCGCTGGCTCGACGCCGTCGACATCGGGGAGCGTCGGCGGGTCGCCGTCCTCGGGGCGGCGCTCGCGCGGGCCCTGTTCGGCAGCGCCAACCCCGTGGGCGAGTACGTCCACGCCGCCGGCAACAACTTCCGTATCGTCGGCGTCCTCGCCGAGACCGGCTCGGCGGCCGCGGCCCGATCGACGGTCGGGGCGGTCGACCTGGACGCCGCCATCATCGTTCCGCTGACGGCCATGGACGCCCGGCTCGGCCGGGGCGATACGCTCGACAACGCCAGCGAGATCGCCGCCAGCGCCGGACGAGCCGACGACGTCATGGGCGTCGCCGCGGTGATCGAGCGCGTTCTGCAAGAACGCCGGCACGACCCCTCGCGCTACGAGATCGTCGTTCCCCGCGCCTTGCTGCAGGCGCGGCTGCGGGCTCAACGCACGTTCAACGGCGTCCTGCTCGGCGTTGGCGGCCTGGCGCTGTTGATCAGCGGCGTCGGCATCATGAACATCATGCTGGCGAGCGTCGCCGAGCGCACGCACGAGATCGGCGTGCGCCGCGCCTTCGGTGCGCGCCAGAAGGAAGTGGTGGCCCAGTTCGCCGTCGAAGCGTCGCTGCTGTGCGTTGCCGGCGGCGTGCTCGGCATCCCGTTGGGGGCGGCGCAGTCGGGCATTGTCGCCTGGCTCGCGCGCTGGCCGATCTCGATATCGCTGTCGTCCGTGGGGCTGGCGCTGGTCCTTTCGGCCGGCGTCGGGTTGCTGTTCGGCATCTACCCGGCCAAGGTGGCGGCTCGCCTCGATCCGGTTGCGGCGCTGCGCGCCGAATAGCAAGGCGCCGCGCGGGTTGTGCGGCGCTCTGCCAACGGCGAGACGAGAAACGACGGACGGTAGGCATCGGTGACCGGCAAGGGTGAACGAGGCGTGGTCGGAGTCGCCGCCTGGTGGGCGGCCCGTCCTCGCCTGGCCTGGCTGAGCGTGGCCGTGTTCGTCCTGCTCAACGTGCTCACCCACGACGGCGTGCAACGGATCGCCGCCTGGCTCGGCGAGGTGCTGACGATCGAGCGGCTGAGCCGGTACGTGACGCTGGCTGGCGCCGGCGCCATCCTGGCGGCGGCCGGCGCTGCCGCGACCCGGCTCCGCAGCCACCCCGGCCGCAACCTCCTGCTGTTTTACGGCGCCGCCACCGCCATCCTCCTCGCCCTCTCCTACAACGCCCTCTTCATGGTCAATACGGAGGCGATCCACTTCCCGCAGTACGCTCTGCTCGGCATGCTGGTGTTCCCGTTGGTCGGGCGGTTCGCGGAGGCCATCTTGTGGGTGACCTTTTTCGGCGCGCTCGACGAGGCGTGGCAGTACTGGGTGCTGAGCAACTCGGTGGAGTTCGTGTACTTCGACTTCAACGACGTGGTCCTCAACCTGATCGGCGGGGCATTCGGCGTCCTGTTGCTGGCCGTGCTCCTCGGCCCGGTGACCTCTCGCGAGCCCACCGGCTACGGCTGGCGACGCTTTTGGACCTCGCCGCCGGCCCTGGTCACGGCCGTCCTCATCCTGTTGGGCGTGGGGTTGTGGCTGGTCGGCCTCCTGGTCGTCTACCCCTCTCCGGGGGCCTGGGTCGTCCTGGCCCGGGCCGGGCGGCGGGCCGCCTTCTGGGCGACCTCCTATTGGGGCAAGACGGCCCACGTGCTGACCCCGCTCGAGGGGCTGACGCTTGTCGTCGCGCTGGTTGCCTTCTACGTACCGCTCGACGCACGCCTTCGCGTGCGCTTGCGGGGTGCGCCCGCCGCAAAACGGCCCTGAGAAATGCGCGCGTGGATGGCATAGAATCGCCTCCTGCCGCCGAGCCAATCCTCGAAAGGAGCCGCGCATGCCACGCCATCGTCCTGCGCTTCTGTACCTGTCGCTCGCCGTCCTGATCGCCGTCCCCCTCACCGTCACCGCCCAGCAACGGCCGTCGACCGAGCAGCTCAAGCAAGAGGCGGAGGACATGGTCGCCTCGCTGCAGAAGCTGTCCCAGGAGATGGTCGACTCGATCTTCTCGTTCGGCGAGCTCGGCTTCCAGGAGTTCTGGACGGTCGAATACATCACCGGGATCCTGCGCGATGAGGGCTTCACGGTCGAGACCGGCTGCGCCGGCATGCCGACCTGCTACGTCGCCAGTTGGGGGAGCGGCAGCCCGGTGATCGGCTTCATGGGCGACATCGACGGCCTGCCCGAGACCTCGCAGAAGCCCGGCGTCGCCTACCACGACCCGCTGATCGAGGGCGGACCCGGCCACGGCGAGGGCCACAACTCCGCCGCCGCGGTCGACGTGATCGGCGCCATCGTGACCAAACGGTTGATGGAGAAATACGGCCTCTCGGGGACGCTCAAGATCATTCCCGGGGTTGCCGAGGAGCTGGTCGCGTCGCGGACCTACATGGTCAACGCCGGGCTGTTCGAGGGCATGGACGTGATGCTCTCCACCCACATCAGCTCGGGGATGACCACCAACTACGGCATCTCCGGCTCGGGGCTGGTCTCGACCGAGTTCACCTTTCACGGACAATCGGCGCACGGCGCCGGCTCGCCGTGGGCGGGGCGCAGCGCGCTGGACGCCGTCGAGCTGATGAACGCCGGCTGGAACTTCCGCCGCGAGCACCTGCGGCTGCAGCAGCGCAGCCACTACATCATCTCCAACGGCGGCAACCAGCCCAACGTCGTGCCCTCGGAGGCGGCGGTCTGGTACTACCTCCGGGAGCTCGATTACGACCGCATCAAGGAGATGCACGAGATCGGCCAGCGCATCGCCCAGGGGGCGGCGATGATGACTGACACGACGGTCAGCGAGCGGGTGTTCGGCTCCGCCTGGCCGTCGAACATGAGCAAGCCGCTCGCCGAGGTGGTCCAGGCCAACATCCTCGAGGTCGGCCTGCCGGAGTGGTCCGAGCAGGACCAGATGCTGGCGCGCGCGGTGCAGCGGATGATGCGCGGCGAGGACGAGGAGGAAGAAGAGGAGGAGGCGGCCGGCGGCGAGGCGGCTGGCGGCGGCCGCGGCGGCGAGGCGGCTGGCGGACGGGGCGCCGAGCAGGGCGGCGGCGGCGGCCGCGGCGGCGGGAGGGGCGGGCTTCCAACAGAAATCCGCAACACCGAGCTCAACGAGGCCAACCAGGGGATGGGCGGCGGCAGCGACGACATCGCCGAGGTCTCCTGGAACCTGCCGACGGTGCGCCTGCGCTACCCGGGCAACATCCCCGGCACCACCGGCCACCACTGGTCGAGCAGTATCGCGATGGCGACGCCGATCGCCCACAAGGGGGCCAACTACGGCGCCCGGGTCATCGCCATGACGGCGATCACGCTGGTCAACGAGCCCGAGGTCGTCGAGGAGGCCTGGACCTACTTCCGCGAGGTCACCACGGCCAACCAGCAGTGGATCTCGCTGATCCCGGAAGGCACGCCGCCGCCTATCCACCTGAACGCCGAAAAGATGCAGCGCTTCCGGCCGCTGCTCGAGCCGCTGCGCTACGACCCGTCCCGCTACGAGACCTACCTGCAGCAGCTGGGCATCGAGTATCCGACGGTGCGTCGCAACCAGGAGCGGGAGCGCTGATCGAGGCCCGTACCAGGACAATCGCGGTGGCCGCCGCCGCGGCGTGCCTCGCAGCGGGATGGCTGGCCGCTTGCGGCGGCGCCGGCGAGCCGGACGCCGGCGGGCCACTCGTCCCGATCGGGGAGGCGGTCATCGCGCCGCAGCCGGAGGTGGAGGGGGATCCCGAGATCGGCGGGCTGTCGTCGCTCTTTCACGTCGGCGGCGGCCTCTACTACGCGGTGTCCGACGATCGCGGCGTGCGCGGCCCGGCCCGCTACTACACGATCCACATCCCCTTGACCGGCGGCCGCCTGAACGGCGAGCAGGTCTCGGTGCTCAACTGGGATGAGCTGCGCGACGCCGGCGGCGAGCCGCTGGCGCCGCTCACCTTCGACCTCGAGGGGCTGGTCGCCCACGGCAACAGCATCTTCGTGGCCTCGGAGGGCGACGTCGAGGCCGGCGTCCCGCCATTCATCGCCGTCTTCGACGCCGAGTCGCGCCTCGTCGAGCGGCTCGGCCTGCCGCCGCTGTTTCTGCCCGCCGGCGGGGGCGCCATCGGCGTCCGCGACAACCTCGCCTTCGAGAGCCTGACGATCGATCCCTCCGGCCGCTACCTGTTCACCGCCACCGAGAGCGCCCTCGCCCAGGACGGCCCGATCGCCACCACCGAGCACGGCGCCACGGCGCGCATCCTCCGCTTCGACCGCGAGCGCGGCGTGTTCGACGCCCAGTACCTGTACCCCGTCGAGCCGATCCACGCCGCCGCCGCCCTGCCCGGCGGCGTCCAGGACAACGGCCTCGTCGAGCTGGTGGCCTTCTCCGACCGCTCGCTGCTGGCTCTCGAGCGCTCGTTCGCCGCCGGCGCCGCCGTCGAGCAGAGCATCAGGCTCTTCGAGGTGTGCCTCGAGGGGGCCGACGACATCGCGACGATTCCCGGCCTCGCCGCCGTCGAGACCGCCTCAATCCGGCCGGCGCGCAAGCGCCTGATCGCCGACATCGCCGAGCTGGTCGACGACCCCGACAACGTCGAGGGCTTCTCTCTGGGCCCGCGCCTGCGCACCGGCGAGCCCACCCTGCTGTTCGTCTCCGACAACAACTTCGACCCGGTCCGCCAGACCACGAAGATCCTGGCGTTCCGGATCGCGCCCGGTGCGATCACCGGCTGCGAAGGCGTCGGCGGCGGCCCCGGCGAGGAGCTCGCCCTCGAGGATGCTCTCCTGGAGCACCCGAGTCGCTGAATCGTGGCGGGCCGGCGTAGAAACCACATTTTCAGAGCAGGCTTCCGAAGGGGCGCGCGAACCCGCCGATGCGGCACGGCCGGGTCCGTGTCGGCGGAACTCCGTCGGCCCGGACGCGCCGGAATCGACCCCCCGAATGGAGTCAGAAGGACGGCGGGCCCCGCTATCCCCTTGAGGATCCCTTCGATGCGGGGTATACGACCCGCGGTGACCACGCCGCGTAGCGTCGTTGGCGCCGCCCCGAAAACGGGAGTCTCCCCATGAAACCTCCGCGCTCCATCCGCCGGCCGCAGCGCCCGTTCCGATCCCCGTTCGCCTTCGTGCTCGCCGCCGGTTTGGCCGCATGCGCCGCACCGGCGCCCGAGGACGGCCATCGGTTCACGATCAGCGAGGAAGGCGGCCTTACCATCGCCCGCACCGAGTACATCGCCTGGCCCGAGATTCCGCGTGTCGGCTCCATGGCGCCGGAGTTCTGGCCGTCGCCAACAGGCGGTTGGATCGTTCACCTGCTCGCTTCCAGCGACATGGCCGCGCGCCCGACCCGGATATCTCGGACCGGACGGTGATGCTCGTCTTCGACGAGGAGGGCACCGAGCTGGCGCGGGTGACCGGCGACTGGGTGAAGACCGGCGAGCTCCGCGATGGCGAGGTCGGCGGCCGGCAGCGCACCTATGAGGTGCCCGTGTACTTCGCGCCGCAGCCACGGGGCGGTTACGTCCCTGGCCGCGGGATGTGGATGACCGGCGCCGATGAGCCGGCGATCGACTGATACGACCTCGACGGAAACCGCATCGGGCGCTGACGGACACCGGACTCCGCGTAGCACGGGTGGCCGCCGAGGTTCCGATACGCCCCGCCGGAATCTGCCGCCGCGTGGCCGTCTCCTATTCATGAGTGGTGGAGTTCTCCTTGGCAGCCTAAAAGGGCTATTATAGCCATATGAAAAAGGCCAGCGTGGTCGAAATGAAGAACGGTTTGAGCCGATACCTGTCCTACGTGCAACGGGGGGGGCGCGTCGTGATCTTCAACCGCAACACTCCGGTGGCGGAGCTAGTGCCCATCGAGAGCGACGCGGAGCCGACGAGTGCCGACCTGCTGGCGAGCTCCGTGGCGGAACTTGTGCGCAGCGGCATCGTGCGCCGCGGCCGTGCAAAGCTCCGAATGGAGCGGCTTCGCGAGCTTTCCGGGAAGCCCAGCGGCGTGCTCGACGCGCTGCTCGAGGAGCGGGCCGGCGGCCGGTGAAGTTCTGGGACAGCTCCGCCATCGTCCCTATGCTCGTTCCCGAGCGCGAGTCTTCCGCTTGCTACGGCTTGCTGGAAGACGACCCCGAAATGTTGGTGTGGGCAACGACGTCGGTCGAAGTGCTCTCGGCGATTCACCGGATGTCACGCACCGGCGACCTTCAGCCCGATGCCGCGGCGCTCGCCATCGAACAACTGGAGGTACTGCGGGCCGGCTGGAGCGAGGTCCTCGACGTCGAGATCGTCCGCACCCGCGCGGAACGACTCCTCGCGGTTCACGACCTGCGAGCCGCCGACGCGCTGCAGCTTGCCGCTGCATTGACCGCCAGCGGCGAGCGAACCAGGGGAGTGGGCTTCGTCGGCCTCGACAAGCGCTTGAACGAGGCCGCGCGCCGCGAAGGATTCCGCGTACTGCCGGACTGATGGAGGATCAGCCCGCGGGCGGGACCGCGCCGCTCTCCGCGGGCGGCTCACCGGGGGGCTGGACCCGGTACTCGGTGCGCGCCGAGCGAAGCATCGAGATCGCCGTGTAGACGACGACCACGACGACCAGCCAGCGGATCGCCGCCAGCGGCAGCTCCTTGACGATGTAGGCGGCGATGAGCACGGCGGGGATGCCGCCCAGCGCCAGGCCCAGCGCCGGGCGCAGCGCGTAGCTGTTCTTGCGCACGAAGCGGGTCGAGCCCACCGGCATCAGGAAGGCGCACGAGCCCATCATGATCGGGAAGGCCGCCCGCGGGTTCATCCCCAGCAGGCTGATCATGATCAGGCTGGGGGCGTACATGCCGATGCCCAGGGTCATCAGGGCGCCGAGGATGAAGTTGCCGATCACGGCGACCACAAGCAGCGGGCCCGACAGGCCGAGGGCGACGCCGCCGGCCGGGAAGAGGTCGAACTGGGTCATCAGCATCAGGCTGGCGGCGACCAGCAACGCCGTCCCCATGCCGATCTGGATCTTGCGCCGCGGCCACGAGGCGACGACGCCGGCCCCGAGCCAGGCGCCGGCGACGGAGGCGCCGATCAGCAGCGTCAGCGTCATCATGTCGACCTCGATGATCGCCACGTAGATGAACGCCTGAACGATCACCGGCGGCGTGTGGCCAACGTTGAGCGTCCCCGGGATGATGCGATCCGGGACGATCCGGCGGAGCTTGAAGATCGACGTCGTCGGCGCGAACGAGCCGATGCCCAGGGTATCGAAGAAGTTGGTCACGAAGCCGATCGCCAGGTGGGCGGCGGTCGGCGAGCCGGGCGTCGCCGCCGGGTCACCGGCGGACAGCTCCCGGCGCGCCCGCCGGACCCCCGCCACCCAGTTGACCAGAAAGACGACGCCGACGGCGCCCAGCAACAGAAAGAAGGTGAGCTTGGCGGCGGACATGGGCGGCTATCCTACGCTGGCCTCGGGCCGGCGGCAATGGCGGTCGGCCGGCATTTTAGGCGCCGCCGTCGACCCAGCCGGGGACCAACGCCCCGGCGCCGAACTCACAGATGGCGAACCGCGCCGCCAGCACCAGCAGCTCGTGCGAGGCGCCGGGTTCGCTCACTGGTGGTGGAAGTGTGATGGGTCTGGCGCGTGGACCTTGCGGGGCGAGGGCAAGGAGAGCCGGCTAACCTCCCTGGTCGCCCTTCTTCTCGTCCGGGTCGGGCTTCTCGGGACGCTCCCACGGCTCCCACTCCTCGCCCAGCACGTACTTCTGCATCCAGCGGATCTCCTCGACGTCGCGGATGCGCTGGTGCTTGGGCTCGCGGAAGCCATGCGGCTCGCGCGGGAACTTCATGTAGCGCACCGGGGCCTTGCCGACGTCCTTGATCGCCGTGAAGAACATCATCGACTGCTGCTCGGTGTCGGTGGTGTCGTTGACGCCGTGGATGAGCAGCGTCGGGGTGACCACGTTGGCGACGTGGGTGAGCGCCGACTGGTTACGGTAGCCCTCGGGGTTGTCCCAAGGCGTGCCGCCGATATGCCACAGCCGCACGTCGTTGTTGAAGCCGGGGCCGTACTCCGAGGTCCAGTCGTACACACCGGCGCCGATCGAGGCCGCCTTGAAGCGGTCGGTCTGGGTGATCGTCCAGCCGCCGAGGATGCCGCCGTAGCTCCAGCCCTTGACGCCCATGCGCTCGGGATCGGCGATGCCGTCGGCGATCAGCTTGTCGACGCCGTTCATCAGGTCCCAGAAGTCGCCCAGGCCGATGCCGTCGCCGCGGGCGAACGTGTTGCCCTCGCGCAGGTGGTCGGTGTAGCCGCTGGAGCCGCGGACGTTGGGCGACAGCGACGCGTAGCCGAGGCCGGCGTAGATGTGGTAGCTGGGGCGGAAGCCGTTGCTGAACGAGCCGGCCGGGCCGCCGTGGATGTTGAGGACCAGCGGCACCCGGTCGCCCTCCTCGTAGCCGACCGGCAGGTGCAGCAGGCCTTCGATCGTATAGTTGTTCCTGCTCTGCCACTGGATGACCCGCATCTCGGCGAGCTGCAACCGCTCGATCTGAGGGTTGGCATGGGTCAGGCGGACCGGCTCGCCGCCGTCGAGGCTGCCGACCCAGAGGTCGGTCGGCGTGTCGTTGTTGGACAACGAGTACACGTAGCGGCTGCGGTCCTTCGACCAGGAGCTGACCCGCATGGTGCCCTCGAAATGGGTGAGCTGCTCGTAGTCGCCGGTCGTCGTGTCCATCCGGTAGAGGTTGGTGTTGGTTCCCTGCTGTCCGGAGAACAGTAGATAGCGGCCGTCGGGCGTCCATACCGCGCTGCCCGGGCTGCCCGCGAACTTGTCGGACAGGAGGCGGTGCTCACCCAGCAGCGGATCCATCACCCAGATCTTGCTGTTGCGGTTCATCCATTCCTTGTCGTCGGCGGCCGAGAAGGTGAAGACTCTGCCGTCGGGCGACCATTCGGCCACTGACTCGGGCGCGTTGTTCTCCGTCAGGCGCGTCTTTTCACCGCTCGCCACGTCGAGAACGTAGATCTCGTTCTTGTCGTTGTCGTTGCGGCGGTTGCTGTAGCGGGCCGTGAAGGCGATGTGGGTGGAGTCCGGCGACACGTCGAAGCCGCCGAGGATGAATTCTTCTTCGGTGAGCCGGGTGGCCTCACGGCTCTCGATGTCGAACACCCACAGGCTGCTCCAGTACGAGCGGTTCTGGCCGTTCGGGCCCTCGTCGACGAAGATCGCGTCCTCGCCGTCCTCGAGCCCCTTCTCCTCGTCCTCGGGGCGCTTGTTCTGGGCCGAGAAGAAGATCTTGGTCTCGTCGTCGGACCACTGGTACGAGCCGATGCCCGTGTCGTGCTCGGTGAGCTGCGTCGCCTCGCCCCCGGCCGTGCGCATCCAGAAGATCTGCGACTCGTCGTCGACGTCGCGCTTGAAGGTCAGGTAGGTGCCGTCGGGCGAGAACTCGAACGAGCTGCCGCCCTCCTCGCCGATGTATTGGAAGGGATCGCCGCCCGACGCCGCCACCAGGTAGTAGGTGGTCTCGCGCTCGTTGTCGTCCCAGTTCAGCTCGTCGCGCGAGTAGAAGACCCACTCGCCGTCCGGGGACATCAGCGCGCCGCCGACGTCGACCATGTCGAGGGCGTCGTCGACCGTCATGGGCCGCGGCTCGGAAGGCTCCTGGGCGGCGGCCTCCGGGGCCGTTGCATCCTGGGCTGTTGCCTGAAGGACGGTTGCCTGCAGGGCGGCTCCGTGCGCTTGCGGCAGCGCCGGCCTCGCCCAGGCCGAGCTCTGCGCCCCGCCGACCACGCTCATCGCCAGCATTGCGACCAGCAGAACCGTCAATCCTCTACGCATTGTCTCTCCTCGATATCGGGGATCTGGATCCGGGCGCATATGTTATCTCCGCCGCGCCCGCCGGGACACTACCGGCCCGGCGGCGTTGGCAGGCGGCGGAGCGGGCGCAACGGGCGACGGAGGCCGATTCCGCGTCCCTCCCGGGCGCGCACCCGTTCCGTTGAAAAGGGTATCCCCGGCACCGGCCGGCGCAGCGAACGGGGGGACGCGCGCGGTGCGGGCGCCGTCCGGTTAGGGCTCGTGCAGAAATAACTGCGCGCACCGAGGGTGTCCGGGCGCCCTTCTCGCAAGGCGCGC
>Ga0214471_10002142_pt1 | contig 15523 bp, 15 predicted proteins | sample RVTome_5_FD_207665 | JGI IMG/M metagenome (GOLD analysis project Ga0214471, IMG submission 207665) | Soil microbial communities from uranium-contaminated site in the Upper Colorado River Basin, Wyoming, United States - RVT142D155 | ecosystem: Environmental > Terrestrial > Soil > Contaminated >... | reverse complement strand
GTTCTCGGAGGCCGAGCGGTTCACGCCCATCCCGAGGACCACGTGCTCGATCGACCGGCCCCGCACCCTCGCCTCGGCCAGGAGCCCCGCCAGCTTGCGGTCGCCGACGACCAGGTCATTCGGCCATTTCGCCTCGACCTGCACGCCGGCCAGCTCGCGGCAGGCGCGCGCCATCACCGCGGCGGCGAGCAGCGAGAGCAGGGGCGCGGCCTCCGGCGAGAGATCCGGCCGGAGGACGAGCGAGAACATGAGGGACGTTCCGGGCCGCTCGACCCAGGACCGGCCCAGCCGTCCGCGACCCGCGGTCTGGTGGCCGGCGGACACCACGGTCCACTCCGGCGCGCCGGAGGCCGCCAGCTCCTTCGCCTCGTCGCTCGTCGAGGGCGTCTCGTCTCGCCAGACGGGCTCGGCGTCGATGCCGGCGTCGCGGACGGTATGGCGCAAGCTATGCTGGTTCATGGGCCACGCGATTATCGCAAGGGGCGCGACGGCGCGCGGCGCCGTCTAACCGAGGTAGGAGGGCTTGAAGGCCACCCGGATCCTCATCGCCAACCGAGGGGAGATCGCCGTCCGCGTGATGCGGACGTGCCGCGAGCTCGGCATCCCAACGGTGGCCGTCTACTCCGACGCCGACCGCGACGCGCTCCACGTCGACCTCGCCGACGAGGCGATCGCGATCGGGCCGGCAACTCCCTCCGCGTCGTACCTGAACGTGGCCGCGATCCTCGACGCCGCCCGGCGCACAGGCGCCACCGCCGTCCACCCCGGCTACGGGTTCCTCGCCGAGAACCCCGACTTCGCGCGCGCCTGCGCCGGGGCCGGGCTCACGTTCATCGGCCCGCCGCCCGAGGCGATGGAGATGATGGGCGACAAGGCCGCGGCTCGCCGGGCCGCCGAGCAGGTGGGGGTGCCGGTGATCCCCGGCATCTCCGAGCCCGTTGGGCCCGACGAGGCCCTCCGGATCGCCCCGAAGATCGGCTTCCCCCTCGCGGTGAAGGCGGCGTTCGGAGGCGGCGGCCGGGGGATGCACCTCGTGATGGCGGCCGACGAGCTCGCCGAGGCCGTCGAGCGCTCGGCCCGCGAAGCGCAGGCCTACTTCGGGAGGCCCGAGGTCTACCTCGAGCGCTACGTGGCGAACGCGCACCACGTCGAGGCGCAGATCCTCGCCGACACCCGCGGCAGCTTCTCGTTCCTCGGCGAACGCGACTGCAGCCTCCAGCGCCGCTACCAGAAGCTCGTCGAGGAGAGCCCCTCGCCGGTGGTCGACGCGAACCTGCGCTCGCAGATCGGCGAGGCGGCGCTCGCGGTGGCGAAGGAGTCGGGCTACGTGAACGCGGGCACGGTGGAGTTCCTGGTCGAGGACGACGGCTCGTTCTACTTCCTCGAGATGAACGCGCGGCTGCAGGTGGAGCACCCCGTCACCGAGCTGGTGACGGGCCTCGACCTCGTCCGGCTGCAGATCGAGGTCGCGCAGGGCGAGAAGGTCGAGGTGGCGCCCGACCTGCGGGGCCACGCGATCGAGTGCCGGATCAACGCCGAGGACCCCGCCCGCGACTTCCTGCCGGGCCCCGGGCTCGTCGAGCGCCTGCGCCTGCCCGGCGGGCCGTTCGTCCGCGTCGACGCGGGCATCGACGAGGGAAGGACGATCCCCGGCGACTACGACTCGCTCTTCGCAAAGCTCATCTGCTGGGGGGCCGACCGCGAGGAGGCGCGCCGCCGGACGCTCCGCGCCCTCGGCGAGTTCGACGTGGCCGGCGTGCCGACGACGATCCCGTTCCACCGCTGGGTGCTCGACACGCTCACCTTCCGCGAGGGCAGCCACACGACGAAGTGGGTCGAGCACGCGCTCGACCGCGGCGAGTTCGCGACGGCCGAGCAGTCGGTCGGCGGCGGCGACGGGCGAGGCACTCCGGGCCGCCTCGTCGTCGAGGTCGAGGGCCGCCGCGTCCCCATCCGGGTCTGGGGCGACGGCCTCCCGAACGCGCCGGCTCCCCCGGCCGCCGCCGTGCAGGCGGCCCACGCCGGTGCGCCGGGCGCGGTGACGGCCCCGATGCAGGGCACGATCCTGCAGGTCCTCGTCCAGGAAGGCCAGGAGATCGCCGCCGGAGACGTGGTCTGCATCCTCGAGGCGATGAAGATGGAGAACCACATCGCCGCGACGCAGGACGGCACGGTCACCGAGGTGACGGTGAAGGCGGGAGACGTGGTGCAGTCGGGCCAGACCCTGGCCCAGATCGCCTAGTCCTCCAGGACGATCCCGGGCCGGGGCGGGCAGCTGACAACGTCCTCGCTGCGGATGACCAGCGGCTCGTTCAAGACAACCTCCATCGTTCTCGACAGACCCAGCACACTGAACCCGACATCTTGCGAGTCGAAGGACATCGAGCCACCCCGTCCGATCACCTGGCAGTTCCAGAATCGGGCGCGAATGTGGATGAGCCGTGTCTCCCCCGGACCCAGCGAGAACGGCTCCAACGAGAGCCGCTGTCCTGCATCCAAGTCGTCGTTCCGGGGGGCCATGCGAACCTCGAGCTGCTGGATGGGAGACTCGAAACCGCTGCCCGGCCCAAACAGCACCGGCACGTCCGTCACCGTTACCCCCCAGCGGCCCGCATTGGTCAGCCCGAAGGTGTACCAGAACTCCCGGCCATGGTCATACGCGAGGAGCACGGAGGTGTGGCCCGAGAAGTCGTCCCCCTGTGTGGAATCGGCGCCGCGCAGACCGAACACGAATCCGTGCTCGAGCGGCGAATAGCGATTCAACGCGATGACCAGCCCGATCCCCAGGGCGAGCACGACGACAGACAGGATCCCGACCACCCGAGGCCAGCGCTTGCGTCGGGGAGACGCGAGCTCGGTCACGGTCTGAGCGGGCACGAGCACGTCGTTCATCGCCTTGAGTCTACGCGGAGCAAACCGAGCCGCCCAGGGCGTCTACCCGGGCCGCCCCCAGGCGTCGCGGCCGGTGATCGAGATGCCGGCCTCGTGGATGCCGTAGGCGCGGTTCACGTCGATCATCAACGCGGTGAGCGGCTCGATGATGCGGGCCGAGGTCAGGCGGCCGCAGTCGACCCAGCGGAGCCCCGGGATCTTCTCGACGAGCGCGCCGACGGTCGCCTTCGCCTCGGGGTCGTCGCCGCACACGAGCACGTCGCCGGACAGGGTGCGCTCGAGGTCCTGCAGCGCCTCCGAGCTCACGGTGTGGAACCCGGCCACGAGCCGGGTCCCCTTCGGCAGGATCTCCTTCGCCTGCTCGGCCGCCGACCCCTGCCAGGGACGGAGCACCTGCCAGGGCCGGCCCCCAACGGCGGTCGCGAGCGGCGTGGTCGTGTCGCAGACGACGACGCCCTCGTGGACCGCGTCGTGGATGCTCCTGTAGATCTCGGCCTGGCCCGCGAACGGCACGGTGACGAGGACGACCTCGGCCGCGGCGGCGACCGCGGCGGCATTCTCCGCACCCTCGACGGCGGCGTCGGCCCCGAGGATCTGCCGGGCCTTCTCGGCGGAAGCCACGGCCCGCTCCTCGGACCGGGAGCCGATCACCACGCGCTCCCCCACCTTCGCCAGTTGGAGGACCAGCCCGAATCCCTCGTGCCCCGTCCCGCCCACGATCGCGATGGTCATGTCTGGGAGCATACCGATGTGAGTTGGCCACCTCACCGCTAGCGACGAGTCGCCCGTTTCACTATTGACCATGGTCTTTGACCATAGTAATCTGGCTTCGTGACACAGAAGCCGGAAACCATGGCCATCTCGAAGTTCAAGGCGACCTGCCTCGCCGCCCTGGAGCGAGTGCGGCGCACCGGCCGGCCGCTGATCGTAACCAGGCGTGGCGAACCCGTGGCCCAGGTGCTTCCCCCTCCTCCGCCGGAACCCGCCCGGGAGAGCGGCTATGGATCCATGGCCGGGACGATCGAGTTTCTCGGCGATATCGTCGGTCCCATTGCAGATCCTGGGGAATGGGAAGCGCTTCGTTGAGCGGGTTCCTCTTGGACACGCACGTCTGGCTATGGCACCTCGGCGGAAACAAAGAGCTGCCCCGTGGACTGAGCCGATCGATCGACGAATCACGGGCCGACTGTTGGCTGTCCCCGATCTCTGTCTGGGAGGTCGGGACGCTGGCCCGGCGCAGGAGGATACGGCTGTCGGCTCCCTTCCTCGACTGGACTCGCGAAGCTCTCCGGAAACTTCCTCTCCAAGAGGCGGAGATCACCGTCGAGGTCGCACTCGCCACAGATGAGGTTGACGCAAATGTCACGGACCCCGCCGACCGCTTCCTCGCCGCGACGGCAGTCGTCTACGACCTGACGCTGCTGACGGTCGACGGCCGGCTTACGAGGGCGAAGGGCATCCCGACCCGGTCGCGCTGAGCCCTCATCGCGTTGGGTGGTGCTCGCCGAAGACGCGTCGGAGGGCGTCGGAGACCTCGCCGAGGGTGGCCCGGGCCTTGAGCGCGTCCCGCATCGGGTGCAGGAGGTTGCCGGTACCGTGGGCGGTCTCCTCGACCGACGCGAGCGCGCGCTCGACCGCCGCGTTGTCGCGCGTCCGGCGGAGCTCCGCGAGCCGCTCGACTTGGCCACGCACCTGCTCCTCGTCGACCCGCACGATGTCCACGGCGTCGCCCTCGTCCTCCACGAAGCGGTTCACGCCCACCACGACGCGCTCGCCAGACTCGACCGCCTGCTGCACCCTGTAGGCCGCGTCGTGGATCTCGTCCTGGATCCACCCGGCCTCGATCGCCGCCACCGAGCCGCCCATCCCGTCGATCTTCTCCATGTACTCCCAGGCGCGTGCCTCGATCTCGTTCGTCAGCGACTCGACGAAGTAGGAGCCCCCGAGCGGATCGGCTGTGTCGGTGACGCCCGACTCGAAGCCGATCACCTGCTGGGTCCGGAGCGCGATCTTCGCGGCGCGCTCCGACGGCAGCGACAGCGCCTCGTCGTAGGAGTTCGTGTGGAGCGATTGCGTGCCGCCCAGCACCGCGGCGAGCGCCTCGAGCGCGGTGCGGACGATGTTGTTCTCGGGCTGCTGCGCGGTGAGCGTGGCGCCCCCCGTCTGGGTGTGGAAGCGGAGCATCGCCGACCGCGGGTCCTTCGCGCCGAAACGCTCGGTCATGACCCGCGTCCACATCCGCCGTGCGGCCCGGAACTTCGCGACCTCCTCGAAGAAGTTCATGTGGCAGGCGAAGAAGAACGAGAGCCGCGGCGCGAACCCGTCGACCTCGAGACCGGCGTCGATCGCGGCGCGCACGTAGGAGACGGCGTTCGCGAGCGTGAACGCGATCTCCTGCACGGCGGTCGAGCCCGCCTCGCGCATGTGGTAGCCCGAGATCGAGATGGTGTTCCACTTCGGGATCCGTTCGTTCGCGTACGCGAAGAGGTCGGTGACGAGTCGCATGGATGGCTCGGGCGGGTACACGTAGGTGCCGCGCGCCGCGTACTCCTTGAGGATGTCGTTCTGCACGGTTCCGCCGAGCTCGTCCGCGGCCACGCCCTGCTCCTCGGCCACCAGCTCGTAGAGCAGCAGCAGGATCGCGGCGGTCGCGTTGATCGTCATCGAGGTCGTCACCCGGTCGAGCGGGATCTGCTCGAAGAGCCGCTCCATGTCCTCGACGGAGTCGATGGCCACCCCGGTGCGGCCCACCTCGCCCTCGGCCCGGGGATGGTCGGAGTCGAGCCCCATCTGCGTCGGGAGGTCGAAGGCGACCGACAGGCCCGTCTGGCCGTGCTCGAGCAGGTAGCGGAAGCGCCGGTTCGTCTCCCGGGCCGTCCCCATGCCCGCGTACTGACGCATCGTCCACAATCGCCCGCGGTACATCGACGGGTAGATGCCCCGGGTGTACGGGGGCTCGCCGGGGCGGCCGAGGTCACGCTCGGGGTCGGACCCCTCGAGGTCGCGGGGCTCGTAGAGAGCCCGGATCTCAACCCCCGCGTCCGTCAGGCGGCGCTCGTCGCCGGTCACCGGTTGAGCCTACCGCCGGTCAGGGGCAGGCGTCGGCGCCCTCGGTGCCGACGCAGCGGCGCTCCCGTGCCAGCGTCACCGACAGCCTCGCGATCTCGGTCTCCGACGGGTCGTTCGCCTCATCGGCGTCGCCCAGGAGGTTCAGCAGCTGCCAGGGGTCGTCCTTGAGGTCGTAGAACTCCCGGTAGGTCACCTCGCCGTCGAGCCCGTAGTACTCGGTGTACTGCCGCCGCTCGTCGAGGTAGGCGGCCCAGGGCGGGACCTCGGTCGCCTCATCGAACGGGTACTCGAGCAGGATGTGGTCCCGCGCGTCGGGAGCCAGCAGTGAGCGACCGTCGAGCGGGAACTCGGGATCGGGCACGAGGCCGGCCGCCTCGAGGATCGTCGGCGTGATGTCGACGTTCGCGGCCAGCCGGCCATCGGCGACGCCCGAGGGCAGCCGGTCGGGCCACCGGGCGTAGAAGGGCACGTTCACCGCCTGCAGGTACGGGAGACGCTTGTCACCGACGCCGTGCTCGCCCCAGAAGAACCCGTTGTCGGAGACGAAGAACGCCAGCGTCCCGTTGCGCTCGCCGTCCTTGCCGAGCTGCTCCATCACGGTCGCGACCAGCTCGTCGACGGCGAGGAGCGTGCGCAGCTGCCCCTCGCGGTTCTTCCGCACCCGCAGCCCCGAGACGTGCTGGGACTGGACGAACGGCGGCTTGTCCGAACGGTCCGCCTCTTCATAGGCCGGGTTCGACGTCCAGGCGGGGACGCGAGCGCGCCGGTGACGATCGGCCGGCTTGAAGGGCCCGTGCGGCGCGTACGGCGCCACGTAGAGGAACCAGGGACTCGCGTCGCGCCGCTCGAAGTACCGGAGGTACTCGAGGGCGCGCTCGGCGAGGAAGTCGGTCGTGTACTCCTCGACGCGCTCGACCCGGCCGTCGATGTTGAACTTCGTGTAGTCGTAGCCCTGCGTCTGGACCGACCACCGGTCCCAGTAGCGCGGCTCCGTCTGGAGCGGCCAGTTGTTGAAGATCTTCCCGGTGATCGCGGTGAGGTAGCCGGCCTCCTGCAGGTAGCGCTGGACGGTCGACCGCTCGTCGAGCGTCTGCGGCGAGTGATTGTTCTCGACGCCGTGGTTGTGGGTGTAGCGGCCGGTCATGATCGAGGCCCGCGAGGGACAGCAGACCGGGGTGGTGGCGACCGCCCGCGGGTACTCCACCCCGCGCCGGTCGAACCAATCGAGCGTCTCCCGCATCACCCCCATCGTCCCGGTGCGCTGGTCGTCGGTCACGAAGATCAGGACGTTGGGGAGCACCTCCTCGGCCGCGCGCGGCGCCGTGCCGCCCCCAACGCGCGCGCCGCCGACGCCAAGCGACCCGAACAGGATGGCGGCGGCTGCCCCCGCGCGAACCCCTACCGCTCGCATCCGAAGACCTCGTCCTCGCTCGTGCGGTCCGGGCACGAGTCCTTGCCGGGGCCGCCGTCGATCAGGTCGGCGCCCGGTCCGCCCCACAGCTCGTCGGGGCCCCCGGCGCCGAGCACCGAATCGTCCCCCTCACCCGCGTCGAGCCGGTCGGCCCCCGAGCTGCCGTCGAGCGCGTCGATGCCCGGCCCGCCGTCGAGCTCGTCGCTCCCCACGCCGCCGACGAGCCGGTCCTCGCCGCCGCCTCCCCACAGATCGTTGTCGGCGTCGTCGCCGATGAGCACATCGTCCCCCGGGGTGCCCTCGGCGTTCTCGATGCCCCTGAGGGAGTCGGCGCCGTCGCCGGAGGCATCGCCCGCCGAGAGGTCCACGGTCACGGGGCCCGGCGCCTCCGGGAAGGCGACGGTGTCGGACCCCGCTCCGCCGCGGAGCGCGTCGTCGCCCGCCCCGCCGATCAGGCGATCGGCGCCCGAGCGCCCGTCGAGCGAGTTCGGCCCCGCGTCGCCGATCAGCTCGTCATCGAAGGGCCCGCCCTCGGCGCTCTCCACGGCGACGAGCGTGTCGGTCCCCTCACCGGTGGCGATTCCCGCCGACAGGTCGATCCGCACGGGCCCGGAGGCCTCGGGGTGGGCGACCTCGTCGGTCCCGGGCCCGCCGTCGATCGCGTCGTCGCCTCCGCCCCCCGCCAGTTGGTCGTCGCCGTCGCCCCCCGACATCGTGTCGTCGCCGTCGCCTCCGAACAGGGCATCGGGCCCGTCGCCCCCGGTCAGCACGTCGTCGCCGGAGCCGGCGAGCAGCGCCTCGAACCCGGCCAGCAGGAGGTCCCCCTCCCCCGCCTCCCCGTCGGGCGTCACGTCGCCCGCGGCCAGCACGAGATCGCCGTCGCGGCGGTCGTAGGCGATGGTGTCCCGGCCGGTGCCACCCGAAAGGATGTCGGCGCCGTCCGGGACGGGGCCCTGGTCGAGCAGGTCGTCTCCCTCGCCGCCCTCCTCACGGTCGGCTCCCGGACCGCCGGCCAGGTAGTCGCTCCCTCTCCCCGCGACGAGGACGTCGGCCCCGTCGCCGCCGAGGAGCGCGTCGGGGCCTCCCCCAGACTCGAGCGTATCGTCGCCCGGCCCACCGACGAGGAAGTCCGGCCGGAAGGAGGTCGTCAGCGCATCGTTGCCGTCCTCGCCGTAGATCGTGAGCGGGATCATCGCCGATTCGGCGTCCACGGTGTCGTTCCCCGCGCCGAGCCGCATCGTCAGCCGGTCGACCGAGGTGAGCCGGACGTCGGCGCCGACGCTGGCGGGCCCCCGGTTCAGGTCGACCGACCGCGTCTCGACGACGATGTGGTCGTCGTCGGCGGTCCCGATCACCGCGAGCTGATCGATGGCGCCGACCCCCAGGTCCACGTCGAAGTCGATGTCGCCGCCCGAGCCCGAGAACGGCCCGCCGGTGAGGTCGATGACGAAGACGGTCCCTCCCTCGACGAGCACGTCCTGCAGGGTCTCCACCGTCGGCCCGGGGACCCCGCACGGCAGCAGCGAGTCGCCCACGTACACCTCGATCGCCTCGCCGGCGCGGACGACCCGGACCGGGCCCACCGCCTCATCGGTGACCAGGGTGAGCGTGGGGCTCGCGAACGTGCACGAGGTCGGGGCCGCGGCTCCGACGGGCATGGGCGCCACGGCGAACGAAAGAAGGAGGGATCCGGTGAGGAACCGCATGGATGCCTTCGATGCTAGCACGGGGCAAATCGGTCAACCTGCGCCCGCGGTTGCTGGGGCCTCCTTCGCTCGGCTACCCTCACAGCGCCGTGAGCAGGTACGCCAAGGAGATGGGGAGCCTCTACCGGGGGCGCGAGGGCCAGTGGACCTGGATCCTCCACCGCATCACCGGCGTCGGGGTCCTCCTGTTCCTGTTCGCCCATATCGTCGACACCGCGCTCGTCGCGTGGGGCCCCGACACCTACAACACGGTCATCGAGCTCTACCACAGCCCGATCGTGCAGGTCATGGAGCTCGGGCTCGTGGGCGCGGTCATCTTCCACGCGCTCAACGGGGTCCGCATCATGATCATCGACTTCTGGCCGGCCGCGACCGTCCACAACCGCCGGCTGATCCTCACCACCTACGCGGTGTTCCTCGCGTCGATGGCGCCGATCACCTTCCTGATGGGCCGGCGCATCATCGAGGCGGTCTTCGGATGAGGGAGGCCGCATGGCCGTCGTGACCCGGCCCTCGCGCGCGCCGGCGCCGCCGCGCTCCCGGTCGCGCTTCGAGCTGTACTCGTGGCTCTTCATGCGCCTGTCGGGCATCATGCTGCTCTTCCTCGCGGTCGGGCACGTGCTGATCATGCACGTGCTCGGCGAGGGGGTGCAGCGCGTCGACTACGAATTCGTGGTCGAGCGATGGGGCAGCGCGTTCTGGCGCACCTGGGACTGGCTGCTCCTCTCGCTCGCGCTGCTGCACGGCATCAACGGCGTGCGCGTGATCGTGCAGGACTACGTGAAGTCCCCCGGCGGGCGCCTCGCCTGGAACTCGATCTTCGCGATCACCGGCCTCGTCCTGTTCGCCCTCGGAACGATCATCGTGTTCACCTTCGACCCCTCGGCCTTCGGCTTCTGAGCCTCATGACGACCCAGCACTCCTACGACGTGGTGATCGTCGGCGCCGGCGGCGCGGGGATGCGGGCGGCGCTCGAGGCCTCCGGCACCGCGCGCACCGCGGTCGTCTCGAAGCTCTACCCCACGCGCTCGCACACGGGCACCGCCCAGGGCGGCATGTGCGCGGCGCTCGGGAACCTCGAGGAGGACACGTGGGAGTGGCACGCGTTCGACACCGTGAAGGGCGGCGACTACCTGCCCGACCAGCCGGCCGTCGACGTGATGTGCCAGGAGGCCGTCGACGCGGTCATCGAGCTCGAGCACTGGGGCTTGCCGTTCAACCGCACGGCCGAGGGCAAGATCGACCAGCGGCGCTTCGGCGGCCACACGCGCAACCACGGCGAGGCCCCCGTGCGGCGCGCGTGCTTCGCCGCCGACCGCACCGGCCACATGATCCTGCAGACGCTCTACCAGCAGTGCATCAAGCGCGACGTCCGCTTCTACAACGAGTTCTACGTGCTCGACGTGCTCATGAACGACGGACGCGCCGCCGGCGTCGTCGCCTACGAGCTGGCGACCGGCGAGCTCCACGTCTTCCGAGCCAAGGCCGTGCTCTTCGCGACCGGCGGCTACGGCAAGATGTTCAAGATCACCTCGAACGCCCACACGCTCACCGGGGACGGGATGGCCGCGTGCTACCGCCGGGGCATCCCGCTCCAGGACATGGAGTTCTTCCAGTTCCACCCCACCGGCATCTACAAGATGGGGATCCTGCTCTCCGAGGCGGTGCGCGGCGAGGGCGGCATCCTCATCAACGGCGAGGGCGAGCGCTTCATGGAGCGCTACGCGCCGTCGATCAAGGACCTCGCCCCGCGCGACATGGTGTCCCGGGCCATCTTCCAGGAGGTCAAGGAGGGACGGGGCATCGACGGGAAGGACTACGTCTACCTCGACGTCCGCCACCTCGACCCCGAGATCATCGAGTCGAAGCTCCCCGACGTCACCGAGTTCGCCCGCATCTACCTGGGGGTGGAGCCGACGACCGAGCCGGTGCCGATCCAGCCCACTGCCCACTACGGCATGGGCGGCATCCCCACCGACGTCGACGGCCGCGTCGTGGTCGGCGAGAGCGAGGAGCCGGCGCCCGGGCTGTACGCGGCCGGCGAGTGCGCGTGCGTCTCCGTGCACGGCGCGAACCGGCTGGGCACCAACTCGCTGCTCGACATCGTCGTCTTCGGCAAGCGCGGCGGCGCGCACGCGGCCGCCTACGCCGCCGACGCCCCGACCCCCGAAATCCCAGCCGACGCCGAGCGGCCGACCGCCGAGCGGCTGCGCAGCCTCCTCGAGACCGGCGGCGGGCAGCTGATGGCCGACGTCCGGGCCGAGCTGCAGGAGCAGATGACCGACCTCGCCGGCGTGGTGCGGGTGGAGTCGGACCTGCGGAAGATGCAGGAGTCGCTCGGCGGCCTCCGCGAGCGGTACGGACGCTCGGTGATCCAGGACAAGGGGAAGGTCTACAACACCGACCTCATGGAGGCGTTCGAGCTGAGCTGCCTGCTCGACTGCGCCGACACCCTGGTGGCGGCCGCGCTGGCACGCCACGAGAGCCGGGGCGGGCACTTCCGCGACGACCATCCGCTGCGCGACGACGAGCACTGGCTGAAGCACTCGCTCGCCTACCGCGAGCCCGACGGCTCGGTCCGACTGGCCTACAAGCCCGTGAAGATGGGACGCTACGTCCCGATGGAGCGGAAGTACTGATGACGGAAACCGTCTCGCTGCAGGTGAAGATCCGGCGATTCAACCCCGAGGCCGGGGACGCGCCGTGGTGGGACACCTTCACGGTCGACGCGGAACCGACCGACCGCCTGCTCGACGCGCTCCACGAGATCAAGTGGCGCCAGGACGGCACGCTGGCGCTTCGGCGCTCCTGCGCCCACGGCATCTGCGGCTCCGACGCGATGCTGATCAACGGCCACAACGCGCTCGCCTGCAAGGTGCTGGTGAAGGACGTGGCCCCGAAGGTCACCGTCGAGCCGATCCGTGGCCTCCCGGTGCTGAAGGACCTCATCGTCGACATGGAGCCGTTCTTCGAGCAGTACAAATCGGTGCTCCCCTACCTGATCAACGATCAGGAGGAGCCCGAGCGCGAGCGCCTGCAGTCGCCCGAGGACCGCGAGCGCTACGACGACACCACCAAGTGCATCCTCTGCGCCGCCTGCACCACCTCGTGCCCGGTGTTCTGGGGCGACGACGGCTACGTCGGCCCGGCCGCGATCGTGAACGCCCACCGCTTCGTCTTCGACTCGCGCGACGAGGGCTCGAAGGAGCGGCTCCAGATCCTCGGCGAGAAGAGCGGTGTCTTCCGCTGCCGGACCACCTTCAACTGCACCGACGAGTGCCCGCGCGGCATCAAGGTAACGAAGGCGATCCAAGAGGTGAAGCGGGCCATCATGTTCGACCGGCCCTGAGGCCGCCTTCACCTCGCCGGTCGCGGTCGATCGCGCGCGCCTTACGGGGTGAACGAGGCCTTCGGGGACCAGCCGCTCTTCGCGGAACCGTCGCCGGAGCGCGCCCGGAACTGGTACGCGGTGCCGTTCTGGGCCGTCTCGGGATCACCGTTCTTCCCGAACACCCCGCTGCCGGTCGCCGTGTTGCGCTTCCATTTCATCCAAACCCCCGCGCCGATCCGATACTGCACGTCGTAGCTCGAGCCGGTCTCGGACCCGCCGGGCGCCCAGGTGACGGTGAACGGCGCCCCGCCGGGTGCGCCCTTGAACTTCACCGGCACCTTCACGAAGCCGCTCATCCCGCCGGACGCGCTTCCGTGGATCTCGCAGTAGTAGTGGAACTTCCCCGCCGAGAAGGTGACCGAGAAGTCGATCGCGCCGTTCGTCGGATCACCCGAGCGGAACAGCTCGCCGTCCTCGCGCACGTTGTGGCTCAACGCCCCGGCCGACTTCGACCAGTGCACGTCGCCGCCCGCCGTGACGCGGACGGTGGATGGGTCGAACGAGGTGCCGTTGGGGCTGATCGTGACCTCCTTGGTGGCGGCTCCACCGAACGAAGGCACCGCGAGCACGAGCACAAGCACGACGATCGGAGCGAGCATCCGGCGCATGATCAACCTCCTTCTCCTGGGCTCTCCCGGCACGATCCGGCAAAGGGCGTGGCGGTACGCCCTGATAGCCTACCGCCGTGGCACACCGCATCACGCTGATCCCCGGGGACGGCATCGGGCCCGAGGTGTCCGAGGCCGCGCGCGTCGCGCTGTCCGCCACGGGCGTGGCGATCCAGTGGGACGTGCAGGAGGCCGGCTCGGCCGTGATGGAGCGAGAGGGGACGCCCCTCCCCGAGCACGTGCTGGCCGCCATCCGCGAGTCGCGCACCGCGCTCAAGGGGCCCATCACGACGCCCGTGGGGACCGGGTTCCGCAGCGTGAACGTGGCGCTGCGCCAGGAGCTCGACCTGTTCGCCGCCGTCCGGCCCTCACGCCACATCAAGGGGGTGCCCACGCGCCACCCCGGCACCGACCTCGTCGTGATCCGCGAGAACACCGAGGACCTCTACCGCGGCATCGAGTTCGAGCGCGGCTCCGAGCAGACCCAGCGCCTCCGCGACAAGCTCCGCGAGCTGGCGGGCTATGAGCTGGCGGAGGACGCCGGCGTCACGATCAAGCCGATCTCGGTGACCGGCACGCGGCGGATCGTTCGCTTCGCGCTCGAGTTCGCCCGGCGCCACGGCCGGAAGAAGGTCACGGTCGGCCACAAGGCGAACATCATGAAGTTCTCCGATGGCGTCTTCCTGAACACGGCGCTCGAGATCGATCGCGAGGACTACCCGGACATCGCCCTCGAGGCGATGCAGATCGACGAGCTGGCGATGTGGCTCGCCTGGGAGCCCGAGACGATGGACCTCCTGCTGCTCCCCAACCTCTACGGCGACATCGTGTCCGACCTCTGCGCGGGGCTCGTCGGCGGGCTCGGGCTCGCGCCGGGAGCGAACATCGGCTGGGAGTACGCGGTCTTCGAGCCGGTCCACGGCAGCGCGCCCGACATCGCGGGCAGGGGCGCCGCGAACCCGATCGCGATGATCCTGACCTCGGTGCTGATGCTCCGGCACCTCCGCGAGGACGACGCCGCCGACCGCCTCGAGGCCGCGGTGGCCGCCACCGTCGAGGAGGGCCGCGCCGTCACCCCCGACATGGGGGGCACGGCGAAGACGATGGAGGTCGCCGAGACGATCGCCCGGCGGCTCGCCTAGCTCTCAGCCGCTCAGTGGCTCAGTGCTCGTGGCTCCGACCGGAGCCCTCGTGGGGAACCTGTCAACACCCGGGCTCGCCGGGATGACCGCAGCAGCCCTTCCCCTGCGTCGCCATCCGCTTGAGCGTGCGAGCGCGATTCCTGAGCGTGAGGGCGACCTTCGTCGGGACCGACGCGTCGTACTCGCGCCAGTTGGTGAAGAAGTCGCGGACGTACCTGCGGTAGCTCATCGGGCTCAGCCTCCCAGGTTCGCGAGGTCGGCGCACTTCGCCCGGATGCCCTCGGCCGCCTCGCGAAGGGCTGCGAGCTCCGTGTCGCCGAGGTCGAGCTCGACGACCTCCTCGACCCCGATGCGTCCGAGCCGGGCCGGCACCCCGACGTACACGCCGTCGATCCCGTACTGACCGGTCGCCCAGGCGCAGACCGGCAGCACCTCCTTGGTGTCGCCGGCGATCCCGTTCACCATCTGGGCCGCCGCGGCCGACGGCGCGTAGTAGGCGCTCCCCTTCTTGAGGTAGCCGACGATCTCGGCGCCGGCATCCCGGGTCCGCGCGTACAGGCGCTCGAGGGTCTCCTCGTCGACGAGGTCGCGGAGCGGCTTGCCGTCGACCGTGGCCTGTCCGGGCAGCGGCACCATGGCCTCGCCGTGGGAGCCGAGCGTCATCGCCCGAACCACCGAGGGCGAGACGCCGAGCTCGGCGGCGATGAAGTACACGAGCCGGGCCGAGTCGAGGGTCCCGGCCATCCCCATCACCCGCTCGCGCGGGAAGCCCGTGACCTCGGCGGCGAGGAAGGTCATCTCGTCGAGCGGGTTCGACACCACGATCACGATCGCCTCGGGGCTCGCGTCGCGCACCTCGCCCGCGACCGTTCGCATGATGCCGGCGTTCTTTCCGAGCAGGTCCATCCGGCTCATCCCGGGCTGGCGGGGCAGGCCGGCCGTGATGACCACGACGTCCGACCCCGCGGTGTCGCCGTAGTCGTTCGTGCCGCGCACGACCGGCTCGAACCCCTCGATCGGCGACGACTGGTTCATGTCGAGCGCGAGGCCCTGCGGCAGGCCCTCGACGATGTCGATCATCACCACCTCGTCGGCGAGGCCCTTCTGGGCGACGCGCATGGTGGTGGTTGCTCCGACGAATCCACTTCCAACGACGGTGACCTTCACGGCTGCTCCTCGGTCGGCTCGGGTGCCCTCATCCTACGCGGCGAGGCCCGGCCGTCGGGAACGGCTCGCCGCCGACTTGTGCAAGTGCACAAAGGGAGCCGGGGCCGCGCGCACGAACCTTTCCTCGTCACCTCTAC
>Ga0214471_10002141_pt1 | contig 15523 bp, 9 predicted proteins | sample RVTome_5_FD_207665 | JGI IMG/M metagenome (GOLD analysis project Ga0214471, IMG submission 207665) | Soil microbial communities from uranium-contaminated site in the Upper Colorado River Basin, Wyoming, United States - RVT142D155 | ecosystem: Environmental > Terrestrial > Soil > Contaminated >... | reverse complement strand
ACATGGCGGCGGCCGGAACGGTCTTCTTGTAGGGCCGCGGGTGGATGAACGCCTCGAAGATATCGACGGCTCCCAGGATCGATGCCTCCAGCGCGATGTCCTCGATCTTCAATCCCCGCGGGTATCCTGTGCCGTCGAGCCGCTCGTGCACCTGGTGAGAGATCTCGGCGACAGCCCGGTAACGGGGCCCGAGTGTCGAGATGATGTCGAAGCTGTGGGTCGGCCGCTGGCGCATCTGCTCCCATTCGCTCTTGGTGAGGCTGTCGGCCTTGTAGAAGGTCTCCTTGTCGATGCGTACGGTGCCGACGTCGTGGAGCAGCGCCGCCACCGCCAGGATCTGCAGCTCGGGATCTTCGAGGCCGAGCTGGCGGCCAACCCGCTGCGCGAGAATCATGACGTTGATGCTGTGCGGGACGATGAAGCGCAGGTTGTCGGGGTACGGCCCCACCGCCTTGGCCACCAGCCAATCGCCCTGGCCGGCGGCCAGCGCAGGCACCAGGCGGGCGGCGAGCGCCGCGATCTCGTCGATCGGCATCGGATCGGGCGCCTCGGTGTCGAGCTTCGCGGCGGCCTTGAAGAAGCGGCCAACGACCTGCAAGGCGCTCGCGTAGAGCTCCTCGGCGACGAGCTCGCCGCCGGCATCCAAGGAGACCTCGGCGACGGCGGCCGCGGCCCGACGGCGCTGGACGGAAGGGGCGGCGGCCGTGCCGGGAGACTTCGCCGGCGCCGTCCGCCGCGGCGGCGGCGCGGCGGCGGAGGCGGGAGGGTCGGCGGCACCAGGCGATTGGGCGGCGACGGGGGGCTCGACGACAACCGGCGGCTGGGGGGCGACGGGGGGCTGGGCGGCAACCGGCTCCGGCTCGCCGAGCTCCTCCGGGACGTCGGCCACGGCCTCGGCGGGCTCTTCGGGCGGCGCCTCGGCGACGGGCTCGACCGGCTCCTCCTCCGGCTCCTCGGCGGCGAGCTCGACGAGCTCCTCCTCCGGCGCCTCGGCGGCGGTCTCGACCGGCTCCTCCTCCGGCGCCTCGGCGGCGAGCTCGACCCGCTCCTCCTCCGGCGCCTCGGCGGCGGTCTCGACCGGCTCCTCCTCCGGCGCCTCGGCGGCGAGCTCGACGAGCTCCTCCTCCGGCGCCTCGGCCGCGGGCCCGGCGGACTCCTCCGGCGCCACTGTGGCGGGCTCGGCGATCTCCTCGGCGGTGGCCGACTTCTTCTTCCTGGAAAACTTCAGAAAATCAAGTGGGTTGACCATCCACAACGTCTCCCACGCCGTGCTGCTCGAACGAAACCACCCGGGGCGCGCCGCTGGCAGAAGGCCGCAAGGAGCGTCAACTTCGACTTACCTTGTGCGAGAATGCGCGCTACAAGGCCGCCGTAACCATACGTGTCACACCACGGTCGCCCATTCTCGCAGGTTCGCGAGCCGCATTTCCAGACGATTTCGCAGTTTCTCGCCCTTCCGTGGCCGCTGCCGGCGCGGGTTCAAGAGGTGGGCTCGGGCGGAATCGAACCACCGACGCAAGGATTTTCAGTCCTTCGCTCTACCGTCTGAGCTACGAGCCCACCTGGAAAGGCGTGGGCGGCCGCGCGGATACGGGCCGCCGCCGGCGCGGGCAAGCAGCTGCCGGCGCGTGCAGGGAGAATACCAGCTTCTCGCCCCGCTGGTGCGCTCCACCGATCGACCGATTTCCTGTGCTAGCATCCGCCGCTGGCGGCGCGCCGCGAGCGTGCGGCGGCGCCGCCTGGTGGTCGAAGCGGTGGGTCCCGCGATGGCTCCGGGGAGGGCGATGAGCGAACAGGAGAAATGGGCGACGCGCGTCGGCCTGGTGCTCGCCATGGCGGGCAACGCGGTCGGCCTCGGCAACTTCTTGCGCTTCCCGGTGCAGGCCGCACAGAACGGCGGCGGCACCTTCATGATCCCCTACTTCATCTCGTTCTTGCTGCTGGGAATCCCGATGATGTGGGTGGAGTGGGCGATCGGCCGCTACGGCGGCGGCCACGGCCACTCGTCGACGCCGGGGATGTTCGAGCGAATCTGGGACCACCCGCTGTCCAAGTACCTCGGCGCCCTCGGCCTGTTCATGCCGCTGACCGTGATGGTCTATTACACCTACGTCGAGTCGTGGTCGCTGGGCTACTCGCTGTTCACGGCCACCGGCGCCTACTGGGGCAACGAGACGTTCGAGGGCATGAGCGCGTTTCTCGCCGGCTACCAGGGCATCGAGGCCAACCAGTACTTCGGCGGCATCGCCTGGGCCTACGGCCTGTTCATCGTCACTCTGGCGATCAACGTCTACGTGCTGTCGCGCGGCGTCTCCGGAGGCATCGAGCTGGTGGCCCGCTACGCTCTGCCCGCGCTGTTCATCTTCGCCATCATCCTGGTCGGCCGCGTCCTGCTGTTGGGGACGCCGGACCCGGCGCAGCCGCAGTTCAGCGTCAGCGCCGGCCTCGGCTTCATCTGGAACCCGGATTTCAGCCAGATCACCAACGCCCGCGTCTGGCTGGCGGCCGCCGGACAGATCTTCTTCACGCTCAGCCTCGGGATGGGCACCCTGCAGTGCTACGCGTCCTATCTGACGGACAACGACGACATCGCCCTGACCGGCCTGGCTACCACGGCGACCAACGAGTTCGCCGAGGTGGTGCTCGGCGGCACGCTGGCGATCCCCGCTGCGGTGGTGTTCTTCGGCCTCGAGCGAACCCAGGAGCTCGCCCGCAACTCGTACGACATGGCGTTCGCGGTCATGCCGGCGCTCTTCCAGCAGCTGCCCGGCGGCCAGCTGTTCGGAACGCTGTGGTTCGCGTTGCTGTTCATCGCCGGTATCACCTCGTCGCTGGCCATGGGGCAGCCGCTGATGGCCTTTCTGCAGGACGAGCTCAAGATGACCCGCAACCAGGCGGCGATCTCGGTCGGCCTGATCGTCTTCGTCCTCGTCCAGCCGGTGATCTTCTTCATGCCCCACTTCATGAACGAGTTCGACTTCTGGGCCGGGACCTTCGGCCTGGTGGTGCTGGCGGCGATCGAGCTCGTCCTGTTCACCTGGGTGTTCGGCATCCACCACGCCTGGGACGAGATCAACAAGGCCGCCGACATCCAGATCCCGATCGTGTTCAAGTACGTGTTGCAGTTCGTCACCCCGCTGATGTTGTTCGTCATTCTCGGCAGCTACGTCTACGAGACGCTGCCGGGGGTCTTGCGCCTCGACGGGGTCGATCCCGAGGCGGTGCCGTGGATCATGCGCTCGCGGCTGATGCTGCTCGGCATGCTGGTGGGCGTGATGGCGATCGTCGGCTACGCCTGGCGGCGGCACGGCGGTACGGGCCGGCACCCCCGGCCCGTCCAGGAGACAGCTTGAGATGACTGCAGCAGGCTACGTTTTCATGGCGCTGGGGTGGGCGGTGATCATCGGCCTGACGATCTTCTGCTACAAGCGGATCCTCTGGGGCTGACCGGGTCGAGTGGGGCTGACCGGGAGTCGAGCGGCGCTAAGGGCTCGGGCAAGAATAACTGCCGCATTCGGCCGCCAAGGGCGCAATCCTCACTTCGTTGCGCTCCTTGCGACATACTGCGGGTATGCTTCAGTCGCGCGCCTTGTGAGGATTCCGCCTTGGCGCCCTCGGCGCAGGCACTTATTCTCGCGCGAGCCCTAACTGGCCTTCGCAGTAGCCTTGACCGGCGCCTTGCCCTTGGGGGCCGCGTCGTCGCCGGCCTGGTCGCCGGCGTCCGCGCCCGCCTCTGCAAGCGCCGGCTTCGTCAGGCCGAAGCGCTCGCGTAGCCGCGCCTCGATCTGGCCGGCGATCTCCGGGTTCTCCTCCAGGAAGCGGCGCGCGTTCTCCCTCCCCTGCCCCAGCCGATCGCCGTCGTAGGAGTACCAGGAGCCGGAGCGATCGACGATCTTCTCGGCTTCACCCAGATCGAGCAGCTCGCCGGTCTTGGAGATCCCCGTGCCGTAGATGATCTCGAACTCCGCCAGCCGGAAGGGCGCCGCCACCTTGTTCTTGACCACCTTCACGCGCGTCCGGTTGCCGATGATCTGATCGCCATCCTTGATCGAGCCGATGCGGCGGATGTCGAGGCGCACCGAGCAGTAGAACTTGAGGGCGCGGCCGCCCGGCGTGGTCTCGGGGTTGCCGAACATGACGCCGATCTTCTCGCGCACCTGGTTGATGAAGATCAGGCTGGTGCGCGACTTCGAGACCACGTGGGTGAGCTTGCGCAGCGCCTTGGACATCAGCCGGGCCTGCAGACCGGGCTGGATGTCGCCCATCTCTCCCTCGATCTCGGCCCGCGGCACCAACGCCGCCACCGAGTCGATCACCAGGACGTCCAGCGCCCCCGAGCGGACCAGGGTCTCGGCGATCTCGAGCGCCTGCTCGCCGGAGTCCGGTTGCGATACCAGCAGCTCGTCGAGGTTGACGCCCAGCGCCTTGGCGTACTCCGGATCGACGGCGTGCTCGGCGTCGATGAAGCCGGCGATGCCGCCGGTCTTCTGGGCCTCGGCGACGACGTGGAAGGCAAGCGTCGTCTTGCCCGAAGATTCGGGCCCGTAGATCTCGATGACGCGCCCCCGAGGCATCCCGCCGACGCCGACCGCGATGTCCAGGCCGAGCGAACCGGTGGAGATCGTCTGTACGTCGACGACGCTGTCCGCCCCGAGGCGCATGATCGCGCCCTTGCCGTGCTGACGCTCGATCTGTGAGATGGCGAGCTCCGCCGCCTGTTGCTTGTCGTCCGATTGTTTCGCCATCTTCCGCTCCTCGACGCGCCGCTGTGGATTGGTCCCTGCTCAGTGTAGACGGCCACGGGGTGCGATTCATCCGCGGGAAAATCACCTGCCCGTCGCCCGTTCCCGCTTGTCCCCTTCGTACCTGCCGCCGCCCTCAGCGACCGAGGTGCATCCAAAAGATCTGCAGCCCGAGCACCCGCGTGTCGGTGGAGCTCGACTCGATCTGCGCCGGCACGAACGCCTCGTCGACCTCGAGGACGACCTCGACCCAGGCGCCGTCGCCGGCGGCGTCCCCCGGGACCTCGAAGCGCCGCAGGTACGGCACCGTGTCGGTGGCCTCGACCTCGCCGATGACGCGATCGCCGATACGGATGGTCATGGTCTGGGTGCCGTCCAGGGAATCGACCGGGCTGAGGGCCCGCAGGTGCAGGGTCGCCGGGCCGCGCGGGTTGCCGAACGCCACCACGCCGCGGTCGCGCATCCAGCGCCATTCCTGGAATTCGGGCTCCGCCGACAGCGACGTCTCGCGTTCGTGGAAGCCCTCGACGTAGACTGGCACGCCGCCCTGATCGTCGGCACGGATGATCACCGTGTGCACCAGGGGGCGATTGCGCAGGTCGCCGTCGCGCAGCGTTGCGATCTGCTCGGTCCCCTGGTAGAGCCCGACGTAGAAGTCGATGTAGTCGTGATGGAAGCCCGGCGGCGGGTACAGCCAATGCCGGTAGCTCACCGGCTCGCCGGCGCGCCACTGGCTGGTTGGCTGCGGCGGAAAATGATCGTCTTGCAGCACGACGTTGCCGTCCGGATCGACGAGGTGCACGAACACCTTCAGGTCGTCGGCGGGCGGCTCGAAACCCTCTTCGGGGGTCCAAGTGTAGCCGATGTCGAACGGGCTCCCGAGCCCCAGGCTGTCGGGAAGATCGAGGCTGACGCTGACGTTCAGTGAGCGCCCCACCTGTTCGCCGCCGCAGCCGGCCACGCTCAGCCCGAGCGCCAGGACCAGGCCGGCGACGACGGCGCGGCGAGCTCTCGATCGGGTCGGATTGGGTGCCATTCGAGATCCTCCGGAATGCCGTTTCGGGCGGGCGACCCCGCGCGGAGTCTACTGCGGTCCCGGTGACCCATCAAGCACGCCCGGAAACAGCCGCGCCGCGCCACGGCCACCTCCCGCCTGCCGCCGTCGATTTCCGCCAAGCCCGCCGCTGGCGGGCGCTCACGCCGGCCCCGCCGTTGACCGCTCGGGGGTCCCATGCTAACGTCCGCGCCGTTCTCTACACGCCCTTCCCGGAGGATCCGAATGTCGTCGTACGAAGCCCTGGGCATGATCGAAACCAAAGGGCTGGTCGGCGCCATCGAGGCGGCCGATGCGATGGTCAAGTCCGCGAAGGTCGTGCTGCTGGGCAAGGAGCAGGTCGGCGGCGGGCTGGTCACCGTCCTGGTCCGCGGCGACGTCGGCGCCGTCAAGGCCGCCACCGACGCGGGCGCGGCGGCGGCTCGCCGCGTCGGCGAGCTGATCTCGGTGCACGTGATCCCGCGCCCGCACGAGGAAGTCGAGAAGCTCTTGCCTCCGCTTCCCGAGGGCTCCGGGGCCGCCGAAACGGCTCGCAAGCGCAAGTAGCGGCGTGCCGGCGGGCGGCGGCAGATCGCCACGGGCACGGTGGCCTCGTGCCGGGCTAGCCGGTGGAGCCGCTGATGCATGACCCGGGAAGCGACCGCGACCTCGAATCGATCCGCGAAGCCCGCGAGCTGGGGCGCGCCGCGGTCGCCGCCCAGCGCCGGCTCGAGAGCTTCAGCCAGGAGCAGATCGACGCCATCGTCGAGGCGATGGCAGCCGCCGGCCTCGCCCACAGCGAGCGGCTCGCCGAGATCGCCCACCGCGAGACCGGCTTCGGCAACGTCCCCGACAAGGTTCGCAAGAACAACTTCGTCCTCCAGGACGTGGTCGCGGCGATGCGCGGCATGCGCACGGTCGGCGTCCTGCGCGAGGACCGCGAGCACGGGGTCCGCGAGATCGCCGAGCCGGTCGGCGTGGTGGCCGGCATCATTCCCTCGACCAACCCGACCTCGACGGCGATGTTCAAGTGCCTGATCGCGCTCAAGGCCCGCTGCGGCATCGTCCTGTCGCCGCACCCGAGCGCCCGCGAATGCATCCGCGCCAGCGCCGACGTCCTGGCCACGGCGGCCGAGGAGGCCGGGGCGCCGGCGGGCATCATCGCCTGCATGAGCAACGTCACGATGCAGGGCACCCAGGAGCTGATGAACGGCCGCGAGACCGACCTGATCCTGGCGACCGGCGGTATCGCCCTGGTGAAGGCGGCCTACTCCGCGGGCAAGCCAGCCTACGGTGTCGGCCCCGGCAACGTCCCCGCCTACATCGAGCGCACCGCCGACGTCGCCAAGGCGGTCCGCGACGTCATCGCCGGCACGACGTTCGACAACGGCACGCTGTGCTCCTCGGAGCAGGCGATCGTCTGCGACCGGGCGATCGAACGGGAGGTCCGCGACCAGGTCCGCGCCCAGGGCGGCCATTTCCTCTCCCCCGAGGAGTGCCGGCGGCTCGGCGCCTTGCTGATCACCGACAAGCTGCTGGTCAACCCGGACTTCGTGGGGCGCCCGGCGGCCGCCATCGCCGCCGCCGCCGGCCTCGAGGTGCCGGCCGGCGTCCGCGTCCTGGTCTGCCCGATCGACGGCGTCGGCAAGCAATACCCGCTGTCGCACGAGAAGCTCTCGCCGGTGCTCGCCTTCTACGTGGTCGAGGACTGGCAGGAGGGCTGCGCCCGCTGCACCGAGCTGCTGCGCTTCGGTGGCATGGGGCATACGCTCGCCATCCACTCCCGGAATGATGACGTGGTCCTGGAGTTCGGCCTTCGCAAGCCGGCGCATCGCGTCCTGGTCAACACGGTGGCGGCGCTCGGAGCCGTCGGCCTCACCACCCACCTGTTCCCGTCGATGACCCTGGGATGCGGCTCCTGGGGCAACAACATCACCTCCGACAACGTCGGCCCCCAGCACCTGCTCAACGTCAAGCGCCTCGCCTACGAGACGCGCGAATACGTGCCGTCGACGGCCGGCGCGACGGCGGCCGGCGGGGCCGCAGCGTCGAGCTCCGGGACCCGTGCGGACGGCCGCGCCGACCTCTCGGCGACGATCGTCCGCCGCGGCACTACCACGCCACCAAGCGGCCCGACCGGCGGACGGCACCAGGCGGCGGACGGCCTGGAGGCCCGGATCGCCGCCTTTCTGGCCCGCCGCGGCGTCCTGCGCGATGACCCCGCCCCCCCTCCTGCGGCGGGGCGCGCCAGCCTGGTGTCGGTGCGCGACGAGCCCTCCGGCGCCTCGCCCGAAACTGCTTCCGAGCGGCGTCGCGAACGGGCGAGGACACCGCCGTCGGCTCTCGCGGCGTGCTCGTCGGGACCCGCCGGAGGCGCCGACGCTAGGTCGCAGGCCGGTGCCGGCGGCGAGCCGGCCGAGTTCGTCGCCGAGGCCGATGTCCGGGAGGCCGCAGAAAAGGGTGAGAAAATCCTCCTCGGACCCTGTACAATCCTCACGCCGCTGGCCCGCGAGCTGGGCGAGGCGCGCGGCGTTTTCCGGCGCCGCTGAGTGTTGCGGTGGGCGACCGCGACCCGCAAACGACGCAACCATACCTGGGGGGCCTTCGGGGAGAGGGCTGTATGAACGAACGGCGGGCAAGTCGGCGCGGCCGCCTCGCGCTTTTCAGCGAGGCTTGGGTCCTCTTTCTCTTGCTGACCGCGGTGGCGGCGTGCTCGGGATCGTCGGCGCCGCCGCAGACCGCCCCGGTATTGCCGGAGCCCGAGAGCGCCCCGGTCATCGCGATGCTGCGCGAAGAGGCGCGGCGCCACTTCGACGCCGGGGAGGCGGATTACCGGGCCGGCGACTACGCCGCCGCCGACCAGCACTTCCAGCTCGCCCTCGACGTCTACCTGCAGGCCAACGTCGGTCCGGCGGAGCGAAATGCCCTTCAGCAGGAATTCAACGACCTTTTCAACCGCATCCACGCACTCGGGCTCAGCGAGCTGGTATCGACGACCTCCGCCGACGCGGTCTCCCTGTACGATGAGCCGCTGCCGCCGCCGTCCGCCGAGCACCTCGACGCCCTGCGGGCGCGGCTCGCGGTCGAGCCTCTCGAGCTGCCCAGCTTTTCGATCCCGGTGCCGACGCCGATGGAGAACGAGCGGGTCGAGTGGGCCCTCGCCTACCTTACCGGCGAGCGCAAGGAGGTCGTCGAGGAGGGCCTGTCGCGAGCCACCCGGTTCATGCCGATGATCGAGGCGATCTTCGACGAGGTCGGGGTGCCGCGCGAGCTCGCCTGGGTGCCCTTGATCGAGAGCCTGTACAAGACCGGTGCCTATTCCCGCGCCGCCGCCGTCGGGCTGTGGCAGTTCATGTCGGGCACCGCGCGGATGTACGGCATGAAGATCGACTACAACGTCGACGAGCGCCGGGATCCGGTGAAGGCCACCCGCACCGCCGCCCTGTACATGAAGGAGCTCTACGAGAAGTACGATGACTGGGCCCTGGTTCTGGCCGCCTACAACGCTGGTTGGGGGCGCATCAACCGCGCCCTGGACCGTGCCGGCGTCGACAACTTCTGGGACCTCGCCGAGACCCGCCACATTCCCCGCGAGACCCGTGACCACGTCCCCAAGATCTACGCCTCGATCCTGATCGGCACCGACCCCGCCTACTACGGGCTCGAGGTGGTGCCACTGGCGCCGTACGTGTACGACGAGTCGCTGATGGACGCCAACACCGACCTGCGGCTGGTCGCCGACCTGGTGGGCGCCTCCTTCGAGGAGATCCGCGAGCTCAACCCGCACATCATGGCCTGGGTGCCCAAGGGCTATCCGGTGCGCACTCCGGCGGGCAGCAAGCCCGCCTTCGAGGCCGCCCTCGCCAGCATCCCGGCCGCCGAGCGCATCGAGTTCCTCACTCATGTGGTCTCCCGCGGCGAGACCCTCTCACACATCGCGACAACGTATGCGACCCGCCAGGCGGCGATCATCGAGGTCAACAACCTGCGCAACGCCAACCGGTTGAGCATCGGCCAGCGGCTGATCATTCCGGTGGGGCCCGAGTCGCGTCCCTACCGCAGCCAGCCGATGGCCGGGTTCGACACCGGCGAGCGCACGACGTACACGGTGCAGCGGGGCGACTCGCTGTTCCTGATCGCCCAACACTTCAGGACCGAAGCCCCCAACCTGATGCGCTGGAACAACCTCGCCAGCGACCGCATCTACCCCGGCGACACGCTGATCGTCTACTACGGCGTGCGCGATGGCATGGCGACGCCGGCGGCCGTCGCCGGCACGGCGAACACTCCGCTGACGGCCGACGCCCAGGACGGCGACGGCGACAACGGCAGCGGGGCGGCCGGCCCCGAGCGCAACCTCTACACGGTGCGCGCCGGCGACAGCCTCTACGTGATCGCCAGCCGCTTCTCGGTCAGCGTCGACGACCTCAAGCGTTGGAACAACCGCCGTAGCAATACGATCCACCCGGGCGACAAGCTGGTGGTGTTCGCAGCGGCGGCGCTGTTCTCGGGCCAGCCTGGCGGCACCGCCAACACCACCGTCCGGCGCTACACGGTGCGCCGCGGCGACTCCCCCTACGTGATCGCCAAGCGCCACGGGGTCAGCCTCGACGCCCTGCTGGCCGCCAACGGCCTCAACCGCCGCAGCAGCATCTATCCGGGCGACGAGCTGCTGATTCCGGGCGGCGACGCCGAGCGGACCGACCTTAGCTACACGGTGCGCAGGGGCGATACACTGGGCGCGATCGCCGACGCCCATGGAATCCCACTCGGCACCCTGCTGGCGGCCAACGGCCTCTCGTCGCGCAGCATCATTCACCCGGGCAAGTCGCTGACGATCCCCAGGCGCTAGCGGCCGGCGCTTCTCCGCGCGGTCTTGCCGCCGACGCGGCCTGTGTCTTCAGCGTTCGCGTCGGGCTTTTGCTGTCTCCTCGACGGCGGGCACGCCCACAGCCGCTTCACCTGCCGGTATCCCTCCACGGTGGTCGCCTGCGCACCCTTCCACGGAAAGCGGCCTGCCGTGGCCGTCTCCTCTAGGAGTGTCCGCGCCTGTGCCGGCGTACCCCGCATTGCGCTCGGACCGAGAGGATTCGCATGCCCAAGCCCGCCACCCTCGGTACGCTCACCTCCGCGGTCATCAGCGGCGTTCGCTCGACACTGGTCACCGTCGAGGTCTACCGAGGCAACGGCCTGCCCGGCGAGACGATCGTCGGGCTGCCGGGCGCAGCCGTACGGGAGAGCCTCCGGCGCATCCACAGCGCCTGCAAGCAGAGCGGCGTGACGCTCGGGCCGCGCTCCACGACCGTCAACCTGGCCCCCGCCGACCACCCCAAGGGCGGCACCGGCCTCGACTTGCCGATCGCCCTCGGCATGTTGATCGCCGAGGGGGAGCTGGAGCCGCAGCGGCTGGCCGATTGCGTTTGTCTCGGGGAGCTTCAGCTCGACGGCACGGTACGGAGCGTCCCCGGGACGCTGCCGGCAGCCCTGGCGGCGCGCGATGCCGGGATCAAGAGCCTCCTGGTTCCCGAGCCCAACGTCGCCGAGGCGGCCGCCGTCGAGTGCCTCGACGTCGTCGGCGTCCGCTCGCTGGCCGATGCGATCGATTGGGCGCGCGGCGGCCTCACCCTGGCGCGACCGACCCGGCCGGCTCCCGCGCCACCGACCGTCCTTGTCGACCTGTGCGAGGTGGCCGGGCACGCCCTCGCCCGCCGGGCCCTGGAGATCGCCGCGGCGGGCGCCCACCACCTCTTGATGATCGGCCTGCCCGGCTCCGGCAAGACGCTGCTGGCGCGGGCGCTGCCGGGCATCCTCCCCGACCTGGCGCCGGAGGAGGCCCTCGAGGCCAGCGCCGTGCACTCGGCCGCCGGCCGGCTGAGCGGCAGCGGCCTGCTGACCGCGCCGCCCTTTCGCGCACCACATCACACGGTGACGGCCGCCGGGCTGGTCGGCGGCGGTCTGCCACCTCGTCCCGGTGAGGTCAGCCTGGCGCACCACGGGGTGCTGTTTCTCGACGAGCTGCCGGAGTTTCGCCGTCCGGTGCTCGAGTGCCTCCGCCAGCCGCTCGAGGAAGCAACACTGAGCCTCGTGCGCGGCGACTTCCACGTCACCCTGCCGGCACGATTCCAGCTCGTCGCCGCGATGAACCCCTGCCCCTGCGGCCAGGGCGCCGACTCCGACGACTGCCGTTGCACGCTCGGCCAGGTGCGCGGCTACTGGCGCCGGCTCTCGGGCCCGCTGCTCGACCGCCTCGACCTGGTGGTCACCGTCGAGCCCACCGACCTCGGCGCGCTCATCCACGACGGGCCGGCGCCGGAATCGTCCGCCGCCGTCCGCCGCCGGGTCGTCGCGGCGCGGCGGCGCCAGCGGCAACGCTTCGAGCGGCTGCGAGCCGAGATGGAGGATGCCGGCGCCGCGGCGGAGCAGGGCCACGCCGCCAACCGGACCAGCCACTCGCCCGCCGCCGCGCCGACCAACGCCGCCCTGCCGGCGGCATGGCTCGCCAGGGCCTGCCGCCTGACGCCCGAGCAGCAGCGGCGGGCCCACGAGGAGGCCGAGAACCTCGCCATCTCGGCGCGCGGCTGGCACCGAGTGCTGCGGGTGGCGCGTACCATCGCCGACCTCGCCGGCCGCGACGAGATCGTCTACGCCGACCTTGCCGAGGCCTTCCAGTACCGGCAGCAGGGGGCCGAGCTCAGCGCCGCTTCGCGATGAGCGCCTCAGCCGCGGTTTACCGCCCGCCGAGAGGGCTGCTACGATGGTTGCTGTTGTCTCCGTGGTGCAACCCACGTCGCGGCCGGACGGCGCGGTCGTGCGCGACGGGGCCGGCACTCCTCTCCCTCCGGACAGCACGCCCCGACCCGGCCCCCGGCATCCCCGTCCGCTGAATCATGCTCAATACGGTACTCACCAAGGTCTTCGGGACCCACAACGAGCGCGAGATCAAGCGCCTCAGCGAGGCCTACGTCGGCTCGATCAACGAGCTGGAGCCGGCGCTCGAGAGGCTCTCCGACGCCGAGCTGCGCGCCAAGACCGCGGAGTTCCGCGTCCGGATCGCCGCCGGCGAGACGCTCGCCGACCTGCTGGTCGAGGCCTTCGCGACCGCCCGCGAGGCCGGCAAGCGCTTCCTGCGGATGCGCCACTACGACGTGCAGCTGGTCGGCGGCGTCGTCCTGCACCAGGGCAAGATCGCCGAGATGGCCACCGGCGAGGGCAAGACGCTGGTCGCCACCCTGCCCGCCTACCTCAACGCCCTGGCCGGCACCGGCGTCCACATCGTCACCGTCAACGACTACCTGGCGCGCCGCGACGCCGAGTGGATGGGGCCCCTGTACGAGGCCCTCGGCCTGACCGTCGGGGCCATCCAGCACGATATGCCCGACGACGCCCGCCGCGCCGCCTACGCCTCGGACGTCACCTTCGGCACCAACAACGAGTTCGGCTTCGACTACCTGCGCGACAACATGAAGTTCCGCGCCGAGGACATGGTGCAGCCGACCCACAACTACGCGATCGTCGACGAGGTCGACTCGATCCTGATCGACGAGGCGCGCACACCGCTGATCATCTCCGGGCCGGCCGAGCAGTCGACCGACCTCTACTACCGCATCGACCGCATCATCCCGGCGCTGCGCGCCGCAACCGACTTCGAGATCGAGGAGAAGCAGCGCTCGGTGGCGATGACCGAGGAGGGCGTCGTCCACATCGAGAAGCTGCTGGGGATCGACAACCTCTACGACGCCGCCCACATGGACCTGGTGCACCACGTCCAGCAGGCGCTCAAGGCGCACACGCTCTTCAAGCGCGACCGCGACTACCTGATCAAGGACGGCGAGGTGGTGATCGTCGACGAGTTCACCGGCCGGATGATGCCCGGGCGGCGCTGGAGCGACGGCCTGCACCAGGCGGTGGAGGCCAAGGAGGGGGTCAAGATCGCCCGCGAGAACCAGACGCTGGCGACGATCACCTTCCAGAACTTCTTCCGGATGTACGACAAGCTCGCCGGCATGACCGGCACGGCGATGACCGAGGCGGCGGAGTTCGACAAGATCTACAAGCTCGAGGTGATGTCGATCCCCACCAACAAGCCGCTGATCCGCGATGAGATGCCCGACGTCATCTTCCGGACGGAGGCCGAGAAGTGGAACGCCGTCGTCGACGAGATCGCCGACCTCAACGAGACCGGCCGCCCGGCGCTGGTCGGCACCACCTCGATCGAGAAGTCCGAGAGGCTCTCCAAGTTGCTCGAACGCCGGGGCGTCCAGCACGTGGTGCTCAACGCCAAGCACCACGAGCGCGAGGCCGAGATCGTGGCCCTCGCCGGCGCCCAGAAGGCGGTGACCATCGCCACCAACATGGCCGGCCGCGGCACCGACATCGTGCTGGGCGAGGGCGTCGCCTCGCTCGGCGGCCTCCACGTGCTCGGCACCGAGCGCCACGAGGCTCGCCGCATCGACAACCAGTTGCGCGGCCGCACCGGGCGGCAGGGCGATCCGGGGTCGTCGCAGTTCTTTCTGTCGCTCGAGGACGACCTGCTGCGCATCTTCGGCATGGACAAGCTGCAGGGGCTGATGCAGCGGCTGGGCATGGAGGAGGGCGTGCCGATCGAGGACCGCATGGTGAGCCGCGCCCTGGAGCGGGCCCAGAAGCAGGTCGAGGCACGCAACTTCGAGACCCGCAAGCACCTGCTCGAGTACGACGACGTCATGGAGAAGCAGCGGCAGGTCATCTACACGATGCGCCGCGAGCAGATGCAGGAGGAGGGCGCCGCGCGCAGCTTCGTCCTCGAGACCGCCGAGGAGATCGTCGACTGGCTGATCGACACCCATTGCGACCCCGACAAGGACCCGCTCGACTGGGGGACCGACGAGCTGAAGACGCAGCTCGGCCATTTCTTCGGCCTCTCCGCGGAGCAGCTCCCCGTCGACCTCGAGCAGGACGGCCTCGAGACCATCCGCGAGGGGCTGCGGACGGCGGTGAAGGCGCGCTACGAGGACAAGGTCGAGCGCATCGGCGAGGTGATGCCGCAGTTCGAGACCTGGATCTGCCTGCAGGTCATCGACGCCCGCTGGAAGGAGCATCTCTACGCCCTCGACCGGCTCAAGGAGGGCATCGGCCTGCGCGGCTACGGCCAGCGCACGCCGCTGGTCGAGTACAAGCGCGAGTCCTTCGAGATGTACCAGGAGATGCACGAGCGCATCCACGGCGAGGTCGTCCGCTACGCCTTCCAGCTCGAGCCGATGTCGCCGGAGGAACGCCAGGCGCAGCTCGCCCGGCAGCGCGCCGAGGCCGAGCGCGTCCGGCACATCGCCGCCGCCGCCGGCGGCGGCCCGGCGCGGCCCGAGACCATCGTCCGCGAGGACAAGAAGATCGGCCGTAACGACCCCTGCCCCTGCGGCAGCGGCAAGAAGTACAAGAAGTGCTGCGGCCGGTGACCTCCGTTCCGAGGCTCGCGCCGCGGCGAGGCGGGATGCCGTCCATAGCCCGCGGCAACCCCGGAGGATCGGCGCCGTCGGCCACGCCCGGCGGGTGAGCGCGATCGTCCGCGCGGCGATCTCGACGAAAGTCCGGCCGCTCCGGGGCGCGGCTTGCGAATTCGCGGCGGTGGTGTACCGTCCGGCAAATACGCAGCCGCACAAGGAGTCGAGATGCTCGCCGACAAGCCGGCACTGGCCCTCACGTTCGACGACGTGCAGCTGGTCCCCGCGCGCTCGAACATCCTCCCCTCGCAGGCCGATACCGTCACCCGGCT
>Ga0214471_10002139_pt1 | contig 15524 bp, 14 predicted proteins | sample RVTome_5_FD_207665 | JGI IMG/M metagenome (GOLD analysis project Ga0214471, IMG submission 207665) | Soil microbial communities from uranium-contaminated site in the Upper Colorado River Basin, Wyoming, United States - RVT142D155 | ecosystem: Environmental > Terrestrial > Soil > Contaminated >... | reverse complement strand
GTCAGCGACGTGCAATGGCAGGCCGGCGCCCGAGCGTTCAACTGCGTGTTGTTCCTGGGTGCCGACGACTACCCGCTGGTCGGGTCGGCCCGCGACAGCTGGCGCTGACGCGCCCGACGGGACTGTCCGCCGGGGGGGCCCCGGTGGCCGGGCCGGGCTGGTGAGCAGGCGCCGCCCTCGTTCGCGGGTGGGCGGCTGATCCACCAGAGTCTGGGAATGAGCCGATACCGGGCACCGGGAAGGGGACTCGAACCCCACGGGCTTGCGCCCAACGGATTTGAGTCCCGCCTCCGGGCCGACCGACGAGAGAAACGCCTGGCACGTCTCATGCGTCACGCATTCGCCGCGCAACTGCCCACCGACAACACACAGTGACCACCACCCCGATCTGCGCTCGATGCGCTCTCGACTTCCATGCCCGGACAATGGCATAGTTATGGCATGCCACGGGTACGAGTCAGCACCACCGTCGATTCGCAGTTGCTCGACGAAGCGCGGCGCCTGCGCGGTGTCAACGACGCCACCCTCCTCGACGAGGCTCTTGCCGCGTTGCTGGCTCAGAGTCGGGCAGCTGAGATCGATGCCGCGTACTCAGGGTACGACGACCATCCACTCGATGAACCCGACGCCTGGGGCGACCTCGCATCCTTCCGTGAGGCTGCCGCCTCCTCGTGACACCGTTGCCCACTCGCGGAGAGGTGTGGTGGTGCGTGCTTGCGGAAGTCTCGCGCCGTCCGGTCGTGGTGCTCTCGCGGGATGCGGCCATCCCCCGATTGCGACGTGCGCTGGTCGCACCGTGCACCACCACCATCCGTGGGCTGGCGAGCGAGGTCGTCCTGGAGGCGGGGGATGATCCGGTTCTCCTCCGCTCGGCCGTCAACCTCGACTCGGTCGAGAGTGTCTCGGTGGCTGCCTTGACGGACCGTCTCGGCCGACTTGCGGACGACCGGATGCGAGAGGTGTGCGCCGCCCTCGCGGTGGCCGTCGATTGCCCCCGCTGACACACCCGCTCTCAGGCGGTAAAGGTACCGGGCCTCGGCTGCTCGGGCCCGGAGTAGCCGTCCTCCCAGGGGAACCGGTCCTCGTCGTCGCAGTAGCCCAATTGGAGCACCGGCACTGAACCGGCGCGCCGCCGGCGGTAGAAGCGGTTGGCGTCAAAGGCGATCGCACCCGGGTTGGGAACGGTCTCCGGGATGAGGTGGTGGGGCCACTGCGGCAGGGAGACCAGCCGGTCGGGGATGAGGTCCTCTCCGCTCCGGATCCGTTCGCCGAGGGCATTGAGGACCGACATGGCCGTCTCCGGTGCAACGCCGAAGATGAGCAGCTCCGGATGGGCGAGCCCGAAGAGCCCGACGGTGTAGGCGAAGGCAGGGCCGTCGTCCGGCGGGCACTCGCATCCGGGGACGTTGCAACCGCCGCCCACGTATCGGATCATCCAGCCGTGGCGGCGCACCACGGTCCTCATCTGGGCGTCCTCTTGGTCGATCCAGGCCCTGGTTCTGGCATCCATCGGCGATCTCCCCGGTCGAGCGGCACCGATACCAACGTACCGGCCCTCACCGACAGGAACGGAGATCGCGTTCTGGCGTGACGCAGCCGGCCACAGCCGACCCGGTTGCGCAAGCAGCGGAGTGTCAGGCTTCTTGTGTCCGGTCGGGTGACTCATGCAGATAAGACCCGCGGGCGCCCGGGTGGTCGAGGACCGGCGAATGGCTCATGGGCTGGTGGGAGCGAGTTGGGGGCCGCCAGGACAATCCGAGGGTGGAGACATTCTCGGGCCGAGCGGGCGGCATGGGTCTATAGCCTGGTCTGCCGAGCCTTCGACCCACAGTTGGAGCGCCGCACCAAGCCGGAACCAGTCGCGGAATTTTGGTGGGCGTGCCAGTTGGCCTTCGGGCACCCGATCCCAATCGACGTAGCCGACGTTGACGGGGACACAGGTTGTCTCCTGGCGGACCGTCTCGATGATCTCGTCGGCAGTCACCGCCGATGTGGGATACTCGACGAGCCATCCGTCACGTCCATCCACGAGACAACTCAACGCGTGAAAGGGACCGGCGTCGAGGAACACGAACGCGGCTATCGAGACCGACACAGTGAAGAGGAGCGCCGCGGCCGAGAGGCGCCAGATGCGTTGGGCCATTGCCTCATCCTATGGGCGGGCTGCGCGTGCGGCGATCGCTGTCCCCTGAGGTCGGTCAGAGGAACGGCCAAACCCACTGGCCACGCTGGGTACCGGGAGGGGGACTCGAACCCCCACGGGCTTGCGCCCAACGGATTTTGAGTCCGTCGCGTCTACCGATTTCGCCATCCCGGCGAGGACCCGATGATAGGAGCGACCGTAGAATCGCCGGTGTGGGGAGGCTCGAGCGCAAGCTGCTCCGGATCGTCGACAGGCAGGCCGCACTGCGAGAGTCGGAACGCCTCGTCGCCGAGGAGCTCTCGATCCATCGACACCTCGACGACGATGCGAGGCGCGACGCCGCCGTCAGCGAGTCGCCGCTCGATCGCGCCGACGCCCGCGAGACGGCCGCCGATGTGCGTCGCTTCGAGGACCATCTCGCCCGGCTGCAGGCGGAGCAGCAGCGCCTCGAGGCGAGGCGGCGCAAGTTGGTGGCGCGGCTGCGGGACTGAGTGGGCGCGCTAGTCCGGTTGTGCGCGCAGAAAATGGCCTCCAGATCCTTGGTCGCCCCGTCGATCATCCCTCAGGCCGCATTCGGCATCACACGGGCGAGAAGGGCCTGATGAACAGGATCATCGATCAGCTTGCTGGTCACCAGAGACGGCGGTTCGAGCGCGGGACCACGATTCTCGAGTTCACCATCGTCGCCTCGCTCCTCTTCTCCATGCTCTTCGGGATCATCGAGTTCGGGCTCGCTTTTCGCGACCGGCTGACGATATCGAACGCAACCCAGAACGCCGCCAGGGTCGGGGCGGCCCGGGGCGACGACGCCGACGCCGACTTCGAGATCCTGAAGGCGATGGAGTCCTCGCTCTCCAACCTCCCGAACACCGGCATCCAGATCGTGAAGTTCGTCGACGTGTTCAGGGCCACGACTGCCGGACTGCCCGCGTCCGGATGCCCTGGTGCGGCATGCAACCGGTACACGTACACGCCGGGTGGTCCGGGGTGTGACTGGAACCCGTGCCCCGACCCGGACGCCGGCTACTCGGGATGGCCGTGGAATCCCTCCTCGCGCGACGTTGCCCTCCCCGACCTGGAGGTCCTCGGGGTTCGGACCACGTTCTCGCACAACTGGATCACGGGCGGCCTCATCCCCCTGCCGAACGTCGACTGCACGGGCGCGCCGGGCACCTCATGCTGGGTCGACATCGCTCTGTTCAGGCAAGAGCCGCAGGTGTTCGAGCCATGAGCCGGCTCGCCTCGGGGCGTGAAGGATCCGAAGGCGAGAAGGGGACCGACAAGGAGCGAGGAGCGACGCTCGTGCTCGCCTCGCTCACGATCGTCGTGCTCCTCGGGATGGCGGGGTTCGCAGTCGACCTGGGGTGGCTCTATCTCAAGGCGAACCAGGCCCTGAAGGCGGCGGAGGCATCCGCCCTCGCCGGGGTCGTCCACATGCCCAAGCCGGGCGCGGTCCCCTGGGGGGCAGGCGCCGAGGCGTGGGACACCGCGGTGGACGTCGCCGCCCGCAACGGCTACACGACGGGATCCGGCACCACCGTGACGCCCAGCGAAGTGCCCGGCCACCCCAACCAGCTCGAGGTCGACGTGGCTACGTCCGTTCCGACCTTCTTCATGCGGATCTTCGGCATCGGGAGCGTGTCGTTCAGCCGCGACGCCATCGCCGAGCACCTCCCACCGCTCAAGATGGGCAGCGACGAGCCGTTCCTCGGCAAGGATCCGACCGACCCTTCTCGCAACACGCACTACTGGCTGTCGGTCAACGGCACGTACACCGGCAAGAACGAGGGTGACCCGTTCTCGACGGTGTGCTACCTCGGATCGGCCGGTCCGGGCGGGCCACCGCCCTATCCGAATCCGGTGCCGGCAGGCTGCAGCGCCACGGGCAATCACGAGTATCGGAACCCTGCGTACTACTTCGCGGTCAATGTCCCGGCCGGGCACGTCGGCACGACGCTGGCAGTCGACGTCTTCGACGGGCCATGGACGGACCCGGCGCTCCAGACCGCCGACTACCACTACCGGTGGGACGTGACGCCGTACGTCACGACCTTCCGCCTCCTCGCGCCCGACCAGACTCCGGACGACCCCAGCGACAACGCGGTCGAGATCTGCCGAGACGACTACCACGCCCTGGGGAGCCCCGGCTACGACCCGTCAGAGGCACAGGTGTGGGACACGCTCTGTACGACGACGGCGGTCGAGGGGACCTACGTCCTCGAGCTCTCGGTCTCGGGGGACACGTACTCCAACAACAAGTTCTCGCTCCGCTCCCGGATCAACGGCTCCACGGCGAACAACGTAGAGATGTGGGGCTTCGGGGCGCTCTCTCTGGCGATGCACGACCCGAACACCAGCCCGGTCTTCAAGATCGTTCGCCTCGACCCGATCTACGCCGGGACATCGCTCGTCGTGGCGCTGTGGGATGCGGGCGACCTCGGCCAGGCGGGGACCCTGACGTTCGGTGGCGCAGTTGCCGGGCTCGAGTGCCGTGTCAGGGAGCTCGACGACCACGGCTCGGTCGTCGCCAACTGGCACGCCGACGACGGGGGCGCCGGTTGTGAGCTCAACATCGCGCCGAACGAGCACAACAACCAGTGGGTCGAGTTCCAGTTCGACGTGCCGACGACATACGCGTGCCCGGCCTCCTGCTGGGCCGATGTCACCTACGCATTCGGTTCGGCGCCCCACGACCGCACGACGTGGACCGCCACCATCCAGGGTGGTCCGGTCCACCTCCTGCCTTGAAAGAGGGGATACCCGGGATGAACGCGCCCAGCGTGGCAATTCGCCACTCAGGAATTGTCCTCCATGTGTCGATAGAAGGTGCAGGCGACCCATTGACGGGCGGGACTTGATGGCGCAAATTCATCGTCGCAAACATGAACACTCTCAGGTAGGGTTGACAACTGTGAGTAGTTTTCCTGGTCGAGAGCGTGACTCTGAGCGCGCATCCGAATCCGGCACCAGCCTCATCGAGTTCACGCTCGTTGCCTCGCTGCTGTTCACCCTCCTGTTCGGGATCATCGAGTTCGGCCTGGCGTTTCGCGACAGACTCACCATCTCGAACGCCTCCCAGGGAGCGGCCCGGGTGGGCTCCTCGCTCGGCGACAACGACGAGTCCGACTTCGAGGTGCTGAAGTCGCTCGAGCAGTCCCTGGGTACGCTCGCCAACTCCGGAATAGACATCATCCGCTTCGTCGACGTCTTCCGGGCAAACTCGAGCGGCAACCCGGTCTCGGGCTGCCCGGGTACGAGCTGCAACCGCTACCTCTACTCACCGGGCTTCGCCCCGAGTTGCGACTGGAACCCGTGCCCCGACCCGTCCGCCGGGTACTCGGGCTGGAGTTGGGCCCCGGCGTCGAGGGACGTGGAGCTCCCCGGGCTCGACGTCATGGGCGTCCGGATCACCTTCAAGCACGACTGGGTCACCGGCGGCTTGCTCCCCCTGCCCAACGTCCAGTGCGACGGCACCGCAGGTGCGACGTGCTGGACAGACGACGCACTGATGAGACTGGAACCACAGGTGTTTGCCCCATGAAACTGATCGAAAGACTCGAGAACCGAATCGCTCCCGTGACGGCGGAAGGCGAAGATGCAGACCCGAAGCAGCGCGGGGCGACGCTGATCCTCGCCACGCTCGTTCTGGTCACCCTCATGGGGATGGCCGGCTTCGCAGTCGACCTCGGCTGGCTGTACCTCAAGACCACCGAGGCTCAGAAGGCGGCCGAAGCGTCGGCGCTCGCCGGCGTCGTGCACATGCCTTACCCTGCCTCGGTCCCGTTCGCGGCGTCCGAAGCGCACGACACGGCCATCGATGTGGCGGCGCGCAACGGGTACACGTCCGGCTCGGGGACCACGGTCACGCCCCAGCCCGTTGCTGGGCGGCCCAACCGGCTCAACGTCCAGGTGGCCACGACGGCGCCGACGTTCTTCATGAAGGTGTTCGGTCTCGACTCGGTGAGCTTCATGCGCGACGCCACCGCCGAGCAGTTGCCCCCCCTGAAGCTCGGCAGCGACGAGCCGTACCTCGGTAGTGACCCGACAGACCCGACGCGCAACCGGTTCTTCTTCGTCGCCATCAACGGCGAGCGCGAGCCGAAGGAGAACGGCGACCCGTTCAGCACGAGGTGCGTCGCAGCCTGCTCGAGCGGCACGCCGAATCCCCAGTACATCGACCCGGCGTACTACTACGCCGTCGAGGTGCCCGACTCCGAGGTCGGCCAGTCGATGAACATCCAGATCTACGACGGGCCCCACTGGAGGAACAACCAGAGCAACTTCCTGGCCGGTAACCCCTTGGCCACCGGCGACCGGGCCGATCCACCGTCCGGTTTCGCCCTCCGGTTCACTCTGTTCGCACCGGACCAGACGCCCGGCAACCCGGCGGACAACCCGGCCATCCCCGGCTGCTCACGCACGTACGGCGAGGCCAGCTCCGGGACGTCGGCGGGTGTGCGCGAGTGGACGTCGGTGTGCACGGTCACGGCCACCAAGGGCCTCTACGTGCTGGCCGTGTCCATCGACGGCAATGGCAGGGCGATCTCCGACTTCTCCATCCGCACCTTGGTCGGCGGCAACCAGAACAGCGGCGTCGACGTGTACGGCCTCGGGGCGATGTCACTCGACATGATCCAGGCGGGCGTCACCGCCAACTTCAAGATCGTCAAGCTCGAGGACATCTATGCGGGCACCCAGCTCGTAATCTCCCTGTTCGACCCGGGTGACATCAGCGGAGGCTTTGCCAATCTGAGCTTCGATGGCGAGGCGGCCGCCTGGGACTGCGGGGTGAGGATCTACAACCACGCCAAGAACCCGATCACCGGGTGGACGGGAGACGACAGTCCAGGCTCGGCGCCTTGTCTGCTCAACACATCCGGGCAGCGGTTCAACAACCAGTGGGTCGAGTTCCGCTTCGACATCCCGAGCACGTACACGTGCGCCATCGACTGCTGGTTGCGGGTGACGTACAACTTCGCCCCGACGGCGACCGTGACAGAGCGCACGACGTGGGGTGCCAGGATCAACGGCCAGCCGATCCACCTGTTGCCCTAGCGGACGGGTTGACGGGCTTGCTTCGGGGCGCACGCCGCGTCGGCGGCGCCGCCGTACACTCGGACGATGCCGAAGATCGCGCTGCTCGACGGTCACAGCCTCGCGTACAGGGCGTTCTACGCTCTCCCTGCCGATCTGGCGACGCCGGCGGGCCAGGTCACGAACGCAGTGTTCGGATTCACCTCGATGCTCATAAAGCTCCTCGGAGACGAGCACCCAGATGCGCTGGCGGTTGCCTGGGACGTCCGGGGTCCGACCTTCCGGACGGAGAGGTACGCCGAGTACAAGGCTCAGAGAGAGGCCCCTCCTGAGCTGTTCAGGGGGCAGCTCCCGCTCATCGACGAGGTGCTCGACTCGCTGAAGATCGCCCAGCTCAGGAAGCAGGGCCTCGAAGCGGACGACATCATCGCAACGCTCACGGCCCAGGCCCGGGCGGCAGGATGGGACGTGATCGTCGTGACCGGCGATCGGGATGCCTTCCAGCTCATCGAGGACGGAGTGACGGTGCTCTACACCCGGCGGGGCATCTCGGACACCGTCAAGGCTGACAGGGCGTGGATCGTGGAGCGATATGGCATCGCTCCCGACCGCTACCGGGACTACGCCGCCTTGCGCGGCGACACCAGCGACAATCTCCCGGGTGTCCCGGGCGTCGGTGAGAAGACGGCCTCCAAGCTCATCCAGTCCTACGGCGACCTCGACGGCGTGTTCGCCCACCTGGATGAGCTGACACCGAGGTTGCGCCAGAACCTGACCGAGGCCAGGGATCAGGTCATGCTGAACCGAGAGCTGATGACGCTCGTCCGTGACGTCACGTTCGGCGACGCCGAAGGCGGCAAAGTCGACATCGAGGCCTTCACGCTGCGCGAGTGGGACCGCGACGAGGTCCGCATGGTGTTCGACGGGTTGGCGTTTCGCACGTTGTGGGATCGTCTCGTCGAGCTGGGGGGACAGGCTGCGGCCGCCGCGGAGTCGATAGACGTCGAGGTGACGACCGCCGTCGACTTGGCAGGTGTCGAGGCACTGCCGCCGGGACCCGTGGTCGTCGAGCTCGTGACGGATGGGTTCGAGCTCGCCGGGGTCATGTGCGCCTCGTCCGACGCCGCCGCCCTGTTCGTGCCCCTCGAGTCGTTGTCCATCCTCGATGCCCGCTTGAAGGCCGACGGCATGGTGGCGCACGACGCCAAGCGGGTGCTGGGCGCCCTCATCGAGGCGGAGACGGGCCCGTACCGGGTGGCGTTCGACACGGCCCTCGCCGCCTACGTCATCAACCCTGCCCAGCGCGCCCCGGACCTCGAGGAGCTCGCCTATCGGGAGCTCGGCCTCACGGTGGAAGCGGCGCAGGACGACGGCGAGGGAGCGCCGCAGGCGTCCTTCGACTTCTCGGGCCGTCAAGGGCCCGATCTCGAATCGGCTGCCAGGCGTGCCGTCACGGTCGCCCGCCTGGTGCCTGCGCTGCGCCAGCAGGTCGAGGCGAGGGGCAGCACCGCTCTCCTGGAGGACATCGAGCTGCCGTTGATCCCGATCCTGGCGAGGATGGAGGTCACAGGCATCGCGGTCGATGCCGAGTTCCTCACCGATCTCGGCGACGATCTCCGTAAACGCTTGGGTGAGTTGGAGACGGCGATCCACGAGGCAGCCGGAGAGCCGTTCAACATCAACTCGACATTGCAGCTGCGCGAGGTGCTCTTCGACAGACTCGGCCTTCCGGTCCTCGCCAAGACTCCGAAGGGTCAGCCGTCGACGGATGCCTCCGTCCTCGGGAAGCTGCGGGACGAGCATCCGGTCGTCGAGAACCTGCTGCGCTATCGAGAGCTGGAGAAGCTGCGATCGACGTACGTCGATGCCCTGCTGCCGCTCATCGAGGAGGACGGGCGAATACGGGGCCGCTTCAACCAGATGGCCGCCGCGACGGGCCGCCTCTCGCAGGAGCAGCCGAATCTGCAGAACATCCCGATCCGATCCGAGGAAGGCAGGGTCATCCGCAAGGCGTTCGTCGCCGAGGAGGGATGCGTGTTCCTCGTAGCCGATTACAGCCAGATCGAGCTTCGCATACTGGCGCACATGTCGGGCGATCGCGGGCTCGTGGACGCCTTCGAGCACGATCTCGATATCCACACCGCCACCGCCGCCCGGGTCGGCGGCGTATCGCTCGCCGAGGTCGATCCGGACGCCAGACGCCGGGCGAAGATGATCAACTTCGGGCTCCTCTACGGGATGGAGGCGTTCGGGCTCGCCCAGCGCCTCGAGATCTCCCGCGAGGAGGCGGCGGCCCACGTCGAGCAGTACTTCGCCCAGTTCCCGGAGGTGAGAGCCTTCATGAGGGGGATCGTCGCCGACGCCAGGGCGACCGGGTTCACGACCACCCTGCTCGGGAGGCGCCGCTACCTCCCGGAGCTGGCGTCGTCGAATTTCCGGGACAGGCAGATGGGGGAGCGGATGGCCTTGAACGCTCCGATCCAGGGCTCGGCGGCCGACATCATCAAGAAGGCGATGGTCGAGCTCGACGAGGCCCTGCGGGCCGGTGGATACCGCGCCGAGATGCTCCTGCAGGTCCACGACGAGCTCGTCCTGGAGGTACCCGAGGACGAGATCGAGGCGGTGACGGAGCTGACGAAGCGAACGATGGAAGGCATCGTCGAGCTGCGGGTGCCGCTACGCGTCGACACGGCCATCGGCAGGTCCCTCGCCGACACTAAGAGCTGACGTCACTTCACCAGCGCCTCCCGAACCTGGTAACCTCGTGGCTGCCCGAGGCAGGTCAGCGCGCGCTCGGGCAACCCATTGCCAAGGAGTTGACGTTCTCGCATGATCGAACAAGAAAACGAGGTCACCCAGGAGCCGGGTGACGCTGTGGCGGATGCAGCCACAGAGATGGCGACCGCAGTCGCCGACGAGGCCCCCGCCGGCGAAGAGACGGCCGAGGCCGTCGAGCGGGAAGACGTGGTCGGAGAGGCTCATCCCGCACCGATCGCTGAGGTCGAAGACGATCGTCCGCAGGCTGACGGCGACCCGATCGATGCAACCGAGGAACCGGCGGCCGAGGGGCCCGCGGCGGCCGAGCAGCTCGAGCCTTGGGAGCAGGCCGATTCGATCGAGTCGATCGAGGAGCCGGCCGGGCTGGCAGACCAGGCGGAGCCTGCCGAGCAGCCGGAGCCGGCCGACCAGACGGTGCCGGCCGACCAGGAGATGCCGGCCGAGCAGGCGGAGCCCGAGAAGCCGCTCACGGTCACCTCGCAGAGGCCGGCGATCACCGCGCCCCGCGACATCGGTGACGTCGCAGACGAGCTCAGCGAGGACGACTTCGCCGAGGCCGTCGATCGCACCGTCTTCCAGTTCAACGAGGGCGACATCGTCGCCGGACGGGTGGTTCGCGTCGACCCCGACGAGGTTCTCGTCGATATCGGCTACAAGTCAGAGGGCGTCATCCCGTCCAACGAGCTCTCCATCCGCAACACGGCCAACCCATCGGACGTCGTGGCGGTCGGCGACGAGCTCGAGGCCCTCGTGCTCCAGAAGGAAGACGAGTCAGGGCGGCTCGTCCTCTCCAAGAAGCGCGCCCAGTACGAGCGTGCCTGGGGTCGCATCGAGCAGGTGATGAACGAGGGCGGCACGGTGAGCGGGCCGGTCATCGAGGTCGTCAAGGGCGGCCTCATCGTCGACATCGGCTTGCGAGGCTTCCTTCCCGCTTCGCTCGTCGACCTCCGCCGGGTCCGTGACCTGAACCCCTACGTGGGGGAGGCGATCGAGGCCAAGGTCATCGAGCTCGACAAGAACCGCAACAACGTCGTGCTCTCGAGACGTGCCTACCTCGAAGAGGCGCAGGCCGAGCAGCGCCAGGCGTTCCTCGCCGACCTCGAGCCCGGGGACATCCGCCCCGGGGTCGTGTCCTCCGTCGTCAACTTCGGCGCATTCGTCGACCTCGGCGGGATGGACGGTCTCGTCCACGTGAGCGAGTTGTCCTGGCAGCACGTCAGCCACCCCGGCGAGGTCGTCAACGTCGGCGACGAGGTCCAGGTTCGCGTCCTCGAGGTCGACCGCGACCGAGAGCGCATCTCGCTCTCGATCCGCCAAACCCGTGAGGATCCGTGGGACGAGTTCGCCAGAGATGTAGAGGTCGGCTCGATCATCGACGGCATGGTCACCAAGACCGTTCCATTCGGCTCCTTCGTCTCCGTCGGTGAAGGCGTCGAGGGACTAGTCCACGTGTCCGAGATAGCCGTTCACCACGTCGAGAGCCCGGAGTTGGAACTTTCGATCGGGCAACAAGTCCGTGTAAAGGTGACCGAGATCGATGCCGACAGACGTCGAGTGAGCCTGTCCATCAAACAGGCACTCCCCGAATGGGAGGAACGCTCGACGTGGAACGACAAACGCAGTACTCAGCCGGCACGCCCGAAGCGGCGGGAGTTTCAACGTGAAGAAGAAGCTGCCCCCGAACCTTCATTCAGTGCCGACGCGTCCCTGGAGGCAATCCTCCAGGAGCTCAAAGAGAAAGGCATCGGCCGCAACTAGCGGCCCGGCCGGTCTTCCGGTCTGCCATTACTCGCTGCTGGCCCGGACATCCGAGGTCGTCGAGACACCGTCGTGTGGTGCGCGTGTATCTCTGACCGGAAGGGCCAACTGAAATGGGCAAACGAACGATCGTCCTCGTGGTGGCATTGGCGCTCGCCGCTGTGTCTGCGTTCTCGATATGGCAGTACCTCTCGGGTGTCGAAGGTGACCTCCGTGAGGGCCTGCGCGAGGTGCGCGTCTATCGTGCAGCACAGTTCATCCCTGCGGGGACGGCTGGCGAGACGCTGACCATCCCAGACTTCATCGAAGAGGGCACGGCCCTCGCCGAGGACGTCGCATTCGAGGGCTCCACCATCCTCTGCTTCGGCGTCGTCGACCCCGGTGACGACCAGACGCTCTGCGACAACAACCCGCAGAACCTGCAGGCCGCCCTCGAGGCCCGCCTCACAGCCGGCCCGATCTCGGCGAAGCAGCTCATCACGTCCGAGATGTTCGTGACGCTGTCCGAGGCGTCGGTGTCGCTCTCCGAGTCGATCCCGGCGGGCAAGGTCGCCATCTCGATCCGGCCCGAGGAAGAGGCATCGGTGGGTGGATTCATCCGCCCGGGCGACCGCGTCAATCTGCTCGCCTCGGCATCCGTCGAGCTGACCCAGCTCGTCGAGCTCTTCCAGGACGCCGAGCTCCGCGAGCTCGTGTTCGGTGGCGGCCTCGGCCAGACCCAGGGCGAGCAAGGCGAGGGTGAGGTCGACGAGACCGGCCAGCCGGTGGATCCTCTGGCGGCCTTCGCCGATACGATCCCGAACTCGCTGCAGTTCACCCAGACCGTGCTGCAGGACCTCGAGGTGCTCGCGGTCGGCCCTGACACGAGGGACGCGCCGCTCGGCGTCGGGCTCGAGCCACAGGGCGCCCAAGTCGTCGTCCTCGAAGTCACGCCCGAGCAGGCGGAGAAGATCGAGTTCGCGCGTCAGTACACGTCCGTGGCGTTTTCGCTCCTGCCGAAGGACGAGCCGTACACTGAGTTCGAGGCACAGGGCGTCCTCGTGGACGATCTGTTCGCCTTGCTCGACCGCATCGAGGAGCAGCTGAGGCTTTTGGGAGAGTCGCTTGGCAACTGACGCCGGCACGTATTCGATCCTCCTCGTCGACACCGACGACGCGTTCGTTGATGGAGCGCGGGGGCTGTTGAACGGCCACAAGGTCTACAGCGCCCGCAACATCACAGACGCCCAGCGCCGGCTCACCGAGGAAGGGATCGACATCGCCGTCATCGGACCGGCCTTCGCCCACGAGGCGGGGGTCACCGATGTGTCTCAGCTCTTCGACGTCCGCCCCTCTCTTCCGATCGTGATGGTGGCGGAGACGATGAGCACCGATCTGTTGCGGGCTGCGCTGCGGACAGGGATCAAGGACGTGATCGAGTCTCCGCTGACGGTCAGCAAGATCGAAGAGGCCCTCGGGGTCGTGGTCCAGCTCTCGCAGCGACAGGCCCCCGAGGCGGTGGCGAGGCGCAAGATCGGCAAGGTCGTCACGATCATGTCGCCCAAGGGCGGCGCCGGCAAGACGATGACGACCACCAACACGGCCCTCACCCTCGCCATGTGGGGCGACCCCGGCCGCGTGGTCATCCTCGACGCCGACCTGCAGTTCGGCGACATCTGCATCTCACTCCAGGTCGACCCGAAGCACACGATCGTCGACGTCGCCAGGGACATCGACAAGCTCGACGAGGAGCTCCTGTACAGCCTCCTGGCGACCCACTCGAGCGGGATGAAGGTGCTCTCAGCGCCCCTCGAGCCGTCACTCGCAGACGAGGTGTCCACCCAGGTGGTCGTCAAGACCATCGGCATGCTCAAGCGCATGTTCGACTACATCGTCATCGACACGGCACCGTTCCTCGATGAGCCGGTGCTGTCGATCCTGGAGCGCTCGGACGCCGTGCTGCTCGTGGTCGACATGGACCTGCCGAGCGTCAAGAACGCCAAGCTCGCTCTCGACACCCTCCGCCTCATCAAGTTCCCGTTCGAGAAGATCAAGCTCGTTCTCAACCGGGTCAACTCGAAGGCCCGGCTCGACATCGACGAGCTGGAGCGCTCGCTCGGGCTCGAGGTGATGGCCGCCATCTCGTCGGACAAGCTCGTGCCGCGCGCCGTCAACGAGGGCGAGCCGGTGGTGTCGATGTACCCGCGGTCGCGGGTGGCCAGGGATCTGCGGTCGGTGGCCAGGCTGGTCGTCGACGGCGAAATGTCCGGAGAAGATGATGCTGAAGACGACGGCGCGAAGCGCCGATGGTTCGGTAACAGGTAAGTAGTCGCAGCGTTTCACGAGCGAGGGCCGGCCCCTCGATCGATCATTCCCGAGCGCTGCCAAGCCAGGACGATAGGGGTCTCCAAATGAGTCTTGCGGATCGAGTGCGAGCCGCCAAGGCCGCAGACGTGACCGTCGACGGTCACCACCGCGAAGAGATGCGGCAGGAGCTGCGTCGCAAGCTCCACTACAAGGTCGTCGAGGGCCTCGGCCCGACGCTGTACGACCGCCAGATGTCCGACGCCGAGCTCAAGCTGCGCGTCATGGAGATGCTGGAGTGGGCTCTCGACCAGGAAGAGTCCGTCCCGCTCTCGCGGGCCGACCGTCTCCAACTCCTCCAGGAGATCGCCGACGACGTCCTCGGATACGGGCCGATCGATCCCTTCCTGAGCGACGCCAGCATCACTGAGGTCATGGTGAACGGGCCGCACTCGGTTTGGGTGGAGCGGTTCGGCAAGCTGACGCGCACCGACACGAAGTTCGTCGACGCCACCCACCTCGAGAGGATCATCGAGAAGATCGTCGGACAGGTCGGCAGGCGCATCGACGAGTCGACCCCAATGGTCGATGCCCGCCTCCCCGACGGCTCCCGCGTCAACGCGGTCGTTCATCCGCTCGCCATCGGCGGCCCGTTCCTGACGATCAGGAAGTTCGCCGTCGACCCGTTCACGACGGACGACCTCGTCGCCAACGACACGTTCACCGATCAGACCGCCGGCTTCCTGCGCCGCTGCGTCCAGGGTCGCCTGAACGTGATCGTCTCCGGATCCACCGGCTCCGGCAAGACGACGCTGCTCAACGTGCTCTCCAGCTACATCCCGGAGAACGACCGCATCGTCACGATCGAGGACGCCGCCGAGCTCCGGCTCAACCAGGCGCACGTCCTCAGCCTCGAGGCCCGTCCCCCCAACCTGGAGGGCAAGGGCCACGTGACCATCCGTGACCTCGTTCGCAACTCTCTGCGTATGCGGCCCGACCGCATCGTCGTCGGTGAGGTTCGTGACGGGGCAGCCCTCGACATGCTCCAGGCGATGAACACCGGCCATGACGGTTCGCTCACCACGATCCACTCCAACTCGCCGCGTGACACCCTCGCCCGAATCGAGACGATGGTGCTCATGGCGGGCATGGACCTCCCGGTGCGGGCCATCCGCGAGCAGGTCGCCTCGGCCGTCGACCTGATCGTCCACCTCCACCGGCTCCGCGACGGCACACGGCGCGTCACCCAGGTGACCGAGGTCGCCGGCATGGAAGGCGACATCATCACGACCCAGGACCTCTTCCTGTTCGACTACGGCATGGGGATCGACGAGAACGGCATGTATCGAGGCCACTTGAAGGCTGCGGGCATCCGCCCGACCTTCAGCGACCACCTCGAGAACTTCGGCATCCAGTTGCCGGCCGACCTCTTCGAGCCGGAGCCGTTCGCGAGGCGATGACCGTGAAACGACTGACAGCAATCGCATTGGTGATCGCCGGGGCGGTCGTGATGACCTCCGCCCCTGCG
>Ga0214471_10002138_pt1 | contig 15527 bp, 9 predicted proteins | sample RVTome_5_FD_207665 | JGI IMG/M metagenome (GOLD analysis project Ga0214471, IMG submission 207665) | Soil microbial communities from uranium-contaminated site in the Upper Colorado River Basin, Wyoming, United States - RVT142D155 | ecosystem: Environmental > Terrestrial > Soil > Contaminated >... | reverse complement strand
TTCGATGTGCTCGCCGCGGGTGACCACGTCGAGGCGGTCGTCGCCGAAAGTTGCGATGCCGGCCGGGCGCAGCGCGCTCGCGGCGGTGCCGGAGCGGCCGACGAAGCGGCGGGCGTCGTTGTCGACCGCCGCGCGGTCGTCCTGGCTGCCGCCGGGACCGCTCGCGAGCATGCGGGAGCCGAGCGGCGTGCGCGGGAACAGCTTGAAGGCCAGGTAGATCGCACCGGGCAGACCGCAGAGCGCGGCGATCAGGATCGTCCAGCCGAAGCCGCTGCCGTGCTCGAAAGCCGCGACCACCGCGCCGATGATGGACGCGCCGGCGAGCAGCGACAGCACGCCGAACGAGGGAAAGAAGACCTCGGCGAGCACGAAGCCGAAGCCGAGCAGCAACAGGATGATGGCGAGGGTCATGCGCGTTCTCCGGAATCCGGTTCCGCGCGGCGCGCGGCGCTTTCGGCCGGCCCCACCAGCAACGAGGCGCCGCGCGTGCCGCGCACGGCCACCGGGCTGCCGGCGTCCAGGAACGCGCCCGTGCTCAAGGCGTCGAAGTGCGCACCGTCGATCTCCACCCGTCCGGCCGGACGCAGCGGAGTGAGACAGGTGCCGCGCGCGCCCTCCCGCGCTACGCGCGCTTCGATCTCGCCGGACGCACCGCCGCCGGCGGAGTTGGCCGGGCCGGAGATGCCGGCGCTGGGTGAGATGACCATGCGGGAACCGAATCGCGAGTTGGCGAACTTGCGGGTGGCGAACATCGCCAGGAACGGCACGGTGACCGCCATGACCAGGATCACCAGCAGGTTGTCGAGGAGCGTGCCGGTGTCGATGCTGCCTTGCGGGACGACGAAGTCCTGCATGGCCAGCAGGAGTCCGCCGAGGACCAGCACCGCGCCGACCGCGCCGGCGACGATCGTACCGGGCGTGAGGAAGATCTCCACGAAGATCAGCGCGACGCCCGCGGCGACCATCAAGACCTCGGTCCACTCCGCCAGCCCGACCAGGTAGCCGTGGAACAGGAACAGCGCGAGCAGCGCCACCGCCAGGATCTCGGGCGCGCCGGTCCCCGGCATCTGGAACGCAACGATCATCGTGAAGGCGATCGCCAGCAGCAGCAGCCACGACCACGAGCCGATGGCGCGCACCAGCGATTCGGACCAATTCGCTTCGATTCGCACCACGGGGCGGCCTTGCAGGCCGAGCACGCCGAGGACCGCGTCGAGATCGTTGACGATGCCGTCGCAATAGCCGACCTTTTCCGCGTCCTGTGCGGTGAGCGTCAGCAGTTCGCCGCGCGGCGAGATCACTTCGAGCATCTGCGGCAGCTCGCCACGGTCGACCAGGTCGTCGTACTCGCGGCCGCTCAACAACAGGTTCTGGCCGCCGACGCGGACCCGCTTGACCTCCACGTCGGCGTCGACGAAGGCTTCGGCGATGCGCGGCTCGCGATCGTGGCTCTCGGCCCAGCTGCGGAATTCGCCGCGGAATTTCGACTGGAATTTCTCCTGGACGGCCTCGTCGAGGCCGCCCGGCAAACCGATTCCGCCGCCGGGGCCGATCGTGATGGGCGTGGCCGCGCCCATCGAGGAGCCTGGAGTCATGAAGATGCGGTCGCAGGCCATCGCCAGGAACGCGCCCGCCGACCAGGCGCCGTGGGTGACGAGCACCGCGGTCTGCATGTCGGCACCGATGTCGTCGAGCCGGCGGCCGAGCTGCTTCATCAATTCGACCTCGCCGCCGGGGGTGTCGAGTTCGAGCACCAGCGCGACGGCGCCGCGCTCGATGCCGGTGTCCTGCGCGCGGCGCAGGATCGACGCCCAAGAAGGGTTCAGTTCGCCATCGAGCCGCACCACCACCACCGGCGCCGCGCTCTGCTGCCCTTGCGGGGCTGCGGGAACGGGGTCGGTAAGGGCGGGGTCCTGGGCGCCGGCGGCGCCGAGGATCACGCCGGCAGCGGCCAGGCGAAAAAGCATGCTTCCTGGTCGCAAGTATAGGACTCCAAGGGGGCTCCCCACAGGCCTGCGGGTGGCGGGAGCGCATGGGAATCGAACCCACCGGGCCCATCCAAGATGGTCCCCAACGGCTTTGAAGGCCGCACGAGGCGCCAGCCCCGACCCGCTCCCTCGCGCAACGCAAGAGCGCCGCCCCGATCCTAGCGCCGCTCGCGGTCCGCGGCCGGTCTCAACTCAGGACGACGCTTGCCGGGCCGGGCAGCACCTCGCCGACGAGCGCCGGACGGGCGTCTTCGGGGAAGGCGTCGAGGAAGTCCTGCTGGCGCGCTTCCGCCACGCAGGCCAGCACGCCGCCGCTGGTCTCGGCGTCGAACGCGAGCGCCGCGAGCCAGGCAGGCACGCTCTTCTCGACCACCACGCGGCCCTCGAGCGCGACGCGGCCGCGGCCGCTCGCGCCGGAGAGCACACCCGCCGCCGCGAGCTCGCCCGCCCCGGCGTAGAGCGGCAGGCCGACCGCCCGCAGGTGGAGCACCTTGTCCGAACCGCGCGCGATGTTGCTGGCGTGGCCGAGCAAGCCGTAGCCGGTCACGTCGGTCCCCGCGCGCACGCCGGCGGCGCGCATGGCGACCGCGGCGCCGCGGTTCAACCGGCGCATGCCGAGCACCGCCGCGCGGGTGTGCGCGCCGTCGTCTTCGCCGCGCATCGCCGCGGTGGTCAGGCTGCCCGTCCCCAGCGGCTTGGTCAGATAGAGCAGGTCGCCGGCCTCGGCGCCGCGATTCGTGACCAGCTGCGACTCGTCGACTTCGCCGAAGACCGCAAAGCCGAAGAAGGGCGTCGCCGAGCGCATGGTGTGGCCGCCGATCCAGATCGCGCCGGATTCGCGCACGACCTCCACGGCGGCTTCGAGGATCGGCCGCGTGGTGTCGGCTTCCCACTCCCTGGGAAAGCCGGCCATGTTGAGCACCACCACGGCTTCGCCCCCCATCGCGTAGATGTCCGAGAGCGAGTTGGCCGCCGCAATGGCGCCGTAGTCGCCGGGATCGTCGACCACCGGCGGGAAGAAATCGGTCGTGTAGAGGTGCACCCGGCCGCCGGCACGGCGCAACGCTCCCGCGTCGTCGAAGCCTTCCGGCCCGACGAGGACGTCCGCCGATGCGGAGGCGGACGCGACCGCGCGCAGAACCTGCGCGAGCTCCCCCTGGGGGAGCTTGGCGGCTCAACCCGCGCAGTCGGAGTATTCGGTGAGGCGTTTGGGCAGCGGCATCGGCGCATTCTAGGGAAGCTCAAGGCTGCGATCCGATCCCGCCGATAACCCACTGGGGCCTCCCGTCCCTACCGCACTTCGTGCGCACCGCCATCCCGCAGTACCCGTGTCCCGCCGCTTCCCCTTCCTGCCCGCCAAGGCCAGCGAACTCGCGCTGAGCCCGCTCCAAGAAGATCCGCAGGCGCGTCTCGACGTGTTGCTCGGCGCGTCGCTGCGCCTGCTCATCCTCGGACTCCCTTGCGCGCTCCTCTGGCTGCTCAACGACCAGTCGTGGCCCGCTCTCGCCGTCGGCGTCAGCCTCGCCGTCAGCATGATCGCCCGCGCGGCACTCCAACGCGGCCGGAACGTCAGCGTGTGGGGCGGCGTCTTCCTCGTATCCCTGGGCGCGAGCCTGTTCCTGGTCGCCCTCTCGACCGGCGGACTCGGCAGCCCGGCCCTGCCTTGGCTGATCCTGCTGCCGCTGATCGCGGCGCTGGTCTTCGGCGTCCACGTCGGCATGTTCGTCGGCGCGGCCACCGCTCTGGGGATCGGCGGATTCTGGGCGCAGCGCATGATCCTCGGCGACGTGCCGCACGTCCTGCCGCCGCACGCGCAGCCGACCTTCGACCTGATGATGTACCTGGGCGCGGTCGCCGCGTCGATCTGGATCGTGCAGGGCTGGCAAGAAGCCCTGCGGCGCGCCGAGCGGCGCCGCCGCGAGACCGAAGCCCAGTTCCACGTCGCCATGCAGGAAATGCCCGAAGTCTTCCTGCGCCTGGAGAGCGACCGCGAGGCGATCGATCCCGACGGCCTGCGCATCTGCTACGCCAACCCCGCCGCGCAGAAGCTGATGGACGAAGCCGAAGCCTGCGGCATCCGCCTGCAGACCATGCTCGGCCTTGACCGCGCCGAAATCCGGCGCGGCGTCGGCCGGGTCCTACGGCGCGGCGGCGCGTTCAAGCACAAGCGGATCGAGCACGAGCATTCGGGCCGCGTCTACGACCTCACGGTCACGCCTTGCGAGACGGGCATCGCCCTGGTGCTCTACGACATCACTTCCCACGCGCGCCAGCGCGAGCACTTGCGCGAAGCGAGCCGCGCCGCGGAAGAGACCAACCGCCTCAAGACGGAATTCCTGGCCAACATGAGCCACGAGATCCGCACGCCGATGAACGGCATCCTGGGCATGGCCGGGCTCGCGCTGCAGACCGACGTCGACGACGAGCAGGCGGAGTACATCCTCACGATCCGCGATTGCGCCGAGAGCCTCCTGGAACTGCTGTCCGACCTGATCGACTTGTCGAAGATCGAGTCGGGCTGGCTGGAGTTCCAGCAGCTCGAGTTCGACATCGACGAGCTGCTCGACTCGGTGCTCGACGGCTTGATGACGCCGGCCGCCGAACGCCAGCTCGACTGGACTGTCTCCCGCGACGAGGCGATCCCCTCGCGCCTGGTCGGCGACCCCGCGCGCTTGCGGCAGGTCCTGCTGAACCTGGCCGGCAACGCGATCAAGTTCACCGAGCAGGGCGAGGTGCACCTGTCAGTGCGACTCGAAGAAACCAGCGAAGACCAGGACGTGCAGCTCGTCTTCGAAGTGCGCGACACCGGACCCGGGATCGCGCCCGAGCGGATGCCCTATCTGTTCGAGAAATTCACCCAGGCGGACGGTTCGACGACGCGCCGCCACGGCGGCAGCGGTCTGGGCCTGACCATCGCCAAGAAGCTCGTCGAGCGGATGGGCGGCGAAATCGGCGTGGACAGCGCTCCCGGCAAAGGCGCGCGCTTCTGGTTCCGCGCGACCTTCGACCTGCCCTGGACCCCCGACCCCGCCGAACCGGCGCCGCCCGAGTCCCTGGTCGGACGCCGCGTCATGGTGGTCGACGACAACGAGACCAACCGGCGGGTTCTTGCCGGACAGCTGCGCCACCTGGGCTGCCGCTACGAACTGCTGCCCGACGGCGCGAGCGCCCTCGTCGCTCTCAAGCAAGGCCTGGACGGCGGCGACCCCTTCCACCTCGTGGTCAGCGACCAGAACATGCCGGGACTCAACGGCGCGGACCTCGCGGCGGCGATCCGGACCGACGCGCTCTACGACGACGTCTCGCTGGTGCTGCTCGCCTCGGTGTTCAGCGGCGCGACCGACTACGACGCGCGCGCCGCCGGATTCCAGGCGCGGCTGACCAAGCCGGTGCGCTTCCAGAACTTGCGGAGCGAGATCCTCAAAGTGCTCGGCTCGCACCGCGACGATCCGCAACGCGAAGCGCGCAAGGCGGGTCCGCAGACGACCTCGCGGGTGCTGCTGGTCGACGACAACCCGGTCAACCGGCGGCTCGCAACTCGCATGCTGGAGAAGTTCGGCGTCCAGACCGATACCGCCAAGAACGGCCAGGAGGCGCTCGACCGGCTCGCGGAGGGCTCCTGGGACATGATCCTGATGGACTGCCAGATGCCGATCCTGGACGGCTACGAAGCCGCGGAGGAGATCCGCCGCCGCGAGGACCGGACCGGCGCCGAGCGCGTGCCGATCGTGGCGATGACCGCGCACGCGATGCAAGGCGACCGCGAGAAATGCCTCGCTTCCGGCATGGACGACTACTTGACCAAGCCGCTCGACTCCCGCGCATTCCTGGCGGTGATCGAACGGTGGCTCAAGCCGACGGCCGACACGCGCTGACCAGCGCCTGCAGCAAGCGGTCTTCTTCCTCGGGCGCCACGGTGCGCAGGTCGAGGAGCAGGCGCTCGTCGCGCAGCAGACCGAACACGGGCGGCTCGCCGCAGCGCAGCCGGCGGGCCAGCGCGGCTCCCCCCTGCGACCCCGCGGCGACCGCGAGCGCGGCGCTCGGCAGCGCCGCGTTCGGGGCGGCCCCCGAGCCGACCCGGCCCTCGCTCGCCACCACCTCGACCTCCACGCCGGGCACGGCGGCGCGCACCCGCTGGGCCAGCGCCGTGGCGCGGGCGTGCAGTTCTTCGGCGGCGACGGCGAGCATCCGCAACGCCGGAATCCGCGCGGTGGCCGCGCGCTCGCCGAGGGCGTGCAGCGCGAGCGTCGCTTCGAGCGCGGCGAGCAGCGTCTTGTCGAGGCGCAAGCAGCGGGTGAGCATGTCGCGGCGCAGCCGCCCGATCAGCGGGGCGGCCCCCACCACCAGGCCGGCTTGCGGACCGCCCAGGAGCTTGTCGCCCGAGAAACTCACCAGGTCCGCGCCCGCGCGCAACGCCGCGAGCACGCTCGGCTCGCCGGCTGCGACCGGCAAGGCCGTGCCGGCGAGCACGCCCGAGCCGAGGTCGTAGACGAGCGGCACGGAGCGCGCTCGGCACGGCTCGCGCAGCTCGTCGAGGGTGGCTTCGGCGACGAAACCGCGCGCTTCGAAATTCGAAGGGTGCACCTTGAGCACCAGCGCGACCGCCGGATCGGCGAGCGCTTGCACGTAGTCCTCGGCGCGGACGCGGTTGGTGGTCCCCACTTCGACCAGTTCGGCGCCGGCGGCCGCGACGACCTCGGGCAGCCGGTAACTGCCGCCGATCTCGACCATCTCGCCGCGCGCCAGCACGACCTTGCGGCCGCGCGCGAGCGCCGCCACCATGAGCAGCACGGCCGCCGCGTTGTTGTTCACGGCCAGCGCGCCTTCGCAGCCGGTGACGCGCCGGAGCAAGGCCTCGACGCCGTTCTCGCGCTGCCCGCGCCCGCCGGTGTCGCGGTCGATCTCCAGCACCGCGTAGCGCGAAGCGGCGACCGCCGCGCCGGCGGCTTCGGCCGGCCAGGGCGCGCGCCCCAGGCCGGTGTGCAGGACCACTCCGGTCGCGTTCAGCGCGCGCCGCAGCGCCACCGCCGGCGTGACCGCAAGGCGGGCTTCGACCTCGGCCCAGAAAGCCGGCCCGATCGGCTCGGCGGGAACGCCGGGTCCGCGGGCGCGCCAGCGCGCCCGGTAGTCGTCCAGGGACTGGTGCAGCGCTTCGCGCAGGGCTTCGCGGCCCTGGGCGTGCAGTCCGCGCGCGACGCCCTGCTCGAGCAGTGCGTTCATCGGCGGGATGGGGAGATTCGCGCGCGTGGTCACCCTAGAATGCGCGGCGTGGGATTGGAGCTTTCCGCGCAGTACCGCTGGCGCTTGCTGCCGGACGAGCCCGTCGCCCGGGACCGCTTGCGCTCGGCGCTCGGCCTGGGGCCGATCGCGGCCCAGGCACTGGTGAATCGTAGGGTCGAGGAGCCCGATTCCGCACGCGGCTTCCTCGACCCGAGCCTGGGCTCGCTCCCCGACCCGCTCGACCTGCCCGGCTGCCAGGCCGCCGTCACCGTGCTGTGCGCCGCGCTCAAGGCGCGCACCCCGGTCCTGGTGCACGGCGACTACGACGTGGACGGCACCTGCGGCGCCGTGCTCCTCTACCGCTTGCTGCGGCTGCTGGACCACCCGGTGAGCGTCTTCGTGCCCGACCGGGTGCGCGACGGCTATTCGTTCGGCGCCAACAGCCTGGCCGCGATCCGCGCACGCGGCGCGCGGCTGGTGATCGCGGTCGACAACGGCACCACGGCGGTCGCCCCGCTCGCCGAGCTCGCCGCCGAGGGCATCCAGGTGATCGTGGTCGACCACCACCTGCCCGGCGCCGAGCTGCCGCGCTGCGCCGCGCTGGTCAATCCGTGGGTGGATCCCGAGGAAGGCGTCTTCCAGCACTTCTGCGGCACCGGCGTGGCCTGGATGCTCGCGTGGGCGCTGCTCCGCGAGCTGCGCGGCGACGGCAAGCTGCCCGAGTCGGAACGCCGCTTCCTGGTCGACGCGCTCGGCCTGACCGCGCTCGCCACGGTGGCCGACGTGATGCCCTTGCGCGGGCCCAACCGCGCGCTGGTCACGCACGGGCTCCGCGCGATCGGCAACAGCGGGTTTCCGGGCCTGCGGGCGCTCTGCGAAGTCGCCCGCATCCGCGGTGTCCCGACCACCGAGGACCTCGGTTTCAAGCTCGCGCCGCGCCTCAACGCCGCCGGGCGGCTCGGCAAGGCCGAGCGTGCGTTCCAGATCCTGGCGGCGAGCGATCCGGTCGAGGCGCGGGCGCTCGCGCTCGAGCTCGACGGCCTCAACGTCGAACGCCGCGAGATCGAGAGCCGCCAGATCGAACGCCTCGCCGGTGCGGTCGAACGCGCCCAGGACCGCGGCGACCGCGTGCTGTTCCTGGGCGAGCCCGAAGCCCACGTCGGGGTCCTCGGCATCGTCAGCAACCGGCTGATGGAAGCGACCGGGCTGCCCGCCTTGTTGTGGGCCGAATGCTCACCCGGCATCGCGCGCGGCAGCGCGCGCGCGCCGGAAGGCCACGACTTGATGCGTATCCTCGAACCGGCGCGCGAACTCTTTTCCGGCTTCGGCGGCCACGCCCGCGCGGCCGGCTTCCAATTCGATCCGGTCCACGCCGAAGCGATCGCCGGTCTGCTGCGCGGCGCCGCCGCCGAGTCCGCCGCGCCGGCGCCGCCGACGCTCGAGGTCGACATGGAAGTCGCCCCGCACGAGCTCGACTCCGGAGCCGTCCGCGAACTCGAGCGGCTCGCGCCCTACGGCGAAGGCTGCCCGCGGCCGCTCTTCCTTTGCACGGGCGCACGCCTGCTCGCGCCGCCGCGGCCGCTCGGCGACGGCAGCCATGCCTCGCTCGAGCTGGACCGCGACGGCGCCACCGTGCGCACCCTCGCCTGGCGCATGGCCGACCGCCTTGCGGGTCTGCAGGCGAACGACCGCGTCGATGTGGTCTTCGAAGCCGGCTTCAACCAATTCCGCGGCCGCAGCTCGGTCGAATGGACCCTGCGCGACCTGCGCAGCCCCGCGACTTGAGCCGTTTCTTCGGCTTCCTCCTGCATCCGCTGCGCTCGCTGCGGTACGTGTACGACTGGATGCTCGCGCTCGCGGAAAAGCCGGGCGCCGAGAAGGCGCTGTTCGGGCTGTCGTTCGCCGAAGCGTCGTTCTTCCCGCTCCCGCCCGACCCGCTGCTGCTGGCCATGGGCGCCGGCCGGCCCGACCGCGCGCTGCACTTCGCGCTGGTCACGACGGTGGCCTCGGTGCTCGGCGCGATGCTCGGCTACGCGATCGGCGCGTTCCTGCACGACACGCTCGGCGTGTGGTTGCTCGATCTCTACGATGCCGACCGGGTGGTCTTCGACAAGATCACGGCGTGGTACGAGGAGAACGGTTTCCTCGGCATCCTGCTGGCCGCGATCACGCCGATCCCGTTCAAGGTGTTCACCATCGCCAGCGGCATTCTCGGCTACGAATTCCTGCCCTTCCTCGCGGCTTCGGCGCTCGGGCGCTCGTTGCGCTTCTTCGCCGAAGGGCTGCTGCTGCAGTTCTTCGGCCGCCCGATCGCGAACTGGATGGGCCGCTGGTTCGACGTCGCCGCGGTCGGCTTCGCCATCCTCCTGATCGGCGGTTTCGTGCTCCTCAAGTACCTGTAGCAGCAAGTGGCCGACTCCGACCCCAAGCTCCTGCTCGTCGACGGCACCGCGCTGGCTTTCCGGGCCTTCTTCGCCGTGCGCGGCCTGACCGACGGCGAAGGACGGCCGTCCGGCGCGCTGTTCGGCTTCCTCGCCAGCTTGCTGCGCGTCCTCGACGAACACGCTCCGGACTCGGTCGCCGTGGCCTGGGACCGGGCCGGGCCGACCTTCCGCCACAAACTCTCGCCGGCCTACAAGGCGACCCGCGAGCGCATGGACGAAGACCTCGCCATGCAGCTGCCGTGGATGCAGGAAGCCTGCGAACTGCTCGGCCTGCCGTCGCTGGAGCTCAAGGGCTTCGAGGCGGACGACATCCTGGCGACTCTTGCCAAGGCCGGCGAAGCCGAGCGGTACAACGTGCTGCTCTGCGCGGGCGACAAGGACTTCGCGCAGGTCGTCAGCGAACGCGTGCGCCTGTGTCCGCCGCCGCGGCGCGGCGAATTGCTGCCGGAACTCGGACCCGCCGAGGTGCGCGAGAAATTCGGCGTGGCTCCCGAGCAGATGATCGACTGGCAGGCGCTGGTCGGCGACAGCAGCGACAACGTCGCGGGCATCCCCGGCGTGGGCCCCAAGCGCGCGACCCAGCTGCTGGAAAAGTACGGGGACCTCGAAACCGTTCTCGCACGCGGGCCGCTGGAGGAGAAAGGCAAGCTCCGCGAAAACCTCGAAGCGCACGCCGGCACGGCCCGGCAGGCCCGCGAGCTGGTGGCGCTGCGCACCGACCTCGCGCTGCCCTCGCCGGTCGAGCTCGTGCCGCGGGACCCCGACCGGCCAGGCCTGCACGCGTTCTGCTCGGCGCACGCGTTCGAGTCGCTGGCCGAACGCTTCGCCGACGAAGCCGGCGCCCACGCGGCCGCCGACGAAGAACGCGACTACCGGCTGGTGGACACGCCGGCGCTCCTGGAGGAACTGCGCGCTGGGCTCGCGGCGAGCGGCGGCTTCGCGGTCGACACGGAGACCACCGGACTCGACCCCCTGCGCGCGCGCGCCGTCGGCGTTTCGTTCGCCTGGCAGCCGCTCCAGGCCTGGTACGTGCCGCTCAACCTGGAACCGCCGCTGCGCGGACCCGGCGGCGAAGAGCCGCTCGCCTACCTTGCTGCGGTGCTCGCCGATCCGGTGCTCCCCAAGACCGGCCAGAACCTCAAGTACGACGCGCACATCCTCGCGCGCGCCGGCGCGCCGGTCGACTGCTGGGAGTTCGACACCATGGTGGCGCACTTCCTGGTCGATCCGCTGGCGCCCCACAACCTCGACGCACTGGCCTCGCGCTATCTCGGCGTCCGCAAGATCGCGACCAGCGAAGTGATCGGCAAAGGCAAGACGCAGACCACCATGGACCTGGTGCCGGTGGCAGACGTGGCGCGCTACGCCTGCGAGGACGCCGACACCACCTGGCGCTTGCGCCGGATCCTCGAGCCCGCGCTCGCCGACGTCGGCGCGGAACGGCTGTTCCGCGAAGTCGAGATGCCGCTGGTCCCCGTGCTCCAGCGTATGGAGGCCGAAGGCGTCAAGGTCGACCGCGAACGCCTCGGCGAGCTCTCCAAGCGCTTCGAGAAGCGCCAATTCGAACTCGAGAAGCGCGTGCACGAGCTCGCCGGCACGGCGTTCAACCTCAACTCGCCCAAGCAGCTCGGTCCGATCCTCTTCGACTCGCTGAAGATCCAGGACGCCGCCGGGGTCAAGCGGGTCGGCAAGACCAAGACCGGGTACCGCACCGACGCCGGCACGCTCGAGCAGTACGAAGGCGTGCCGATCGTCGACGCGCTGCTCGAGTACCGGCGCGTGGTCAAGCTGCGCGGCACCTACGTCGACGCGCTCCCCGGCTACCTGCACCCCGAAACGGGCTGCATCCACACCTCGTTCAACCAGGCGGTGGCGAGCACGGGCCGCTTGTCGAGCAGCGACCCGAACCTGCAGAACATCCCCATCCGCAGCGAGGAAGGCCGGGAGATCCGGCGCGCTTTCGTGGCGCGCGCGCCCGGCTGGGAGCTGGTTTCGGCCGACTACTCGCAGATCGAACTGCGCATCGTGGCGCACCTCGCCGGCGACCCGCTGCTCGCGCAGGCTTTCCGCGACGGCGCCGACGTGCACGCGCGCACCGCGGCGCTGGTGTTCGGCGTGGCGCCCGACGCGGTGACGCCCGACATGCGCTCGCGCGCCAAGACGATCAACTTCGGAATCCTCTACGGCATGGGTCCGGCGCGGCTCGCGCGCCAGCTCAAGATCTCAATCGGCGACGCGCGCGCGTTCATCGACGCCTATTTCGAGGCCTTGCCGGGAGTGCGAGGCTGGCTCGACCGCACGCTCGAAGAAGCGCGCGAGAGCGGCGAAGTGCGCACCTTGCTCGGCCGCCGCAGGCCGGTCCCCGAGCTGCAGAGCCAGGACGGCCGCGTGCGCGCGCAGGCGCAGAACGTCGCCGTGAACACGCCGGTGCAGGGCTCTGCGGCCGACTTGATCAAGGTCGCGATGGTGCGCGTCGACCGGCGCATCGCCGCCGAAGGGCTGCGTGCGCGGATGATCCTGCAAGTGCACGACGAATTGGTCTTCGACTGCCCGGTCGCAGAGCTGCCGGCGCTCGAAGCGCTCGCGCGCCAGGAAATGGAAGGCGTCTGGCAGCTCGACGTGCCGCTGGTCGTCGACGTCGGCCACGGTCCCGACTGGGCGAGCGCGCACTGACCGTGATGCCGCGCGCCGCAGCCTGGATCGACGCCCTCGCGGAATCACCGCTCGACGGACTCCTGCTGTCGCTCGGCCTGGTGCTGGCGATCGGCACGATCGCCGGCGTGCTCGCGCGCATGCTGCGCCTGCCCGCGCTCACCGGCTACCTCGCAACCGGCGTGGGCTTCCACTACCTTCCCCAGCTGTTCGGCGACGGCACGCCGCCATGGAGCGGCCACTTCGAGATCCTGTCGCGCCCGGTGAACGACTTCGCCATGGCGCTGGTGCTGTTCGTGCTCGGCGGGCACTTCCGGATCGACCGTTTCCGGCCGATCGCGCGCGGCATGTTCGCGATCGTGGTGATCGAGAGCTTGCTCACGTTCACACTGGTGACGCTGGCGGTGCTGCCCGCGATCGGCGACGGTGCCGCCGCGGTCCTGCTCGGCGTGCTCGCCGTCGCGGTGGCGCCGGCGACCACGTTGTCGGTCGTGCGCGAGTACCGGGCGGCCGGCCCGTTGAGCGAGTCGCTGCTGCTGCTCACCGCGCTGTCCAACCTGGTGGCGGTGTTCGCCTTCGAGATCGCGTTGCTGGTGCTGGCCTCGATGCAGGGCGGCGAAGCCGCCGCCGGCCCGCTGCCGATCGCCTGGGATCTCGCGGGTTCGCTGCTCGCCGGGCTGGTCGCGGGCTACGCGCTGATCGAGCTGCAGAAGCGGATCGGCCCCCGCAATCCGTCCTTGCCGCTCGCCGCGATCCTGCTGCTGACCATCGGCGTCTGCGAGCTTGCCGACGTGCCGCACATGCTCGCGTTCCTGGTCACGGGCGCGGTGGTGGCGAACCGCTCGAACTTCTTCGACCCGATCGAGGTCTCGATGGAGACTTTCGCGCAGCCGGCATACGTCGCGTTCTTCGTGCTCGGCGGCTGGCACCTCGACATACAGGTCTTCGTGGCGAGCGGCGTGACCATCGCTCTGTACGTGCTCGCGCGGACCATCGGCAAGATCGTCGGTACGCGCATGGGAATGCGCATCGGCGGCATCACGCTCGGGGCGACCGCGCAGCCGGGCCTGGGCCTGCTGTGCCAGGCTGGCGCGGCCATCGCCTTGGCGGGTGTCGTCGGCCAGCGCTACAGCGGGGAATTGTCGGAGCTGCTCCTGAGCGTGATCCTCGGCGCGGTGCTGGTCTTCGAGCTGGTCGGCCCCCTCCTGCTGCGCTATGCGCTCGTGGGCTCGGGCGAAGTCCCCATGTCCCAGCTCATCACCCACGCGCCCCGCGATTCCGCCACTGGCTGGCGGGTGCTGCTCCGCCGCCGCGCGCGCACGCTCTGGCGCGGACGGGACGGCTCCATCGCCGAACTGCCCGTCGAGCGGGTGATGCGCAGCAGCCGCGCGACGCTGCCGGCCGACGCCGGCATGGACGAAGTCCTGCGTTTCGCCAACCATTCGCCCTTCAACGCCCTGCCGGTGGTGGAACACGGCCAGCGCCTGGTCGGCGTGATCGCGGTGGCCGATCTGGACGAGTTCGCCTACGACCCCAAGGTGGCCCGCCTGGTGGTCGCCGCGGACCTCGCCGGCTGGAGCCCCGGCGAAGCCGCCGTGCCCGCCGCGGCGACCGTCGCCGAGGTCGCGGTCTTCTTCCAGAACTTCCGCGGCAACACCGCCGTGGTCATCGACTCGGTCGAATCCGGCCGCTTCCTGGGGATGGTCGAGCGAACCGAGATCCTGCGGTTGATGCGCCACGCGCACCGCCGCGCGGAGCGGGCGTACCGGGTGCGGAGCGGAGACCTCCACCCCCCCGCACAGGAGCCGGAGTCCAGTCCGGACCGGGAATCGCCGTAGATGCGGTATCCTGTTGCAGCCAAGCTGGTTGGGGCGCTCCGCCCGGCTTGAGGGCCGATCCGGGGGCCCCTAAGATGTGCGGCCTTCTGGGCCAGCCTGTCCTTCCCGCTCCGGCCGGCAACCGCACCGATGTCCGACACTTTCGCCGTAGATCCCGCCAAGTGCATCGCTTGCGATGCCTGCGCCAACGAATTCCCGGACATCTTCGAGATGTACGGGGTCGGCGACGAGCGCAAGGCGCGGGCTCGCCAAGGCCACGACCCCTTCGTTCCTTCGGTCAACGCGCGCGCGGTCGTCGACACCTGTCCGACGGTGGCGATCGGTTTCAGCGGCGAACTGCCGCCGCCTCTCGAAGGCGACGTGGTCGTGCTCGAACCGGTCGAAGGCTGGGAAGGCGCCTGGGAGACCTTCCTCGCCGCCGGTTCCGACGAAGACCCCGCCGAGTTCGACCGCCGCTACGGCCGCGAATACGAATGGGCCGAGTTCGAGCCCGGCCACTGGCGCCTGAGGGTCCAGTTCGCACGCTCGCTTCCGCCCACGCGCGACCGCTTCAAGTTCGGACTCGGCGACGCGATGCCGCGCTACGAACTCACGGTCGCCACCACCGGCCGGCGCCTCTACGTGAGCGCGCTGGTCGGCGACCCCAAGGTCCGCGCGGGTCTCTGCAACCGTTCGGCGGCGTTCCCCGACCGCTTCACGCTCGCGCTCGACTTGCCGGTTCCGGCGCTCGAGATCCGCGAGCACTACGACGCGCACCAGCTCCTCGAGCTGCACGCCTTCACGGGCGAAGCCGCGTTGCAGGCCTTCGAGTGGCACAGCCACTTCATCACCGATCTATGCACCGGCTGCACAGTCTGCGAGAAGGTCTGCCCGACCAACGCCATCACCGGCTTGTCGAAAGAGATCTTCCACATCGACCCCAAGTTGTGCATCAACTGCTCGGTGTGCGGGATCTACTGCCCTTTCGACGCGATCACCGGCCGCGACGGCGAGATCGTCGAGCGCATCAAGCCCAAGGAGATCCCCAAGGCCGTCGTCATCGACGACTTGTGCACCGGCTGCGAGTACTGCGTCGACGTCTGCCCTTTCGACTGCATCGAGCTCGTGCCGCGTGAAGGCGAGGGCGGGCACATGAGCGATATGCTCGCGGTGGTCGAGGCCAAGGCCTGCGTTTCCTGCAAGCTGTGCGAACAGGTTTGCATGAAGAATGCGATCATCGTGCCGCGGGATCAGGATTTCGATCCGCAGTTCGGCTGGTCGTTCCAAGAAGGCGCGATCTAGTTCGTTTGGGTGGTGTGGTGTGGTGGGCGGAAGACCGGGGCGGGGGGTGGGGGGCGGGTGTGGGGGGGGGCCCCGGCCCCCCCGCAAAAGCCCCCCCGCCGGCC
>Ga0214471_10002137_pt1 | contig 15537 bp, 17 predicted proteins | sample RVTome_5_FD_207665 | JGI IMG/M metagenome (GOLD analysis project Ga0214471, IMG submission 207665) | Soil microbial communities from uranium-contaminated site in the Upper Colorado River Basin, Wyoming, United States - RVT142D155 | ecosystem: Environmental > Terrestrial > Soil > Contaminated >... | reverse complement strand
TCCCTTGCTGCGCCGTGCCGTCATCGAGTCCTGGCCGCTGTTCCTCGGCATGCTGCTGCTGATGATCAGCAACGGCCTGCTGGTGACGCTGCTCACCGTTCGCGCCACGGCCTACGGCTTCACGCAGACCGAGATCGCCTTCATGCAGGCGGCCTACCCGCTGGCCGCCCTGTTCGGCTGCATGGTGACGCCGCAGGTCGTCGCACGGGTCGGCCATATCCGCTCGTTCGGCGCCCTCGCCTCGCTGTGCTCCACCGCGGCCTTGATCCATATGGTGACGGCCGATCCCTGGAGCTGGGCCGCCATGCGGGCGCTGGCCGGCTTCTGCTTTCCGGGGCTCTACGTGGTGGCGGAGAGCTGGCTGAACGGGCGCGCCGACAACCGCACGCGCGCCGCCCTGCTCTCGGTCTACTTCATCACCCAGACCGGCGGCGCGGCGCTCGGCCAGCTGCTGCTCGGCATCCCGGACCCGGCCGGCAACCTGCTCTTTGTCATCGTCTCGGTGCTGATCTCCCTCTCGCTGGTGCCCATGCTGCTGTCGGCCCAGCAGGGCCAGAGCTTCGAGGCGCCGGCGCGGCTCTCGGTGCGCGAGCTCTTCCGCCTCTCGCCGCTGGGGCTCTCGGTCAGCTTCCTGAACGGCATCGCGCAGGGCGCCTTCTACGTCGGCCTCGGCCTCTTCGGCGTCGCGCTCGGCCTGCCGGCCGGCCAGGTCGGGCTGCTGGTCGCAGCGGGCACCCTGGGCGGCGTCATCGGCCAGTTCCCGCTGGGCGCCCTCTCCGACCGCATCGACCGCCGCCTGGTGATCGCCGGGGCGGCAGCGGCCGCCCTTGCCGCCTGCCTCTTCGTCGCCATGAGCGCCACGGCGCTGGCCGGCGGCCCCGGGCTCTACGCCGGCGTCGCCCTGGTCGGCGCCTTCACCCTGCCGCTCTATTCCCTCGGCGTCGCCCACACCAACGATCGCCTGGCGCCGGCGCAGATGGTGGCGGCCTCCGGCGGCCTGGTGCTGGTGATGAACGTCGGCATCGTGCTCGGCCCGCCGGCCGCCGGTCTCGCCATCACCCACCTGGGGGCGCCGGCGCTCTTTGCCTGCCTCGCGCTGCTGCAGGGCGCGACGGGCGTGCTGTCGCTCTACCGCCTGGTCGCCGGCGAGCGCCCGGCCGAGACCGGTACCGCGCTGCCGGTCGGCCATGCCGCCACCGCCGTCGCCAGCCGCCTCAATCCCGAGGCCCGCGAGGCGCCGGCCGACGGCGGCTAGGGTTCCGCCGAACCGATCTCCTTCACCAGGTCGTGCGCCAGCGGGCGGAAGCCCTGGCGGGCATAGGCCTGCTCGGCGGCGTGGTTGCCGGCCATGACGCTGATGGTGAGGCGCCGGTAGCCGCGCGCCGCGGCGGCTGCCTCGGCGGCGCTCATGAGGGCGCGGCCGAGGCCCTGGCGCTGGCGGGCCGGGTCGACCACCAGCTCGACGATGTGGGCGTGGGCGCGCCGCTCCGGGCGCACGTAGACCGGGCCTTCCTTGAAATCGACGGTGACCAGGCCGGCGACCTCGCCGGCGACCTCGGCGACGAGGAAGAGACCGCCGCCGGGCACCAGCCGCGCCATGCTGTCGTCGAGGTTCTCCGCCGCCGCCGCCCGGTCGGTGCGGCGGTCTCCGGTGACCCTGTCCTCGTGGCGGTTGAGCGCCTCGTAGAGGTCGATGAGGCGCTCGCGGTCGCGGAACTCGGCCGCTCGGATGGTAATGTTCATGGCAAGGGCCGGTCCGCTGCTGGTCTGTCCCGGGCCGCAGCCTGGGGTGGGCGCGCCCGCCGGTCAAGTCGGCCGGCCGCGGCGCTTCGCCGCCTTGCAGCCCCTCGCCGCCGTCTCTATTTTCGGAAGGCGCACCCCCGAGTCAGGAGCTTTCCCCGTCATGGCCGAATCCCGCCACAGCAAGGTCTTCATCATCGGCTCCGGCGCGGCCGGCCTGACTGCGGCGATCTACGCCGCCCGCGCGAACCTGAAGCCGGTGCTGGTGCAGGGCCTGCAGCCGGGCGGCCAGATGACCATCACCTCGGACGTGGAGAACTACCCGGGCTTCGCCGACGTCATCCAGGGCCCCTGGCTGATGGAGCAGATGCAGAAGCAGGCCGAGCACGTCGGCACCGAGATCCTCTCCGACATCATCACCGAGGTCGACTTCACCCGCCGGCCGCTGCTCATGAAGGGCGACAGCGGCACCATCTACACGGCCGATGCCGTCATCATCGCCACCGGCGCCCAGGCGCGCTGGCTGGGCATCTCCGGCGAGCAGAAGTTCAACGGCCGCGGGGTTTCCGCCTGCGCCACCTGCGACGGCTTCTTCTACCGCAACAAGGAGGTGGTGGTGGTCGGCGGCGGCAACACCGCCGTCGAGGAGGCGCTCTACCTCGCCAACATCTGCTCCAAGGTGACGCTGATCCACCGCCGCGAGGCGCTGCGGGCCGAGAAGATCGGCCAGGACCGGCTGTTTCGCCATCCGAAGATCGCGGTGCGCTGGAACGCGGTGATCGACGACATCCTGGGCGGCGACGGCCCGATGGACGGGGTAACCGGCGTGCGCCTGCGCGACACCAAGACCGGCGCCTTGAGCGAGCTGCCTTGCGAGGGCGTCTTCATCGCCATCGGCCACGATCCCGCCACCAAGGTGTTCCGCGGCGCGGTGAAGATGGACGACGAGGGCTACATCATCGCTGGCCGCGGCGCCACCGGCACCTCGGCGGCGGGCGTCTTCGCCGCCGGCGACTGCGTCGACAAGGTGTTCCGCCAGGCAGTCACGGCGGCCGGCATGGGCTGCATGGCGGCTCTGGAAACGGAGAAATTCCTGGCCGAACTGGAAGATTCCGCCGATAAAGCTGCGGAATAGCCTGCTTAACCCTTCCGTCCTATACTAATTGGCGGTTTAGCGGGGGTTCCCCGGGCTCTAGACCCTTTTTCGGCCTTCCGCACCTGCGGAGGGCGGCGATTCGCCCCGAGGAGGCGAGCATGCTGGACGATGTTGGCCTGCCCCAGAAGCGGGGACTCGGGGCCACCATTATGGATTGGGATAAGCTGCGCATCTTCCACGCGGTGGCGGAGGCGGGCAGCTTTACCCATGCCGGCGAGCTGCTGAACCTCAGCCAGTCGGCGGTCAGCCGCCAGATCTCGGCCCTCGAGGACAGTCTGAAGGTGCCGCTGTTCCACCGCCACGCCCGCGGCCTCATCCTCACCGAGCAGGGCGAGCTGCTGTACCGCACCGCGCACGAGGTGTTCGGCAAGCTGGCGATGACCGAAGCCCAGCTGACCGAGAGCAAGGACCGCCCCAAGGGCCCGTTGAAGATCACCACGACGGTGGCCTTCGGCTCCCACTGGCTGGCCGCGCGCATGAGCGAGTTCATCGAGATCTACCCGGAGATCGAGTGCCACCTGCTGCTGCTCGACCGCGAGGTGGACCTGTCCATGCGCGAGGCGGACCTGGCGATCCGCTTCTCGCCGCCCAGGCAGGCCGATCTGATCCAGCGTCATCTGATGACGGTGAGCATGCACATCTACGCCTCGGCCGGCTACATCAAGAAGCACGGCGTGCCGCAGACCACCAAGGACCTCGACAAGCACCGCATTGTGGTCTACGGCGAGGACGTGCGCCCGCCGGTGCCGGACGTGAACTGGCTGCTGCGCATCGGCTACAAGGACGGCCAGCTACGCCGGCCGGCGATGACGGTGAACAACGTCTACGGCGTCATGAAGGCGGTGCAGTCGGGCGCCGGCGTCGGCGCCCTGCCGGAGTTCATGGCGGCCAGCAACCCCGACCTGGTGCAGGTGCTGCCGGAGCTGACCGGCCCGCAGCTCGACGCCTACTTCGTCTATGCCGAGGAAATGCGCCGCTCCAAGCGCATCTCCGTGTTCCGGGACTTTCTGCTACGCAAGGTTGCTGAATCCAACCTGTGATACTTGTTCCGGGGTACCGCACCGGTCGTTTTCCGGGCTCTGGAATAGGCCGAAAATGACGGTGATATTTCAATAAAATCAAAGATTTAGATAGCCATGCGCTGTCCGCATATCACCACTGCCCGAATGTATGTAGTAAAAGAAATTCAAATCCCTATTTTCAGGGCATCGGATGTTGCGTCGCAGCATCCAGCGAGTTTTCCGGCTCCCTCGCCGGATACGAGTTCCGAGCGCCCCCCGCTCGGAGAAGGGCCTTTCCGGCGGAGTTCCCACTCCGCGTTAGGTCCTACGTCTCCCAGACGTGAAGCCTCCCTGTTCAACTTGCCCCGAAGTCATTGACTTCGGGGCATTTTTCTTTGTGCGGCGGACACCAGAAGTCGCCAGGGGTAACACTTAGGGTAACAGGGCGCTCCGCTTGCCGAAGAGCGTGTTTCATGTGGAACTGTTTCAGTGGCGGCAGCGTCCCGCCCGTGCGAGATGCCAGACGAGAGAGGATGGCGAAATTTCCCCATCCACCATCCCGCCAGCTCGCGCGCCCGCGCGAGCGGCACCCCCAAAGAGGAAGCCCCGCCGCGGCGGGGCCGGGCGGGGCCTCAGTGAGGAAATTTTGGCGCCGATCACTCCGCAGCGATCTGCCCTTTGCGCGCGAGCGCGCTGTGCTTATTGAGCACGGCAACAACGGCGCTGCCCGCGCAGCTGGCTGCCAGGCGGGTCATGCGATCCAGGATTAAGTCGCCCAAGGCACCGTTGCCGTGTTTCGCTTTCTCCGCCTGGAAGTCGAAGCGATCGCCGGTGTCAGAATCTAAAGGGCCGTTGGAAAAGATGCTCGCGTGCGCCATTTGCGCCAGCTCGACGGCCGGCACGCTACCGTCGAGGCCCATCAACTCGTCCGCCAAGGCATCCCATCGGTGGTCGTGCGGCGCCTGGAGCGTCTGTTCATCTTCCAGGCTTGAAGCCGATAGGCCAGCGGCGATCCAGTCCCACCGCGCCTCCAGACATTGATCGAGCAGCTCCGCCGCCTTCGTCTCATGCGCTCCGGTGCCGTCGTCGGTTGCCTTCATCGCCGCCTGTCCTACCCTTCGCGCTGCGTCGTCGGCAGCTTCCTGAGCCGCCTGCAGCCGCTTGGCGGTCTCTTCCAATCGGTCGTGCAACAGGTACATGGTCTGCGGCCATTCCTCGCACTGGTGATCGCGGCAGAGGCTCATCAACTGGGTGATGGCAATGACGGTGTTGACCTCCGGCTCGACCTCGTTGAAGGCCTTCCGGAATGCGCTCCAATCTTCCCTATCGTCGGACATGGCAGGTTTCTCCCCTCTGAAGGCCGAGGACGGCCGGCCTGGTGCCGGGTGCTCGTAACCGCGATCAGGCGGCGGGCTTATTTCCCGTAGGTCTTGTATTCACCCACACCCGGCCGAGGCATGAAAAATCCGCCGCTTTCGGGGACGGGTCCGCTGATCGTGGTGTTACGAGCACCGCCGCCATGCTGCGCCAGGGGCGCCGCAGCGTCAAGCCGCCCGGACGACCAGCGCCAGCGCCGTCACCCGCGCCCGCGCGGGATGCCGAGAGCGCCACGGACGGCCGTGGCGTTGGCTCTCACCCAATTGATCTGCGCCTTCTCGCCGGCGGAGGTGCTGAGAGCTTCCGACAACACGCTGGCGGCGTCGAAAGCATTGACGTTCTTCACCGCGACGTTCGGGGCAGGCACCACGACCGGCGCCGCGGCGGCGGCCGACCTTCGCTGCACCCGCGGAATCGACACGTCCGGCACGCGCCCGACCAGGCCGCCGTTGTGATAGGCCGGCAGCTTGTCGAGGTTGAAGCGGTGGCGGGGGTTATCCCTGGTGAGCACCTCTTCGTCGCGCTCCAGCAGGGTGAGATACTCGTTGGACTTCCGGCCGCGCCCGCTGCGCAGGCGCTTGGCGACGTCCAGGTCCTTCACATCGCGGCCGACGATGCCGCCTTCGTGGGCGATCAGCATTGCGCCGCTGCCACCGCCGCCGCCGGCCGCACCACCAGCCGCGCCGCTGGCGGCGCTACTCAGCAGCTGCAGGAAGAGCTGGTTGAGCGCAAGCTGGAGCAGCTGCTGCGCCAGATTGCTGAGGGCGTTGCCCAGCGCCTGCACGGCGTTCTCGCCGCGCGCCATGGCCGAGAACAGGCCGGTGATGCTCGATGACGCGAGGCTGGAATACTCGTTCATCTGCTGCACTTCGGCGTTGGCCCCGGCTTGCGCCTGCGCCAAGCGGTCGGCCGCGTCGACCTGCGCCGTCGCCGCCGCCCGTGCCGCCTCGGCCGTCAGCTGGGTGTTGCTGGCGAGCAAGCGCTGCGTCTCGGCAACGATGAGGGCCTCGCGGTTATAGAGCTCGTAGGCGCCCGTGTACTCGTTCCAGCGGATCGTCGCCTGGCCCACCGCATCGGCCTCTGCCAGGATACCGGCGGTCTGCTGCGCCGAGGCGTTCAGGGTCTGCTGCGCGCCCACCCGCTCCCGCGCCAGGCGCTCGCGCTCCAGCGCCAAGGCCAGCTCGTCGACGCCGACTTCGGCGTTCTTGCGCGTCTCAATCTCGGCCGCCAGCTGCGATTCCAGGGCTTTGCCCGCTTCGTCGCTGACGGCATAGGCGGCGGCCAGGCGCTCCTGCGCCTGGATCTGCACGTTCAACTCTTGCAGCGCGGCGGTGAAGCGCTCGCGGTCCTGCGCACGAACAGCAGCCGAGATTCGGTCCGTCTCCGCACGAGTCAGCTCGCGCGTCAGCTTGCCGTTCTCGTCGAGCAGCTTCGCCTCGCCCTCCAAGAGCGCGGTGTGCAGCTGGCGCTGGGAGTCCGCCGTGCCCTCGAGCTGCGCGGCTCGCTCAAGGCCGGCGATGTACTTTTCGAGACCGGCGAGCCGATCGCCCGCCGGGTCAACGCTCCCGCCACCCGCATTGCTCAGGGCATCATTCAGCAACGCCTCCTGACGGCGGCGCTCGGCCAGCAGCTGCTCCAGCGTCCGGATTCTCTCGTCATTCTCCGTCAGACCGCCGCGCTGAACGCTGCCCTGCCCGAAGGTCTCGAAGAGGCCGCGACGCAGCTCGAGGTCCAGTCCCTTCTCACGCAGCGACTGCAGCCGCTCCTCCAGCTCGGCAACGGGCGCCACCGAGTCCGGCAGAAAGCCACTGAGGAAGGTCGCAATATGCGGTGCCGCTGCGGCTGCGGCGCGCCCGACAGCAACAATCGTCGGCGCGAGTGCCAGCATGGCCCGCGTCAAGTTGACACCGGCGATTTTACCAAGGCGCTCCAGCGAGTCGCCGGCGCGCTCGGCCTCGCGCACCATGGCCGTGTCGAGCACCAGGCCCATGTCGCGCGCCTCCTGGCGCAACTTGGCGATGCCGGCGGCGCCATCCTTAAACAGAGGCAGCAGCTGGCTGCCCAAGCGCTGGCCAAAAATCCCATTGACGATGTCGGCGCGGCGGGTCGCGCTCTCGGTCTTTGAGATCGCCTCGGCCAGCTCCTCCAGCACGCGGGCATTCGACTTCACCTGGCCGTCGTTGTCGCGGAGTGTCACGCCAGCCAGCTCGAAGCCCTTGCGCGCTTCACCCGTGCCGCGCGCCGTCTCGGCGATCGCGACGTTCAGCCGCTCCAGGATCTTGTTGAACGCGCTACCTTCGATGCCAGAGAGCTGCGCCGCGTGCTGCAGTTCTTGCAGCTCTTCTACCCCAAGGCCCGTGCGGTCGGCCGCCTTGGCGATCGCGTCGGCGTACTCGATCGCATGCCGGGTGGCGGCGACGAAGCCGACCGCAGTGAGCGACACCCCGAGGGTCGCGAGGCTGCCGTTGATGCCCTTGACCGCGCCGCGCAGCGATAGCGACAGTTTTCTATTCATGCCGGCGAAGCGGTTCTCGATCGCTTTCGCCTGGCGGTCCGCGACCTTCGGCGCCCTCTTCAGCTCGCGCTCGAAGCCGCTAATTCTCGCCTCGAGCAGGGTGACCATGCGTTCAACTTCGACTGCCATTGGTCTTTCCTTTCAACGATCCCAACTGCATCAATTGGCGCGGAGAGGCGGAGCTGCCCGGGGGGAGCCGCTCCGCCTCTCTTTGCCCCCCAGGAGCACCCCCGGAGGCGTCGGCGCGCGCCATGCCGTCGCGGCGCCGAATCTATTGCAGCAAGGCGGGCGCTTCCGGTTCTCCGAGCATGCGGCCAACGCTGCTCGCGATGTCGCGAACAGTGGCGGCCTTCCATTGCTCAAGCTGCGCGCGCCGGTCGGCCTCGAAGGTGGCGAGCGCAGCGACCGAGTGCCCCGCGGCGCGGCGTTCCTTCATCTCGCTTGCAATCTGCAGCTCGACGGCGGCCGCCAGGCGCGCCTCGGCGTCGAAGATCGCCATCTGAACGGTGTCGCGAAGGCTCATCGCGTCGCGTCCTTCGCGTCGCGGCCGGCCTTCACGTGCAACGCGCGCTTGAAGGCCTGGCGCCAAGGTTTGAGTGGCAGATCGTCGCCACGGAACCTCACCGGCAGACTCATCTGCGTCACGATGACGTCGCCGCCTCCGTAGGCGTAGAAAAAAAGAACGTCGTGGGCGGAGCCCAAGAACACGTCGACGTGCTGGATTGTGAGACCGCGCGCGGCGGCCTGCGCTTCGGTGTAATCGACCACCTCGTGCAATGTATTCATCGCGCGTCCTTCCCGTCGCGGCCGGCCTTCGCGGCCAAAGCCCAGTCGTTGGTCTTGCCCGGTGTCTCTGTCGTTGTGGTCGTCGCTATCCAAAGCGAGCCGCCCGAGACAACAGCTTGCCCGCGGCGGTACTCCGCGCCGCGCTGATGCGTCCCGGCGAACTCGAGGCCTTTGCGTTGGAACTCGATGACCCAGGCCTCGATAACGTCGAGGCGCTTGGCCAGCGGCTCGATGCTTCCGCGGACGTAGCTGGCGATGATCGGCGCGATCTTCTCCATCAACTTCCGAAGTAGCTTTGCGTTCACCGTCTCAGTCATCGCCGGCGCCCCTTCTCGCCCTCGCCCAGGCGCGCTTCGAGGTGCTCGATGCGCTCGACCAGCGGCGCGACCGCCGCGGCGATCTGCAGGGCAATCTCAGGCGCCAGGGCCTTGCCTAGCGCCGTACCCATCGGCTTGGCCGTGGTCATGGCGCGGCCCCGTAGTTCACATCGGTCAGGGTCGCCAGCGCGGTGTCGCGCACGCGCTCGGCTGCGAAGACGACCGTCGCCTTGACGCCTACGAGGTTGTGCTGCCACAGGGACACCTGGACGGTAGTGGCGTCCACCGGATCCGTCGGATCATCGTCGAGCTGGACCATAGCCTCCGAGGACGGCTTGAGCTCGAGGTCGCCGAGGTCAGCAGCGATTTCCCGCCCGTTGACGAGGTGCAGGCTGTTCGCCGCAACGCCGCTGCTGACCAAGAAAGGCGCGCCGAACAGTTCCCCGCCCACAGGGCTCACATCAGGGAAGGCCGCGCCGCCGCTGGTGGTGCCGAGCGCGGCCAGCTTGTTTGCGGCCCCGGGGCTGGAGATCCAAGCGAGCGAGCCGGTGCCGGAATAGTTCACGGCCTCCAGCATCGCTCGCAGATCGCTGCGCGCGGCGGCGGCGGTGACACCGGAGGCGGCGGAGACCAGGGTTGCCGTGTCCGTTATCAACTGGAGAAATTCGGCGTCAACTTCGCGCGCGACGGCGCTGCGCAGCTCGCTGGTCACGAGCGACTGCGCCGACGCCGACATCGCATCGGCCAACTCGTCGCTGACCACCAGGATGCAGCCAACGTTGACAGGCCGAAGCAAACCTTGCGCCAACGTCAACTTCGTCGCCGGGATCGGCTTGGCCTCATCGCGCCGCGCAGCGGTGGCCGACACGGCCGTCGCGGTGACGCGCGTGTTCACCGGCACTCGGGCCAGGGCGCGGCTCGACCACAAACGGAAGAACGCCGAGTCGGCCGCCAACAGCTCAAAAAACGCAGATCGGATGCTCGGCCAGTCCGCCAGCGCGCCGCTGCCTTCGGGGTCGCCGAAGTAGCCAACGGACACCGCGTCCTTCAGCACACGCACCACCTTGGCCGGCGCGCCGGCGCGCTCGGCGAAGATCGCAGCATTCGGCGTGCGACCGCGTGCCGCGAACAGCGACTTGACGATGATTCCCATCGCCGCGCGGTTGTTGATGGTTTCCAGGTCCATGGCTGACTCCTTGATTAATCTGTTCGGAGCGTCGCCTACGAAACGCGACGACGCGCGCGAATTCGGCGCGACGACGCGAAAAGTTCACCGGCGCCGCCGCAGCAGCAGCTCCCGCATACGCGCGGGATAGATCAGCCAGCGGGTGGCGGGCTTCACGCCAATGCCCTTCTTCCGCGCCCACAGCCGAACGGTATCTTCGGGGACGCCGAAGCGCTCACTGGCCTCCCATGTCTCGAGCAACTCCTCGCCATCGGCGTCGGCCGGCGGCTCCAGGTCAACCCGCGCTGGTGCCTCGGCGGCCTCGCCCTGGAGCCGCTGGCGCAGCTCGGCGAAGACCGCGGCCTCCTCGCGCTCCAGGGCCGCCCGCTGCACGCGCAGGCGCGCCAGGCGGTCGACAACGGCGGCGATGGTGGAAGGTCGCGGCGAGATCATCGGGGCGTCCGGCTCTTGCGCCCGCCCTTGCCGGCCAGCTCGCCGCCGATGCGCTCGACCAGGTTGACGTCCGCCGCCGTTGCCCGTCCCTCGACCAGGCGCACGCGCAGCTGCTGAAGGGCGAAGGCGGCGCGGTCGGCGGTGGCAACGACTGCTGAATATCTTGCCGCCTCGAGCACGGTCGAGTAATGCTTTTGCAACGTCGGCTTCGTGATCCGCAGCGCCGCGGCGATGCGTGTCTTACTATAGCCATTTGCCCATAACACCTTGACTTTACTTATGTTTTGCTCGGTCGGGACATGGGCAGGGCGCCCCCGCCGACCGTGGTTCCGCGGGATCGGGTCGCCCAACAGGTCGAGAAACTCATTCACGGCCGAAAAATCTCTCTCCATGAGATGCCCCCCCGGTCCGGGTATCTGCGGTTGCGTGCCTCCGGGATGCCCCCCCGGATGCGGCTATCGTGTGCCATCGGCTTTCGCCTTCAGGCGACTTTCGGCGTTGCGTGCGATCGCGCTGGCGACGATGCGCACCGGGCGCCCGAGAATGCGCTGCAGGCGCTCTGTGAAGTGCCTGGTGACGTGCTGGCAATGCCACTCCGAGGGCGCGCCGAGGACCAGGGTGTCGCCGCTGTACTCCAGCGGAATCAACCGGCGCAACAGAACGTCCGTGCGCACTTTGCCGAACGCCTGTTCCATCTTCGGCATGCAGGCCTTCCAGTCCGCATTCACGCGCTGCTCGGTGGTGGCGGTCGTCATGCTGCCCGGAGCCTCCAGCAGAGGCGCTGCAGGTCGCCGAGCAGCACAGGGTCCGCGTTCATCAGTTCGACCCACATCTGCTGCAGGGTGCAGTCGAAGTGCCGCGCCAGCAGCTCTGCGTCGGCATTGATTGGTTGCCACGCTACTTGTGCCGCCTGCGCTGGTGTCACCTCGGGCGCTATAGCCTCGCCGCCTGCTCCGTCGCTTTGCCGAGCAGCTTGTTGTTCTTCGGCCTCGCCGCTGGCTGGCTCGTGGATGGGGGAACTAAGGGGGTCTTGTAGTATTTCCTGTTTATGTGCGACATCAGTGTCGCAGCGGGGGTGCGACATCAGTGTCGCATCGAAGTCGAAGCTGCGCTGCCGCGAGCGGTGCGTTCGCTTGCGCTCCCGTCGCCTGTCGATCACCGCCTCGTTGCGGAGTCGCGCTGCCGCACGATCAGCCGGATCGCGGTGGACGATGAAGGTCTGCTTAGAGTTGTCATCGCCTCCGACCTGCTCAATGCAGCCAAAGCGTTCTAGCTCCAGCCGCCGCCTCTGCACCGTGCGCCGGTGCACGCCCAAGACCGTCGCGTATTTGCGGAGGCATATCTCGGCCTCGCCGGAGGTTTTCCCGATCCGGCCGCACAGCTCGGCATAGAAGCGATGGGCGCCGTCGCTCAGCTCGTCCAGGTCACCGCGTGCGGCAGGTATGATTGCGAAGCGGCCTCCGCAGACCTCGACAAGGCCACGTCGTGATGCTTGATCTGGGGGAGCCGCGGGAGTAGCTTCGTCAACATCGTCGCCCAACGATGCAGATTGCCTACCGCGCGCCCCCGGTTTCGGCCGGGGGTTTCGCATTCAAGCCGCTTGGTCCTGCGGAGTCGCGGCGCGAAGCGCCTCCAGGTGTTTTGCGACCAGGGCGGCGACCTCGGCCATATCGGTGATTCCCAAGTCACGCGCCTCTCGCCAGGCTGCGAGGGCCGCCTCCAGCTCGTCATCGTCGAAGGCGATGGAGTTGGGACCGAGGCGGATCGGTTGAGGTAGCAGGCCGGCCTTGATTTTTCGATACATCGTGACGCGGTTGCCGACGATGTTCCGCCGCTTGATATCGGGAAAACGGGAAAAGCTTGTCTTCTTCATGCGGGCCTCTCAAGTTGCGCGCTGATGCGCCGTGTAAGAGGCCCTCGATCATAGGCATGCCGGCGGCGCCGTCATCAACAACCGCGCCGAACAAATCACCTTTAATTCCGGAATTGCCGGCGAATTAGAGCGTCATCAGCCCGTCGAAACTGAAGCGATGTTCGCCGCGCGCCTTCGATGCCTCGACCAGTTCGAAGCTTTCGCGCAAGGTCTTCAGGCTGCCGGCTTTGGCGCTGCGATTGCCCTTCAGTAGTTCCGCGGCTTCTTTGAGCAGGGCCGTTTCGCTCGGCTGCCACGCGCCAGGTCGGCCGCGCCGTGGCGCCGGCAGCTCCGTCAGGTCGTGGAGCTGCAGGCATAGCCGCACGACCGACCAACGCAGGTAGTGCGCAAGGTCCATTTTCAGGCGCCCCCGCTCGCTTGCATGGGCGCCGCGGTTGCCGGTCGTGCCGTCGTGGTAGGCGGCGAGGATGAGGTTCAGTACCGCCAGGGCGGCCCATCGCGGCAAAACCTGCTCGGTCACCTGACAGTATTCCACCGCCTCGAAGAGGGCCGGCCAGATGCCGGCCTGCCACCTGATTCGCAGCGCGTCCAGCTCGGCAGCGTGGTGTTCCTCGGGCGTCATTGCGCGATCGCCTCGGCCTTATGGAGTGGCACCACGTTGTCTTCCTTCTTCCCGGCCAGCAGTGCCCGCAGGTGCGCGTCCCAGGCCTCCAGCGCCGCCAGCTTCTCGGCGCGATATTCGTGCACGTCGTAGGTCCGGCCGAGCCGGCCGCCGACGGCATGGCCGATCACCCGCTCCGACACTTCCGGCCGGATGCCGAGCCGCGAAAGGCCGGTGCGCAGCGTCCGCCGCAGGTCGTGCAGGGTCCACTCGGTGACCTTCGATTCCTTGTCCAGCGTCGCCTTTGGCTTCTGCAGGTTGGCGTAGGGCGTCTCCCCGCCCTTGGCCGAGAACACGAAGCCGCCCTTGTCCTTGAACGGCATCGCCTCCAGCAGCACCACCATCGCCTTGGTGAGCGGCACCAGGTGCGGCCGGTTCGCCTTGTAGCGCTCCGGCGGGATGGTCCAGTCGCGGCGCTCCAGGTCGATCTCAGACCAGTGCATGAGGCGCACGTCGTCGCGCCGCTGCCCGTTGAGGATCACAGAGCGGAGGTACTCCCGCGCCGGGTAGCCGAGCTGCTCGCTCGCCCGCCAGACGGCGGCGAGCTCCGCGTCGGAGAGGATGCGCTGGACCGGCTTTTCCTTCGTCGGCCGCTTGATGCCGAGGGTGGGATCGCCCGCCACCAGGTCGCGCTCGGCTCCCCAGGTGAACAGGGCCCGGCAGCGCGCCAGCGCCCGGTTCGCGGCGACGGGCGCCTCCGGCTCGATCGCCGTCAGCATCTGGCGGACATGCGCGCGGGTGATCTTGTCAAGCCGCAGCTTCCCCAGGTGCGGCCGGATGTGGTTGTCGATCTCCCCCTCGGCCGCCTTCCACCGGCGCACGTTGCGCTTTAGGTGCTGCTCGATGTAGCGGTCGGCCAGGTCGCCGACGGTGCTGGGCAGCGCCACAGCGCCCGCTGCGGCGGCCTTGCTCTTCTTCCGAGGGCGCGGGTCTTCGCCGTTGTCGATCGCCTCGAGCTTCGTCCTGGCGGCACCACGGGCAGCGGCGAGGCCGAATTTGTCGGTCAGCGGCCCCAGGCTGATTTTGGCAGGCTGACCGTCGACTCGACAGCGCAAGGCCCAGGACTTCTTCCCGCTCGGCTGAACAATCAGATACAAGCCGAGCCGCACCGAGTCGGGCACCTCGAGGCGGCGGTCGGGATCGGGCTTGATCGCGTCGAGCGACTTGGCACTGAGGATGCGCTTCACCATGACGTAGCACCTCCGGGTAACGCACGGGTAACGGGGAGGCCCGTGCTTGGGTGTTACCCGATGTTATCGGGTGTAGCGTAAAAGGCAAGGATTTCCTGGCGTTTTGGCTTCGGGTGTTACGTCCCGTTACACCCTGAAATAGGGTCCGGCGTGTCTCCCAGACGTGAAGCCTCCCTGTTCAACTTGCCGGGCCTTCGGGCCCGGCATTTTTCTTTTCAGGGCCCGCCATCCCGAAAGAAGCGCCCCGACTAGCCCGAAAGCGGCAGTCATCCTCCCTAATCGGCGCGAAGCGCCGGCGCACGCCGGCTATAGTCATGGCGGCCAGGTACCCGGCGCAATCGCTTGACGCCCTGCCCGATCGCCCTGGGCAGGAGCAGCGCCGCGCGAGCCCGCATGAAGCGGAGCCGCGGGCGGGGGGAGCTCTGCGGAGGCATCCATGCCAGCTTTGCGTGAGCCGGGCCTCGGCCCGATCGTCGGGCACGTGACCGACAACTCCTGTCGCGTCTGGATTCGCGGCCACGATCCGGCGGACCAAGGCGCCGAGCTGAACTCCGAGCGCCGCACGGTCGGCGTCGGCGCGGTCTTCGAGGTCGCAAAAGGGGACCACGGGAAGCTGCTGAGCGACGACGGCCTGCGCGAGCTGCGCGAGGCGATCGCCAAGAAGGTCAATCTGGAGCTCCAGAAGAAGGCCGAGGGCAAGCCCCACACTCTGCCTCAGCTCTCCTATTTCCGCCTGCACCGCGAGTACGACCGCACCGGCACCTTCTGCTTCGGCGCGGACAAGTGCATCAAAGGCACGCCGTCCGACTCGCTGAAGCCGGACACCCCCTATCTCGCCCTGCTCGGCACGCTGGTGGTCGACGATCCCTTCGCCGACGATCGCAACGTCTCCAGCAGCCGGCTCGCCGAGAAGCTGCCGGATCCCGGGGTGTGGGCCTCCGACCTGGTGGATCTGGCCGACCCCTGCTGCGCGGCGAGCTTCAGGACCTTCGCGGCGCGCGGCAAGCCGCCGGGCCCGCTCAACTTCATCCTCGGCTCCTGCCGCTATCCCGGCGTGCTGTGGAAGGTGAAGGAAGCCGACGTGATCTTCGGCGCCCTGCGCTGCGAGGCCCTCGGCCTCAACCGGCACGATGCCGCGGCGCTCGGCACGACGATCGCGGCGACGCCCGCGCAGTTCGTCCTCATGGTCGGCGACCAGATCTACGCCGACATGATGAACCGCAATGTGCCGATCGGCCTCGCCGACACCTTCGAGGAGTTCCAGGAGCGCTACCACGCCGCCTTCGGCTCGCGCAACATGCGC
>Ga0214471_10002136_pt1 | contig 15538 bp, 11 predicted proteins | sample RVTome_5_FD_207665 | JGI IMG/M metagenome (GOLD analysis project Ga0214471, IMG submission 207665) | Soil microbial communities from uranium-contaminated site in the Upper Colorado River Basin, Wyoming, United States - RVT142D155 | ecosystem: Environmental > Terrestrial > Soil > Contaminated >... | reverse complement strand
CCTCCGACGCCTCCCCCAGAATCGGAGTGCGCCGGCGAAGCCGGCGCTCGGAGCGGAGTACATGACCGTCGGCGGTAAGCCGCTGCTTTCGGTCAGGAATTTGAAGACTTACTTTGCGCAGGATGAGGGGACGGTGAAGGCGGTGGATGGGGTCAGCTTTGATATGGCCCCGGGGGCGACGCTCGGGATCGTCGGGGAGAGCGGATGCGGCAAGAGCATCACCGCGCGATCGATCATGAGAATCGTGGATCGGCCGGGCCGGATCGTCGAAGGAGCGGTGTACTTTCGTCGGCCGGGCGGCCAGGGGCGGGAGGGGCCGGTGGTCGACCTGGCCAAGCTCGAGCCCAACGGGCTGGAGATGCGCGCGATCCGCGGAGCGGAGATCGCCCTCATCTTTCAGGAGCCCATGTCCTCGTTCAGTCCCGTCCACAGCGTCGGCAACCAGATCATCGAGGCGATCCGGCTCCACCAGCCCCTCGGTCGGCGGGAGGCGCGCGAGCGGGCGGTCGAGATGCTGCGGCGCGTGGGTGTCTCGTCGCCGGAGGAGCGGGTGAACCAGCTCTCCTATCAACTGAGCGGAGGCCTTCGTCAGCGCGCCATGATCGCGATGGCCCTGTCGTGCGAGCCGACCTTGCTGATCGCGGACGAGCCGACGACCGCGCTCGACGTCACCACCCAGACCCAGATCCTCGATCTGCTGCGCCGGCTCCAGCAGGAGGACGGGATGGCGATCATGTTGATCACCCACGACCTGGGGGTGATCGCCGAGATGGCCACCGACGTGGCGGTGATGTACCTGGGCCGGGTGGTGGAGCAGGCGCCGGTGGACGCGATCTTCCACGACCCGCGGCACCCGTACACCCGGGCGCTGCTGCGCTCGATTCCGCGCATGCGATCGCGGACGCGGGAGCGACTGACGCCGATCGCGGGCGCGGTGCCGCACCCGTACGACCGGCCGACCGGCTGCCCCTTCCACCCGCGGTGCCCGGACTTCATGCCCGGCCGGTGTGACCGGCAGGCGCCGGAGCTGCGAGCGGTGGGAGACCGCCACGCGGTGAGCTGCTTCCTCTACGAATGACCGCGAGTCGACCACCCCTCCTGCGGGTGTCCGGTCTGCAGAAGCTCTTTCCGATCCGGAAGGGTTTTCTGAAGCGGACGGTGGGCCACGTCCGCGCGGTGGACGGCGTGGATTTTCACATCGACGAGGGAGAGACGCTGGGCCTCGTCGGGGAGAGCGGCTGCGGGAAGACCACGACCGCGCGCTGCATCCTGCGGGCGATCGAGCCGACCGCGGGCGAGGTCTTCATGCGGGTGGCGGAAGGCTCGGTGGTCGAGATGGGCAAGCTCCGCCGGGCGGAGCTGCGGGCACTGCGTCGGGAGATGCAGATGATCTTCCAGGATCCGTTCACCTCGCTCAACCCCCGCATGACGCTGCTCGACCTGGTCGGGGAGCCGCTGCTGGTCCACGGTCTCCGCAGTCGGCGAGCGCGGGAGGACCGGGTGGCGGACCTGTTACGCCGCGTGGGGCTGCGCCCGGAGTACATGCGGCGGTTCCCGCATGCCTTCAGCGGGGGCGAGCGACAGCGCATCGGGATCGCGCGGGCCCTGGCCCTGCATCCTCGCCTGGTCGTCGCCGACGAGCCGGTCTCGGCGCTCGACGTCTCGGTGCAAGCGCAGATCCTGAATCTGCTGCTCGACCTGCAGTCGGAGTTTCGTTTGACGTATCTCTTCGTGGCTCACGACCTGAGTGTGGTCAGGCACATCAGTAACCGGGTGGCGGTGATGTACGTGGGCCGCATGGTGGAGCTGGCGGAGACCGAGGAGCTGTTCAGCCGGCCCAAGCACCCGTACACCGCGGCGCTCCTGTCGGCGGTTCCCGAGCCGGATCCCCGTACGCGCTCGCAGCGCATCGTCCTGCCGGGGGAGGTCGCGAATCCGGCGTCGCCTCCCGGGGGGTGTTATTTCCACCCGCGCTGTCCGCACGCGATCGAGGTGTGCCGGACGCAGGTGCCGGCATGGCAGGAGATCTCTCCCGCCCACTTCGTCGGCTGTCACCGCGCGGAAGAGCTTCAGCTGGCCGGGGTGGAGTGACGCGAGGGGCTCAGGACTAGCGCGCGTTGCGCTTGGCCGGTCGCAGCGGCCGCGGACGCGTCCTGATTCGGCGCGGTCGGCCGGGACGACGCCTTCTTGCTCCGCGTGGTCATTGCCGGGGATCCTTCCCGGTGAAGCCGGGGGCGTGAAGCTGGGCGCAGGCCAGAGAGCAAAAGACCCGGACCACCGCGGTCTTCGGATCACCAGTCCGGATGGAGTAGGGCAGGAACTTGGCTTGGCCGCATCCGTGGCAAACCGGTCGCTGTTCTTCCTTCGGCAGCTGCGGGAGCATGGCAGCCTCCATGAGTTGGGTGGAGTCACCAGAGTAGCCGCGCGCGGGCGGCGCATCCATTGGACCAATGTCCAATAGGCCCGCCGGAGCGAGCCCGCTAGACTGACCGCATGGGAAGGCCCCCGGGCGGTGCTCGGGCCGGGCAGAGGGTCTCATAGTTCCCTCTTGAACGGAATCCGGCATGAGCCGGAGCTCGCTCTCGCATCCGAGATCCGGCCGCTGTGTGTCCAATTCAGGACACGTTGCGAGTGGTCAAATCGAGACAGATTCCACTCGATGAAGGGCGTATTGAGAGCCCTAAATGGAGCCGACGGTGTTACAGCACATGTGGATCGCCCCGCTCGTCGCGCTGGCGCTGGCCCAGGTCGCGGTCGTCGCCACGTCGGTCTACCTGCACCGGGGGCTCGCGCACCACGCGCTACGGCTTCACCCGGTCGCGGATGCGGGTTGTCGCGCCCTGCTGTGGCTCACCACGGGCCAGAGCCGGCGGGAGTGGGTCGCCGTGCATCGTAAACACCACGCCTTCACGGACCGCGAGGGCGACCCCCATAGCCCACGGCTGTTTGGGTTCTGGAATATCCAGCTCGGGAACGTCTACTACTACGCGCGGGAAGCGCGGAATCCCGATACGATCCGGACGTTTGCGCCGGATATCCCGGAGGACTGGCTGGATCGCGTGGTCTTCTCGCGGGGGCTGAGTGGCCTCGCGATCGGTATCGCGCTGCTGTGCCTGGTGTTTGGAGTCTGGGTCGGCCTGGCGGCGGGGCTGGTGCACGCGGTTCTGTATGTCTTCGTGCTCGCGCCCCTGATCAACGGCCTGGGGCACTGGCGCGGGGCTCAGAATTTCGGCAACACGGCCTACAACTCCCGGGCACTCGCCTGGGTGACGGGCGGGGAGAGTCTACACAACAATCACCATGCGCACCCGCGCGCGCCGAAGTTCAGCATGCGACGGTTCGAGTTCGATCCATCGTGGGTGGTGATCCGTTGCCTCGCGGCGGCCGGACTGGTGGAAATCGTGGGCACGCCCGTCCGGCTGGCCCAGCGTGGAGTCGAAGGACGAGCGGGAAACCGGGGGGAATCGAATGACGAATGAGCACGTCGTGCAGATGGGGCTGATGTGGGTTCTCGCCGGCCTCAGTGCGGGCTGGCTGGTCGAGACCTGCGTCAGCCGACGAGGGTATGGGCTGCTCGTCGACATGGGCCTGGGCGTCGGCGCGGGCCTCGCGGGCGGCGGCGTGTTCCTGGCCGTTTCCGGCCTTCCCGCCGGGATGTTGGTCGCGTTCGTCCTCGCGTTCTCTCTGGCGGTCGGGGTGATCCTGGCCCAGCGGCTCGGCTGGCCTCGTGAGGCCGGGGCGCGGGAGCGCAGGGCGCGGCTTCGCCTCCGCGAGGTCGGCGGACCCGCTCTCGGCGAGGGGAGGACCGGTCCGGGACCGCTCGGGGGCGGTAACGGCAGGACCGGCCCGCCCACCGCGACGCGCGCGCTCATGCGGATCGCGACGACCGGGATCTACTTGCTGCGCGGCGTACCCCTCGAGCTTCAGCGAGCGGCGCGGGTGCGCGCGGTGAACGACGGAACCACGCTACGCCAGGTCCTCCTGAAGGGACTGGGCGAGTATGCGGCGGGAACCTGGACACCCCGGGCCGACGACACACCGCCGGTCGCGCTCAGTGCGGGCGTCCCGGCGACCAGACGGTGACGCACCGGCGGGCGGTCGCGAGCTTCGTGACTGAGGCACGTCAGGGGCGCGGCTTTGCGGGCCAGGGTCGTCCGACCCGCCCCTCCTCGATCGGCTCGGGGGTCATGGTCGGCGGCGGCTCCTCGCTCTCCACGCTCTCGTCCATCAGGATCCAGGCGAGCATCCGCCCCTTCGCGGTTCGACGTGGCGATCCGAACCAACACCGGCCCTCGGCGTCGAGCCCCACCAAGTGCCAGCCGTCGCCCTGCGTGATGACTTCGATCTGCCTGAGACCGTCCATCGTCCACCTCCCGTGCGGTTCCGTCCGACCCTCAGTCGTGCGCTTCGGACCCGGATGGGCGGGGTCATGGCCGATAGGACCGCGGGGGAGGACTGAGTCGAGACTCCCATGGACTCGCACCCCGAGCCCAACACGTAGAGCCTATCACGGACGTGACATTGACAAGGCGGACCCACGTCACTACGGTAGGGCGCCTGCGTGAATCCCGAGCTCCCTCGAGCGCTTCTCGCCGAGGGTCCACGTCGTCGCGAGAGAACGTTGGGAGGCCCAAGACGATGATCGTGCGTTCACGTCATGGTTGAAGCCCTGTGGTCCCGGCTGCTTGCGGTCCTGGAAGGTCAGGTCCCCGAATCCGCCCTGGAATCGTGGCTGCGCCCCTGCCGGCTCCTCGCGGTGGATGGCAACCGCTTGCGTGTCGTCGCGCCCAACAAGTTCACGCGCGACTGGATCGGAGAGCACCACGTCGACACGATCCAGGGCGCCGCGCGCACCGTGCTCGGCGGGAACCCGCAGGTCTCCATCGAGATGGATGCCGAGCCCGAGCGCGCGGCGGCCCTCGCCCGCGAGCGCATTCCCGGCGCCGCCCTGGACGATCTCACGCCCCGCTACACGTTCGGGTCCTTCGTGATCGGCAGCTCCAACCAGTTTGCCCAGGCCGCCTGCCAGGCCGTCGCCGAGATGCCCGGGAGGGCCTATAGCCCCCTCTTCCTCTACGGAGGCGTCGGCCTCGGGAAGACCCATCTCCTCCACGCGGTCGGCCACGAGATGGCCCGGCTCCACCCCTCCCTCCGGCTGCTCTATCTCTCGTCAGAGCGCTTCACCAACGAGCTCATCAATGCCATCCGCTACGACCGCACCGGGGAGTTTCGGGCGAAGTACCGCACCATCGATCTGCTGCTCATCGACGACATTCAGTTCATGGCCGGCAAGGAGCGCACGCAGGAAGAGTTCTTCCACACCTTCAATGACCTCTACGAGAGTCACAAGCAAATCGTGGTGTCCTCCGATTCGACCCCGAAGGAGATTCCCGAGCTGGAGGAGCGGCTACGGTCACGCTTCGAGTGGGGCCTGGTCGCCGACATCCAGCCGCCCGACTTCGAGACCCGCGTCGCGATCCTGAAGAAGAGAGCCGAGATCGAGCGGGTCCGCCTGCCCGACGACGTGGCCTATCTGATGGCGAGCCGGATCAAGACCAACATCCGCGAGATCGAAGGGTCGCTCACGCGGATGGCGGCGTTCTGCTCCCTGACCGGGCGCGAGATGAGCGTCGACGTCGCCCAGGAAGTCCTGTCCGAGCTGTGGGGCGCGGACGAGAAGGTGATCACGATCGAGCACATCCAGCGTAAGGTGTCCGAGTTTTTCGGCCTCAGGCTCGCCGACATGCGTGCCCGGCGGCGGACGAAGGCGGTGGCCTTCCCCCGGCAGATCGCGATGTACTTCGCCCGCCAGCTGACGCACGCTTCCCTCACCGAGGTCGGGCGCGCCTTCGACAAGGACCACACCACCGTGCTCCACGCGGTCACGAAGGTCGAGACGCTGATCCGGCAGGACGCGAAGTTCAAGAAGACCGTCGATACGCTCGCCGAGAGCGTGGCGAGATAGTCCGCGTGCCGCGAGACCTTCGGAGTCATCTGCAGGGACTGGTCTCGCGGGTGACCGGCGCGCTGGCGGGACGTGACGCCGACGTGATGAGGTGGTGCGCCACCGCGTGGCACCGCCTCGTGCGTCCGTCGGGAAGGAATGGCGGGCCGCGGTCGGCCATGAAGCTCTGCGACCTCACCTCGGGACCGGAGGGAATGGCGGTCTGGCCGGTGCAGTGGGCCGAATGGGGTGATCCGGGCGGGCGACGGAGCTTGTCCGAGGCGGGCGTGCTGGAGGGGCTGACGCGGCTGGGGAACCGGCTGCTGCTACGGATCAACGTCGACGGCAATCGGCGTACCGCGAGCCTGGAGTGGGACCCACCTCCGAGCGTCGGCGACGTCGAGGCGGTGCTGCAGGCGAATCTGGGAGCGGAGCTCCGCGCGCTCGGTCGCCTGGAAGTGCCGATCCGCGCGCACCTGGATTCACGGGCGTCGGCGCGCTAATTAGATGGTTACCTACACGACCGAGGACTTCGTTCGCCGGGCGGTGGGCCGGCTGCTCCACGACAAGTACCACGGCGGGGCGGTCTGCTCCTGGTGTCTCGTCGGGATGACCCTGGAGCGTCTGCACACCGGCTGGAGGAAGGCGGAGATCGAGCAGGCCATGGAGAAGGTGTTCAGGACGCCGGGGACGCTGAAGGCGATGTCGGACGGCCCCTGCTCGCGCTGTAAGCGGCCGACCTCGTGCCTCGGAGAGCCCCCGTCATGATGGGCGAAGAGCTGGCCCGGTGCCATGCGGGGGCGCTGCTGCGGGCTCACCCGGGACGCTACTACTGTGCGCGATGTCTCACGCGTGTGCTGGACACCGCGGCGTGGACGAAGCGGGACGCTCGCCGGGCGATTGCGATGCTCTTCCGGTGGCCGATCGGGCTCACCACCGCGCTCCGCGAGGGGCGCGACCCGTGCGGGGATTGCGGGCAGGTGGGCGGCGCGCTACTCGGCGCGGTCTGACGCTCAGCCGAGCACGACGCGGACGCGGCGAGTCGCGCCGTCCCCGACGAGGGGGATCCCGGTGCCCGGGGCGGTCAGGAGGACCCCGTCGATCTCGATGGTCGAGATGCCGCGCGTGACCCCGCGCGGGTTCTCGACCGTGATCTCGTAGCGCGACGCGTGATAGCGGAACGCGATCTCGAAGCGCGGCCACGCGCGCGGGATGCAGGGGTCGAGATGGAGAACCGCGCCGCGTAGGCGGAACCCGAGGAGCGACTCGAGGCCGGCCCGGTACATCCAGCCCGCGGAACCCGTATACCAGGTCCATCCCCCGCGCCCGACGTGCGGGTATTCCGCGTAGACGTCGGCGGCGGCCACGTACGGCTCCCCCTTGTAGCGATGGACGCCGGCCCGGGTGCTCGTGCGGTTGATGGGATTCAAGATCGAGAAGAGCTCGTTCGCCTTGTCGCCATCGCCGAGGGCGGCGAAGGCCATCACCGTCCAGATGGCGGCGTGGGTATACTGGCCGCCGTTCTCTCGAACGCCGGGCGGGTAACCCTTGATGTACCCGGGGTCCATCGGGGAGCGGTCGAAGGGCGGGGTGAAGAGAAGGATCAGCTCCTGATCGCGACGGACGAGATACTCCTCGACGGCCGCCATCGCGCGCGCCGCGCGCGCGGGCTCGGCGGCGCCCGAGATGACGCCCCACGACTGGGCGATCGAGTCGATGCGGCACTCGGGGCTGGCGATGGACCCGAGAGGGGTGCCATCGTCGAAATAGGCGCGGCGATACCAGTCTCCGTCCCACGCGTGCCGTTCGAGGGAGACCTTGAGGGCGCGGACGTGGTTGCGCCAGGCGTCGGCGCGCGCGGATTCGCCGCGGGCGTCCGCCAGGCGCGCGAACTCCCAGAGCGTCGCGTGCAGGAACCAGCCGAGCCAGACGCTCTCGCCCCGCCCCTCGGGGCCCACCCGGTTCATGCCGTCGTTCCAGTCTCCGGTACCCATCAGGGGGAGTCCGTGGGCGCCGACGGAGAGGCTGCGGTCGAGCGCTCGAGCGCAGTGCTCGAAGAGGGTGCCCCGCTCGGCGGAGACGGTGGGCTGGGAATAGGCGTCCTCCTGTCCGGGCGGGATCGCCGGCCCCTCCAGGAACGGAATGACCTCGTCCAGGAGGGTCGTGTCCCCGGTAGTCTCCAGGTAGTGGGTGAGCGCGTAGGGCAGCCAGAGCGAATCGTCGGAGATCCGGGTTCGAACGCCTCGGCCGGAGGGAGGATGCCACCAGTGCTGGACGTCGCCCTCGACGAACTGGCGGGCGGCGGCTCTCAAGAGGTGCTCGCGCGCCACCTCACGCTTCGCCACGACGAGCGCCATCACATCCTGCAGCTGGTCGCGAAACCCGTAGGCGCCGCCCGCCTGATAGAAGGCGGATCGGGCCCAGACCCGGCAGGCGAGCGTCTGATAGAGGAGCCATCGATTCAGCATGAGGTCCATGGAGCGGTCCGGCGTCTTCACCTGGACGGCGCCGAGCGTGTCGTCCCAGTGAGTCTTGATGGCGTTCAGCGCCAGATCGAGGTCCACGGTGCGATACCGGGTGATGAGCGCGCGCGCGGCCTCCACCGTAGACGTCTGACCGAGAAAGAAGACGATCTCCTCGCGCCCGCCGGGCGGCATCTCGACCGTGGCTTGCAGAGCCGCGCACGGATCGAGGGCGGGGCCGACCCGTCCGGACGGACGGGTGCCGCGCTCCAGCATCGCGGGATGGTCGAGGGTGCCGTTGCGGCCCACGACCTCGGCCCGATCACCGGTCCACGCGGTCTGGCGGCCGCCGAGGTCGGCGAACGCGACGCGCCCCGCGAAGTCGTCGTTCCAGGCGTTGCGGGCGAGGAGCGCGCCGGTGTCGGGGTCGATCTCCGTGACGATGGACGGGGCGTTGGCGCTTCGGGAAGCCCCCAGAACCCATTCGACGTAGAAGGTGACCGAGAGACGCCGGGACCTGCCGGAGTGGTTCTGGAGCGTCAGTCGCGAGATCTTGATCGGGTCCTCGGGCGGCACGAATTGGAGGAGCTCGAGCGAGATGCCGTGGGAGGTGTGCTCGAAGCGGCTGTAGCCTTGCCCGTGCCGGGCGATGTAGGGTGACGCGTCCTCGCGGATGGGAAGGAGGGTGGGGCCCCACAGCGCGCCGGTCTCTTCATCGCGGACGTAGATCGCCTCGCCCGGCGGGTCGCTGACCGCGTCGTTGGACCACGGAGTGAGCTGGTTCTCGCGGCTGTTGACCGCCCACGTGTACCCGGCCCCGGACTCCGAGACCTGGAAGCCGAAGGCGGGATTGGCGATCACGTTGATCCAGGGAGCCGGAGTCCACTGCCCCTCCCCGAGAACGGTGACGTACTCGCGGCCCCCGTCGAGGAAGCCGCCGACGCCGTTGAAGAACTCGAATTCGAGTCGCGGCGGCGACCCGTCGACGGAGGAGTCGGCTCTGGCCCGCCGCCGGGGGGGGAGGGCCCCGACGCCCGGAGCCGGCTCGGCGCGCGCGAGCTGTTCCGCGAGCGTGCCATGGCGGCTCAGGAGAATCGCCCGGGCGGCCGCTTGCAGGGCCGCGTGGTCCGTGGGCGCGAGGAGATCCCGGCGGAGGATGAACACCCGGCCCTGGGTCTCGTCCCGCGCGGGCCGGGGTGCCGAGTGGCTCGTCCGCACGAGAGTCTCCAGGGAGGTCTGGAAGTCCTGGATGTAGGAGTGAGCCTTCTCGTTCAGGATGACGAGATCGGCGGCCAGCCCCTTCATCCGCCAGTACTCGTGAGCGCGGAGGAGCTGGCGAACGATTCCTCGATCCTCGGGCTCATCGATGCGGACGAGGACGATCGGGATATCGCCGGAGATCTGGTGGGCCCAGAGGGCCGTCGGCCCCGCGGTGTTCCGGCGCAGCACGTCCGCGGCGGACCGCATCGTCGGGTCGGAGTAGAGGATGCGGCCGGCGAGATTCTGGAAGAGGTGAGCCTCGTCCGGGTCGATGCCCAGGTGGTGGAGCTGGACCTGCGCCTGCGTCCAGGCCAGCGTGACGGTGCGCTCGAACGTCGCGGGGTCGCGATACTTGTCGGCCAGGGCCACCGCGGCTTCGCGGGACGAGGCGGCCAGCGTGGAGAAGATCAGGCGGGCAGACTCTCCCGGGGCGAGTCGAATCCGGCGTCTCAGGCTGAAGATCGGATCGAGCACGGAACCGGCGGTGTTCGACAGGGGCCGGCCGTCGATGACCGACATCGGCGTGCGGATCGTGCGGCCCCGACCGAGGAAACGGGCCCGATCCGTCTCGTACTGGGCGCCTCCCGAGGGCTGCCCTTCGACCACGACGGTATGGGCCGCCCAGACCGTCGGCTCCGCGGGCGAGCGGACGCGGCGGGTGGCCAGCAGCGCGCCGAGGCCGGCGAGCAGCTCGGTCTGGACGAAGAGGTTGGAGAAGGCCGGGTGGGCGGCATCGGCCGCGGGCGGGGCGAGCAGGAGCTCGGCGTAGGACGTCAGCTCGATCTCTCGGGCCCCCGCGCCGAGGTTCGTGACCGAGACGCGACGGATCTCGGCGTCGTCCTCCGGCGAGACGATCACCTCGAGCGTCGTCGTGAGCGTGCCGTCCTGTCGATAGAATTCCGCCCGGTCCTCCGAGAAGGTGACGCGGTAGTCGTCCGGCTCGACTCCGGTGGGCTGGTACGCGGCCGACCAGACCGCGCCGCTCTCGACGTCCCGCAGGAACACGTAGGTTCCCCACGGATCTCGCGTCACGTCCTCGCGCCAGCGGGTGATGCCGAGGCCGGCGCAGCGGCTGTAGCCCGAGCCCGCGGTCGTCAGCATCACCGTATAGCGCCCGTTGGAGAGGAGGTGCGTCCGGGGGGTCGGGCCGTGGGGCGTGGTGAACCGACGGAAGACGGGCTCCACGAAGTCGCGGAGGTGAGCCGGGGCGTTCACTTCCTCGAGCCGGGGGCGGGCGACCGCGACGTCCCGGGGGGCCCGCTCCTGGAGGAGCAGATCGGTGGCCTGGACGATCGGCTCGGCGTGGAACCGCGCGCGCATGACCCCGTCGCGGAGCACGTTCGCGAGGGCGACGAGCGTCATGCCCTGATGGTGCGCCATGTACGCGCGAACGATGGCCACCGTCGCGCCGTCGGGCACCCTCGACCGCGTGTAGTCGAGGGCCTCGTAGTAGCCATACGATCCTCGAGCCCCCGCCGCGACGAGCGCGGAGAAGTTCCGGGCGGCCGCGACCGGGTCGATCATCGCGGCGAGCGCGGTCGCGTAGGGGGCCACGACCAGATCCTCGCCGAGACCTCGCTCGAGGCCCAGGCCCGGGACGCCGAAGTTCGAGTACTGGAAGGTGAGATCCAGATCGCGCACGTTGTAGGCCGATTCGGACACTCCCCAGGGGACCCCGTGCTCGGTGCCGTAGCTCATCTGACGCTGGACCACGAGCCGGGAGGTCTCCTCGAGCAGGCTTCCCGAGGGGGCGTCCATGACGAGGGCCGGCATCAGGTACTCGAACATGGAACCCGACCACGACACGAGGGCTGAGCTCAGCCCGACCGGGGTCATCGGGCGGCCGAGGTGGAACCAGTGCGAGACGGGCACGTCGCCCTTGGCGATGGCGATGAAGCTCGCGAGGCGCGCTTCCGAGGCGAGTAGATCGTAGGCGCTTCCATCGAGGCTGCCATCGGTGACGCGGTAGCCGATCGAGAAGATCTTGCGGGTCGGATCGAAGAGGAAGCCGAACTGCATGGCGTCGAAGAGGTCCGTGGTCGTGCGGGCGACGCCCAGGAGACGCTCGACGAGCGCGCGGGCGGCCGCGGAGGAGCGCGCCAGGCCGTCGATCAGGGCGTCGATGCGCGCGATGGCGGCCGGGCCGGAGCCCGCGCGGAGGGCGGCGTCGCGCGCGGTCGTGAGCTCTTCGATCGCGACGCGGCATCGGTCGGGCAGATCGGCGGGGCTGGGGGGCGAGGAGAAGAGCCGGGTGAGCGCGCTCACGATCTCGGGCGGAGCGCCCGCGGGGTCGGTCCGGGCGGCCTCGAGGTACGGCGCCCAGGGCATGAGGGCCTCCAGGTCCCGCTCATGGCTGACGATGGTGGCGCGCGCGGCCTGGGCCCAGACCAGGGCATCGCCGCTCTCCGCTTCGCCGCCGTGGGTCGTCAACACGCGCGAGACGTCGACCAGGGTGTCGGCGTACGGCACGAGGCGCCGGACGCGGGCGGCCGATTCCGCCGGGCTCCGCGGGGCTTCGCGGAGCGCCGCGGCCAGGGCGTCGCGGGCCTCGGCGAGGTGGCGGACCGTGACGGTCTGGCTGCGGTGACCGTCGGCCGCCAGTGCGCTCGCGGCTTCCCCGGCAAGCTGGAGGGCGTCGTCGATTCCGGCGAACACGTCGCGGTGCGGGAGCGGATCGTGGACCGCGCTCCGGCAGGCGTTGCCGAGGGCGAGAAGATGGGCGGCGAGGTTGCCGCTATCGACGGTGGACACGTAGCGGGGCTCCAGCGCGCGCAGCCCGGCGGTGTCGTACCAGTTGTAGAAGTGGCCCCGGAAGCGCTCGAGCCGGCGCATCGTGGCCAGGGTCGCCTCGAGTCGGTCGAGCGTGTCGAGGAGGCCGAGCCAGCCGAAGTCCCGGGCGGAGACGACCGACAGCAGGTAGAGACCCATGTTGGTGGGAGACGTGCGGTGCGCGAGAACGGGCTTCGGATCCTCCTGGAAGTTGTCGGGCGGGAGGAAGGCGTCGTCGGAGCCGACGAAGGCCTCGAAGAAACGCCAGGTACGCCGCGCCGTCGCGCGGAGGACGGCGGTGTCCGCGGGAGGGAGACGCTGCTGGGGCGCCGGCGCGGGCGGCCGGCTGACCCATCGGGCCACCGCCGGGGAGAGGCTCCAGAGCAGGAGGAACGGCGCGGCCTCCGCCGCGCGGCTCGGCTCCAGCAGGACGACGAGGGTCCCGGCGGCCGCGGCGAGGAAGATCGCCCCGCGCATGCGTCGATACACGCCGGTGATGTCGCGGGAGAGATCGGACCTGGCCTGGGCGGCCGTCGTCCATTCGAGCAGCCGGCGGTGGGTCAGGTACAGGCGAAGGAGGGTCCGCCCGATCGCGTCGCCCATGAGCCACGCCTGATGGGCGAGAAAGGTGATGCCGAGGGCGATCTGGGCCACCGCGATCGTGACGCTCCGCCCGACGCTGCGGAGGTGGGTCCGTTTGGAGATGCCCGATCGCTGGGGGATGATCTCGGCGAATACCGGGAGGAGGGACGGGAGCGCGAGCGTGGCGAGGACGAACGTCGTCCACACGAGCGGGGGGCTCGCGGGGAGGACCCAGCCGGCGACGAGGGTGAGCACGGCGGCCGGCGCCGACAGGGTCCGGCGGAGGTTGTCGGTGATCTTCCACAGGCCGACGAGGGGGATCCACGCCGGCCGCGTTCCCGCGCCGGTGTCTCCCCGGATGATCCAGGGGAGCAGCTGCCAATCTCCGCGAGCCCAGCGGTACTGGCGTCCCGCGGCCACCTCGTAGTCGGTGGGGAACTCCTCGAAGAGCTCGATGTCGGTGACGAGGCCCGCGCGAGCGAAGATCCCCTCGAACAGATCGTGGCTCAGGAGAGCGTTCTCGGGCACGCGGTCCTTGAGGGCCGCCGTGAAGGCGGCCACGTCATAGATGCCCTTGCCGGTGTAAGAGCCTTCGCCGAAGAGGTCCTGGTAGACGTCGGAGGTCGCGGTGGCGTAGGGATCGATCCCGGCCGGACCGGCGAAGATCCGCTGGAAGAGGGATCGGTCGCGGTCCGGGGGAATCGTGGGCGTGATCCGCGGTTGCAGGACCGCGTAGCCATCGACCACGCGGCCCGCGCGGGCGTCGAAGACCGGCCGGTTCAGGGGATGGGCCATGGTGCCGACGAGGCGATTGACGGCGCCCCGCGGCAGGCGCGTGTCGGCGTCGAGGGTGATCACGTAGCGGACTCCGGCGGGCACGCCGGATGCCGACCCCCCCAGCGCCGCGAACGTGGTTTCGCCCGTGCCGGTCAGGAGCTCGTTGAGCTCGTCGAGCTTTCCCCGCTTGCGCTCCCAGCCCATCCAGGTGCCCTCGCGGGCGTTCCAGGCTCGCCGGCGATGCAGCAGGAGGAAGCGCTCGCCGCCGGGGGGCGCGGGACCGCTGCGCGCGTTGAGGCGCGCGATGCCGTCGATGGCCGTCGTGAGGAGCGCGGCATCCTCCGGCATGCTTTCGGCGGCCGCGTCCGTCCAGTCCGAGAGAAGGACGAAGTGGACGTGGCCGTCGGGGTTGGCGAGAAAGTGGATCTCCAGGCGATTGACGTGCTCTTCGATCTCGGCGGCGCTCGTCAACAGGGTGGGCACCACGACGAGGGTTCGCATGCCGGCCGGCACGCCCTCGGGCAGCTCGAGGCGCGGGAGCGGCCTCGGCCCGATCAGGTCCATGACCGCGCGATTGATGAGGGCGAGCGCGAGGTCGGACGCGGGGATCATCGCGAGGAGTCCGAGCAGGACGAGGGCGCCGGGGCTCATGCCGGAGACGTGGCCGGCCAGGAGAGGGAGGGCGAGGAGGAGGCCGGTCACGGTGCTGATGGTCGCCAGGTAGCCGGGCGTCGCGCCGGACAGGAACGCCCGAAGAAGCCGTTGCCTCGGCGGAGCGCGGTAGCCGATCTCGGTTTCCAGGCGGGCGCGCCCCTGGGCGAGCAGGTAGTAGCCGGGATCAGCCGAGCGTTCCTCCGGCGCGGCTCCGGCGGCGCGCTTCGCGTGGGCCATCACCCGCCGGGTGACGTCGAGCTCGGATCGGCGGGAGCGCCGCGCGAGGTCCTCGATCGCGTGACGGTACTGGTCGCGGGTGGCGAAGTCCATCGCGCGGAAGTGACGGTCGGCGTGGAGCAGGTCGTCAACGAGACTGACGCTTTCGAAGAAGTCGGCCCAGTCGAACGTCGACATCATCCGCATGCTCGTGATCACGTTGCGGACCGTCACGTTCATGGCGGCCTGGTTCTGGTGCTCGAGCTGCACGAGCGCGTCGGCCGAGGTTCCCAGCGCGGTCAGCTGCTCGTCGAGCCACCGCAGCGCGGGGGTCGACTCGGGGTCTTGCTCACGCAGGCGCTGCACGAGGTTCACCATGAAGGCGGGCGACAGGGCGGCGGCCTCGAACCGCTGGAAGGCGAGCGGTCGGCGTGGCCGTCCCCCGAGCCCGAGCAGCTCGTCGGCCAGGGCGTCGGCCCCCAGTCGGGCGGCCCGGCCGCTCACGATTCGTTCGGCCAGACGCCGGAGGTTCTCCACGAGCACGAGCCGGAGGGCGATCGGGATGGCCCAGAGCTCGCCGATGGTCAGGGGCTGCACGTGCTGGAATCGACGGACGAAGCGCTGGAGAGTCTCCGCCTCGAAGCGGCTGTCGGTGTGGGCGACGAACGCCCAGGCCAGACCCAGCACGCGTGGATATCCCTGAAGGGGCTCGGCGGCGAGCTTGGGGAGCTGGCGGTAGAACCCGCGCGGGAGATCCTCCCGGACCTGCCGCACCACCTCGTCCGCGACATGGAAGTTGTCGACGAACCATTCCGCGGCTGGGGTGATTGCCCCTTCCTCCCGGATCTCCACCGCGATCTCGCGATAGCACTGG
>Ga0214471_10002135_pt1 | contig 15540 bp, 15 predicted proteins | sample RVTome_5_FD_207665 | JGI IMG/M metagenome (GOLD analysis project Ga0214471, IMG submission 207665) | Soil microbial communities from uranium-contaminated site in the Upper Colorado River Basin, Wyoming, United States - RVT142D155 | ecosystem: Environmental > Terrestrial > Soil > Contaminated >... | reverse complement strand
GAGCCCGAGATGTTCGATGTTTTCTGCCCGACCCATGGGGCACGAGTTCTGATCTTCCCGACATCCGTCGACGCGGTGGAGAACACCGACCAGGGCATCCTCGTGCACTATCACTGCACGTGCGGTACCAAGGGCGTCTGGAGGACCGGCCGCGCCGCCTGAGGTCGGGTCGCAGCTCGCTCGGGTCGATCGATCAGACGGGCTCGACGACGCTGGAGTGGCGGCCGCCACCACGACCGTAGGTCATGGTGCGGAGCCGGAGCTCCACGTCGTCGGGGTCGCGATCGGCGAGGGGTGTGGTCTGTGTGATCTCGCGCAGCCGTGACAGCAGGCGCTCGTCGTGCTTGTCGTTTCGGGGGGTTCCGCGCCGCAGGCGCATCGGTGACTCCGTTCCTGGCTTGCCGCAATCGTCGGCCGTTCGCGCTGATCGCGTAAGACACATTCCGGTGGTGCCGAAGGGGACTAGCCCGCGGCTTCGGGGTGCGTCGGGCGCAAACTGACTAGTCCGTGCGCACGGCCGAGAATGCCCGGGCCGTTCGGCATGCGCCTCACTACACTCGCGTAGGGCTTCATCGACCGGGGGGAAGGCATGCGAACCAGCAGCAGTGGCGGAAGGTGGCGCGTCGGCGCCATCGTCGTGATGGTCCTGTCGGGTTCGCTGGCCTGGGCCGCGCCGGCCGGCGCCGCCGGGCCGGGCACACCGTATACCTGGGGATCGAACGGCTACGGCCAACTCGGCGACGGTTCCATGGCCCCACACGACACCCCGGAGGCGGTGAACCTCGACGACGTGGTCGACCTCCACGGTGGGCGGGAGCACGTGATCGCGCTGCTGTCCAACGGCACGGTACGGACGTGGGGTCGCAACAACTTCGGACAGATCGGTGCCGGCGGCGGCGGCAACCGCACCTCGCCCACAGCGGTCCCCGGCCTCTCGAATGTGGCGTCCGTGTCCACCGGCCACTATCACTCGCTGGCGCGCCTGGCCAACGGCAACGTGTGGACCTGGGGGTACAACGCCTTCGGTCAGCTCGGCGACGGCACGACCACACATCGCAACTCGCCCGTCCAGGTCCAAGGGCTCGACGACGCCGTGACGATCGCCGCCGGGCGCAGCATGAGCTACGCCATCCGCTCCAACGGCACCTTGTGGGGATGGGGCCTCAACAGCTCGGGCCAGCTCGGTGACGGCACCTTCGTGCAGCGCACCACGCCCGTGAGGGTGGGATCACTCACCGGAGTCGTCGGGGTGGCCGGCGGCCGTGACCACGGCGTCGCCGTGCTCGGCAACGGCAACGTGTGGGCATGGGGCAACAACGCCTATGGTCAGGTCGGCGACGGCACAACCGGCAACCGGTCGTCGCCCGTCCAGGTCAACCTCCCCGCAGACGCCGTGGCGGTGTCGGCGGGCGCCCACCACTCCTACGCCCTCCTGGCCGATGGGCGGGTCTTCTCCTGGGGCCGCAACTACCGCGCCGAGTTGGGCGACGGTACCACCACGCGGCGCCTCACCCCGGTCCAGGTGTCCGGCATCACCACCGCCGTCGCCATCGGCAGCGGGCGCGACCACGGCATCGCCGTACTCGCCAACGGCACCGCCCGCGCCTGGGGCTACAACGCCGGCGGGCAGTTGGGCGATGGCACCACCACTCGACGCACCACCCCGGTCACCGTCATCGGGCTCGACGACGCCGAGATCGTCGCCGGCGGCTCCGACTACACCGTGGCGCTCGTAACCTCGGGCCCGCCGCCACCCAACCAGCCGCCGACGGCACGGTTCACCTCGTCGTGCTCGGCTCTCTCCTGCAGCTTCAACGGCGTCACCAGTTCCGATCCCGACGGGTCGATCGTCGGCTACGCCTGGTCGTTCGGCAACGGTTCGAACGGTATCGGCGTGGCGCCGGGCCATGACTACGCCGCAGCCGGCACCTACACGGTGGCCCTGACCGTGACCGACAACGACGGAGCGGTGGACTCCACCTCATCGCAGGTCACCGTCGACGACACCGTCCCGGCCAACCCGATCTTCCGCGCCTCCGCCTCGACGAACGGCAACCTCATCACGTCCACCCTCACGGTGCCCGGGAGCGTCCAGCAGGGCGACGTGCTGGTGCTGGTGGTGACGGTGAATCGCAACACCTCGGTCAACTCGGCGCCCGCCGGCTGGACGCTGCTCGGCACCGAGCAGGACGGGTCGCCGGACATGGAGTCCTGGTTGTACACCCGCACCGCACCGGCGGGCTACGGCGGCGCCCAGGTGGCCGTGGGGCTGGCGGGACGCTCCAAGACCGATCTGACGCTGCTCGCATACGACGGCGCCGGCCCGGTGACGGCATTCGACTCGGCCCCCCAGCCGGGCAACGGAACGAGCCACACCGCACCGGGGGTTCCGGTCGCCTCGGCGGGCTCCGTGGTCGTCGCCTACTGGTCGGTCAAGACCGGCACCAACACCGGTTGGACGGTGCCGGGCGCGATGACGCTGCGCCAGACCTCGTCGGGCTCCGGAGGGGGACGCATCAACTCCGCGACGGCGGAGACATCGCCACTCGGTACGGGCGCCTGGCCCGGTGCCGCCGCCACCAGTTCGACGGCGGCGTCGAAGGCCATCATGTGGAGCGTGGTGATCCCACCGGGGTGAGGCCCTCGTTGACGAACGAACGATCGTTCGTTTAGGCTGATCCGGTGGATCTTTCGCCGGACGACCGTTTCCAGGCGATCCTCGATGCCGATGACAAGATCGAGCCGACCGACTGGATGCCGGACGGCTACCGGCAGACGTTGATCCGCCAGATCGCCCAGCACGCCCACTCCGAGATCATCGGGATGCAGCCCGAGGGCAACTGGATCTCGCGGGCACCGACGCTGAAGCGCAAGACGATCCTCATGGCGAAGGTCCAGGACGAGGCCGGCCACGGGCTCTACCTCTATGCGGCGGCCGAGACCCTCGGCATCGGCCGCGACGAGATGCAGCACCTGCTCCACACCGGCCGCCACAAGTACTCGTCGATCTTCAACTACCCGACGCTGTCGTGGGCGGACATGGGCGTGATCGGGTGGCTGGTGGACGGCGCCGCCATCACCAACCAGGTTGCGCTCACCCGCACCTCCTACGGTCCGTACGCCAGGGCGATGGTGCGCATCTGCAAGGAGGAGTCGTTCCACCAACGCCAGGGGTACGAGATCCTGCTGACGTTGTGCCGGGGCAGCGCCGAGCAGTTCGCTATGGCCCAGGACGCGGTGGACCGCTGGTGGTGGCCGTCGTTGATGATGTTCGGACCCCACGATGACGAGTCGCCGCACACCGCCCAGTCGATGGCGTGGAAGGTGAAGCGGGTGAGCAACGACGATCTGCGCCAGCAGTTCGTCGACATGACCGTGCCTCAGGCCGAGTACCTGGGGGTCACGCTGCCGGATCCGGAGCTGCGATGGAACGAGCAGAGCGGCCACTACGACTACGGCGAGGTCGACTGGGACGAGTTCTGGCAGGTGGTGAAAGGCGACGGTCCGATGAACCGGGAGCGGCTGGCCAACAAGGTGGGTGCCTGGGACGACGGTGCCTGGGTACGGGAGGCGGCGATGGCCTACGCCGCCAAACACGACGGACGCCTCCGGTCCGCCGGCGCCGGAGGGGCGGCATGAGCTACGACGTGCCCCGCATGGCGGGCGACGCCGCCTGGACCGAGCACGACGCCGACGACCACGCTCGACGCCCCGGTGACGAGGGCTCCGGGCCGATGTGGGAGGTCTTCGTCCGGCAGCGCCGCGGCATGAGCCATGTTCACGCCGGCAGTCTCCACGCTCCCGACGCCGAGACCGCGCTGCTCAACGCCCGCGACGTCTACACCCGCAGGTCGGAGGGCGTTAGCGTGTGGGTGGTGCCATCGTCGGCGGTCACCGCCTCCGACCCGGACAACGCTGCATCGATGTTCGAGCCGTTCGCCGAGCAGCCCTACCGCCACGCCACGTACTACGACATTCCCGACGAAGTGGGGCACATGTGACCGGGCCGGAGCAGAGCCGGGTGCCGTTCGTCGCCGCGTCACCCCAAGGCATGGTGGTGGCGGGCGGCCTCCCCGCCCATGTCGTCTACGTGCTTCGGCTCGGCGACGACAACCTCGTGATGGCGCAGCGCCTCGGCGAGTGGATCTCCCGGGGGCCCGACCTCGAGGAGGACATCGCTCTCGCCAACGTCGCCCTCGATCACCTCGGTCAGGCGAGAGCGCTGCTGGCCCACGCCGGCGCCCTCGAAGGCATGGGCCGCACCGAGGACGACCTTGCAATGGGACGCGCCGAGCGCGATGTGCACAACCTGCTGCTGGTGGAGCAGCCCAACGGCGATTTCGCCCACACGGTGGCCCGTGCGCTGTTCCTCGACGCCTACCAGGTGGAGTTGTGGCGGGTGTTGTCCGGGTCGGGCGACGCAACACTCGGTGGCATCGCCGCCAAAGCGCTGAAGGAGGCCCGCTACCACCTGCGCCACTCGTCGGCGTGGGCGGTGCGCCTCGGCGACGGAACTGCCCTGAGCCATGCCAGGATGCAGGCGGCCGTCGACGACCTGTGGCGCTTCACATTCGAGCCCTTCGCAGCCGACGCCGTCGATCTCGCTGCAGCCGCCTCGGGAGTCGGCGTCGACCCCGAGGTGTTGCGGGCTCCCTGGGACGCCAGGATCGACGCCGTACTGACCGAGGCCACCCTGGAACGGCCGAGCGACCCATACCAGCGGACGGGCGGTCGGCAGGGGTTCCACACCGAACACCTGGGCCATGTCCTCACCGAGCTGCAGTGGATGCAGCGCACGTTCCCCGGGCTCCACTGGTGAGCGGCGTCGCCGAGCCCGCGGCGCACGTTGCTCGGGTGCGGGCTCTGCTCGACGACGTCTTCGACCCGGAGATCCCGGTGCTCACGATTGGCGACCTCGGGGTGCTGCGAGCGGTCGAAGTCGAAGACGGGGCGACCGTCGTCACCGTCACGCCGACGTACTCCGGCTGCCCGGCGATGGACGCCATCCGCGCCGACATCGCCGTCGTCCTCCATCGGGCGGGGGTCACCGACTTCGAGATCCGCACCGCCTACGCCCCCGCATGGACCACGGACTGGATGGGCGAGGCCGCCAAGACCAAGCTGGCGGAGTTCGGCATCGCCCCGCCGGCTCGGGTGGCCGAGGCCATGGTCGCCCCTGTGCGGTGCCCCCGCTGCCGGTCGACGGCGACGACCACGATCAGCGAGTTCGGGTCGACGGCGTGCAAGGCGCTCGTCGTATGCGACGCCTGCCGCGAGCCGTTCGACCTGTTCAAGGCCATCTAGACGTGGCAGCCGTCGCCTTCCACCCACTGCGGATCGCCGAAGTGCGTCCCGAGACCGATGAGGCGGTCTCGGTCACCTTCGAGGTGCCGCCCGCACTGGCGGACGAGTTTCGCTATCTACCGGGCCAGCATGTGACGTTGCGGGCCATGATCGACGGCGAGGACGTGCGCCGCAGCTACTCCATATGCGCCAACGCCGTCTCCGGGACGCTGCGCGTCGGCATCAAACGACTCGTAGGCGGAGCCTTCTCGACGTTCGCCACCACCCGGCTCAGTTCCGGCGACACGCTCGACGTGATGCCGCCCGTCGGCGAGTTCACCCTGTCACCGGATCCGGCCAACCGGCGCCATGTCGGCGCGGTCGCCGCCGGCAGCGGCATCACCCCGGTGCTGTCGCTGGCATCGACCCTGCTGGCGGTGGAGCCGCAGAGCCGGTTCACGCTGGTGTTCGGGAACCGCCAAGCCCGCACCGTCATGTTCCTCGAGGAGGTCGAAGGGCTGAAGGACCGCTACGCCGACCGCTTCCACCTGATCCATGTCCTCAGCCGGGAGGGCGCTGCGGCGCCGCTGTTCACCGGGCGCCTCGACGAGGCCAAGCTCGAGGAACTGCTCGACCGGGTTGTCGACGCCGCGTCGGTCGACGACTGGTACCTGTGCGGCCCGTACGACATGGTCGGCGCTGCCCGGAGGGTCCTGGAGCGCCGCGGCGTGTCGGCGCAGTGCGTTCACGACGAGCTCTTCTTCGCAGGGCCGCTCGACCCGTCACAGCTCCCGCCGCCGCCTCCCGAGGACGAGGAGGGCGCCGTGGTGTTGTCGTTCGTCCTCGAGGGCCGTTCCTCGACGGTGAGGATGTGGCCCGGCACCGCTGTGCTCGACGCGGCGCTGTCGGTCCGTCGCGAGCTGCCGTTCTCGTGCAAGGGCGGCATGTGTGCCAGCTGCAAGGCGCGGGTGCTCGAGGGTGAGGTGGCCATGGCCAAGAACTTCGCGCTGACGGCCGACGACCTCGAAGCCGGCTACATCCTCACCTGCCAGGCCCACCCGGTCACGGAGCACCTCGTCGTCGACTACGACCAGCGATGACGCGCAACGGCCGCGGCCACAGCCGCGATGACGTGGTACGGGCGGCGGGCCGGCTGTTCGCCAGCCGCGGCTACCACGGCACCTCGATGCGCGACCTCGGCCGAGAGCTGGGCCTGCTCGGGTCGTCGATCTACTCGCACATCTCCGGCAAGCAGGACCTGCTGGTCGAGGTGGTCGAACGCGGCGCGACGCTGTTCGAGGCGTCGGCGCGCACTGCGCTGGCCCGTCCCGGCACGTCGGCTGAGCGCCTCGGCGCCTTCATCTCCGGCCATCTCGACGTGGTGCTCGACCACGTCGACGAAGCTCGCACCTTCCTCAACGAAGCCGACGCCCTGGAGCCGGAGTCCCGGACCAGGGTGCTGGCGGCACGCGACCACTACGAGGCGGCGCTACGTACGCTGCTCGAGCAGGGAATCGCCGACGGGTCCATCCGGGCCGACCTCGACCCTGCGCTGGCGGGGATCTTCATCCTGTCCGTCGTGAACGCGGTCGAACGCTGGTACCGCCCGCAAGGTCGCCTCGACCGCCCCGCCGTGGTGGACGAGATCACCCGCTTCGTCGCCGGTGGCGTCGCCTGATCCCGGCGGCGCCGGGTTCGCCCGGCGGCGCCGGGTTCGCCCGGCGGTGAACCTGCCGCTCAGGCGGGGCTACGGGTCCTGCTGCTGGTAGGTTCACGGGTCACCACACCCGCCCGATCTGGAGGAAGCGCCTGGTGCCCATCCTCATCGCCCAAGCCGGCCTGGCCGATGCGTGCGGCCCTGATCCCGGCTTCCTGTGCGAACTGGTCTACGACCAGACGGGGAGTGAGACACTGGCCGAGTTGGCCGAGGTGCTCGTCGTTCCGCTGAAGATCGTCGCCATCCTCCTCGTGGCGTGGCTCATCAACCGTGTGGCGCGGCGCGCCATCGCCCGCGCCACCGAGCACCTGGTGGCGCAAACGGACTCCCTGGCGGCGGCCGGCGCCGACCTCGGCGACGAGGCGCCGGGTCGGGCATCGCTGCAGCGCCGTGCGCTGGACCGCGCCCGCCGCATGGCCGAGATGTCGGCCCGGGCGCAGCAGCGGGCCCGCACACTGGGCGCGGTGCTGCGCAGTGTCACCGCGATCGTCATCTTCACGATTGCCGGCCTGATGGTGCTGGGGGAGTTCGACATCAACCTCGGTCCACTCATCGCCAGTGCCGGCATCGCCGGCGTCGCCATCGGGTTCGGGGCACAGAGCCTGGTGAAGGACTTCCTGTCGGGGATCTTCATCCTGATCGAGGATCAGTACGGGGTCGGCGACATCGTCGACGTCGGGGAAGCGGCCGGGGTGGTCGAGCAGGTGAACCTGCGCACTACCCGGCTACGCGACGTCAACGGGACGTTGTGGCATGTCCCCAACGGCGAGATCCGCCGCGTCGGCAACAAATCCCAAGACTGGGCCCGCACCGTGCTCGACGTCGAGGTCGCATACGACACCGACGTCGACCACGCCACCGACGTCATCAAACGAGTCGCCGACTCGGTGTGGGAGGACGACCTGCCCGAGGCGACGGTGCTCGAGGAGCCGGAGATCTGGGGCGTCGAGATGTTCGGGGAGAACGCCATCGTGATCCGGCTCGCCATGAAGACCGAGCCCGCCGAGCAGTTCACCGTGGCCCGCATGGTGAGGGGCCGCCTCAAAGAAGCCTTCGACCGCGAAGGAATCGAGATCCCGTTCCCGCAGCGGACGATATGGGTCAAGGGCCAGCCGGGCGCGGTCGAGGTGTTCACTCCGACCGCCGAACGGCCGGGTACCGAGGACGCGGCACCAGAACGGGACGAGGACGCCGCCGGTGGCCCTGAGGAGGCGGGCGACTGACGGCGTCGCCATAGTCGCAGCGCCCGGTAGCGTTCCGGGTGGCGCGATGTGACCACCGAGGAGTCGAAGGACCATGGCCGACGAGCTCCGGCTGCCCGACATCGGCGAGGGGTTGGCCGACGCCGAGATCGTCCGCTGGCACGTCGCCGTCGGGGACACCGTGCGTGCCGGCCAGGTGCTGGTCGAGGTGGAGACGGCCAAGGCGGTCGTCGAGATCCCGTCGCCCTTCGCCGGCACCGTGCTGCGCCTCGGGGCACCCGAGGGGGCCACGGTGAACGTGGGGGAGGTGCTGGTCGTGGTCGGTGAGCCGGGTGAGGAGGCTGCGGCGGCCGGCGGGCCTCCCACCGCGATGACTGGGGCTACGGCCGTGGAGTCTGCGGTCACGCCTGGGCAGACGCGGGCGATGCCTGTGGTGCGGCGCCTTGCCCGCGAACACGGCATCGACCTGGCCGACGTCGCCGGCACCGGACCAGGGGGCAGCATCACCAGGGGCGACATCGCCGAGTTTCTGTCCAGTCGGCCCGCCGACATCGAAGCCGCCGCCGCGGTGGCGTCCGGTCGGCCCGCCGACGCCGCGGTGGCGCCGTCGCCGGCCGACGACGATCGGGTGCCGCTGTCACGGCTGCGGCGCACCATCGCCGAGCACATGGCCCGGTCGTGGCGCGAGATCCCGCACGTCACGGCCTTTGCCCACGCCGACGCCACTCGCCTGCTGGCGTGGCGCGCCGCAGCGCGCCGGGACCGCGATCGATCCGTCCCCGTCGAGGCGCTCCTCATGGCGGCACTGGTGCCGCTGCTGCATGAGCACCCCGAGGTGAACGCCACGCTCGACGGCGATGCGCTGATCCTTCACCGGCGTTACGACGTCGGATTCGCCGTCGACACGCCGGAGGGCCTCACCGTGGCGGTGGTCCGTGGCGTCGACCACCTCGACCTGGATGCCTTGGCCGACGAGGTCGATCGGCTGGCCGAGGTTGTGCGATCCCGCACCGCGACCCGCGGCGACGTCGCCGGTGCCACCTTCACCATCTCGAACATCGGGGCGCTCGGCGGCGGCCTCGGCACTCCGATCATCCCGTTTGGCACGACGGCCATCCTCGCCGTGGGGGCGGTGGCGCCGACCCCTGTGGTGCGCGACGGCACGGTGGTCGTGGTCGAACTGATGCCGCTCAGCCTCAGCTACGACCATCGGGTGATCGACGGCGGGGCGGGCCAGCGGTTCCTCGCCGCCGTCGTGGAGCGCATCGAGAGCGCCGGCGGCTGACCGGCGCGCCCACCTCGGCGGGGTGTCCTTCGCTAATCCGCGGCGACCAAGTGCCGTCAGGTCTGATGACGTGGGATACCCAAATCAATCTCCCGCCCGTGGCTCGCGGGCACGATCTGTATCACGCCGACTGCTGGTTCCGATTGTCCTCGCTGCCGTGTTCGGCATCGTCGTGCTCGGCGTGGCGGTGGCGCTGGCCAACGCCGCGAGTACCGCCCGTGTCGCCGAGAACGCCACCCTGTTGCACTGGAGCAACGCCACACGGGGCACGGCGGCACTGGCTCGAAGCGCCGTCGGCCAGGCCGTGATCTTCGGGCTCGGGCACGAGCAGGGTCTCGCCGACGACGACGCGATGGCCCGCTCCGTCGCCGAAGCCGAGGAGGCGCTGGCCGGGTTCGGCACATGGGTCGAGCGCACGCCGGGCCAACTGACAGGGGCCGATCCCGAGTTGGTCGGCGTCCTCGACGAGTTCGCCGCCGCCGGTGCGCAGATCGTGAACCTCGTCACCGCGGAGCGCCCCGGCGATGCCCAGGTGCTGCGGGAGTCCTTCTTCGAGCAGGTGTACGTCGACGTAGCCGAGTTGGTGGGTGCGCAGGAACAGAACGTCACTGATCGCATCGCCCACAACGAGGACGCAGCCGCCGTGGTGGCCCAAGGCACCGAGGTGGTGGTGACGTTGCTGATCCCGGGCCTGGCCCTCGTCGTCTACTGGCTGGTGTCGCGGCGCCAGGTGCGGGAGAAGGAACTGGAGCTGCACGGGCGCCTGGCGGCTGAGCGCGATGTGGTCGCCGGCATCTCGCACGAGTTGCGCACGCCACTCACCGCGATCTACGGACTGTCCGAGATCCTCCTCGACGATCCACTGCCTCAGGCCGACGCCGCCGATCTCGTCAGGATGATCAACGCCGAATCGGCCGAGCTGGCTCGCATGGTCGAGGACCTCCTCGCCGCCGCCCGTATCGACACCGGCGCTCTGCGGCTGGCGACCGAGGTGTTCGACCCCGAGGTCGAGATCGCTTCGGTGCTGATGCCGTTCCGTCGCGGCGGCCACCTGGTATCTCTGCAGTGCGCGGCGCGCACTCTCATGGGCGATGCCGAGGTGTTCCGCCAGATCGTCCGCAACCTGGTGGCCAACGCGGTTCGCCACGGAGGCGACGGCATCGTCGTCGGAGACTCCGTGACCGACGGCTGGTATCGGTGCACGGTGTCCGACGACGGCCCCGGCGTGCGGCCCGAAGTCGTCGGCGAGTTGTTCACCGCGTTCGTCAACCGCGGTGAACGGTCCGTGCTCAGCGGGAGCGTCGGCCTCGGGCTGGCGGTGTCGAAGGCGCTGGCCGAGGCGATGGGCGGCGACCTCTCCTACGAGCGATCCGAGGGCTGGACCACCTTCACCGTGACCATGCCGGCTTGTCCGGACCAAGCGAACCCGCGCCCCCTCGACGATGGGGTCGCCACCTCCGCCGCGGCAGCGATGGGATGAGCGGCTTCGCGGTGCCGCGCGTCGCCCGCCGCCACGTGCGGGTTCTCGGCGCCGTCGTCGCCGTCGTGATGACACTCGGGACCACCGCCCTCGCAGGCGTTCCGGCGGCCCGCGGGCTGGCTGGCGAGACTGTGCGCGACGAGTTCCCGGCCGGCTCGTACGGCGGCAATCAGGGGTCGCGGCCGTGGAAGGCATCGTGGGTAGAGATCGGCGAGAGCGACGGTGCCCGCGCCGGCAGCGTGCGGGTCGTCACCGCCGAGCGCTGCGTCGACGGCTCGTGCCTCTTCATCGGTGGTGACGGCGTCGACATCGACGGAGTGGGGGTGCGCCGCGCGGTCGATCTGATCGGCGCCACGTCGGCTCGTCTGTCCTTCACGTACCGGCGGCTTGCGGGGCTCACCAAGGGTACGGTCAAGGTCGCCGTGTCCGGCGACGGCGGTGCGACCTGGTCGGCGCTGGCCACCTTTGCGCTGGAGGGTCCCAACAACCCGATCGCCCAGTCCTTCGACATCGGCGCCTTCGCCGGATCTTCGACGGCCGTCCGGTTCCTCGGCGCCGGCGGCAAGGTCACGGGCGGCATCCACGTCGACGATGTCGAGATCGCCCTCGGAGTCGCCGACCCGCCGCCGACCACGTCGAGTACGTCGACGACCACCACCACGAGGGTTCCCCCCACCACAACGACCACAACGACCACAACGACCACGACGGCGGCCCCTTCGACGACGTCGACCACGGCCGGGCCTCCCGCCGGCGCCACCACCACGACGTCACCCCCTCGCGGCACTCCGACCACCACCAGCACCACGACCCCGGGCCCGTCGCCGTCTACGGCCCCTCCCGATTCGTCCGTTCCGTCGACGACGGCGGCGCCTGTGCCCGGCGGGCCGCAACCACCGCCGAGCGACTCCACGGGGGAGAGGATGTCACCGGTCGAGGGCCTGCGGGTCACGTTCACCGCCGCCGTCGAGGCGCTGCGTCATGGAGCGGCGTCCGCCGCCCTGCTGGGGATACTCATCGCCATCCTGGCGGTGGCGGGAGTCGAGCGCCGCAACGGCCCACGCCTTGCCGTGCGAACCCGCCGCCCCGGCCGACCTAAGCAAGTTCGTGGACGGGCGACCTCAGTCTGAGGTGTAGCGGGCCAACTCGCGCCGTGCCACCGACCGCCGGTGCACCTCGTCGGGGCCGTCGGCAAGGCGAAGTGTGCGGGCGCTCGCCCACAGCGACGCCAGCGGGAAGTCCTGGCTGACACCGGCGCCGCCGTGCGCCTGGATGGCACGGTCGATCACCCGCAACGCCACATTGGGGGCGGCGACCTTGATCGCCGAGATCTCGATACGGGCGCCCTTGTTGCCTGCGGTGTCCATCAGCCAGGCCGTCTTCAGGACGAGCAGGCGCACCTGCTCGATCTCGATGCGGCTGTCGGCGATCCACTCCTGCACAACACCCTGGTCGGCCAGGGGACCGCCGAATACCACCCGACCATGCGCTCGCCGGCACATGAGGTCGAAGGCGCGTTCGGCCATACCGATCAGTCGCATGCAGTGGTGGATGCGGCCCGGGCCGAGCCGTGCCTGGGCGATGGCGAACCCGTCCCCCTCGTTTCCGAGCACATTGGCCACGGGGATCCTCACATCCTCGAGCAGCACTTCGCCGTGGCCGTGGGGAGCGTCGTCGTACCCGAAGACGGTCACCGGCCGCACCACCGTGACGCCTGGGGTGTCCATCGGCACGATCACCTGGCTCTGCTGGCGGTAGGGCGAGGCGGCGGGATCCGTCTTGCCCATCACGATCATGACCTTGCAGTCGGGGTGCATCGCCCCCGACGTCCACCACTTGCGGCCGTCGATGACGTATTCGTCGCCGTCGCGCACGATCGACGTCTCGATGTTGGTGGCGTCCGACGAAGCGACCTCCGGCTCCGTCATCGCGAAGCAGGAGCGGATCTCGCCGGCAAGGAGCGGATCGAGCCACCGGGCCTTCTGCTCTTGGGTCCCGAACATCTCCAGGATCTCCATGTTGCCGGTGTCGGGCGCGGCGCAGTTGGTTGCGACCGGTGCCAGCTCAGGAGAGCGGCCCATGATCTCGGCGAGTGGGGCGTACTCGAGGTTCGTCAGGCCGCCACCGCGGTCCGAATGTGTCAGGAACAGGTTCCACAGCCCACGCGATCGCGCTTGCGTCTTCAACTCCTCGATGACGGGGGGAGTGGCCCACCGATCGGCGGCGAGTTGTGCCCGATGCGTCGCCTCGGCGGGATAGACATGTGAGCGCATGAAATCCTCGAGCCGCTCGACGAGGTCCACCACCTTGGGCGATGCGGCGAAGTCCATCCGGCAGCTCCTCCTGGTGCGGCGACCCGCCGAGGGTAGTGGCGCCGCCACGATCCTGTTCTTGCACATCTGGCCGCACATATGTGCCGTGGTGTGCGCGTGAACGGGCCGGTGCGACCAGAATCGGTCGCCGTGCGCAAGCTCGTCATCACCCAACTCGCCCTGTGGGTCGCCGGCGGAGCGTTGTTCCGGGTCGCCGTCGTGCCTCCGGAGAGCTGCCCGCAGGCGACTCCGGACGAGGTGCGCGCCGCCGCGGTGGCCGCCGGCGACTGGCTGGTCCGCAACATGGCCGACGACGGCAGGTTCCTCTACGGTTACGACCGGGCCACCGGACTGGCCAACCCCGCCTACAACATCGTGCGCCACGCCGGTGCCGTGGCCGCCCTCTACCAACTCGTCCTGGCCGACGAGACGCGCTTCCTGGCCCCAGCCGACCGTTCCCTGGGTTGGCTCCAGGCGAACGTCATCGAAGCCGATGGCTGGGCCGCCATCGCCGAGCCCGGAGCGCGGGCGCAGCTCGGCACCGCAGGCTTCACGATCGTGGCGTTGCTGCGCCGCGCCGCGATCGCCGGCGACGCCGCCTCCAACGACCTCGCCGCCACCATGGGCGGCTTCGTCATCGCACAGCAGCAAACCGACGGCAGCATCCTGGCCTTCTGGGACCCGGAGACCGGAGCCGCCTCACCCGACGAGTACGGCATCTACGCCACCGGTGAGGCGCTGTGGGCGCTCGAAGAGTTGGCGGCCGTCGATCCCGGCGGGCCCTGGGGCAACGCTGCTTCGGCCACGTTCGGCTACCTCATCTCCGGGGCGCGGGAACGCAAGGAGGGATGGGGCACCCGCCAGCCCGACCACTGGGCTGCATACGCTCTCGAGGCGGCCGGCCGGCGTGGCCTCGACGACGACCAGGTGGGCTACGCCGAGCGGCTCGCCGGCTACTTCTCGCTGCGGCTGCGGATCGAGAGCCAGCGCACCGGCCGCGGTATGAACGTGGCGGTGCGCGGCCATCCCGGGCCCCCCGCCGGAGTAGGCACGGCCGGCGAGGGGATGGCGGCGCTGTATCGCCTCGCCGAGGCCGAACCCCGCCTGGGCGAACTCCTGGCCGACATGGCCGAGCGGTTGGCCTGTGTCGCCGGCCTGATGGTTGACCAGCAGGTGACGTCCGAGGCCGCCGGTAGAGGGGCACCCGGCGCATCGCAGGCGGGGTCCGCCGAAGAAGGTGCCTGGTTCTACCGCGACTACACCCAGGTGGACGACCAGCAGCACGTCATCTCACTGCTGCTCGGCGCCGAGCACGCCATGCGATCGGAGCCGGCGCCGTGAGTGCCTGGTTGGTCGTACTGAGCCTGCTGGCGGCCCTCGACCCGGCTCGCACCGCCGCCGCGCTCGGCTCCACGCCGCACGAGCGGCGCCTCGGCATCGTCGGTGCGGGGGCTGCAATCGCCGCCGGCGTGCTCATCCTGGTGGCGGCGCTCGGTGACTCCATTCTCGAAGGTCTCGACATCACCGACGAGACGTGGAGGATGGCAGCAGGGATCGTGGTCGGGCTGGCCGGAGTGAAGGCGCTCTTGGGCGGACCGACGACGCCGCTGCCGGCGCCACTCACCCGGCCGCTTCACGCCATCGTGCCGGTGGCGTTCCCGCTGCTGCTGCGTCCCGAGTCCGTCGTGCTCGCCGTGCTCTACGGCGCCACCGAGTCGACGACCCTGGCGTTTGGCGCGATCGCGCTCGGGGTCGTCGCAGCCGGCGCCGCCGCGGTGGCGACGACCCCGGCTCCCGGCGCCACGACCGTGGCTGCACTGACCCGGATGATGGGCGCCCTGCTGGTCGTGGCAGCGGTGGCGTTGGTTGTGGCCGGGATCAGGGACGTGTGACGGATGCCCGCCAGTAGCCCGCCAGCCGGGCGACGAACGCGTCCGGCGGCTCGTGATACGAGCGGGCCCCGAGCCGCACCGCCCTCTGTTGCAGTTCGTGGCGTTTGGTCGCAACCGCCAGGGCCAGGGCGTGGCGGGCCGAGTCGTCGGGGACGAGGTGCGGTTCGGTGACGAGCAGCTCCGCCAGTTCCGCCAGGTCGTGCTCGTCGCCGAGCGCCTCACCCAACTCGGCGAGGGCGATGGCCTCACCTCCGATAACGTCGGGGAGCCTGGGGCGCAGCGCCTCGAGCTGGTACTGGAGATACTTCGCCCGTTTGCGCCACTCGTGGAAGGTCTCGGTCGACGGCTCGGCGGCGGCGCCGGCCATGG
>Ga0214471_10002133_pt1 | contig 15542 bp, 11 predicted proteins | sample RVTome_5_FD_207665 | JGI IMG/M metagenome (GOLD analysis project Ga0214471, IMG submission 207665) | Soil microbial communities from uranium-contaminated site in the Upper Colorado River Basin, Wyoming, United States - RVT142D155 | ecosystem: Environmental > Terrestrial > Soil > Contaminated >... | reverse complement strand
AGCGCCAGGAACCAGGGGTCGACGAAGGCCCCCAGCCCTACGCCGGCGAGCACCATGGTTCCTGCGATCAGCTGGACCTGACGGTCGACGGCGAGCCGCCGGCGCCCCTGACGCAGCGGCAGCCGCGTGCGGCGCCAGCCCACCACGCCGCCGTCCAGCACGCGGGCGCGCCGGCCCGCGCGGGCGAGCGTCTCGGCGGCGATGGTCGCGCGCACGCCGGTGCGACACACCACCACGACGTCGGCCGCCTCCGGCAGCTCCTCCAGGCGGGCGTCGAGCTGGTCCAGGGGGACGCTCACCGAGCCCTCGATCCGCTCGCTCTCGAACTCGAGCGGCGTCCGCACGTCGAGCAGCAGCGGCGCCGGCGCCCCGGTCAGGAGCGCCTGCAGCTCGGTCGGGCTCACGCCGGCCGCCTGGGTCTCGCCCAGGTTGTGGCGAAGGATCGCGGCCATGTTGGCGGGCGGCGGCGCCGTCACCGACAGCCGGGCGACGAAGGCCGCCCGGTCGCGCTCGCGCAGCAGCGGGTTGCCCGCCTTCTCCTCGCCGATCGTGGTGACGGCCCGGCCGACGTAGTCGTGGCCGGGATGCACGACCGTGTCGTCGGGCAGCGCCGCGAACGCCCGCAGCGTGTCGTAGAGCGCGGCGGCGCTGCCGCCCATGAAGTCGGTGCGGCCGGCGCCGCCCGCGAAGAGGGCGTCGCCCGTGAACAGGTGGCCGCCGGCCAGCAGCGCCAGCGAGTCGGGGGTGTGCCCGGGCGCGTCGAGCACCTCGATCCGGATCGCGCCCAAGTCGAATGCCGTGCCGCCCCCCACCCGGCGCGCGGGCCCCTCGAGCCGGGACGCCTCGTGGGCGACGACGGTGGCGCCGGTGCGCCGGGCGAGCCGGCGGACACCCGAGAGATGGTCGGCGTGGGTGTGGGTGTCGAGCGCGAACACCAGGCGCGCGTCGCGGGCCGCCAGCGCCTCGACGAGCCGGTCCACCTGGTCCACGCGCGGATCGACGGCCAGCGCCGTCCGGCTGGCCTCGTCGATCACCAGGTAGGCCAGGCAGCCGTCCGCATCGGCCCGGAAGGTCTCGACGGTGAGCGTGCCCGGGGGAGTGGCGAGCGTGGTCATGGGTCGTTCCTCCACACACGCTTATATAACTATATGGTTAGATAGTCAAGCCGGCCCGTGGATCAAGGGGCGGCGTGGCCGACCTCCGCCAGGATGGCGCGAGCGGCGACGGCGGGATCGGGCGCGGCGGTGATCGGCCGGCCGACGACGAGGTAGTCGGCGCCGGCCCGCACGGCGGCGCCGGGCGTGGCCGTGCGCGCCTGATCGTCGGCGCGCTCGGCCGGGCGGATGCCCGGCGTGACGATGACCCAGGAGCGTCCCAGCCCCAGGCGCAGTGGCGCGATCTCCCGCGCCGAGGCCACGCAGCCGTCGAGCCCCGCCGCCCGGGCGCGCTCGGCCAGGCGCAGGACGTGGGCCTCGACGGTGCCCGGGACGCCGGCGTCCGTCTCGAGCGCCCGGCGGTCGAGGCTCGTCAACACGGTGACGCCGAGCACCAGGGGCCGGGGCAGCGCGAACTCGTGGGCGGCCTTGGCCGCCGCCTCCGCGCCGGCCCGCATCATGGCGGTCCCGCCGCTGGCGTGGACGTTGAGCATGAACACACCCAGCCGGGTGGCCGCGCGCACGGCGCCCGCCACCGTGTTCGGGATGTCGTGGTACTTGAGGTCGAGGAACACGCGGTAGCCGCGCTCGAGCGCGCGCTCGATCGCCATGGGCCCGGCGGCGGTGAAGAGCTGCGAGCCGATCTTGCAGCCGCCGATCACGCCGGCCAGCCGGTCCAGCAGCGCCTCGGCCTCGTCCAGCCGCTCGACGTCGAGGGCGACGAACAGCCGGTCGGCTGCCGCGCGCGAGGCCGGCGGCTCAGCCATCGCGGTGGTACTCCTGCAGGCTGCGCACCTCGTGCTCGCCCTTGAGCAGGGCCTCGATGGCGCCCACGGCGGCCTGGGCGCCGTCCATGGTGAGGTAGTACGGAATGTTCAGGTTCACCGACGTGCGCCGGATCAAATAGGAGTCCCGGCGCGCGCGGCCGTCGCTCGGGGTCTCGAAGACCAGGGCGATCTCGCCCTGCTTCATCAGATCCAGGACGTTGGGGCGGTTGCCGTCGCCCACCTTGTGGACCAGCTCGACCGTCATGCCCTGGCGCTCGAGCACCCGGGCGGTGCCGGTCGTCGCCACCAGCCCGAAGCCCATCTCGACGAGGCGGCGCGCGAGCGAGGCGACCGCCCGCTTGTCGCGCTGGTGGACCGAGATGAAGATCTTGCCGGAGGCGGGCAGGGTGGAGCCGGCGGCGATCTGGGCCTTCAGATAGGCCTTGCGGAAGTCGCGCGCGATGCCCATGACCTCGCCGGTCGACTTCATCTCGGGGCCCAGCACGCTGTCGACCTGCGGGAACTTGATGAACGGGAACACCGACTCCTTGACGGCCACGTGGCGGAGCTCGACGTCCTCGATCCCGGCCAGGCGGGCCACGCTCTCCCCCAGCATCGCGCGGGTGGCCACCTTGGCCAGCGGCACCCCGATGGCCTTGGAGACGAACGGCACCGTGCGGGAGGCGCGGGGATTCACCTCGAGCACGTAGACGACGTCGTTGCGGATGGCGAACTGCACGTTGATGAGCCCCACCACGCCGAGCGCCCGGGCCAGCGCCTTGGTCTGGGCCGACAGCGCGCGCACCTGGGTCTCGTCCAGCGAGTAGGGCGGCAGCGCGCAGGCGGCGTCGCCGGAGTGCACGCCGGCCTTCTCGATGTGCTCCATGACGCCGCCCACCACGACCCGCTCCCCGTCGCTCACCGCGTCGACGTCGATCTCGAGGGCGTCCTCCAGGAACTTGTCGATGAGGATCGGGTGCTCGGGGGCGACCTGCACGGCCTCGTTGACGAACTGCACGAGGTCCTGGTCGTCGTGGACGATCTGCATGGCCCGGCCGCCCAGCACGTACGAGGGCCGCACCAGCACCGGGTAGCCGATGGTGCCGGCGATGGCGCGCGCCTCCTCCACCGAACGGGCGGTGGCGCCGGCGGCCTGGTGCAGCGCCAGGTCGGTGATCAGCGCGTTGAAGCGCTGGCGGTCCTCGGCCCGGTCGATGGCGTCGGGCGAGGTGCCCAGGATCGGCACCCCCGCCGTCTGGAGCGGCACCGCCAGCTTGAGCGGGGTCTGGCCGCCGAACTGCACGATGACGCCGTGCGGGCGCTCCTTGTCGACGATGTTGAGCACGTCCTCCAGGGTGAGCGGCTCGAAGTAGAGGCGATCCGACGTGTCGTAGTCCGTGGAGACGGTCTCGGGATTGCAGTTCACCATGATGGCTTCCACGCCCATCTCGCGCAGCGCGAAGGCGGCGTGGACGCAGCAGTAGTCGAACTCGATGCCCTGGCCGATGCGGTTGGGCCCGGAGCCCAGGATCACCACCTTGCGGCGGTCGGAGGGGGGGGCCTCGTCCTCCTCCTCGTAGGTCGAGTAGAGGTAGGGCGTGTGGGCCACGAACTCGGCGGCGCAGGTGTCGACGGTCTTGAACGTCGCCGTGATGCCGTGGCGCTTGCGGAGCGCGCGGACGTCGGCCTCCGGGCGCCCGGTCAGGGTCGCGAGGCGCCGGTCGGCGAAGCCGAGCTGCTTGGCCCGGCGCAGCACACGCGCGTCGTCGGGCGCGGCGGTGATCGCCGGCTCGAAGGCGACGATCTCGCGGATGTTCTCGAGGAACCACGGGTCGATCTTCGACAGCGCGTGGATCTCGGCGGTCGTGAGCCCCGCCCGGTAGGCGTCGCCGATGGCGAACAGCCGGTCGGGCGTGGGCACGCGGATCAGCTGCCGCAGCTCGTCGGGGTCGGCCGGCCGGTCGAGCGTGAGCCCCCAGCGGTCCTGCTCCAGGGATCGCACGGCCTTCTGCAGCGACTCCTTGAACGTGCGCCCGATCGCCATGACCTCGCCGACCGATTTCATCTGCGTCGTCAGCGTGCGATCGGCCTCCGGGAACTTCTCGAACGCCCACCGCGGGATCTTGACGACGCAGTAGTCGAGCACCGGCTCGAACGAGGCGGGCGTCTCCCGCGTGATGTCGTTGCGGATCTCGTCCAGGCGGTAGCCGACCGCGAGCCGGGCGGCGATCTTGGCGATCGGGAACCCGGTGGCCTTGGAGGCCAGCGCCGACGACCGGCTCACCCGCGGGTTCATCTCGATGACGACCAGGCGGCCGTCCTCGGGGTTCACCGCGAACTGGATGTTCGATCCCCCCGTCTCCACGCCGATCTCGCGGATGATGGCGACGGCGGCGTCGCGCATCAGCTGGTACTCCTTGTCGGTGAGCGTCTGGGCCGGGGCGACCGTGATCGAGTCGCCGGTGTGGACGCCCATGGGATCGACATTCTCGATCGAGCAGATGATGACGACGTTATCCGCGAGGTCGCGCATCACCTCCAGCTCGAATTCCTTCCAGCCGATCACCGACTCCTCGATCAGCACGCTGCCGACCGGCGACATCTGCAGCCCCCACCGCACCCCGTCCTCCAGCTCCTCGGGGTTGTACGCGGTGGAGGCCCCGGTGCCGCCCAGCGTGAAGGAGGGCCGGATGAGGGCCGGGTAGCCGACGGTGCGGAGGATCGCCCGGGCTTCCTCCAGCGAGCGGGCGTAGCCGGAGCGGGGAAGGCTGAGCCCGATGCGCTCCATCGCCTGCTTGAACAGCGCGCGGTCCTCGGCCTTCTGGATGGCCGGGATCTTGGCCCCGATCAGCTCGACGCCGAAGCGGTCGAGGGTGCCGTCCTCGTGGAGCGCGACGGCCAGGTTCAGGGCCGTCTGGCCGCCGAGGGTGGGCAGCAGCGCGTCCGGCCGCTCGCGCTCGATGATCTTCGCCACGATCTCCGGCGTGAGCGGCTCCACGTAGGTGCGGGCCGCCATCTCGGGGTCGGTCATGATGGTGGCCGGGTTGCTGTTCACGAGGACGACCTCGAACCCCTCCTCGCGCAGCGCCCGGCACCCCTGGGTCCCCGAGTAGTCGAACTCGCACGCCTGGCCGATCACGATCGGCCCCGAGCCGATGATCAGGATCTTCTCGAGATCGGTCCGCCTGGGCACCTACTCCTCGACCAGCCCGTAGACGATCGACGTCTCCGGCGCAGCTTCCTCGCGCTTGTACAGCACGTCGTCGATGCGGCCGCCGCCGACCCAGACCACCTCGCCGGTGCCCCACAGCTGCTCGCCCAGCACGCTCATGCGACGGTCGACGCGCTCCCGGATGGCCTTGGCCTCCAGCGACGCCTCGCTCTGGCTGGTGAACGACGCCCACTCGGGTTTCTGCCCGGCGCCCTCGACCTTGCGGTACGAGATCAGGTACTTGTTCATGGGGCTCCCTCGCGCGCCATCAGCTCCGTGAACCGTCCGAACAGGTAGATCGCGTCGTGCGGGCCCGGCGACGCCTCCGGGTGGTACTGCACGCAGAAGACCGGCAGCTCGCGGTGCCGCAAGCCCTCGCACGTGCCGTCGTTGAGGTTCAGGTGGGTCGGCTCCCAGCCGCCGCCGGCGACCGAGGCCGGATCCACGGCGAAATTGTGGTTGTGCGAGGTGATCTCCACGCGACCCGTCGCCAGGTCGCGCACCGGGTGATTGGCCCCGTGGTGGCCGAACGGCAGCTTGTAGGTGCGCCCGCCCGCGGCGAGCCCGATGATCTGCTGTCCGAGACAGATGCCGAAGATCGGCACCTTGCCGATCAGCGCCCGCACCGACTCGACCAGGTACGGCACCCCTTCCGGATCGCCCGGACCGTTCGACAGGAACACGCCATCCGGGTTCCGCTCGAGCACGCCCGCGGCGGGCGTGCCGGCCGGCACCACGGTCACCTCGCAGCCGGCGGTCCGGAGCCGGCGCAGGATGTTGAGCTTGATCCCCGCGTCGTAGGCCACGACGGTGAACCGCGCCGGCGGCGGCGCGACGTAGCCGCGGTCGAGCGTCCACTCGCCCTCCGGCCAGCCGTACGGCGCCTCGACGCTGACCTCTCGCACCATGTCCCGTCCGACGATCTGCGGCAGCGCCCGGGCGCGCTCGCGCAGGCGCTCGACGTCGGGCTCGACGGTCGAGATGATCCCGTCCTGGGAGCCGTGGTCCCGCAGGTGCCGGGTGAGGGCGCGGGTGTCGATGCCCTGCAGCCCGACGATCCGATGGGCTTTCAGGTAGTGATCGAGGCTCACGCGCCCGCGCCACGACGACGGGTGCGCGGAGGCTTCCTTGACGATCAGGCCGTTCACCCACGGCCGGCGCGATTCGACGTCCTCGTCGTTCACGCCGTAGTTGCCGATCATCGGGTAGGTCATCGTCACGATCTGCCCTCTGTACGAGGGGTCGGTGATGATTTCCTGATATCCCGACATCGCCGTGTTGAAGATGACCTCTCCGCTGGTCTCACCCTGGGCGCCCAGCACCTCGCCGCGGAACACGCGGCCATCCCGCAGCACCAGCAGGGCGTCTGTCGTCACGGCCATGCGATCCGGCCTCCCACGATGGTCTTCCAGGGCCGCCCGGTCAGCCTCCAGCCGCCGAACGGCGTGTTGCGGCTGCGCGACTCGAACCGCGCCGGGTCCACCGTCCACTCGGCGGCGGGGTCCAGGATGGTGAGGTCCGCCGGCGCGCCCGGTGCCAGGCTGCCCCCGGGCAGGCCGAGCAGCCGGGCGGGGTCCCGGCTCAGCCGCGCCACCAGGGTCGGCAGGGGCAGGATGCCGGGTCTCACCAGCCGGTCCAGCAACAATCCAACTGCGGTCTCCAGCCCCACGATCCCGAAGGCGGCGAGGTCGAACTCGCCCTCCTTCTCGCTCTGCGCGTGAGGGGCGTGGTCGGTGGCGATGCAGTCGATCGTGCCGTCGAGCAGGCCCTCCAGCAGGGCCTCGGCGTCGCGGCGGGACCGCAGCGGCGGGTTCATCTTGGTGTTGGCGTCGAACGCGCGTACCGCCTCGTCGGTCAACAGCAGGTGGTGGGGCGTCACCTCGGCGGTCACGTGCACGCCTCGCGCCTTGGCCTCGCGCACCAGCCGGACGGCACCGGCGGTCGAGAGGTGGGCGATGTGGAGGTGGGCGCCCGTCAGCTCGGCGAGCAGGATGTCACGGGCGACCATGACGTCCTCGGCGGCGGCCGGCACCCCGGGCATGCCCAGCTCGGTGGAGACGACGCCCTCGTGCATGGCCCCACCGTCGGCGAGGTGGTCGTCCTCGGCGTGGCTGATCACCGGCGCGCCGAAGGGCAGCGTGTACTCCATGGCCCGCCGGTAGAGCGCGGCGTTCATCACGCACTTGCCGTCGTCGGAGAAGGCCACGCAGCCGGCCTCGGCCAGCTCGGCCAGCTCGGCCAGCTCCTTGCCTCCCAGGCCGCGCGTCACGGCGCCGATCGGGTAGACGCGCACGGCGCCGTCCATCGCGGCCCGGGCGCGGATGTAGTCGGTGATCGAGCGGTTGTCGTTCACCGGGTGCGTGTTGGCCATGCAGCAGACGGCGGTGAACCCGCCGGCCGCCGCCGCCCGGGTGCCGCTCGCCACCGTCTCCTTGTACTCGAAGCCGGGCTCGCGCAGGTGCACGTGGATGTCGATGAAGCCCGGGCACACGACCTTGCCGGCGGCGTCCACGACCGTCGCGCCGTCCGGCGCCGGCAGCTCGCGACCGAGCCGCTCGATGCGATCACCGGCGACGAGGACGTCCTGCACGCCGTCCACCGAGGCGGCGGGATCGACCACGCGCCCGTTGCGGATCAGCAGGCTCATGCCTCGCCTCCGCCCTTGCTGCCGGCCAGGAGGAAGAGCACCCCCATGCGCACGGCCACGCCCTTGGCCACCTGGTCGAGGATCACCGAGTAGGGCCCGTCGGCCACCTCCGGCGACAGCTCCACGCCGCGGTTCACCGGACCCGGGTGCATGATCAGCACGTCGGGCCGGGCGTGGGCGACCAGCTTGTCGAGCGTCAGGCCCCAGTAGCGCGAGTACTCGCGCACCGAGGGGATGAGCCCGGCGGTCATGCGCTCCTGCTGCAGGCGCAGCATCATGATCACGTCGACGTCCCGGATGGCGTCCTCCAGGCGGTAGGAGACCTTCACGCCCAGCTCCTGGACGAAGGGCGGGATGAGGGTGGGCGGCCCCGCCACCGTGACCGTCATGCCCAGCTTGCGCATGCCGTGGATGTTGGAGCGGGCAACCCGGCTGTGGGCGATGTCGCCGACGATGGCCACGCTGAGCCCCTCGAAGTGGCCCTTGTGCTCCCGGATCGTCAGCAGATCGAGCAGCGCCTGGGTCGGATGCTCGTGGGCGCCGTCCCCCGCGTTGACGACCGAGCAGGGCAGGGCCCGCGCCAGGATCTCCGCCGCCCCCGCCGAGGAGTGACGCACGACCACGACGTCCGGGCTCATGGCGGCGATGTTCTTGGCGGTGTCGATGAAGCTCTCGCCCTTGGCCGTGCTCGACCCGCTGGCCGAGAAGTTGATGACGTCGGCCGACAGCCACTTGCCGGCGATCTCGAACGAGGTGCGGGTGCGGGTGGAGCTCTCGTAGAAGAGGTTCACGATCGTCTTGCCGCGCAGCGCCGGCACCTTCTTGATCTCGCGGCCGGCGATCTCCTGGAGCGAGGCCGCCGTGTCGACCAGCATCAGGATCTCGGCGGCCTCCAGCTCCTGCATCGACACGAGGTCCTTCCGGCTCCAGCCCATGTCAGGCCTCCTCCGGCTCTTCGATGACCACGCGGTCCTCGCCGTCGTGCTCCCGCAACCGGACCGCCACGCTCTCCCGCTTGGACGTCGGCAGGTTCTTGCCGATGAAGTCGGGCCGGATCGGCAGCTCCCGGTGGCCACGATCGATCAGGATGGCCAGCTGGATCATTCCGGGCCGTCCCAGGTCGATCAGGGCGTCGAGCGCGGCCCGGATGGTGCGTCCGGTGTAGAGCACGTCGTCCACCAGCACCACCGTCTTGTTCTTGATGGAGAAGGGGATGTCGGTCCCGCGGATCACCGGGGCGCCGCGCATGTCGAGGTCGTCCCGGTAGAGGGTGATATCGAGGGTGCCCACCGGCAGCGTGGCGCCGTCGATGGCGGCGATCTTGGCGGCCAGGCGCCGGGCCAGCGTCACGCCGCGGGTGCGCAGGCCCACGAAGGCCAGGTCCTTGGCGCCGCCGTTCTTCTCGAGGATCTCGTGGGCGATGCGGGTGAGGGCCCGGTCGAGCGCGGCGTCGTCGAGCACCTGCGCTTTTTCGCGCCGGTGAGGCGGTCGGGTGGTCATCATCTCTCCTTACGGACCTCACGGGGCCCGCTTAAAGGAAGAGGGCAACGGTCGAGCGTCACTTTACCCGGGCGGTCGCGCTCCTGTCAATGGCTCGTCGCGCGCGGCCAGCAGCCCCATGAGCTGATCGAGGATCACCGGCTTGGTGACGTGGGCGTCGAAGCCGGCGGCGATGGCCTGCCGGACGTCATCGGCCTGCCCGTACCCCGTCAGCGCGATGAGGCGGGTGCCGGCCAGCGCGCCGCCCGCCCGCAGGCGGCGCGCCACTTCCATGCCGTTGATGTCGGGCAGCCCGATGTCGCACAGCACGACGTCGGGGCGGACGCGCTCGGCGAGGGTCACGGCCTCCTCGCCGCGGCCGGCCGCCTCCACCCGCGCGCCCTCGGCCTCCAGCATGAACGACAGCACGGTGCGCGTGTCGTCGTCGTCCTCGACGACGACGATCGAGCGCCGGTCCAGCCGCCCGGTCGGCCGGGCGGCGTCGCCGCGCGCCGCCGGCGGGCTCGAGGCCCGCGGCAGCTCGACCCGGAAGCAGGCGCCCTGGCCGGTGCCCTCGGAGCTGGCGCGCACGCGCCCGCCGTGCAGCTCGACCAGTCGCCGGACGAGGTCGAGGCCGATGCCCAGCCCGCCGGCCCGCATCTCCTTGCCCTGCCGGAAGGCCTCGAAGATCACCGGCACGTCCTCGGGCGCGATGCCCTGGCCGGTGTCCGCCACCTCCAGGACCGCCTGGTCGCCCTCGGCCGCGAGCCGAACGGCGATGCGGCCGCCCGGCGGGGTGAACTTGAGCGCGTTGGCGATGAGGTTGGCGGTGATCTGCTGCAGGCGGGCGGCGTCGCCCCACATCGGCAGCGGGCCGTCCGGCAGCGCGGCGGTGAGGCGCAGGCGCTTGAGCGAGGCGGCCTCCTCGAACGTCTCCACGGCCGTGCGCACCGGCGATCTCAGGTCGAGCGTCTCGAAGCGCAGCGTGAACTTGCCGTGCACGATGCGCGAGAGGTCGAGCAGGTCGTCGACCAGGCGCACCTGCTGGCGGATGTTGCGATGGATCGCCCCCAGCGCGCGGGTGGTGACCTCGTCGAGGCCGCGGTGGCGGCGCAGCACCTCGGTCCAGCCCAGGATCGGCTGCAACGGCGTGCGCAGCTCGTGGGAGAGCGCGGCGATGAAATGGTCCTTGAGCCGGCTGGCCTCCTCGGCCGCCTCCCGCGCGCGCTCCAGGTCGGCGCGGGTCCGCTCCTGATCGGTCACGTCCTTCCAGGTCACCATCACCGCCTCGATGCTGCCGTCGGGCCATCGCAACGGGTGGGCGCTCGCCCGCAGGTGGCGGCGGCCATCGAGCGGGTGATCGAACGTCACCGCCAGGTCGGTGACCGACTCGCCGGCCAGCCCGCGGGTCGACGGGTAGGCCGCCGGGGACAGCGGACGGCCCTGGAGGTCGAGCAGCGGCTGGCGGAGCACCCGCTCCTCCAGGCTCATGCCCTCACGGAAGTCGAGCATCCGCCGGCCCGCGTCGTTCACGAAGACCAGCCGGCCGTCGCCGTCCACGACGAAGATGCCCTCCTCGACCAGGTGAACGATGGCCTCCAGCCGGGCCGCCGCCCGGGCGACCTCGCGCTCCAGCCGGGCCGACTCGGTGATGTCGTGGAAGACCGCCAGCACGCCCTGCCCGGGGGCGTCGGGCTCCCCGGCCGGCAACGGGACCGCGTTCACGAGGCAGGTGAGCCGGCGGCCGTCGAGCTCCAGCGAGAGCTCGGCGCCAATCACCGCCTGGCGCTGGGCGAGCGCGCGCGCGATCGGGTGGAGCGCGGGCGGCACCGGGGCGGCGTCCGGAGTGCGGGCCCGGACCCGGGCGAAGTGCTCACCGACGGAACGGCCGACGTCGTGGTCGGCGCCGAGGATGTGGACGGCGGCGAGATTCACGTGTTCCACCACCCCGTCGGCCCCGATCAGGAGGACGGGCTCCACGAGCGCATCGAGGACGGCCCCGAGGATGCCGGGGAGGTGGAACGGACGGCGTGGATCGCTGCTCACCGCATGTGCCTGTGGCCGGAGAAGCTGAGGATAGCACGCCGGCCGCCGGCGGCCTCGTCAGGTCCGCCAGCGCTCGACCACCTGGTGGCAGGCCTCGATCGTCACGCGGCCGCGCTTGACGACCAGCGTGCGGGGCGCCAGCGTCGCCACCGCCTCTTCGGGGCTGGCGCAGTCCCAGGCGACGAGGTCGGCCTGGCAGCCTGGGGCCAGGCCGTAGTCGGGCAGGCGCAACAGCCGCGCCGGGTGCAGCGTGATGGCCGCCAGCAGCGCGCGCAGGTCCGCCGGCGTCCCCATGTGCGCCGCCAGCGCGGCCACGAACGCCATGTGCGCGAGGTCGGCGGTGCCCACCGGCGTGAAGGGGTTGCGGATGTTGTTGGAGGCCAGCGCCACCGGCACGCCGGCCCCGAGCAGCCGGCGCACCGGGGTGAGACCGCGGCGCGCGTTGCCGTCGTCCTGGCGCCCCATCAGGTAGAGGTCGGTGGCGGGCAGGCAGATCACGCCGAGGCCGGCGGCGGCGATCTCGGCGATGATCTCGTCCTGCCGGAAGCCCGGCACCGCGCCCAGCTCGGTCACGTGGCCGACGGCGACGCGCCCCTGCCAGCCGGCCCGCAGGGTCTGCGCCGCGATCTCGCGCACGTGCAGGTGCTCGGGCTCGTCGGCGAAGTCCACGTGGAAGTCGGCATCCACGCCGAAGGCTGTGGCCAGCGCGAACACGATGCGGATGTGCTCGAGGGCGTCGCGGTCGTTGTAGGGACAGCCGCCGATGAGATCGGCGCCCATCGTGAGCGCCCGGCGCAGGAGCCCCTCGGTGCCGGGCGCCTGCACGATCCCCTCCTGCGCGAAGGCGCAGAGCTGCAGGTCGAGCGCCGGCGCGTACTCCGCGCGCAGCGGCAGCATGGCCTCCATCCCGGTGAGCCCCACCAGCGGGTCGACCTCCACGTGCGTGCGCATCGCCGTGGTTCCCGCCCGCACCGCGAGGTCGAGGACGTGGCGGGCCCGCGCCTGGATGTCGTCCACGGTGAAGGCCTGCTTGGCCTCGCCGGTGAGGCGGATGGCCTCTTCCAGCGTCCCGGCGGTGGCGGTGATGCGGTCGGTCAGCAGCGCCTTGTCGAGGTGGATGTGCGATTCGACGAGACCCGGCGTCACCAGGCGGCCGCCGAGGTCGATCGTCTGGCGGGCCGGCCGGCCCGTGGGATCGATGGCGGCAATGCGCTCGCCGGCGATGGCGATGTTCACGAGATCCTCCCGGTCGGGCAGGCGCGCGCCACGCAGCAGGAGATCCGCCTCGCTCACCGCCCAAGATCCTATTACATTGGGGGCCCCGAGATGGCCCCCAAACCCTCCGACGCTCGTCGCGCCCCGGCCGTGGACCGCCTGTGGGCGCCGTTCTGCGACGCCCTCGAGCGCCCCGCGCTGGCGGCCGACGCCCGCTTCGCCACCCGCGCCGACCGGCTCGGGCGGCGTGCCGAACTGACGGCGCTGCTCGCCGAGGTCTTCCGGGCGCGCACCGTCGCCGACTGGATGACGCGCCTGGAGGCGCACGACGGCCGGCGTTCACCGATACGTGTGTTTTTGACACGTGAGCGTCATCCCGTCACATGGCTGCCAGGACGCCGCGCGGAGCCGCGGGGGGTTAGGCGTGGCAGGCGCGTTGCACGGTCGAGCGCGCGTGTCAAAGCGGATCCTGGTCGTCGACGACATGCAGTACTTGCGCGACGTCCAGGTCCTTCTGTTGACGGAAGCCGGTTACACCGCCACCGCGATCGCCACCGCCCGCGAGGCGCTCGAGCGCCTGCCCGAGGTCGTGCCCGACCTCATCCTGCTCGACCTGGCGATGCCGGGAATGGATGGCCGCCAGTTCCTGCGGCGGCTGCGGGCGACGCCCCGGTGGCAGCACGTGCCGGTGATCGTCACGACGGGGCGCGCCGCCGACGACATGGCGCGCCAGAGCGGCTGCGACGTCCTCCCCAAGCCGTTCAGCGATTCGGCCCTCCTCGACCTGGTCCGCCGCCGGCTCGGTGAGGCCGCCTGACGGCGTTCAGCCTTCCGCCAGCGCCTCCAGCGCGGCGGTGAAGCAGCCCAGCGGCGCTCGCGCGACGCCGGCCCCGACCTGGCCGACTCCCGCCCGCCGGCCGGCGATCCCCGTGTTGATCAGCGGCGTGATCCCGGTCTCGACGACCCGGCGCACGTCGATGCCGACCGGCGTGCCGCGCTCGTCGAGCGCGGGCATCCGGAAATGCGGATGCTCGCCCGCGCTGATCTCGCGCATCTCGTCGGTGACGGCCACCGCTGCGGCCGCGCCGCCGGCGCCGACGAACCGCGCCACCGCCGGCGAGGCGGCCATCGCAAAGCCGCCGAGGCCGATCGTCTCCACGACCGCGCTGTCGCCCATGTCGGGGTGGGCGTCGTCGGGCCCGAACCCGGGAAAGTAGAGGCCGACCGGCATCCCGGCGGGCGCCGTGAACCAGCGATCGCCGAGCGCGGCGACCCGGATGCCGAACTCGGTGCCGTTGCGGGTCATCGCCGTCACCAGCGTGGAGTCGGCCACGTGGCCCACCGCGTCGACCAGCGCCTTGCCGGCCGCCATCGCGACGTTCAGGAAGAACTGGTCGTTGCCGGCGATGAACTCGGCCAGCCGTGCCACCGCGTGGTGGCGGCCGCCGACGCCGGCCAGGTGGGGCATGAGCGCCCGGGCCAGCAGGGCGGAGGCCGCCACGTTGCGCTGGTGCATCTCGTCGCCCATGGCCAGCGCCTGCGCCATCAGCGGGCGCAACGCCAGCCCGCCGCCGGCCCGCAGGGCGGCGCCGAGCAGCGGCCCCGCCTCGCTCGCCAGCCAGCGCAGGCGCGCCATGACGCTGTCGTCGTTGGCGCCGAAGCGCAGGACCTTGCCGAGCCCCTCGTTGATCGTGACGTGGGCACGGTTGCCGTGCGCGCGGTTGTCGACCACGAACACCGGCATCGAGCGCGTGACGATGCCGGTCATCGGCCCCACCGCCCGCCAGTGGTGGCAGGGTTCCAGGCGCACGTGGCCGTCCTCCACCAGCCGGCGGGCGGCGTCGTCGTTGGTCGCCCAGCCCTCGTAGCGGATCGCGCACAACACCGCCGCCTGCATGGGCTCGCCCATCCGGGGCCAGGCGATCGGCGGCCCCGCGTGGAGCACGGTGCGGTCGGGCAGCTCCAGCGCCTCCCAGGCGGGCCGGCAGTCGGCCAGGACGGGCTCGCCGCCGGTGAGCCGGCCCAGGGCCCCGGCGTTGGCGCGCTCGATCGCGGCGGCCCGGACGTGCAACCTGGCGAGCAGCGCCACCAGCCGCGGGTCGCCGCCGGCCGGCGGCGTCCACGCGAGGTGAACGACCGGGACGTCGAGCTGCCGGAGGACGCGCGCGAAGAGGTCCAGTCCGAGGCTGACCACGCGCGGCGGCGTTCCGAGAAGGTCGGTCACCGTCGGCCGCCGGGGGCCGCCGCGGCGATGCGCGCGGCCAGGCGCGCGGCCTGGGCGTTGGAGTCCATGACGAGGACGCCGGCCCGCCGCAAGGTCGCCACCTGCCACGAGCGCGGCTGCGGATCGCGCTCGGTGCCCGTGACGCCGGCGACGATCGCCAGCCCGCGCCCGGCCGCCGCCGCCCTTCGTCGCGCCGCCTCCAGCGCCGGCGCCAGCTCCCCGGCCGGGTCGGGATGCGCGCCGTAGCCGAGCACGACGTCGAGCAGCAGCACGGCCGTGGCGGGGTCGTCCGCCTCGCGCGCGATCCACTCGCGGCGCCCGGCGCCGTCGATCATCGGATGCGGGCGGCCGACGGTGAAGACGTCGTCGCCGAGGTCGACGATCCGGTGGCCGGCGCCGCCGCCTCGCACGCCCGGCGCCACGCCGTCCAGCCGCGCGCTCAGCAACGAGGCGGCCTCCCACGCCAGCGTGCCGCCCGAGTAGACGCCGCGCACGAAGCGCTGGCCCGGCGCCAGCGACCGCGCGTGCTCGGCCACCACCCGGTCGACCTCGGCGGCGGGAAGCGTGAACTCGATCGCGCGGGGCGATTCGCCCCGCGCCAGCGCCACGGCGGCGAGCGCCGCGTCCTCGAGCGTGGACGCCGCGTGCGGGCCGGGCGATCGGGTGGGCCGAGCCACGCACTGCTCGAACGGGCCCCCGGCGGTGCCGGCCGGACTCCCGTCATCCGCTCCGACGGGCCCGGCGAAGCACGTGACGCTCGGCTTGCCCACCCCGCGCAGCGTTTCGGCCACGCGCGTGG
>Ga0214471_10002131_pt1 | contig 15543 bp, 11 predicted proteins | sample RVTome_5_FD_207665 | JGI IMG/M metagenome (GOLD analysis project Ga0214471, IMG submission 207665) | Soil microbial communities from uranium-contaminated site in the Upper Colorado River Basin, Wyoming, United States - RVT142D155 | ecosystem: Environmental > Terrestrial > Soil > Contaminated >... | reverse complement strand
CCGGGCATGGCGATCCTCCTTCCGTCGAGAATCAGGTACGGTCGGCGGGCGCCCGAAGTTGCGTCGTTCGTCCCCGCCTGGGCGCGGCTCGCCGATTCACGGGGCTACCAGAGCGTTCTCTCGAACAGATTCCAGATGCGCCGGTACTCGTCGGTCCAGCTCGACGGCTCGCGGAAGCTGTGCGGCTCGACCGGGTAGATCGCGGTCTCGAAGACGTCGGTCTTGCCGAGCTCGATCAGACGCTGCACGAGCCGCACCGAATCCTGGAAGGTGACGTTGTCGTCGACCATGCCGTGCAGGATGAGGAGCGGCTTGCGCAGACCCGCGGCGTGCTCGATCGGCGAGCTCTTGCGGTAGGCCTCGGGATCGAGCTCGGGCGTGTTGAGAATGTTCGAGGTGTAGCCGTGGTTGTAGTGCGCCCAATCGCTGACCGGCCTGAGCGCGGCGCCGGCGGCGAAGAGCTCGGGCCGGGTGAACATCGCCATGAAGGTGAAGAAGCCGCCGTAGGAGCCGCCGTAGACGCCGACGCGCGCAGGGTCGACGCTCTTGTGGGCGACCAGCCAGGCGACGCCGTCGGCGTAGTCCTCGACCTCGGGCCAGCCCATCTGCCGGTAGATCGCGGTGCGCCAGTCGCGGCCGTAGCCCGCGGAGGCGCGGTAGTCCATGTCGAGGACCACGTAGCCACGCCGGACGAGCAGCGTGTGGAACATGAACTCGCGGTAGTAGGGCGCCCAGCCGTGCAGGACGTTCTGCAGGTAGCCGGCGCCGTGCACGAAGGCGACGGCCGGGTGCTTCGCCTCGGGCGTCCAGCCGGCCGGCGTGTAGACGCGCGTCCAGATCTCGCCGGCGCCGTGCGTCGAGGGCACGGCGACGATCTCGGGCCGTGCCCAGTCGACGGCGCGGAAGGCGGGCGAAACGGTGTCGGTGAGGCGCTTCGCCGGCGCGCCCGGCTTCGCCGCCTGCGCGAAGAGATCGGGCGGAGCGGCGACGCCGGAGGCGAGGTAGGCGAGCTGCTTTTCGTCGCGCGAGGCGACGACGCTCGCGACGCGGCCGCGCTGCTCGGTGAGGCGAGTGAGCGTTCCGCTCGCCGCGTCGACGCGATAGGCCTCCCACGTGCCGGGGTGCTCGCGGTTGGCGGTGACGAGGAAGCTCTTGCCGTCGCGCGCGAGCTCCGGCGTGTCGATCTCGAAGCGGCCTCGAGTGAGCTGGCGCTTGGCGCCGTCGAGCGGCCTGAGATAGAGGTGCGAGAAGCTGCTCTCCTCTGAGAGGTACCAGAGCGCGCGGCCGTCGCGCATCCAACCGAGATCGTTGAAGCTCCAATTGATCCACTCCGGATCGTGGAGGCGCTCGAGCGGCGTGAGCTTCGCCGTCGCGGCGTCGACGGCCGCGATCCAGCGGTCCTTGTTGTCGTAGGAGAAGAGCTGCAGCGCCAGCTGCCGGCCGTCGTCGCTCCACTCGAGCTGCTCGACCGAAACGACGCGCGGCGCGGGAGCGGCGGGCTTCTCGGCGGCGGCCGGGGCGGCGGCGGCGTCCGCCGGCGCGGCACCCGCGCTCGAGCTCTTCGCCGCCGCGGCGGCGGCGCGCAGCTCGGCGAGCGGATCCTCGGTGAGGCCCGGCAGCGCCGAGAGATCGAGCTCGCGTCGCTCGTGGGCCGCTAGGTCGAGCAGCAAGAGCTGCGGGCTCTCCGGCTTGCCGGTGCCGACCTTCGGCCGGACGTCGCGGGTCTCGACGTATCCCGACTCGTCGACGAAGACCGCCATCTTGTCGGGCTTGCCGCCGTCCGCTCCTTGCTCGGCGTCCTCGCTCAGGTCGCGCTCGGGGCCGAGCGCTACCACCAGCCGCGCGCCGTCGGGCGCGAGCGCGGCGGCGCGCACCGTCCGCCCCTTGCCCAGGAACCACGGCTCGGGGGCCGCCGTCGGATCGGCGTCGCGCCGCGCCTTCGCCTCGGCCTTCGCGGCGTCGCGCCGCGCCTTGCTCTCGCGCAGGGTCTCGAAGTAGCGCAGCTGCTGCTCCTGGTAGAACCCCTTCGGCTTCTCGACCTCGGGATCGTCGGCGAGGCGCAGCTCGGCGAGCGTCGAGGTGGTGCCGGACGCGGGATCGAAGGCGTAGAAGTCGTCGCCGCGGCGGAAGGCGACGCGCCCGTCGAGGAGGATCCGCGGCTCCGCCTCGCGCCCGCCGGTGCGCGTGACCTGCCGCAGCCGGCCGCGCGCGTCGCGCAGGAAGAGGTCGCCGTCGCGCGCGAACGCCTTCTGCTTGCGGTCGAGCGACCAGACCGCGTCGGCGGGATCGGCGTCGGCGAGCGCGCGCCCCTCGAGCCGCACGCTCCGGCCGCTCGCCACCTCGACGCGCCAGGTGTCGACGATCTCGGTGCCCGGCCGGCGCAGCTCGTAGAGCAGGGCGCGGCCGTCGTCGGTCCAGCGCGGGCTCTCCGGCGTCGTGCCGACGAAGTCGCGCGACATGATGGTCGCGATCGACGGCTCGTCGGCCGCGCCGGCGCCGGCGGCGGCGAGCGCGAGGGCGGCGGCGAGCGCGAGGGCGCGATGGCGGTGCGGCATGGACTCTCCTTTCACGGGGCGAAGGCGCGGCGGCGCCAGTCGACGAGGCCGGGGAACCTCTTCTCGAGCTCGGCGCGGAGCAACGGCTCGCCGTGGTCGGACCAGCGGTCGAGCAGGCGGGCGACGCGAAAGGCGCCGCGGTCGACCCAGAGGACGTCGGCGCCGCGCACGAGCTGCGCTTGGTACCAGAGGTCGATCTCGCGCGGCAGGCCGGGCTGGAACTCCTCGAGGCGGCGCGCGGCGGGGCCGCCGTGAGCGGCGGCGATGCGGTCGAAGAGGTCGACGTAGCCGGGCACCGCGGCCGGCTCGCGCGTCTCCCAGGCGTAGCGCAGGGCGAGGTGGACGAGCAGATCGCGGATCCACGGCTCGTCGCCGCGCCAGCGCGCCGCGTCGGCCAGCTCGCGAGCGGCCTCGAGCTGGGCCAGCAGGTCGACGACGACGACGGCGCCCGCCTCGTCGCGACCGCCCACCAGCGGATCGCCGCCGGGGTCGGGCGGCGCTCCGCCGAGCAGCGCGGTCACCGCGGCGACGATCTCGGCGTCGGCCCGGACCGGGATGACGAAGAGCGGGCCCGCCGCGCGCGCCGGCCAGCCCCAGGGCGCGCCGGGCGCGAGCTGCCGCCAGCGCGTCGCTCCGACCAGCGCGGCGCGCCATTCGAGATCGTGACGGGTGAGCGGCTGCCAGGCGCGCCGCAGCCCCTCGAGGCGCAGCTGCAAGCGCGCCGCGCGGTCGAGATGGTCGGGGGGGTAGAGCACCACGACGTGCGCCCCCGGCAGGCGCAGCAGCCCCTCGAGGGCGGCGTCGAGAGAGGCCGCGCCGGCGCCGGCCGCGGCGCCGAAACCGCCGGGCGGCGGCAGCGGCTGGCGCTGCGCCGGCGCGAGAGTGGCCGCTGCGCTAACGGCGAGGAGGAGCGCGACGACGGCGCGCCGGAGGGGCATGGCCGCACTCTAACGCGGCGGTAGACTGCTCACGATGCACGGCTTTCGCGTCGACCGCCACGGCGGGCCCGAGGTGCTCGCATGGCGCGAGCTGCCGGATCCCGTTCCCGGCCCCGGCGAGGTGCGGGTGCGCGTCGTCGCCTGCGCGCTCAACCATCTCGATCTCTGGGTGCGTGGCGGCGTGCCGGGCCACCGCTTCGCGCTGCCGCTGGTGCCGGGCGCCGAGGTCGCTGGCACCGTCGACGGCCTCGGGCCCGGCGTCGACGACCTCGAGCCCGGCGCGCCGGTGGTCGTCGGCGCCGGCGTCTCGTGCGGCGTCTGCCTGCGCTGCCTCGCCGGACAGGACTGGCTCTGCCCGCGCTACGGCCTGCTCGGCGAGCACCGCGACGGCGGCTGCGCCGAGCTCGTCGTCGTGCCGCGGCGCAACGTCTTCTCGATTCCCCGCGGTCTCTCGTTCGTCGAGGCGGCGGCGGTGCCGCTCGTCTTCCTCACCGCGTGGCACATGCTCGCCGTGCGCGCCGAGTTGCGGCCGAACGAGGACGTGCTGTTGCACGCCGCCGGCTCCGGCGTCACCACGGCGGGGATCCAGATCGCGCAGCTGCTCGGCGCGCGGCGCATCCTCGTCACCTCGACCTCGGCCGGCAAGGTGGCGCGGGCGGTGGCGCTCGGCGCTACGCACGGCTTCGACGTCACCGCGGTCGACTTCCCGAGGGCCGTGCGCGAAGCGACCGCCGGCCGCGGCGTCGACGTCGTCTTCGACCACCTCGGCGGCGAGACGCTGGAGAAGAGCTTCAAGTGCCTCGCCTGGGGAGGCCGCATCGTCACCTGCGGCGCCACCGCCGCGCCGACGGCCGAGATCCCGCTGCGCGCGGTCTTCTTCAAGAGCCTCTCGATCCTCGGCTCGACGATGGGCTCGAACGCCGAGCTCGGGCGGCTATTGCCTTTCTTCGAGCGCGGCCGGCTGCGGCCGGTGGTGGCGGAAACGATGCCGCTCGCCGAGCTCGCCGCCGCGCACGAGAAGCTCGCCGGACGCGGCGTCTTCGGCAAGATCGTGATGACGGTGGCCGACGGCGCCGGCGCGGTGCCGCGGCCGCGGGAGGAGTGAGCGATGGACGGACCCGAATTCGTCGCCGAGCTGGTCGCCGAGATGCAGGAGCTCTTCGCCGGCCTGGGCGAGCAGGGGGCGCTCGAGGCGGAGTCGCAGGGCCGCGTCGAGATCCCGACGCTGCTGCGCCTGGCTCAGCGCAGCGAGCTCGAGGCGGCCGAGCTCGCCGCCGCCTGGCTGCCGACGACGCCGGATCTCGAGGTGAAGATGCTCTTCGCGGAGCAGTGCGCGGACGAGATGAAGCACTACCGGCTGATCGGCGACCGGCTGGCCGAGCTCGGCGAGTCCGGCATCGCCTTCGATCCGGCCGAAGGGTACGGGCCCCTCTACAGCTATCTGCTCGCGCTCGCGAGCGCCGTCGAGCGCGTCGCCGCCGGCCCCTTCGCGCGCGAGGCGATCGCCGAGGTGCGCAACGCGCAGTTCATCGACTTCTGCGAGCGCTCGGGCGACGCCGCCACGGCGCGCCTCTACCGCGACGTCATCCAACCCGAGGAGGTGCACCACCACCGGCACGGCCGCGAGCTGCTCGAGCGGCTGTGCGCCGACGACGCCGCGCAGCGGCTCGCCGCGACCGCCGTGCGCTCGACGCTGGCGATCGCCGACGAGCTCTCGAACCTCGCCCGCAAGTCGACCGGGGCGCACCCGATCCCGGTCTCCTGAACCCGCATCCCGACGGAGGAGAGCCCGTGGAGATCGTCAACATCGCCGTCCTCGGCGCCGGCACGATGGGGCGCGGCATCGCGCACGTCGCCGCCCTCGCCGGCTTCGAGACCGAGCTCTACGACGTCGACGCCGAGGCTCTGGCGCGCGCCGAGCAGGCCATCCACCGCAACCTCGACAAGGGCGTCGCGCTCGGCAAGGTCGCGGCGGTCGACGCCGAGGGCGCCAAGTCGCGCCTGGCGCTCGACACCGACCTCGCCGCCGCCGTCGAGGAGGCCGATCTCGTCGTCGAGGCCGCCCCCGAATCGATGGCGCTCAAAGTCGAGCTCTTCGCCGAGGTGGCGCGCCACGCGCCGAGCGGCGCACTGTTCGCTTCCAACACCTCGGCCCTGTCGATCACCGAGATGGCGGCGGCTTCGGGGCGGCCGGCGCGCTTCGCCGGCATGCACTTCTTCAACCCGGTGCACCTGATGAAGCTGCTCGAGCTGGTGCGCGGCCTCGAGACCGCGGACGCGACGGTCGACAGCCTGCGCGACGTCGGCGAGCGCATGGGCAAGGAGGTCGTCGTCGTGCGCGACGTCCCCGGCTTCGCCACCTCGCGGATCAACGCGCTCATCGGCAACGAGGCGTTCCGCATGCTCGAGCAGGGCGTGGCGAGCGCCGAGGACATCGACAAGGCGATCAAGCTCGGGCTGAATCATCCGATGGGGCCGTTCGAAATGGCCGACCTCGTCGGCCTCGACGTGCGGCTCTCGATCCTCGAGCACCTGTACGCGACCCTCGGCGAAACCTTCCGCCCCTCGAACCTGATGCGCCAGTATGTCCAGGCCGGCCGCCACGGCCGCAAGGTCGGCAGGGGCGTCTACGTCTACGACGCGGAGGGGCGGCGGATCGGGGAGTGAGGCGCGAGCGTCAGGGCTCGCCGGCACGCGCGGCGCGCGCGGCCGGGAGCGGCTCGCTGGCCGCCTCTGTCACCGACGCGCGGCGCAGGCCCAGCAGCTTGCGCAGCCGCAGCCGCACGCCGTCGAGCTCGGCGAGGAGCCAGAGCTTGACGCCGCGGGCCACCATGCGCCAGGGCGCGAGCCCCAGGTCGTAGAAAAGGTAGATGCGACGGCCGGCGTTGCGGCGGCCGGCCTCGCCCATCTCGCGCCGCAGCTCGGCGAGCTTCTGGAAGCGGCGGTGGTAGAGCTTCAGGAAGTGGTAGGCGAAGAACGCCTCCTTCGGCCCCAGCACCGGCATCCAGTGAAAGTCTTTGTGGATGCGGTAGGCGGGGATGACGACGAAGATGTAGTACTGCGCGGTGTCCATCAGCACCGCCGCCGACAGCAGGTCGGCTTCGCCCATGTAGTAGTACTTGCCCTCGAAGATCGAGTCGAAGAAGCGCCAGTACGAGCGCAGGAAGGTCTCGTTGTGGCGCGCGATGGCGTCGGGGGCGAGCCGGCCAGCAGTCTCGGCGAGGACGATGCGCGTCGTCGCCTCGACCGAGAAGCCGACATGGTCGAGCCCCGGCGAGTAGTACGGATCGAGGAACGCCGCCGCGTCGCCGACGAGCGCCCAGCCTTCGCCCATGTACTGGCGCGTGGCGTAGGCGAGGGTCGAGTAGTAGCGGAAGTCGTCCTCGCGCATCTCGGCGCCCGCGAGGAGCTCGTTGGCCGGCCGCAGCCGGCGCAGGAACTCGCGGTAGGCGCGCCGCCGGTCGGCCGCTTCGTGCAGGTCGACGAGCCGCTTGTCCCAGACGATGCCGATCGAGGTCTCGCCGTGGCCGAGGGGGATGAACCACACCCAGTAGCCGCGCCCGGCGTAGTGATTGGTCGCCAGCCGGCGCGACGAGACGTTGCGCGCCGCCCACGCGCCGCCGCGCTCGGCGGCCAGGTCGTCGACGTGCCGGACGCCGCGCCAGCGGGCCCAGATCGCCGCCGTCGGATGTCGGTCGTTGCGCTCGACGAGGCCGAGCTTCCGGCCCAGGACGCAAGCTCGGCCGCTCGCGTCGACGAGCCAGCGGCAGCCGACGCGCGAGACGGGCGAGCCGTCCTCGCCGCCCGTCTCGATCTCGACTTCGTGATCGAACGAGCCGACGCGGAGATCGCGCACGCGGGCGGGCCGCACGAGCTCGGCGCCAGCCGCCACGGCGAGGTCGAGCACGTGCTGGTCGAGCCGGTCGCGGCGCAGCTGGAACGAGGGCACCAGCGAGCGCACGAAGCCGCCGGTCTCGGTGGCCTGCTCGTGGCGCTCGACACTGTCGTCGGCGAACCAGTAGCGCAGCCCCTCCTTGGGCAGCTGATCGAGCTCGAGGTGCTGCCAGAGGCCGAGCCGGCGGGTCAAGAACATTCCCGACATCTCGGTCGTCGCCTCGCCGACCTTGGCGTCGAAGCGGCGCGACTTCTCGACCACCAGGACCCGGAGCTCCGGTCGCTCGCGGCGGAGCAGGAGAGCCGTCGAGCCGCCGGCGATGGCGCCGCCGACGACCACGACGTCGTAGCGCTCGGGCCTCGTCGCGGTCACGCGTCGAGCTTAGCAGCGCCGCGAGCGTCGTCCCGGCGCGCCAGAATCACGCGCGGCGGCCCGGTCCGGGCAGCTCGAGCGTGGGGTCGACGACGCCGAGGATACGCGGGCCGCCCGCGCGCTCGAACATCTCGGCGGCGTGGCGGTGAGCGGCGTCGGCTTCCGCGAGAATCGCCGCGAAGCGCGGCGCGGCGGCGAGCGGCGCGAGCCACGGATCGGCGCGGAACGCGGTCGGCACGGTAAAGCCGGCGTGCACGACCCGCGCGAGCTGGTCGAGCGCCTCGTCGACCTCGCCGAGCCGGGAGAAGTGGCGGACGACGAAATAGATTCCCTCCGGATCCGCAAAGCCGGTGGCGATCGTGCGCCGTGCCGCGTCGAGTGCCGCCGCGCGGTCGCCGCTCAGCACGGCGATCGCCGACTCCGCGATCACGAGCTCGACGCCCTCGTCGAGCTGCTCCGCCCAGGAGCGGTAGATCGCGAGCGCCTCCTCGGTCCGGCCGAGCATCGGCAGCGCGTAGGCGCGGACGAAGCCCATCGGCTCGTTGTCGGCGTCGTGGGCGCGTTGGTAGTCGCCGATCAGCCAGTGCGTGTACTGCACGCTCGAGGGGATCGCCGGGTCGAGGCGACGCGCGCGGTCGTGCGCGGCGAGCGAGGCGTCGAGCAGGCCGCAGTAGCGGCAGGCGGTCACCAGGCCGGCGTAGAGCTCGGCGTCGGCGGCACGGCGCTCGGTGCGGCCGAGCAGGCGGAGCATCGCCGAGACCGGGCTGGCGAGGTTCTCGATCTCGAAGTTGGTGTAGAGGTTGTGCGCCAGGGGCAGGTCGGGGGCGAGCGCCAGCGCGCGCTCGAAGGCCTGCCGCGCCAGGCGGATGCTCTCGGCGCGGTCGACGTGGCCGTACTTGCCGAGCACGCGGTGGACGCGACCGAGCTGCGCCCAGGCCGAGGCGAACGCCGGATCGCGCTCGACGCAGCGGACGAGCAGGTCGCGGGCGGCGACGACCGAGCTCGCGTGCACGGTGTTGCGCCCCAGCTCGAGCGCGCGCAGGTAGAGCTCGTAGGCGGCGCGGTCGGCGGGGGCGTCGCCCGCGCGCAGAGCGGAGTCGCCACCGCCGAGCTCCCGGCGCAGCGCGCCGGCGACCTGGTGGGCGAGCTCGTCGACGAGCGAGAAAAGATCCTCGGTCGACGCCTCGGCGCTGCCCGACCAGCGCACCGCGCCGCCCGGCACCTCGACCAGCTCGGCGCTCGCCCGCACGCGCGTGCCGGCGCGCAGCAGGCTGCCGAGCAGCGCCACGTCGACCTGAGCCCGGTGCGCGAGGGCGGGCAGGTCGTCGCCGAGGACGCCGCCGACGAGCCGCGGCGAGCGCACCGCGAGGTGGTCGAGGCCGTTCAAGCGCCCGGAGATCGCCTCCGCGAGCGCCGGCGCCAGGAAGTCGATCTCCTCGTCGGGGCGCAGCAGCCGGAACGGCGCCACGACCAGGCGGAGGACCGTGTGCACGGGCGCCGCCGCGAGGCCGCTCGCGGCGCGCCCGGCCTCGCGCAGCGCGACGGCCATCTCGGCGGCCGCGGCGAAGCGGTCCGCCGGGCGCTTGGCGAGCGCCCGCTGCACGATCCGGTCGAGCCCCTGGATGCCGGCGCCGCCGACCAGCGCCGGCGGTTGGTCGCGCGTCACCGCCTCGTAGATGGCGATCGGCGTCTCGCCGCGGAAAGCCGGTGCGCCGCTGAGCATCTCGAAGAGGAGCGCGCCGCAAGCGAACAGGTCGGTCGCCGGCGAGACCGGCTCGCCGCGCCACTGCTCCGGGGCCATGTAACGCGGCGTCCCGATCATCAGGTCGTCGCGCGTCAGGCGGGTCTCCTCGCCGAGCGGGCCGGTGGTGGGCAGGGCGAGGCCGAGGTCGAGCAGCTTCGCCCCGTGCGGCGTCAGAAAGACGTTCGAGGGCTTGAGGTCGCGATGCACGATGCCGAGCGCGTGGAGGGCGCCGAGGCCGTCCAGGATCTCGAGCATGCGCTCGATCGCTTCCTCGGACGGCAGCGGCCCGCGCGCCAGCCGGACCTCGAGGCTCTCGCCCTCGAGCAGCTCCATCGCCAGCCACGGCTCGCCCTCGTGCTCGCCGACGTCGAAGATCGCGCAGACGTGCGGATGGGTGATCGCCGCCGCGGCGCGGGCCTCGCGCCAGAAGCGCAGCTGCGAGTCGTCGGCCGACCCGGCGCGGATCTGCTTGATCGCGACGTCGCGGCCGAGCCGCACGTCGCGGGCCCGGAAGACGTCGCCCATGCCGCCCGTGCCGAGCGGCGCGACGATTTCGTACGGACCGAGCCGCGATCCGGGAGCGAGGGCCATTGCGCGGCGGAGTCTACGCTCGCGCCTTGCCGGTGCGCCGTGCCGCCCGCCGCTCAGCGCGCGGCGAGCGCGACGAGCGCGGCGCGGTCGAGCTTGCCGCGTCCGGTGCGGGGGAGCTCGGCGACGACGACGACGCTGCGCGGGATCTTGTGCTCGGCGAGCCGCGCGCGGCAGTGGGCGAGGACGCGCGCCGGATCGACGCCGCCGCCGGGGGCGGCGACGACGGCGCGCAGCAGCGTTCTCGGCCCGTCCGGCCCGTCGATGCCGAAGACGACGGCGTCGGCGACGCCGACGAGCCCGCGCAGCGTCGACTCCACCTCGCGCGGGTTGACGCTCTTGCCGCGCACCAGCACGCAGTCGTCGGCGCGCCCGAGCAGGCGCACCTCGCCGCCGGCGAAGACGGCGAGATCGCTGGTGCGGAAGACGCCGTCGCGGAGGTCGGCGTCGGCGCGCGGCAGGTAGCCGGCGGCGGCCGCGGGCGAGCGCACGACGAGGCGCCCGCTCTCCGCGTCGAGCTCGAGCGCGACGCCGTCGACGGCGCGGCCTACCGTGCCGCGTTCGGCGGCGTCGCCGTCGCGATCGTAGGTGATGCCGCCGCACTCGGAGGCGCCATAGAAGACGTGCACGGGGCGGCCGGTGCGCATCCGAAAGTCACGCGCGACCTCGGGGCGCAGAGGTGCGCCCGCGGCGACCACCAGGCGGACGCTCGGCGCGAGCGCGGGCGGGGCGGCGAGGCGGACGTAGACGCCGAGCCACGCGGGCACGGTCGGGAAGAACGTGGCGCCGTGTTCGGCGGCGGCGGCGAGCGCGCCGAGCGGCGAGCCTTCGGCGGGCACGACGAGCGTCGCGCCGCGCACGAGCGCCGGCAGCACCAGGCTCGAGAAGCCGTAGGAGTGCGCGAGCGGCACGGCGACGAGCAGCCGGTCGTCGCCGCCGAGGCCCATCGTGGCGGAGAGCTGCGCGTCGTCGGCGAGGAGCTGCGCGGCCGTCACCGCGATGCCGCGCGGCGCGCCGGTCGTGCCCGAAGTGAGCTTGATGGCGCTCCACTCGGGATCGGCCCGCCGCCGCGCCGGCGGCGTGCGGCGCGCCAGGTCCCAGCCGGCGGCGGCATCGGGCCAGCCGGTCGCCTCGGCGAGGAAGCCGGCGGCGCCGAGACGGTCGAGGGCGGCGAGGCGATCCGCGGTGGGACGCGCGCTGTCGCAGAGCAGGCCGACCGCGCCGATCCGCCGCAGGGCGAGGAAGCCGGCGAGGAGAGCCGGACCGGGAGGGGCGGCGAGCCCGAGCACGTCACCGGCGCCGAATCCGTCCCGCGCCAGCCGCCGCGCGAGCTCCTCGGCGGCACGATCGAGCTGCGCGACGGTCCACGTCCGGCCGCGCGCGACGACGATCTCGCGCGCTCCCTGTTCGCGGCGGAGTGCCGCGAAGGCGGCGAGGAGCGGGTCGCGGTGGAGCACGAACGGAGCGGCAGTATACTGACCATCGGCCCTCTCCCCGGCCGCCGCGAACGCTTGTCGAGCCCGTCCGCCACTCCTCGATTCGACGTCGCCGTGCTCGGCGGCGGTCCCGCGGGCAGCGCCGCGGCGCTGGCGCTGGCGCGGCGCCGCCGGAAGGTGGTGGTCTGCGAGCGCGATCGCTTCCCGCGCTTCCACATCGGCGAGTCGCTGCTCGCCACCACCAACGACTGCTTCGACGCGCTCGGTCTCGCCGAGCGCATCCGCGCCGCCGGCTTCCCGGAGAAACGCGGCGCCAGCCTCTCGAACTTCGACGGCACCGCCGGCCGGCCGGTCGATTTCACCACCTCGCGCGAGGTGCGGCGCCCCCAGACCTGGCAGGTCAGCCGGGCGCGGTTCGACGCCATCCTGCTCGACGCCGCGCGCGAGGCCGGCGTCGAGGTCCGCCACGGCCGCCGCGTCGAGCGCTGCGACTTCGACGGCGACGGCGTCACGGTGCGTTTTGCCGACGGCGACGGGGCCGCCGGCGAGCTGCGCGCGCGGGCGGTCGTCGACGCCTCCGGGCGGGGCGGCGTGCTCGCCCGCCAGCTCGGCCTGCGCCGCGACGAGCCGAGGCTCGCCAACGTCGCCGTCTATGCCCACTACGCCGGCGTGCCGCGGCTGCCGGGCGAGCGCAGCGGCGACATCCGCCTCGTCGCGCGCCGCGACGCCGGCTGGTTCTGGCTGATCCCGATCGACGAGCGGCTGACCAGCGTCGGCGCGGTGCTGCCGCGCGCCCTCTACGCCGGCCTGCCGAAGGGCGATCCCGAGGCGATGCTCGCGGCCCTCGTTGCCGAGACGCCGGCGGTCGCCGAGCTGATGCGCGAGGCCCGCCGCGAATGGCCGGTGCGCGTCGAGAAGGATTTCTCCTACCGCGCCACCGCCTTCGCCGGCGACCGCTGGCTGCTCGCCGGCGACGCCGGGGCGTTTCTCGACCCGGTCTTCTCGACCGGCGTTTCGATCGCCCTCGAGAGCGGCCTCGAGGCGGCGCGCGAGCTCGACCGCGCGCTCGCGGACGGCGATCTCTCGGCGCGCCGCTTCCGCCGCTTCGAGCGCACTCAGCGGCGGCGCTTCGCCGTCTTCCGCCGCTTCGTCCTCGCCTTCTACACGCCGTGGTTCCGCGACCTGTTCTTCCAGCCGAGCGCACCGCCGGCGATCTTCCGCGCCGTGGTGACGGTGCTCGCCGGCAACTGGCGGCCGTCGCTGGCGACGCGGCTCCTGGTCGACTGCTTCTTCCTCGCCGTGGCGGTGCAGCGGCGCTTCGACCTGGTGCCGCGCCTGGCGCGCCGCGACGCGGCCGGCGGCTTCCCGCTGCCGGGCGACGCGGCGTGAGCGGCGCGGCGGTCGCCGTCACCGGTCTCGGCGCGGTCTGCGGCTTCGGCTGGGGGCTCGAGCCGCTGCGGCACGGCCTCGCCGCGGGCCACACCGCGATCGAGCGCTTCGACCGCTTCGACACCGCCGGCTATCGCACTTCGCTCGCGGCGCAGGCGCCGCTGCCGCCGCGCGGCGTCGACGCCGCCGGCGGCCGGCGCGCGACGTGGGCCGACCGCTTCGCGCTCGCGGCCGCGCACGAGGCGATGGCGTGCGCCGGGTTGGGCGCGACGCTCGCCGGGCGCGCGGCCGGGCTCTTCTTCGGCGGCGCGACCGGCGGCATGTTCGAGTCCGAGGAGTACTTCGCGGCCATCGGCGCCGGCGCGGGCGCCGCGGTGTCGCGGCTCGCTTCGCAGCAGCCCTCGGGCCCCGCCGACGCCGTGGCGCGCGCACTCGCGCTCGCCGGGCCGGTGACGACGACCGCGGCGGCCTGCGCCTCGGCGACGCTAGCGCTCGGCGCGGCGCTCGACGCGCTGCGCTCGGGCGAGATCGAGATCGCGCTCGCCGGCGGCAGCGATTCGCTCTGTCGCTTGACGCACGCCGGATTCAACGCCCTGCGCGCCATCGACGAGCGGCCCTGCCGGCCCTTCCGCGTCGAGCGACAGGGGATGTCGATCGGCGAGGGGGCCGGTGTGCTGGTGCTCGAGACGGCCGAGCACGCGCGCCGGCGCGGCGCGAGGGTCGTCGGCTGGCTCGCCGGCTGCGGCGCCTCGTGCGACGCGTATCACATGACCTCGCCCGATCCCGGCGGCGAGGGCATCTCGCGCGCCGTCGCGGCGGCGCTCGCCGACGCCGGTGTCGCCGCCGACGCGATCGACTTCGTCAATCTCCACGGCACCGGCACGGCGGCCAACGACGCGGCCGAGGCGAAGATGCTCGCGCGCGTCTTCGGCGCGCGCGCACGGCGCCTGCCGGCGACGTCGACCAAGTCGCTCGTCGGCCACCTGCTCGGCGCCGCCGGCGGCCTCGAAGCGGTGGCGACGCTGCTCGGCCTCGCCGACGGCGCCGTCCATCCGACGGCGGGAGAGGGCACGCTCGACGCCGCGCTGGGCGTCGACCTCGTCGTCGGCGCGCCGCGCGCGCTGCCCATGGCGCGGCGGGCGCTGTCGAGCAACCTCGCCTTCGGGGGCGCGAACGCCGCGTGCGTGCTGCTCCACGCGGAGGCGCGGTGAACGCCGTCGTCGTCTCGGGGCTCGGCGCGGTCGGCCCGTTCGGGGTCGGCGCCGAGGCGCTCGCCGCGAGCTGGCGCGCCGGAGGCCCGTCCGCGTGCGAGGTCGACCGCGCGGCGGGCTACCACCGCCCCGGCGGCGCGCGCCGGGCGCTGCTCGCCGCCGAGGTCGACCTCGCCGCCCTGGTCCCGCCGGCCCAGTCGCGCCGGATGAGCCCGCCGGCGCGCCTGGCCGTGGCCGCGGCGCGGCTGGCGCTCGCCGACGCCGGCCTCGCCGGGCTCGAGCGCGAAGCGCACGCCGCGACCGGCCTCGTCGTCGGCACCGCCTTCGGCCCGGCCTGGGTGACCGAGCAGCTCCTGTCGCAGATCTTCGCTCAGGGCCCGGAGGCCGCTTCGCCGGCGCTGTTCATCGAATCGGTGGCCAGCGCGGCGGCGTCGCAGGTGGCGCTCGGGATCGGCGCGCGCGGCCCGAGCCTGGCGCTGACCGGGCGCGAAGCGAGCGACCTGCTGGCGCTCGTCGACGGCGCGCGCCTGGTCGCCACCGGCGCCGCCCGGCGCGCCCTGGTGATCGTCGTCGACGAGATGTCGCCGCTGCTCCACGCTGTGCTCGACCGCTTCCGCGCGCTGGCGCGGCCGGAGGCGGACGGCCGCGAGGTGGCGCGGCCGTTCGACTTGCGCCGCAGCGGTGCGCTCGCCTCCGAGGGCGCCGCGGTGCTCGTCCTCGAGCGGCCGGAAGACGTCGCGGAGCGCGGGCGGCGGCCGCTCGTCCGCCTCGCCGCCGCGGCGCGCGGCTTCGACGCGACGGCTCCGGCGTGGGATTGGGGTGCGGGCGAGGGGGCATTGGCGGCGGCGCTCGCTGGCGGTCTGCGGCGAGGCGGCGTCGAGCCGGAGGCGATCGAGCTCGTCGTCTCCGGCGCCGCGGGCACGCGCCGCGGCGACCGGCTGGAGGCGGGCGTGCTGCGCCGCCTCTTCGGCGAGCGCCTGCCGCCGATCGTGGCCCCGAAGGGGAGCCTCGGCGCCTGGGGCGGGGCGTTCGTGGCGGCCGCGACGCTGGCGGCGTCCGGCCGGGCAATCGCAGGCGCGGCGGAGGGCGACGTCGAGGACCCCGCCTGCGGCGTGCGGACGGCGGCGCTGCCGCCGCCTGCCCCGGCCCTGACGCTGGTCAGCTCGCTCGCCTCGGGCGGCGCGGCGGCCTGGGTGGCGCTCGCCGTCGGGCAACCCGGTCCGGGGTCGTCCGTATAGAGGGCTGGCGCCGTCCGCGCGGCGGCGTCCGATCCCGATGTCTCTCCGTCAACGGCTGGCGCTCGGCTTCCTCCTCTTCTCTGCGCTGCCGCTCGCCGGTTTCGCGCTCTTCTCGTACTCGACCGCGCGCGCCTCCGACGAGATCGAAGCGCGAATCCGCACCTTCGGCGAGCTGCC
>Ga0214471_10002130_pt1 | contig 15547 bp, 15 predicted proteins | sample RVTome_5_FD_207665 | JGI IMG/M metagenome (GOLD analysis project Ga0214471, IMG submission 207665) | Soil microbial communities from uranium-contaminated site in the Upper Colorado River Basin, Wyoming, United States - RVT142D155 | ecosystem: Environmental > Terrestrial > Soil > Contaminated >... | reverse complement strand
GCCAGGGCGTCGAAGTCGCCTGGGGGCGCCTCGAGGTAGATGGTCAAGGTCTCGCTGCCGACCTCCACGACGACGAACCTCAGATGCGCCTCCGGGGTGGAGTTCGTCCACGCGAATCCGGGGGCGAGGAACTGCTCGACGACGGAGATGAAGTGCACGCCGGGGGGGATGTCGTTGGCCGGGTTGCCGGCGGAATCCGGGTTCGGCAGTACGGCGAAGTCCTGCTGCATCCCCACGAGACCGGCCACAGTCACGGGCGAGCTGCCACCGGAGGCAGCGATGTCAGGCTCCTCGAGGAGTTGTGCCATCACGTCGTCCACCGTGCCGGCCTCCGAGGCAATCAGGAACGCGACCAACTCGCTGGGTAGGTCGAGGCTGTTCGTGCCCCGGGCCAGGGCGAAGAGCTTCGCCGCCGACTCGTTCAGCACCTTCCAACCTTCCGGCACGTCGATCACGAGCGGCAGATCGAGCCATTCGGGAAGCAGGTAACGGCCGGGCTCGACCCCCCGACCTGCGCAACAGAGCACGGACGGGAACTCGCCGGCCTCGGCGACTCCGAGGGTGGTCGACGCAGCCGCCGTCGTGGGCGTTTGCGACGTGGTGGTCCCGGACGGGCCGGCAGCAGTCGTCGTCGATTCGGCGGGTGATGTGGGCTGGGGCGTGGAACCGCAGGCTCCGAGCGCAACCACCGCGAGCAGCAGGAGGAGCACCGTTGAGAGGCTTCTTTCCGTCATGTGCTCCTCGGGTCTGCGGTGGCGCGTTCGCAGCCGGCGAGTGTAATCCCGGCCACTCGACGGGCCGCGGGCTCGGTGAGGCGGTCCGGGCGCCAACCGTCGGAAGGGCCGTGGGGCCTAGCATGACCGGCCTGGCACCGAACCGAGGGAGGGAGTCGTGCTGCTCGACGGCAAGCGCCTGGTCATCACCGGCGTTCTCACGGACGACTCGATCGCCTTCCACACGGCGAAGGTCGCCCTGGAAGAGGGCGCCTCGGTGGTGCTGACCGGCTTCGGGCGCGGCCTGCGCCTCACGGAGCGTTCCGCTCAGCGCCTCCCTGCGCCGCCACCCGTGGTCGAGCTCGACATCAACGAGCCTGCCCACATGGAGGCACTGGTGGCAGACCTCGCCAGCCGGTGGGGGGCGGTCGACGGCGCGCTCCACGCCATCGCCTACGCCCCGGACGACGCCCTCGGCGGCAACTTCCTCGCTACACCGGCGGCGAGTGCCGCCACCGCATTCACCACGTCGGCCTTCTCCTACAAGACGCTCGCTGTGGGGCTGCGCCCGCTGCTGCAGGCCGCCGGCGGCGGCGCCCTGGTGACGCTCGACTTCGACAACCGCCAGGCGTGGCCCGCCTACGACTGGATGGGTGTGGCCAAGGCGGCACTCCAGGCGGTCACCCGCTACTTGGCACGCGACCTCGGTGCCGACAACATCAGGGTGAACGCCGTGTCCGCCGGGCCGCTGGCGACGGTGGCCGCCAAGTCGATCCCCGGCTTCGCCCGGTTCGACGAGGTGTGGGGCGAGCGGGCGCCGCTGCACTGGGACGCCACCAACCCCGAGCCGGTGGCCCGCATGGTGTGTGTGCTCCTCTCCGATTGGGCGGGAATGACCTCGGGTGAGGTCGTCCATGTCGACGGGGGGTTCCACGCCATCGCCGCCGCGTCGGCGGCCGAGACTCCCACCGCCTGACGCCCGGCCCCGGTCGGCTCAGCCTGTATCCACCGGTCCAGGGAGGCGTTTCGGCCGATGGACCTTGTCCCACAACGGATCCTGCCCCTGAAGCGCAAGCACCGGTCGGTGCCGGTACCGATGCCGCCGATTGCCTGGTGACCATGGCGAATCGGCCGAAGCGCCAATCCGAGCGGTGGATGCAGCCTCAGACGGAGGGGCGCACGACGGAGGCCACGGGGAGGGCGACGGTGAACGTCGCCCCGCCGCCGACGGTGGGCTCGAACCACACCCTGCCACCCATGGCCTCAGACAGGCCGCGCACGATGGACAGGCCGAGTCCGGTGCCTCCCGAACCGCGGGTCTCGTGGCGGTTCACCTGGGTGAACGGCTCGAAGATGTGCTCATGCAGCTCGTATGGGATTCCAGGCCCGTGGTCGATCACCGAGATCCACACCTCCGTGCCGTACGAGCGGACCATGACCTCGATGGAGCTGTTCGGGGCGTACTTGAGGGCGTTCTCGACCAGATTGGTGAGGATGCGGCGCACGTGGTCGGGGTCGACTTCCATCAGCGGGATCCTCCCCGCAGCGGTGATCTCGACCACCCCTCTGGCGTTGGGCAGGTCGCGTATCACCTCGTTGGCCACGTCCACGACGGAAGTGGGCGTCGGGCGCACCGGGAGCGCCTGGTTGTCGAGCCGCGACACCACCAGCAGGTCTTCGATCAGCGAGCGGAGTCGGTTGGCCTGGCGTTCGGCCGTCGACACCAGGTCGCGTGCCGTCGTCGCCGCCGGCGCCAACTCGGGGCGCTGCAAGGTCTTCAGGGAACCGATGATGGACGTCAGCGGGGTGCGCAGCTCGTGGGACACCACCGACACGAAATCTGTCTTGAGCTGCGCCAACTCGGCCATCTTCATGCCCGTCTCGGTCGCCTCCTCGTAGCGCGAGATCTGGTTGAGCACGAGAGCGGAGGGCCCGGCGAGCGCTTCGAGGCGGTCGGCGTCGTCTCGGGAGAAGTCGCCGTCTCCCTTGTCGGCCACCATCAGAACGCCGATCGCCCGGTTCTCGATCCGCAGCGGCACCGCCACGACGTTGGAGGTCTCGAGGTCGGTGAGAAGCTCGTCCTCGGGCCCGGACAGCCCCAGGTCGTTGCGCACCAGTGGCTCGCCGCTGGTGAACACCCGCTGCACCATCCCGCGATCCGTGAGCGGCAGGTTGTAGCCGTCGGCCTCGACCGTCTGGCCTGCCACCCACACCGGCGACATCAGCTGGAGCGCCTCCTCGTCCGCGCGGTAGAGGAACACGATGCCGAGCTTGCCGCCGACTGCCGACGCCACTCTGCCCACCAGCTCGGGCAGCACCTCGGCGAGGTTGCTGCCGACGCCGATCGTGCGCGAAACAGCGTAGAGCTGGTCCAACTCGCGTTGTTCGTCCTCCAAACGGCGACTGACCTCGTCGAGCTGATCGAGCTGGGTCGACGCCGTCTCCAGCTCTCGCGAGATCCCCTTGGCGGCGATGATGGCGAACACGGTGGTTCCGAGGAAGGCACCGAGGCGGGCGCCGATCGCCAGCGCCGTCATCGACGAGGGCACGCCTCCGAGCGCGACGCCGTAGCCGGTGACCGCCATGATCGCGATGAGGGCGAGGGCCGCAGGCATCACCAGGAGTGCGCTCGCGAACACGATCACGCCGAGGAAGGCGGCCGCGAGCGGCTCGTCGGCGCTCTCGTCGGTCAGCACCACCTCGGCGACCACGATCAGCATGCACCACAGGGCGATCGCCGGATCGCCCAAGCGACCACGCAGGAGCCGGCGCCAGGGGACCAGGGTCAACATCAGCAGGCTGCCTGCGAGGATGGCGAAGCGCAGTATCAGCTCCTCCGCCATGCGGCCGTCGCGCGCCGCCAGCACCACGCCCGCTCCGAGCGCCAGCCAGCACGCCACCAGGCCGAGACGCACCACCTGGAGGCGAAAATCGATGAATCGGTCGCGGTCGAACACGGCGTTGTCTCGTTTTCCCGAGCTTTCTGCACGGCCACGGTAACCTCGGCGCCATGCCGCGCGTACTCCTTCTCTTCGGCGGGCGGTCGGCGGAGCACGAGGTCTCGTGCACGTCTGCCGTGGCGGTGCACGAGGCTCTCACAAGCGCCGCGCACCAGGTCATCCCGGTCGGCATCTCCCGCGACGGGGTGTGGCACATGGCCGACGCCGGGCGCAGCCCCTTCCAGGCGGTCGGTCGGCCCGTCACCTGGGAGGTGCCGGGCGGCCACCTCACCGCGGGCGCCGACGAGATCGGCTTCGACGTGGTGTTCCCCGTGCTCCATGGTCCGTACGGCGAGGACGGCACGATGCAGGGCCTCTTCGAGATCACCGGCGTCCCCTACGTGGGGTGCGGGGTGCTGGCCTCGGCGCTGGCGATGGACAAGGACACCGCCAAGCGCCTCTTCGCCGCCGCCGGGCTCCCGGTTGCCCGCTGGGAGGTCGTGTCTGCCGACGCCTTCGACACCGGTCCCGCTGCGGTCGTATCCGGCCTCGTTGAACGACTCCAGCTACCGGCGTTCGTGAAACCGAACGCGCTCGGCTCGTCGGTAGGCGTGACCAAGGTGACCACCGAGGCCGAGCTCAAGGAGGGAATCGAGATCGCGCTCGCATACGGGCCCAGAGCGATCGTCGAGGAAGCGGTGCGGGGACGTGAGATCGAGGTCGGCGTGCTCGAGGGGCCCCGGGTGTCGGTGCCGGGCGAGATCGTCCTCGAGGTGGAGTGGTACGACTACGACGCCAAGTACCGCGACGACACCAGCCGCTTCGTCGCTCCGGCGCTTTTGCGCCAGTCCCAGGTCGCCGAGGTGCAGGCGCTGGCGGCGCGGGCGTTCGAGGTGCTCGGCTGCCGCTCCATGGCGCGGGTCGACTTCTTCCTGGAGGAAGGCGCACGCGGGTTCCTGCTCAACGAGGTCAACACCATCCCCGGATTCACCCCCATCTCGGGTTTCCCCAAGATGTGGCAGGCGAGCGGAATGGCCTACGCCGATTTGTGCGACGAGTTGGTCAACATCGCCCTCGGGACCACTTGAACCCGCAGATCGACGTCAGAGCCTGACGACCGGGCAGGTGAGAGTGCGCGTGATGCCCTCCACGGACTGGATCTTGGCCACGACCAGCTTTCCCAGGGCGTCGACGTCGTCGGCCTTGGCGCTCACGATGGCGTCGTACGGGCCGGTGACGGCCTCAGCCGACGTCACGCCCGCGATCGACGCGATGGCGTGTGCCACCTGAGCTGCCTTTCCGACCTCGGTTTGGATCAGGATGTATGCCTCGACCATGCAAGACCCTTCCTCGAGCTGCTCCCGATGTTACCGATGACGAGGGCCGGCGGCTTCGGCATCGGGTCTTCGCGATCAGCTGCCGTCGGATCCGATCCGCACCCGTTCCGCATGGGGGGTGCCGTCGCGTTCCTCGACATCGAACACGATCCGCTGGCCCTGGCGCAGTGTGCGGAACAGCGAACCCGCGAGTGCACCTGGGCCCAGCATGACCTGGGTGTGGTCGTCGTCGCGGACGACGATGCCGATACCCGTCTCCGGGTCGTAGACCTTCACGACGCCTTGCACGCGGTCAGACCTTCTCGATCTTGCCGGCCTTGATGCACGACGTGCACACCCGCATGCGTTTCGAGTTGCTGCCGTGTCTCACCCTGACGCGCTGGATGTTCGGCAGCCAGCGACGGCTGGAGCGTTTGTGCGAGAAACTCACCTGTTTGCCGACCCACGGCTCCTTGCCGCAGACCTCACAACGATATGACACGGGACCTCCTGGAAGCGGCGTGAGTGTACCACCGGGTCCTGGCGTGCCCCGTCCCGTGGCGTCCGGGCACGGCCGAGGGCCGGTATTCTCGCCTGCGATGCCCGACGCCACTCATGCCACCTCCACGGGCCGGCCGCTCGCCTACCTGGCTTCGGTTCCCACGGACGTCGTGAAAGGCATTGGGCCCAAGGGCGCCAGACAACTGGCCGGCGCCGGCGTCAACAGCGTCGCCGATCTCCTGCTGCACGCACCCCGCCGCTACCTCGACCGGTCGCAGGTGTTCGACCTCTCGAGCGTGCCTCTCGGCGAGGAGGTGACGGTCGGCGGCACGGTGCTGGAGTTCGAGGCGCGCCAGATCACGCGCAAGAAGCGGATGTCCGATGCCGTGCTCTCGGACGGCACCAACGTGGTGAAAGTGCGCTGGTTCGGGCGCATCCTCAAGCTGGAGCCGGGCGACGAGTTGCTCCTCTCCGGCAAGGTCGAGCGATTCCGGGGGACGTTGTCGATGACGAACCCGGACGTCGAGCAGGTCGGGGGGACGTCTCTCGTCACCGGCAGGGTGGTGCCGATCCATCCCGGCGTGGGCAACCTCAAGCCGGGCAAGATGCGCGAGGCGATCGACAACGCCCTGCGCCGCGCCCGTCCGGTGCACGAGGCGCTGCCTGAGGAGATCCTGCGCCGCCAGCACCTCGTCGATCGCGACTCCGCGATCGCCGGGCTGCACTTTCCCGACGACCGCGCCGAAGCCGAGGCTGCCCGCCGCCGCCTCGTGTTCGACGAGCTGTTCCGCCTCGAGGTATCCCTGGCGATGCGCAAATACCAGCAGGTCGAGGCGGCCAAGGGTGTGGCCCACCGGGTCGACGGCGTGCTGGTGGAGCAGTTCATTGCCGCGCTGCCGTACAGGCTCACGGGCGCCCAGCGGCGCTCGATCGAGGAGATCCGCCGTGACCTGGCGTCGCCACATCCGATGCACCGGCTGCTTCAGGGTGAGGTCGGCTCGGGCAAGACGGTCGTGGCGGTGGCGGCGCTGCTCACCGCGGTGCAGGGAGGTTTCCAGGGCGCCGTGATGGCGCCGACGGAGGTGCTCGCCCAGCAGCACTATCTGGGGATCCGCGACCTGTTCGAGACCGCCGGGATCGCACCCGACGAGGAGGATCCGGCCGCCCCTCCCGGGATGGACAGCCTCTTCGTGCAGGGCGAGCCCGTGGAGGACCGGCCGATGTTGCGGATGGCGCTGCTCACATCGAACGACGCAGAGGTCAACTACCTCCCCCCGGGCACGGCTCGGAGGGCCGATGTCGTAGCCGCCATCGGCGACGGTTCCGTCGATCTCGTCGTCGGTACCCACGCCCTCATCCAGCAGGGGCTGTCGTTCGACAGACTCGGAGTGGCGGTCGTCGACGAGCAGCACCGGTTCGGTGTGTACCAGCGGGTACAGCTGCGTGAGAAGGCCGACCTCTACGACCCCGACCTGCTGATCATGACCGCCACCCCCATCCCCAGGACCTTGGCGATGACCCTGTACGGCGACCTCGAGGTGTCGATCCTCGACGAGATGCCGCCGGGGCGCACTCCGGTGGCGACCCACCTTGTCGGCACGGCCGAGGTGGGGCGGGCGTGGGAACTGGTTCGCCGCGACGTCTCCGTGGGGCGCCAGGCCTTCGTGGTGTGCCCGCTGGTCGAGGACAGCGACAAGCTGGAGGCGACGTCCGCCACTGCCGAGTACCAGCGGCTGCAGGGGATCCTGCCCGAGCTGCGTCTCGGCCTGATCCACGGGCAGCTGCGGCCCGCGGAGAAGGACGACGTCATGCACCGGTTCCGCTCCGGCGAGATCGACGTGCTGGTCGCCACCACCGTGATCGAGGTGGGCATCGACGTCCCGAATGCCACGGTCATGGTCATCGAGGATGCCGATCGTTTCGGGCTCAGCCAGCTCCACCAGCTCAGGGGCAGGGTGGGGCGGGGAGAGCACGCCGCCACCTGCGTGCTCGTCGCCGACCCGACGACGCCCGAGAGCGAGGAGCGCCTGGCCGCGATGGTGGCGACGACGGACGGCTTTCGGTTGGCGGAGGAAGATCTGCGGATCCGCGGCCAGGGAACCGTGTTCGGCGTGCGCCAGGCAGGGATGGCTGACCTGAAGCTCGCCGACATCGTGCGCGATGCCGAGATGCTGGTCGCCGCCCGCCGCGAGGCGTTCGACCTGGTGGCCGGCGACCCGGTTCTGGCCGATCATCCGCTCCTGGCCGAAGAGGTCCGCGCCCTGCTCGGCGCGGACGTCGACTGGTTGTTTCGGTAGTCCGGCACGAAGTCGGCCACCAAGTCGGCGCCTGCGGCACGAGTGTTCGGACATCATGCGGTGTGACGGGTCGCAGCCGGTACGCTCGTCCTTCATGCGGATCATCGCCGGCATGGCAAAGGGGCGGCGGTTGGTGAAACCCGCCGGTTTGGGGACCCGGCCGATGACGGATCGGGTGAGGGAGGCGTTGTTCTCGTCGCTGGGTGCCGCCGTCGAAGGGGCGGCGGTGCTCGACCTCTACGCAGGCTCGGGGTCCGTGGGCCTCGAGGCGCTGAGCCGGGGCGCATCCTCGGCCGTGTTCGTCGAGCGGAACCGCATGGCGCTCGACGCTATCCGCCGCAACGTTGCAGCCGTTCGGTGTGGGGGGAGCATCGTCGATGGCGACGTGGCGGCGTACCTGGACGGTGCCGGCGCCCGCTTCGACCTGGTTTTCGTCGATCCGCCGTACGAACTGGCCGCGACCGCCGTGGCACGGGTGCTGGGTGCGGTCGAGACCCGGCTGGAACCGGGCGGGATCGTCGTCGTCCACCGCCGTGTCGGAGAAGGCCCCGAAGCCGTCCCCGCCGGTCTGCAACTTGTGGATCGACGACGCTACGGTGATGGCGAGTTGTGGCGCTACGTCAAGGAGGCGACGTGATCTCGGCGCTGGTGCCGGGCAGCTTCGATCCCCCCACGAAGGGCCACCTCGATGTGATCGAACGGTGCGCGGGCATCTTCGATCGGGTCCTGGTGGGGATCGTGCGCAACCCGTCCAAGGACCCGCTGTTCAGCGCAGACGAGAGGATCGAGTTGCTGGCAGGGTCGACGGAGTCGTGGAGCAATGTCGAGCTCGAGGCGTTCTCCGGCCTGCTCGTCGACTTCGCCGCCGCTCGCGACATCGACGTCATCGTGAAAGGCCTGCGCGCCATGACCGATTTCGACTACGAGATCCAGATGTCGCAGATGAACCGGCACCTGAGCGGCATCGTGACGCTCTTCGTGGCCACGAAACCCGAGTACGGCTATCTCTCGTCCTCGTTGGTGCGCCAGGTGGCCAGCCTCGGTGGTTCGGTCGACGCCCTGGTGCCGTCCAACGTCGCCATGGCGCTGAAGGAGCGCTTCGCGACGTGACGCCAGAGACACCGCGTACCCAGCCTCCGCCGATTCCCGGGGAGTTGCTCGACATGCTCGAGCGCGCCCGGCTCCAGGTCATCGACGTGATCGAGGACATGATCGCCGACGTCGAGGCGGCACGCACCGTTCCGCTGTCGTCGAGCGTCATGGTGTCCAAGGACGACTTCAGGGACAAGCTGCAGTCGGTGAAGGACGACCTCTCGACCGTGCTGGACGGCGTCGTGGGCGACCTGCCCGAAGAGCTGCGCGCCGCCCGGTGGATGGTGCGTGAGCGTGAGAGCTACATCGCCAGGACGAACGAGAAGGCGCGAGAGGTGTTGGCCAAGGCGAGAGCCCGGGCCGAGGACATGGTTTCGGAATCGTCCATCGTCGCCGAGGCGGTGGAGGAGGCGAACCGGCTGGTGCGCAACTCCGAGAGCGAGGCGCGTCGCATCCGCCTCGAGGCCGAGGATTACGCCGAACAGCGGTTGGCCGAGGCGGAGGCGATCCTCGGGGAGTTGCTCGGCTACGTGCGCGACGCCCGCGCCGAACTGCACGAGAGCCTCCCCGCCTCCCCCGATGTCCCTGTCAGTGAGTGAGGTGCGGCGTTCATGGCCCATTCGCCCTTCGTGGTCCACGTCGGCGACATCCTGCGCGACCGCTCCGATGCCCGCGACGTCACCATTCATGCACCGGTCGACTGGCACGTCGAGTTGTCGCGCGTCGTTCCGGAGCCGCCGCTCGTCGCCGAGGTGACGCTCGCCCACCTGTCGGGGGGCGTGCTCGTGCGCGGAACGGTGGTGCTGACCGCCCACCACACCTGCCATCGTTGCATGGAGGAATGGGAGGAAGTGGTGGAGGTGGACGTCGCCCAGCCCTTCCTGACGCCCGACACCGCCGGCGAGGACGACTACGAGGTGGACGGCGACCAGATCGACCTGGAGCAGATGTTGCGCGACGAGGTACTGCTCTCCATGCCGCTGGTTCCGACGTGCGGCCCCCACTGCCCGGGAGTTGTTGTGCTCAGCGAAACCGGCTTGAATGACGGCTCCCCGGACGACGCGGGGCAGTCACACTCGCCTTTCGCCGTGCTCGAGGACTGGCTCGGCCCGGAGCAGGGGTCCGACCCGGGGCGTTGATCCCGAAGCGAGGTTCCGATGGCGGTACCAAAGAAGAAGATGTCGCGCTCCCGCACCAGGCGGCGCAAGGCCCAATGGCGGGTGCCGACGCCGACGACGGTCGCGTGCGACCGCTGCGCGAGGCCGCACCGCCCGCACCGGGCCTGTCCTCACTGCGGCACGTACAACGGCCGCGAGGTCCTCGAGCCCTCGCAGCCCTGACGCGGCCCATGGCGCGGATCGCCGTCGACGCGATGGGGGGAGACCACGCCCCCGATGCCGTTGTCGCCGGGGCCGTGGATGCCTACCACCGGGGCCACGACGTCGTCCTGGTCGGCGACCCGGCCAGGATCGAGCCGCTGCTGGAGGGCTCCGACGCCGATCTTCCCGTGGTGGAGGCGCTCGAGGTGATCGAGATGGCCGACGACCCGTCGCGGGCCATCCGTGAGAAGAAACATGCCTCGATCACCGTCGCCGCCCAACTCGTGGCATCGGGCGAGGCAGCAGGAATGGTGTCGGCGGGTTCGACGGGCGCATCCATGGCCGCCTCCGCGTTCGTCATCGGGCGGCTTCCAGGCGTGGGCCGGCCCGCCATCGCATCGTTCTTCCCCAATCGCAAGATCCTCCTCGATTCGGGCGCCAATACGGCGTGTCGCCCGGAGCACCTGGTGCAATTCGCCGTGATGGGCGCCGCCCTCTCTGCCACCCACCACGGGTTCGACCTCCCCCGCGTCGGGTTGCTCAACATCGGCGAGGAGGAGGGCAAGGGCCGCGACCTGGAAAAGGAGGCCTTCCGCCTGATCAAGGCGCTCGGCGGCATCCGGTTCGTCGGCAATGTGGAGGGCCACGACCTGGCGAGAGACACGGCCGACGTCTTCATCACGGATGGATTCACCGGAAACGTGGTGTTGAAAACGGCCGAGGGGGCTTCCCAACTCGTCTTGCGCCTATTGGAGAAGCACCTGGCGGACATCGCTCCCGCTCCCGTGGCCGACGCCTCCATCTCCGCCCTGCGCGCCACGCTCAACCCCGAGACCGTGGGGGGAGCCCAGCTCCTCGGAACCAGAGGAGTGGTCGTGATCGCCCACGGGTCGTCATCGCGGGTAGCGGTGGCGAATGCGATCGGCTTGGCGGCCGGGGGCGCCGAGCAGGGTCTCGTCGACAAGGTCGCCGACGGTCTACTTCGAGCCGCGGCGGCGGTCGGATGACGGGGTGGGGCACCGACGGCGCCGCGGCCGCCATCGCCGCCGTCGAGGCTGCGCTGGGCTACAGCTTCGACGACGCCGAGCTGCTCCGGCTGGCGTTGACCCACCGCTCCTACACGTCGGAGCATCTCACGGCATCGTCGTACGAGAGGCTCGAATTCCTCGGCGACGCGGTACTCCAACTCGCCGTGACCGACTACCTGTACAACGAGTACCCGGAGCTCGCAGAGGGCGAGATGGCCAAGGTGCGGGCTGCCGTGGTGAACGAACGGTCCCTGGCGGCGCTGGCCGACGAGTGGGACCTCGGTGACGTGGTGTTGCTCGGTCGTGGCGAGGAGCTCACCGGGGGGCGTTCCAAGGACTCGATCCTGTCGGACGTGGTCGAGTCGGTGCTGGGGGCGATCTACCGCGAAGCTGGCTTCGCGGCGGCCACCGCCCTGATCGTGCGCCACTGGGGGCCATTGGTCGACGAGCGAGCCGAGGACCCGGGTCGCCGTGACTACAAGACCCGCCTCCAGGAGCGGATGGCGCACGACGGCGAACGGCCCCGCTACGAGGTGGAGCACCGGGGACCGGAGCACGCCAAGGAGTTCACAGCCCGTGTCTGGGTGGCCGATCGGCTGCTCGGCGAGGGGGTCGGCACGTCCAAGAAGCGGGCTGAGCAGGCGGCGGCGCGGGCTGCATCAGAATCGCTCGCTCCCGGCGATGCCTGAGCTGCCCGAGGTCGAGACCACAAGGCGCTGCCTCGAGGCCGAGCTGGCAGGCGCCGCCGTCGTGTCCAGCGAGGTACGCCGGTCGCGCATGCTGCGGCGCCAGCCACGCCCCGCCGATTTCGCCGACCGACTGGCCGGGAGCACGGTCACCGGGTTCGGCCGCCACGGAAAGTTCCTGGTGGCCGAGCTGGACCGCGACCTGTCGTGGGTGACGCACCTCGGCATGTCGGGCAGGATCGCGGTCGCCCGGGCCGGCGCACCGGAGGCGCCGCACACCAACGTCGTGGTGCGCTTCGCAGGCGGCCGCGAGCTGCGGTTCGTCGATCCCCGTACGTTCGGCTTCATGGCGGTCCTGGCGGACGACGAGTTGGGATCGGTGCTCGGCGGGCTGGGACCGGACGCGCTCACCGATTTGCCCCGCTCGGCCGCCCTCGAGCTGGCACTCGCCCGGCGCAGCGCGCCGATCAAGGCGCTGCTGCTCGACCAGAGGATCGTGGCAGGACTGGGCAACATCTACGCCGACGAGGCCCTGCATCGCGCTCGGATCGATCCCCGTCGTCCCGGCGGCACCCTGGCCGGGGCCGAGATCGGGAGGCTGCGGACGGCGATCCGGACCACGCTGGCGGCCGGGTTGCGGTGGGGCGGCACGTCGCTCGACGACCTGGCCTACCTGCTGCCGGACGGCACGGCGGGCGAGTACAAGGCTCGGCTGCGCGTCTACGGGCGGGAGGACCGGCCGTGCCGGGTGTGCGGAACCCCCATCCGAAGGGTGATGTTGCGCCAGCGCTCCACCCACTGGTGTCCGCGGTGCCAGACCTGACCGTACGAGCGATCTCGGCCACGATTGCGGGCCGGGTCCAAGGCGTCGGGTTCCGCTGGTCGGCCTTGGCCGAGGCGCGGCGCCGCGACGTCTCGGGCTGGGTCCGCAACCGCTCCGACGGCAGCGTCGAGGCGCTCGTCCAGGGAGACCCGGCCGCGGTCGCCGCCTACGTGGCCTGGCTCCACGACGGCCCACCCGGCGCCAGGGTGACCTCCGTCGAGATCGACGAGATCCCACCCGACCCGGCCCTCAGTGACTTCACGATTCTCAACACTGACATCTGACTACTGACATCTGACCACTGACTACCCGGACTGGACGCAGCACGGTCAGGCGCGCTTCCCACCATTCGTTACACCTATGTAATTCCCTGGTAACCTCGCCGAGCCTTGTTGCTGAAGACGCTCTCACTTGCCGGCTTCAAGTCGTTCGCCGACCGGACCCGCCTGGACTTCCACGGCGGGGTGAACGTGGTGGTCGGCCCCAACGGGTCCGGCAAGTCGAACCTGGTCGACGCCCTCGCCTGGGTCATGGGCACCCAGGCAACCACCGCGCTGCGAACCGAGCGGATGGACGACGTGATATTCGCCGGCACCGCCACCAGGCCGGGATTGGGGCGCGCCGAGGTGACGCTCACCTTCGACAACGCCGATCGTTTTCTCGCGCTCGACCTCGACGACGTCGCCATGACGCGGCGCCTCTACCGGGACGGCACCTCGGAGTACGAGCTGAACGGCACGCCGTGCCGGCTGCTCGACCTCCAGGACCTGCTGGGTGACGGGGGCGTGGGAAGGCGCCAGCACGTCCTGGTGAGCCAGGGCCAGATCGGCGACATCCTCAACGCGCGTCCCGACGAGCACCGTGCCGTCATCGAGGAGGCGGCCGGGATCACCAAACACCGGGGGCGGCGGGACCGGTCGGTACGCAGGCTGGAGGCGACCCAGGTCGACATCGAACGGCTCGTGGACATCCTCGACCAGAGCAACCGGCGTCTGGGGCCTCTGCGCCGCCAGGCGAATGCGGCGCTCCGGTACCACGACGTGCGCGACGAGGTTCGGGCCTTGCGGGTGTGGCTTGGCGGCGAGACGCTGCGCGAGTTGCGTGTCCGAGCCGGCGCCGCGGGAGCCGAGCGATCCGAGCTCGAGAATCAGGTTGCCGCCGCCGGCGAGGAGATAGCCGGACTCGTCGTGGCACTGCAGCAGCTCACGGCGGCAGCAGGAGAGGCCGGCCAGGCGCTCCAGCGCGACACGGCCGCGGCCGCACGCCTGGAGACGGTAGCCGAGCGGCTGCAGCGCGTCGCCATGGTGTCGCGAGAGCGGCGCAGCTCCCTGGCATCGCGCCTCGTCGGTGCCGACGAGCGTCGCCGCGACCTCGAGGCGGAGGCGTCTCAGCTGGCCGTCGACGTCGATCGGGTTCGCGACGAGGCGTCCGCCGCCCGAGCATCGTCGGAGCGCCGCGAGCGCGCCCTGCAGTCCCTCGAGGACGAGGAGCGCAGCCTGGCGGAGCAGGTGGCGTTGCCCACCGAAGGTGTCGTCGCCAACCTACGGGGCGATCTGCGCGCCCTGGAGACGGCCGCCGAACGCGACCGCAGGGAACTGGAGGCGGTCGAGCGCCGTCTCGAGCTGGTGACGGCGAAGCTGGACGACGAGGCAGCCGAGGTGGAACAGGTCCGCGGCCGCATTCGCGAGACGGACGCCACCGTGGGCGCGGCCGACAGGGAGTATCAATCGGCACGTGAGGCGCGGGCCGATGCCCAACGACGTTGGGAGGAAGCCGCCGACCAGCACAGGGCCGACCAGATCGCCGTGGCCGCTGCCCGAGCCAGGATCGAGGCCGTGGAGGCGACACTCCGCGGGATCGGCGACCCGGAGGCGCGCAGCCGAGCCGAGGCGACCGACGGGGTGCTCGGTGCGGTCGCCGCCCGCCTCGACGTGCCAGAGGATCTGGCGCGGGCGGTCGACGCCGCGTTGGAGACGTGGCGCGACGCCTACGTGGTTGCCGGCGACGCCATGACGCAGGTGGCGCGGTCCCTCAAGGGAGATGGCCTCGGGGGGGTGTCGCTGGTGTCCGACGGACGGGCCGGAGAGGATGCTGCCGACGCCGCACGCCGCATCGCCGGGCGGTCGGGCCTCGATGTGCTGATCGACCGGCTCGGACCTGCCGCCGACCGTGGCCTCGCGCTGCGCCTGCTGGGCGACGTGCTGCTGGTAGAAGGCTGGGCGACCGCGTGGGAGATCGTCGAGCGCAACCCGGAGGTCCGCGCCGTGACCCCGGAGGGTGACGTCATCGCGGCGGGCCGGGTACGACTCGCCGAGGCGGACGGTGCCGGGCCGGCGGCACTGGAGGCGGCCATGGTGGCCCTGGAGAGGGCAGACCGCGAGCAGGCCCGCAGCGCCAGCAACTCCACCACGGCCCGGCGCGAGTTCGACGGCGCCCGCGACCGCGAACGCCGTCTTCTCGAGGAGGTCGAAAGCCTCGAGGCGCGCCTGGCAGGACACGCCGAGGCGGTGGGCATGATCGAACGCTCATCGGCCGAGGGCGCCTCTGAGGTCGCCCGCCTGGAGGAGCGCAGGCGGGCGCTGGGCGAAACCGCCGCCGCCCGCGAGGAGCGCATCGCCGAGCTGCGCAGCCGAGTCGGCGAGTTCGAGGGAGAGGAGCGCACCCACCAGATGGCGTGGGAGGCCCTCACCCGGCGGCGAGACGCGATCGCGGCCCGCCGCGACGATGCACGCAGGCTCGCCCACGAGGCCACCGCGGGCGCTGCTGCCGCCGCCGAGCACCTCAGGCTGCTGGAGGTCCGCCTCGATGCGACCCGCCACGACCTGGCGGGAGT